>Ga0209096_1001638_pt1 | contig 23754 bp, 14 predicted proteins | sample AD_UKC034_MetaG_FD_184407 | JGI IMG/M metagenome (GOLD analysis project Ga0209096, IMG submission 184407) | Active sludge microbial communities of municipal wastewater-treating anaerobic digesters from USA - AD_UKC034_MetaG (SPAdes) (version 2) | ecosystem: Engineered > Bioreactor > Anaerobic >... | reverse complement strand
TGATCTTGATACGAGCCATGCGCATGGGAAACCTCCTGTCTGCTGTCTGCCTCCTTGACGGGCGCCAGTAGAGCCCGAGCGGGCGCACCGCGTCAACGGTGAACTGGGGACAATGAGTCTGTCACCTTGTTTGCGGCACTCCCCCCGCTCCGGGGTCGCAGGGGGAGGGAAGAACCGGCGCGCGGACTCGATGCAGGAGTCGGCGTTCGCGAACTGCTGTTCGCCGCAGGCGGACCCCATTTTCCCAGCGCAGTCTGGGAAAAGGCGTGGAGTCCTCGACCTGTGGAATATGGAGTCAACAGGTCAAGTTTGGTCCCTTCGGTTCCAAACCCACCCTCCCGCCTTCGAGGACTCTACAGTAGCGAGGCGCGGCAGAGGGGTCCGGAAAGGCAGGGAGGCTTCATGGGATCGCAGACTTCGTTAGGTCTGAGGCGGCGCCTCGCTAGGGCACGGGCTGGCAGCCGAGGATCAGGTCATCGAAGGAGGCGACGAGTTCGTGGTGTGGGGGGACGACGAGCACCTCGGCGGGGTTCCATTCGCCATTGATCCAGCGTTGGAGGAGGCCGAGGTCGCCGGGGAGTTCCTCGAAGTGCCATCCGCGCTGGCGGCAGAATTCGCGGACCTCCTCGCGGAGCGGTGCTGCGGGGCAGAAGTCGAAGTCGATCCAGACGCCATGGCTGTAGTGATCGGTCCACTGGGCCATGGCTTCGAGGAGGAACCGGGCCTTTTCCTCGCCGTATTGTTTGACCCAGGCATCGAAGGCCTGGTGGGGGGCGCTGGCGGGAGCGGGGAGGAATCCGGCGTAGGCGGAAGTGCTGCCGCGTCGGCGTCGGCATTCGAGCCAGCCGGTGGTGTAGTAGTAGGTGCCGGGGCGGGCGGCAAAGCACTCCTGGTACCGTTCTTTCGATCCGAGGAACCAGGTGATGCAGTCGTGGGCGCGCGGGATGGCGATGGGGTGGTGCCGGCTGCGGAGGCCGGCGAGCATATTGCTGCAGAGGCCGTAGCCGAGGAGGACGGCGTCGTAGCGATCTGGCGGGATGGCGTCGATGCGGTTCTGGAGGTCGACGCGGCCCATGGCGGGCTGGTCGTGGTGGCCCTGGGTGACGAATTCGAGGTCGAGGATATGGGGGGAGCGTGCGGCGGCGTGGCAGATCTCCCGGAGGGCGATCTCGCAGGCAACGACCTTGAAGTAGCGTTGGGGGGCGCCTGGGGCGGGCTGCATGGAGCTAGAGTTCTCGACTGGGTCCGAGGGCGGCGCCTCGCTAGACATTGCTGCCGATGCTGAGGAGGAACTCGATGTTGTTCCGGGTTTTGTTGAGTTTGCCGAGGAGGAGTTCCATGGCTTCGACGGGCTGGGTACTGGTGAGGGCGCGTCGGAGGACGACGATACGGCTGAGCTCTTCCGGGTGGTAGAGGAGTTCTTCTTTGCGGGTGCCTGAGCGTTCGATATTGATCGAGGGGAAGATCCGGCGGTCGACGAGGGCGCGGTCCAGGTGGACCTCCATGTTGCCGGTGCCTTTGAACTCCTCGAAGATGACTTCGTCCATGCGCGAGCCGGTATCGACGAGCGCGGTGGCCATGATGGTGAGGGACCCGCCCTCCTCGATGTTTCGGGCGGCGCCGAAGAACCGCTTGGGCTTGTGCAGCGCGTTGGCGTCGACACCACCGGAGAGGATCTTGCCCGAGTGCGGTTGGACGGTGTTATAGGCGCGGGCGAGCCGGGTGATTGAATCGAGGAGGATGACGACGTCCTTTTTATGTTCGACCATGCGGCGGGCTTTTTCGATGACCATTTCCGCGACTTGGACGTGGCGTTCCGGGGGTTCGTCGAAGGTCGAGCTGATGACCTCGGCGCCGCGGCAGGTCCGTTCCATGTCGGTGACCTCCTCGGGGCGTTCGTCAATGAGGAGGATGATGAGATAGATCTCGGGGTTGTTTTTGAGGATGGCGTTGGCGAGTTTCTGCATCAGGACGGTCTTGCCGGTGCGCGGGGGGGCGACGATCAGGCCGCGGGTGCCTTTGCCGATGGGGCAGACGAGGTCCACGACGCGGGTCGAGAGTTCCTCCTGGGTGGTTTCGAGGATGACACGCTTGTTGGGGAAGAGGGGGGTGAGGTTATCGAAGTGGGTTTTCTCCTTGGCCCGGTCCGGGTCCTCGTGAGCGACGGCCTCGACCTTGAGCAGGGCGAAGAACTTCTCCTTGTCCTTGGGCGGCCGGATTTGGCCTGCGATGACGTCTCCGGTTTGCAGATCGAACCGGCGGATCTGGGAGGGGGAGACGTAGACATCCTCGGGGCAAGGGAGGTAGTTGAAGGCCTGGGATCGGAGGAAGCCGAAGCCTTCGGAGAGGATTTCGAGGACGCCTTCGGCGAAGAGCACGCCATTGCGCTCGGCGTTCTTTTTAAGGATCTCGAAGATGACCTCGTGTTTCTTCATGGTGCCGAAGTTCTCGACCCCCCATTCCTTGGCCATGGTGGTGAGTTCGGCGATGGACATCGTCTGGAGCTTGGCGATGTTGATGGTCGTGCCCTGAGGTCTGGGTTCGGGCGCAGGGGGCGGGGTTGGTTCGGACTTGGGTGGAGGTTCCGGGCTGCGGTCGGGCGCAGGGAGTGAATCCTCCCTGGGTTTGCGCGCCGGTTCCGGCTTGGCGTCGGGCTTGAATTCAGGGGCGACGGTGTAGGGCGGACTGAGTTCCCGGGCCTTGTTGTCCGGTGCGGGGGTCGCTTCGTCGGCAGGCGGCGCTGGGGGCGGCTCAGGGGTGGCGGGTTGTTTGGCAGCCGGCTTGGGTCGGCGTGGCGCCCGGGGCTTGGGCACTTCGAGTTTTTTCGAGCGAGGCATAGGATGAAAGTGATAAGGCATGTTGCTTCGGATCGCCACGTCGGCTCAACCTCCGGCGTTCGGTCGCGGAAAACGGCCGTCAAAGCCGCCGCGGCGTTCACGGGAAGCGCCCGACGAGGAACGCGTGGGTTAAGTCAACTTGGCCGCCCTTGTCCTAGTAAGGCAAGGGGAAATCCGCAGTCAATTCGAGCACACGGTTGCGCACTGCCCGCGCGGCGTCAAGGCTTTTGATGTCGAGGATGACCTCGCTGATCATGTCGGCGATGGCGGCCATTTGGGGTTCGCGCATGCCGCGCGTGGTGACGGCGGGGGTTCCGAGGCGAATTCCGCTGGCTTGGAAGGGGGAACGGGTTTCGAAGGGGATGGTATTTTTGTTGACGGTGATACCGGCGGCATCGAGGGCGTTCTGGCATTCCTTGCCGGTGAGGCCGCGGGCACCGACGTCGACGAGCAGGAGATGGTTGTCCGTGCCGCCGCTCACGATTCGGAAGCCGTTGCGCAGCAAGCACTCCGCCAAGGTGGAGGCGTTCCTGAGGATCTGCTGCTGATAGACTTTGAAGGAGGGTTCGAGGGCTTCCTGGAGGCAGACGGCCTTGGCGGCGATGACGTGCATGAGGGGGCCGCCTTGGATGCCGGGGAAGGCTTGGGAGTCGATCTCCTTGGCGAATCGTTCAGGGCAGAGGATGAGACCTCCGCGGGGTCCGCGAAGAGTCTTGTGCGTGGTCGTTGTGACAAAATCCGCATGGGGCACAGGGCTGGGGTGCAAGCCGGCGGCGACCAAGCCGGCGATATGCGCGATATCCGCCAGGAGGTAGGCGCCCACCTCGCGGGCGATCTCGCCCATGCGCCCGAAGTCAATGATCCGCGGGTAAGCGCTGGCGCCGACGGTGATCATCCGGGGGCGGTGTTGGCGGGCCAGGGTGGCGAGCTGATCGTAATCGATCCGTTCGTCATCGCGGCGAACGCCGTAATGGACGACCTCGAAGAAGCGCCCGGAGAAGTTGGCCTTGTTGCCGTGGGTGAGGTGCCCCCCGTGGCTGAGGTCCATGGTGAGCAGTTTCTCGCCCGGTTTGAGCATGGCGAAGTAGACGGCCATGTTAGCGCCGCTGCCCGAGTGGGGCTGGACGTTGGCGTGTTCGGCGCCGAAGAGCCGGCGGGCACGATCGATGGCCAGTTGCTCGACGACATCGACGAACTCGCATCCACCGTACCAGCGTTTCCTGGGGTAACCCTCGGCGTACTTGTTGGTGAGGACGGAGCCTTGGGCTTCGATGACGGCGGGGCTGGTGAAGTTCTCGCTGGCGATCAATTCGATGTTCTGCTGCTGTCGGCGGACTTCGGAGGCGATGGCCTCGGCGACGGCGGGATCGACGGCGGCAAGCGCCTGCCGCCGGGCGGCTCGGGGTTCGAGTTTGGCGACGCGGCGGGCGTGTCGGCCTCCCTGGAATTCGGTCTGGAGGAAGGTCTCGAGGACGCGCTCGGCCTGGTCGGTGGCGACGAACTTGGCGCCGAGGCAGAGGACGTTGGCGTCGTTATGCTGCCGGACGAGGGCGGCCATGGTTTCGTCGCGGGCGACAGCGGCGCGGACGCCCGGGGTCTTATTGGCGGCGATGCTCATGCCGACGCCGGAGGCGCAGACCAGGAGGCCGAAATCGACCTCGCCGGCCGCCACCGAGCGGCTGACGGCCTGGGCATAATCCGGGTAATCCGCGGAATTGGGCGAGTGGGTGCCGAGGTCCGTGACCTGGCATCCGCGGGCCTCGAGGCGTTGGCGGAGGTGCTCTTTGAGCGCGAACCCGGCGTGATCGGCGCCGACGGCCAACCGGACGGGGCGTGCCGGCTTTGGGGTATCCGCGGCGTTTGTGTTGGCTTCGAGGAAGGCAATCAGCGCCTTGACGCCGCATTCAATCTGGTCGCGGCAGGCCTTGTAGACGTCGGGCCCCTCGCCGATGGGGTCGGCGATGTCTCTTTCGAAGGCCTGAGCCGTCTCATCGAGCTCCCGGAGCAGGAACGTCTTTTCAGCAGCCTGCGGGTAGAGGTGAGTGATGGTGTCGACGTGCCCCTGGGTCATGCCGAGGATGACATGGGCGCGATTGACCAGGTCGGCGGTCAGGACACGGCTGCGCTGGGCGGCGATGTCGATGCCGAGGTCCTGGAGGGCATGAACGGCGTGGGGGCTGGGGGGCAGGCCTTCGGCAGCACCGACGCCGGCGGAGAGGACTTCATATTCGCCGCGGCTGCGGGTGAGATGGCGGAAGAGGCCCTCAGCCATGGGGCTCCGGCAGATGTTGCCTGTGCAAACGAACAGAATCGTCTTCATGCGCGCGCGATCGCGCAGACGTTGGGGCGGAGGTTGGGAATCGTCAACGGAGAAAAGCGGTTGTCAGCCGAACATCATGCGGCAGACGAGGACGGACGCGGCGATGCCGGCGGCGTCGGCGAGCAGGCCGGCGGCGACCGCGTGGCGAGTGCGTCGGACGCCCACGGCGCCGAAGTAGACTGCGATCACGTAGAAGGTGGTTTCGGTGCTGCCGAGGATGGTGCCGCCCATCCGTGACACGAGGTGATCCGGGCCCAGCGTGTTCACCAGATCGGCGAAGAGCCCGATCGTTGCGCTCCCGCTCAGGGGCCGGGTGAGGGCCATGGGCAGGAGCTCGGCGGGGAATCGCGCCAGATCGAGCGCGGGCTGCAGGAGGCGTGACAGCCAATCGATGCAGCCCGCTGCCCGGAAGGTGCCCACCGCAACGAGCATGGCCACGAGATAGGGGATGATTCGCACCACGACCTCGAAGCCTTCTTTGGCGCCCTGAACAAACTCCTCATAGACGGGCACTCCCCGGAGGGCGGCATAGAGCGGGAAGAAGGCGAGCATGAACGGGATTGCCAGCACCGAGAGCTCGTTCAAGGCCCGGACGGCCCAGGGGTCGGCCTGTGGCGTGGCGGTGGTTTGGGTGAGGGCACGGATCCAGAGGCCGACGAAGAGGGCGACGAGGAGGAGAGCGGCGATGGTGGCGGCGCGCGAGGTGCGGGAGGGAGTTGTGGCCGGGGGGAGGGCATCCGGAGGGGGCTCTGCGGGGGTTGCCGGGGGCGGTTGTGGGGGTGCTGGCGGAAGGCGGAAGCGGCGGCAGCGTTCGAGGGTTTTGACGGCGGCGATGGCAACGAGGGTCGAGCCGGCGGTGGCGAGGAGGCTGGTGCCGACGATGGCGACGGGGTTGGCGGAGCCGGCGGCGGCCATGAGGCCGATGGCGGTGGTTGGGACGAGCTGGATCGAGCTGGTGTTGACGGCCAGGAATGTGCACATGGCATTCGTGGCCGTGCCCGGGCGCGGGTTGAGGCTTTCGAGGTCTTTCATGGCGCGCAGCCCGAGGGGGGTTGCGGCGTTGGTCAGGCCGATCATGTTGGCGGCCATATTGAGCAACATGCTGCCCATGGCGGGATGATCGGCGGGCACCTCGGGGAAGAGCCGGCTGAGGAGGGGGCGAAGACCGCGGGCGAGGATTTGGATGAGGCCGGCGCGTTCCGCCAGGCGCATCAGTCCGAGCCAGAGCGCGGTGATGCCGATGAGGGGCAGAGCGATGGTGAGGACGGAGGTTTTGGCGGCATCGAGTGCGGCTTCGGTGACCTCGCGGGAACGTCCGGTCAGCCCGCCCACGACCACGGCCAGGAGCAGCAGGGCCAGCCAGATGTAATTCAGCATGGCGGTGGTTTACACGATCACCGAGTTCGTGACAATGGAGCGATCTTCCGCATAATGGGATGGTGATGCGTGGTGGGGGACGATGTGCCGCGGTGCTCTGCGCGGCGGTGGCCTGGGAGGCGTGGGCTGGCACAGCCGGTTTGGGGCTCTCCCCGGGTGAGGAGGCGACGTCCCGGGCATGGGTACGGGGCAACCAGATCTGGATCGTCGATGGTTTTCCTGGGGATCCGCGGGCGTACCATGCCGAAGCGGAGAAGACCCCGTGGGAAGGCCAGGGTTATGTTTACTGTTGGGGCGACTTGCGTCCGCGCCGGGCCGCCCCTGATTTCAGCGGGAGCCGCCGGGCCTGGCGGGAGGCGGAGATCCTGGACGCAGGGCGATGGCGGGATCTGGCGGTGGCGGTGGCCGAGCGCCTGACGCCGAAGGGGCCGGGGGAGGGGGTATTCCTCCAGTTGGCCAGCCAGGAGATCGTGCTGTTTCGTGATGCTGCCGGCGCACTGCACGCCGAGTCGTTCGGGCGGTTGCCCGGCGGCATCGAGTTGGCGGGTCGCTACAATGTGCGGGAAGTGGCGGTGATGCTGGCCGGGCTGGCGGAGCAGCAGTTGGTCGCGGTGGCGCCGGGCAAGACGCTGTTCCTGGCGGTGGTGGATCCGGATGGGAGCGCATTGCGGTACTTGCTCCTGGACTTTGCGGAGCGCCGCTGTGTGTTGCTGCGGGCGACGCCGAGCCCCGGGGATCCGCGGGGTGCGCCGATGTGGGGCCATTCGGCAGTGGCCTTGGGTTCGCTGGCGATCGAGAGCCACGGCTGTGCTCTGCTGAAGAACCCGATTTCGAGCCTTGGCCGGCTTGTCAGCACTTCCTTCCAGTTCTTGGCGAACCAGGTGCGCCCCCGGCTGCGGTCGTTGCCGGGCGTGGTGCCTCCGGTGCGGGAAGGGATCGGCATGAACCTCGCCGCTTGGGAGGAATGGCTGGACGAGGCGACCGGCACCCGGCGGAGTCGGGGGACGATGCGGTTGTGGCCGGACGGGGAGCGGTTTTTTCCGGAGTTGCGCCAGCGGGTCATGGAGGCCGAGCGGAGTGTGCACGTCGAGATTTGCGTGTTCGACCAGGACGACGTGGGGGTGGAGGTGGCGGACTGGCTGAGGGAGAAATCGGCGACGGCCGAGGTTCGGGTGGTCTTGGATCGGATGTGCACGCAGGCTTCGGCGCGGGTGCCGCCGGCGACGCCGATGCGGGACGGTTTCACGCCGCCGAGGTCGATCAGCCGGTATCTCGAGCGGGGATCACGGGTGGAGGTGCGTCCGTTTTTGAACCCATGGCTTACGGCGGATCACTGCAAGCTGGTGTTGGTGGATGGCCGCTTCGCGTTTTTGGGAGGCATGAACTTCGGGCGGGAGTACCGGCACGAGTGGCACGACTTGATGGTCGAGATCGAGGGACCAATAGTGGCGGAGTTGGAATCAGCGTTTCATCGGCTCTGGGCGCACTGTGGGCCGACGGGGGACCTGGGTTATTTGGCGGCCGCGCTGAAGGCTCCGGAGGGCGGGCGGCCGCCGGGCGGTTTCGCGATTGAACCCGGGGCGGACTTGCGTTGTCTGTGGACCCTGACGGGGCGCACGGGATTTGGCAAAGCAGTGCGTGAGGCCCTGCGTCGCGCGGGGCAATGTGTGTACGTCGAGAATCCCTATTTGAACGACAATGCGGTGGTTGTGGCTCTGGCCAAAGCGCGCCGGCGGGGGGTGGATGTCCGGGTGATTTTGCCCGGAGAGAACGACGTGGTGGGCTCACACAGCAGCAACTTGGTCACTGCGAATTATCTTCTGAAACACGGCGTGCGCGTCTATGTCTACCCCGGCATGAGCCACGTCAAAGCCCTGTGGGTGGACGGTTGGGTCTGCCTGGGATCCGGCAACTTGAATCACCTGAGTCTCCGCAGGAATCGGGAGTTGAACGTGGCGACGTCGGATCCGGAGATCGCAGCGCGGGTGTTGCGGGAGTTGTTCGAGGTTGACCTGGCGAAGAGCCACGAGCTGAGTGCCCCGGTGGCGGTCACGTGGACCGACAAACTCGTCGAGACGCTCGTGAACCAGTTCTGAAGCCATGAGCTGCCAGGAGGAGAACTTGCATTGCTCACCCCATGGGTCGCAAGGCGAGGACTCCGCCGGGACACCGTCTCCCGGGACAGGCGGACCGGCACGCCTCCTGGTGGCCGAGGACAACGCCGTGAGCCGGAGAGTGGTGCTCCTGCAGTTGGGGCGCCTTGGATACGAGGCCGACCTGGTATCCAGCGGGCGCGAGTTGTTGGAGCTTCTCGAGAAGCGGCGATATGATCTGCTCTTCCTGGACTGCCTGATGCCGGCGATGGACGGGTACAAGGTGGCGCGGGCCATCCGCCGGATGGAAGGGGCCCGGCGCTGGCTCTGGATCATCGCCATGACCGGAGCCGGGCTGGCCGCGGACCGGGACCGTTGCTTCGAGTCCGGCATGGACGATTACCTGCCCAAGCCGGTGCGTTTGGACGCATTGCGCCGCGCCCTCGAACGGGCGTTGGCCGCGCTGCGGCGGCGCGCACCTGAGGGGCGGACCCATGTGGCGGCGGCGGTGGCGGTCGATGTCGAGCGTTCGGTGGAGGACGTTTCGGTCTCCGCTCGGCTGCCCCGGTTCGACCCGGAGATGCTGAGCGAACTGCGAGAGATTGGGGGCGGCCGCGGCAGCGCGTTGGCTCGCGAGGTTGTTGCGTTATTCGCGCTTGAGACACCGCTGATCCTCGGGCGAATGCGCACCTCGCTCGAGGCCGGTGACTTGGATGGCGTGCGGGTGGCGGCGCATTCCCTCAAGGGCAGCAGCCGGTGTGTGGGCGCGCTGCAACTGGGAGGGCTATGCGAGCGGTTGGAAGGCGCGGCACGGGCGAATGCCCGGGGGTTGGCCGGCAGTCTGCTGGGCCGCATTACGGTTGAATTCGATGCGGTCCTGGGGCGGCTCCGCGTATTCGAGGCTGAGGAGACGTGACCAGAGTCCTCGACGTGTGGAACATGTGGTCAACAGGTCATGTTTGATCCCTGCTGTTCCAGGCCTTCCCTCCTTCCGTCGAGGACTCTGCATTAGCGAGGCGCGGAAGAGAGGGTGGGCAAGTATAGCAGGGTCTTCATGAGTCTGAGGACCCACTGGGTCTGAGGCGCGCCTCGCTAGAGTCGTCGACTCCCGGGGTGTCTAGAGCGGGCGGGCGGGAGGCGGGGTGGACCGCTGCAGCACCGCCTGAACGATGGCGTCGGCAAGGGCTTTCATCCCCTGGTCGCCGGGATGTCCGGCGACGCCGTCATGGGATAAGGACCGCTCGCTGCGGGCGGCATGGATCGGTTCCCGGCCGATGGGGCCGGCGTCGACGAACAGGGCGTCCGCCTCCTGGCACGCTTCGAGGAGAACCTGATCCTTGGCGGGGTCAGCCCAGAAACAACTTCGCACGACCACGATCGGGCGTCGTTTGGCGAGCGCGCAGCGCAGGAGCTGCATGACGCCCGTTTTGAAGTGCGCCCGGGCTTCGGCGGTTGTCAGGGGGGCCACATTCTCGCCGATCGCGAGCACGACGAGGTCCGGGTCGAAGGCGAAGCAGTCCTTCAGGCGGCCATCGACGTCGTAGGTTGCGGGATTGCGCTCGAAGTCGGCGATGTTGGTGACGAGGGTTTGGGGGGTGACGCCGGTGTGTTGAGCAAGGGCGCGGGTGACACGATGGACGTAGTCGTTGTCCTCGGAGCTGGCGGCCATGCCCCAACTGTGGGTCCAACCGATGTCGGCTTTGGGGCCATGCCAGGTGATGCTGTTGCCCAGAAACAGGATCCGGCGGACTGCGGCGGTCTTGACTTCGGGCTCCGCGGTAACCGGCAGCATCGAGATTCGGAACTTGGTACAGCCATAGGGGATGAGCGTGACGGGTTCCGAGGGTCCTGAGCGAACGACGGGGAGCGAGGGCAGGCGCGGGTTCGCGGGGTCGGGGTGCCAAGGCGCTCGAATCATGTTGGCCCGGAGGGTGACAGGCGATCGGAGAGGCCAGTTCCACGGGGACGGCACGGGCGTGCGCTCGAGCGTCAGGCAGGGATTCTGGACGTCGAGGGCAAAGTGCCAGCGGGCGGAGGGATCGGGCGTGTTGGCGTCCTTGGTGTCGGGGATGGGCAGGGCGAAAAGGAGCGGCCCGCAGGAGACCGAGGCGTAGGGCACGCCCCGGGTGCTGGGGGTCTCGGGGATTGTCACCGGGGTGGCGCGATGGGCCCCATCGTAGGGCGGGCCTGCCGCGGCGTCGCGTCCCTGGTGGACCCCAGGCGTCATGGGCAGGTGCAGGCGGACGGTGTCCCCCCGCTTCCAGGTTCGGTGGATCCTGGCGAAGCCGCGGCTGTTGGCGGCGATCGCGGCAGGTGATCCGTTGACACTCAGGGTGGGGGCGCGACACCAGCCGGGGATGTGGAAATCGACGGGGAAGGAGGTTTCACGGTCGGGTTGGACGGAGATCTCGACGGTGTCGTTGAAGGGATAATCGGTCTTGCAGACGAGGACGACCGGGACACGGTCGGCGGCGAGCGCGGTCACCCGGCACGGGGCGTAGCAGGCGGCAGCCAGGCCGTTGTCCTCAGTGGCCATCCACAGGTGGGTGACAAACCATGGCACGATGCGGTTGAGGGCGGCGGTGCAGCAGAGGGGCGAGTGTTTGAGCTGGTAATTGCCGCCGCCGGCCCTGGGGCCGTGGGGGAAATCGGGAGAACCGCCGGTGAAGCGGTTGGGGCTTTGGAAGTACACGTGGCTTTTGAAGTCGCGGGAGACAGTGGCGGGCCCGGCATTGTAGAAGGCGCGTTCGAGTCGATCGGCCATCCGGCCTTCGCCGGTCACGAGGAGGAGGCAGACCTGGCTCCAGACGTATCCGGCCACATCGCAGGTTTCGGTGCCGCGGAACGCGCCGGTTGGGCCGTACCACTCGTCGGAGACCGGGGCGCCGTGAGGCTGCATCGCAATGCGTTCGAGGAGGTCATGCCAGCCGACGGCGGCGTCGAGGTATCGCCGGTCGCCCGTCCACACGTAGCCGACGGCCCAGGGGGTGGTGGCTTCGATAAACTCGACCACGTGGGCATTGTCGACGGTTGTGCCCGGGGCAAGACGGGGCGCCGTGCGATAGCGTCCGAGACTGGGGAGGAGGGCGTTGTCGCCTCTTTTGAGCAGGGCATCGAGGGCCTGGGCGATGCGCGGGTTCCCGGTCCAGGTATAGGCGTCGAAGGCCGGCCACAGATTGGACAAGTTGCCGGGGATGGATCGCAGGCAATCGGGATCACTGCCGTAGGCCTGTTCGAGTGCGGCCAGGACCCGGGGATCGCCGGACCCAGCGTAGAACCCTGACATGGCACGGCCCAGGAGACCGCAAGCCCAGAGCGGCCAGCCGTCGAGGGCGGCGGCCACCGCGTTCCGGTCGTCGGGGTTGTTCCGGTCAAGCCACCAGAGGAAGAGGAGGCTGTTGGGAGTCATGTGATCGGCGACAGCGTGGAGCCGGCGTTGGGCCTGTTGTATCAGGGAGGCGTCGTGGAGGGCGTAACCGAGGCGGGCCAGGCCGTCGAACCAGTACCCGCCACCTTCATAGGGCCACGCGCCCTTGTACCAAAGGAGGTTCTCGCCTTTCATGCGGTGGTCTGGGGCCCAGGCCCGCTTGAACTCGTCGTCGACTTCATCCATGTGGCCTGTATAACCGTCGCGCGCAGCCTGGCACCAGTCACGGAGCCATCCGGCAGGTTCGATGGCACCGGGGGGCAGCGGGAGGAACGCGGGACGTGTTGGGGGGGCGAACGGTCGGGCGTAAGGAGACCGGACCGGCGGTGCCTGTCGCTCCGGCTCGCCGCCTGAGGACGGGATGGCCGCCAGGAAGACAACGATGAACCCCAGCAAGGCGCGTCTCAGACTGAGCGAGCAGAACTTGGCTTGTTCGCCACAGATTCCACAAGGCGAGGACTCTGGCGCGGAGATTCTCATGGGAGCAGGATTCCGTCGTGACGCATGGCGTTGCAGACAGGTGCCGTGCGGGATCATGGTCGAAGTGTCCGGCGGCTTCAAGCACAGGCCCATCCTCTCCTCCGCCTTCGCCAAGGCTGCGGCGGACAGGCCGGCCCTCTCCCCCGAGCGCAGTCGAGGGGGCGAGGCAGACAACAGGTTGGTAGATGTTTTCTGAGAAGGGGCCAACGCGCGCTGGCAAAGCCGGACGACCGACGACCGAGGAGGGAGGGCGGAAGTCTTCTGGACAAGACGCTTGAGACGGTAGATTCTCCGGCCGACCCTAGAGTCCTCGACTTGTGGAATATGCGGTCAACAGGTCAAGTTTGGTCCCTCCGGTTCCAAGCCATCCCTCCTTCCGTCGAGGACTCTACATTAGCGAGGCGCGCCTCGCTAGGGCAATGCATGGCGGTCCCGGGCCGCTGAAACAACCAACGCAGGCGATCCATGATGCGACAGGAACTTCGATATTGCCGGTGGCTGATGCTGGGACTGGCGCTGGCGATGGGGGGCGTGTGGGTCCGCGCGGCACAGCCGATCGTCTACCCCAACGCGTCGTCGGGGTACGCCCGGCTGATTCGGGGCGGCGAGGGGGCGACGAACTACGTTGGGATCTCGGTCTCGTACGGTTCTTTTGACCTCGGTCCGGTGGGGTGGACTGCCACCGTGGCGATGCCGGGGACTGGGATTGGGGTCACGGTGGAGCCCTCGTCGGGTTCTTTCTCGAAGACGGAACCAGGACCGGTCCTGAAGATCATCTCGCGTGCGGACGCCTTGGCGCCGAAGGGCTCGAGCCAGGGGATCATCACCTTCACGACATCGGGGTACCAGGACCCGGCCGGTTATTACACGGACACGGCGGAGTACCTGATGGTGGTCGAGGTTGCCGCGGACAACGCGGTGCACATCCACGGAGGCGGCAGCGGCAGTACGTATCTCGAGTGTGAGAAGGGGCAGACGGCGAGCAAGACGGTGACGCTGATTAACGACGGTCCGGACCGGCTTTACCAGTGGAAGGCGACGCCGAATGTCCCGTGGTTGTCGGTCGGGCCGTCCTCGGGCGATTTCATTCCCTCCTTTGACGAGGGGGGGTATGCCGGGCGTGAGCGAAGCCTGCTGGTGTCCGCGGATGCCGCGGTGCTGGCCCCGGGCAGCTACCAGGGCAAGGTGATCGTGACGGCGGCCAACCTCCGGACGGCATCCTACGAGCATGCGGTGAATCTCACGGTCAAACCGTCGACTGGCCTCGAAGTCGGCCGGCTTGACCAGAAGTGGCTTGCCCGCGGGACGGATCTTGCGTTGCTCATCCACGGCCAGAACATCGCCGTGCCGGTGACGCTGGAGTTTTTGAAGGGGGATGGGACGGTGGACTCAGCAATCACGTTTTCGAGTGTGGCGGTGAATGGCACGGACCGGATCAGCGCGGTTTGCTCGGTGGGAGCGGAGTCGGCGCTTGGCGTCCGCGGGTTGCGGGTGCGGTCAGGGGGCAGAGAGGTGATTCTGGCCGACGCGGCACACGTGGTGGGCTTCGGACTCGAAGTGAACCAGGGGGCGAAGACGGCACCGACGGCGCCGCGGGCGGCGAATCATCCGACGGTGGTGCGGGCTTTCGTCGAGAGCGCGGGGCCGGCCGGATTCATGAAGGGGCTGCTGTACGTGTTCAACGGGGAAAACCAGGTGTTCGGCTCGCCGTTTCGGCCGGGAACACTCGAACCGAGCACGGACAGTTCCGGGTCGCCGCTGCTTGAGCCGGTGCTTCGCGTGGATCCTCCCTACACGGCGGAGGAGCGGTTCTACCTGCGCGACTCGCTGAACTTCTACTTCGAGTGTGACGGGCAGAACTCGTGGGTTCTCCCACCGCCGCTCTCGGTGGGTCGGCGCGAGTTCTGGCTGGCGGTGTCGGCGGAGAATCCGGCGTCGTTTCCGACCGAGTTGGGGACCCTGACCCGATCGCAGCTTCTCGCGAGGAAGGACTGTTTGTGGTATCGGGCCTATCCAGTGCAGGAGTTTGTGGCGCTGCGGCCGTACCGGGTTTTGGTGTGGATCGACAACCGTCTCGCACCAGGTGCGGTCCAGCGGATTGCGAATCAGTTGGCCACCACGCAGCGTTTTCTGAACGCGGCGTTTCCGGGCCGGGTGTCACTCCATGTGCGCGACGACATCTCGAAGGCGGCCCTTGATGTGGACGCCCTCAAGCCGTCCGGATGGAACCCGGTGGGGGAGTGGTGGGCGAACGTTCACGCCTATCTCGCCCGGCAACTTGCAGTCTGGAACCGCGATCGGACGGGCGCGGGCAGGTTCGACCAGATCGTTCTGGCCACGGACGGCACCGGCGTGCAGGCCATCTGCGGGCTGGGCACGCTGGGGATGGCCGACAAGTCGTCGGCTGCAATCGTGGGGGACTACCCAACGACCTTCGCCCACGAGATCACGCACAACTTCGGCTTGGGGGATACCTACTGCGGGTACGAGTGCGGCAACCCGCTGAATCTGGTTGCTCCCTGCTACACGGTGGCAGCGAACTGCCGTCGCAGCGACGCTCTGGCCGGCGGGAACCGGGTCGAAGAAGGCGCAGTGCGTCTTGTGCCGGTGTATTCGAGGGGTCGTGACCCGGTCGTGGGCGCCACGGCCTGCGTAGGTCAGCCCGGGGGTCCCGTCGCGCCGCGGCCGGGTTTCAGTCTGGCCTATCGCCGGGTGGATCTGATGGGAACCGCGGATGATGAGAACAGCCGCTGGCCGGACTTGATCGAGTGGAATCAATTGTTTGATGCCATGTTGCCCAAGGCCGGTCTGGCCCAGGGAGACGGCACCCAGATCGTCGCCCGGGGAGTGATCGGCACCAACCGTCAAGTCGACATGGTGCGCTTCGCCCGCGAGCCCTTGCCGGTGCGGACGAGTGCTGCACCCGATCCGGCCGGGGAATACTCCCTGGTCCAACTGGATGCCGGTGGCGCGGTGCAGGGGAGCGATCGGTTTACTCTGGATTTCCGCGTGCCGGGCGTGGGGCCGGTGCCGGCCGTGAGCTTTGCCATGAGCGCCGCATGGCAGTCGGGGACCGCCCACGTGGAGTTGCGCCACCAGGGTGTGACGCTGCTTCGGCAGGCGCTGTCGCCGCGTGCTCCGACCGTGACGGTGCTCGAGCCTTCTGGCGGGCTGATCGACGGGGGTGTGGTCCCGATTCGATGGGAGGCCAGCGATCCGGACGGCGACCCTCTCACGTTCGCGGTGTTCTGCATCAGGGACGATGGCACGCCGGTGCCTTTGGCGTGCGATCTCGAGGGCGCGACCTTTTCCTGGGTGTCCGCAGGCGCGGCGGGTTGCGCGCAGGGCCGCATCGCCGTCATCGCCAGCGACGGTTTCAACGAGGGGCGGGCGGAATCGGCGCCATTCAGTCTGCCGCGGCAGCCGCCGCGGGTGGCTTGGGTCTCGCCAGCCCCGGGTACGGCCGTGTCGTGGGGGATGCCGATCATGCTCTCGGGGGTGGGTTGGGATCCTGAGGATGGTCTGCTCGAGCCGGTGGCGTTGTCTTTCCGTTCGAGTCTCGACGGTGCGTTGGGGACGGGCACGGTCGTTGCAGCCTGGCTGAGCATGGGCCAACACACGCTCACACTCGAAGGTCGGGACGCGGACGGGAACACGGCGCAATCGACCCTCGAGGTGACCGTGGGCGAGGCGGGCGTGATTCCCTTGCTTCAGGGGATTGAGCCGGGTGCGGGCATGGCAGGGACGACCGTTGAACTCACGGGGCTGAACTTCGAGCCGGGCGCGACCGCGGTGCGTTTCGACGACCTGGTGGCGGAGGTCATCGAGGTGGCGTCCACGCGATGCACGGCGCGTGTCCCCTTGGCGCTGGCTCCGGGGATCACGGATGTCAGCGTGGCGGTGGGAACTCTGGTCAGCCAACCGGTGTCCTTCCGGGTCGAGGCGCCTCCCGCGCTGCAAGCGCTGGCTGTTACCGGAGGGATCGAACTGCGCTGGCCGGAGGCGTACGCGGGCTTTACCCTCGAGGTGTCCGACGCGGTCGGGTGGGCGGCGGTGTGGAAGCCCGTTGGCGAAACACCGGGGGTCGTGGATGAGCATTGGCGGGTCGTCGTCCCAGCCCACCAGGCGTCCCGGTTCTTCCGATTGGTCTCGAGTCCGTGAGACCCCTTGGGAGCGAGTGGCCATTGACGGAACCGATACCGGGCGAGGGGACTTTCAATTGGAAAGCCGGCGGGTACGGGCGTACAGTGGCATCATGAAGACCAGCCCTGGAAGGATGAGAGCCTGCCGTCGTGCCGGTGGCTTCCTCTGCCTGGGCATGGCGGCCCTGGCGTGGCTGGGTGCCGGGTGCAGCACGTGGGGCGATGGCGAGGCGCTACTGGCCAGGGAACGCGAACTGCTGGCCCGGTCCTGGAACGACTCTGCGCTGCCTGGCGAATGTCTGCTGCAGCCGGCACCGCTGTCGGCTCAGCCATCGACGCGGGAAGCCACCGTGCCGGACACGACGCGCGGCTATGTTGCGTCGCGCGACCTGTGGGGACCGTGGCTGAGTGAGCCGGCGCGATACCGCTGAGAGCCTGCTCAAGGGGCATCGCCCTGCCGGAGGCCGGGTTCCGGCAACGGTGCATCCGGGCTGTCGAGGGTCACGATGCGGTATTCGTACCCTTGTTCGCAGAGGAAGAGCTGACGGTTCAAGGCGAAGTCCTGCTCGACCGTGTCGCGGGAGACCAGCGAATAGAAATGGGCCTGGTTCTCGCCCGGCTTGGGCCGCAGAATGCGGCCCAGCCGCTGCGCTTCTTCCTGGCGCGAGCCGAACATGCCGGAGACCTGGATGGCGACGGCGGCGTCGGGCAGGTCCACCGAGAAATTGGCAATCTTGGAGACCACGAGCGCCCGGATATCGCCGCGGCGAAACTGCTCGTAGACGGTGTCGCGCTGGCGCTGGTCGGTGGCGCCGGAGAGGAGTGGCAGGCCCAGTTCCCGAGCGAACTCCTCGACCTGGGCCACGTACATTCCAATGATCAGCACCGGCACGCCGCGATGCCACTCGAGGAGTTGGCGCACCAGGCGGAGCTTGCCGGGATTCTCCGAGGCGATGCGGAATCGGTGCCGCGGTTCGGCGACGGCGTACTGCATGCGGCGCGCTTCGGCCATGGGCAGGCGGATTTCCGTGCAAACGGCTTGGGCGATCCAACCTTGTTTCTCCATCTCTTTCCAGGGGACATCGTACTTTTTCGGGCCGATGAGCGCGAAGACCTCATTCTCGAGTCCGTCCTCGCGCACGAGGGTGGCGGTGAGGCCGAGCCGGCGGCGCGCCTGCAACGAGGCGGTGATCTGGAATACCGGTGCTGGCAGGAGGTGGACCTCGTCGTAGATGATCAACCCCCAATTGCGCTGATCGAAGAGGGTGAAATGCGTGAACTCGCTCTCTTTGCTCGGGCGGTGGGTGAGGATCTGATAGGTGGCGATCGTGACGGGTCGGACCTCCTTGCAATTGCCGCTGTATTCGCCGATGTCGTCCTCGTCCAGGGTGGTCTTGTCCAGCAATTCGGACTTCCATTGGCGGGCCGCGGTGACGTTGGTGGTCAGAACGAGCGTCGAGGCGCGCACCAGCGCCAGGCAGGCCATTCCCACGATCGTCTTGCCCGCGCCGCAGGGCAGGACGATCACACCAGAGCCGCCGCGCTCCGCGCCGCCGGCATGAAAGACCTCCGCCGCTTCATGCTGGTAAGGGCGTGGGGCGAATGGATGGCCGGAGCGCGTGACCGGGCGCAGCGCCAGCGGGAACTCCTCGCCCGCGAGGTAGCCGGCGAGATCTTCGGTGGGGAATCCGAGCTTGATGAGCGCCTGCTTGAGCCGTCCGCGATCGGCGGCGGCGACCTCGAATTCGACGGAAGTCAGCCGGGCGCGGAGGAGCGGCGCCAGCGTCTTTTGATGGCCCAACTCCTCGGCCAAGGGCAGGTCGCGCGCGACCAACCGCAGCGAGTCGGCGTCGCGCCGGTTCAATCTGAGGCAGCCATAACGGGCGGCGAAGTCCCGGAGGCTGGCCTCGATGTGTTTGGGCAGGGGGTACCTGGACAACCGCCGGAGGGTGCCGGTGATCGTCTCGGCGGTTTCCCCCACGGCGCAGGCGTTCCAGATGGACAGGGGCGTAACGCGGTAGGTGTGGATGTGCTCCGGCGACTTGACCAGCTCGGCGAACCGGGCCAGGGCATCGCGGGCCTCGGGGTACCGGGGATTGTCCACCTCGACCAGCACCGTGTGGTCGCCCTGGACGATCAGCGGGTTCTGCGAATCAGGTGACGACATGGGGTGAGAGGGACGGAGAGAGAGGGGACAGTCCACATGCGCGGTCCATGGGGCAACATCGGCGAGGATTCGCGGCCATTCCCGATGCGGTCACGTTTCGAGATCGTCGACCTCGACCCGGTACTCCTGGCCGAATCGCTTCAAACACTCCTTGACCAGCGGTTCGGCGCTCCTGGGGTAACTGACGGTGAGGGCGCGCCGGTCCGTCGGCACCACGCACTTGGCGTCCAGCAGCATTCTCGAGAACTCGGCATGGGCCGCCGCATCCGTGAACCACAGAGTGGTCTGGACGCTGCGTTTGAGCCTGAGCGCGGTCTTGGCAGGGACGCGGCGCGGGGGGGCGGCGGGAGCCAGTGCGCTCTTCACGTTCGCGGGGGTTGCCAGTGCCGTCGCCGCGTGCCGGATGCGCAGGGGCACCAGCTCGGCCGCTTCCAACTGTTGGTAGAGCGCCTGTGCCTTGCGCACCAGGGCGAGGTGCGGTGCAATGGGTTCCACCACGAAGGGGTCCAGGGCGGCGGTGTCCCGCGGGCCTTCAAGCACGCTGAATCCTTCGTAGAGGATGAACTTCTCCGAGTGCCCCGCCCAGTCGCGCAGTTCCTGCCTGACGTTGGGGGGCAGGGGCCGGCCGGAGAGCCCTTCGAGCATGCCGATGGGGTCCGTTCCAGGTTTCGCTGCCAGCGTGGCCCCGACTCTCGTCTTGCTCAGTCGGAACAGGGTGACGATGCCGCGTTGGATCAACTCGCCGAGAGAATGCAACTGCACGTCGGTTTGGGCGGAGAAGAACAGCGACTCGACGTGGACCTCGAAGTTGGGCAGCACGGTGACTTTCGGCGGCGTGATTTCCCGGCGGATCGCCTGTCGCAGCCGTTCCGTCACGCGGAAAGCGGGGACAACGCCCCGCGACGGTTCGATCTCGCTCTCGCCGGGTTGCTTCCGGTAGGCCACATCCGTGTAGCCCAGCACCAGGGGGATGCCTTCGAGGAACCGCTCGATATACCGTCCTTCCACCTTCGCAAAACCCTCGGGGTCCTTGCTGGAAATGGGTTTGCGATCGCCCCAATCGCCGCGCTTGCGCTCGATGAAATTGCCGTACCGGCCCGGGGTGGTGGTGGTAGCCCGGACAGCGATCGGGATCTCCTTCGGGATCAGGAACCAGGGCTCGTTCAGCCGGAGGTACTCGACGAGCGAGGCTGTGCGCAGCCAGACGCCGACCGGACACCGGGCCAGCAACTCGAGCAGATGCCGGCGGACCTTCGGGAAGGGAATGGTCGGCACAACGCCGGTGGCGCTGCCCCAATGGTCGAAGGTATCCGACCGGCTCAGCGGGCCCCGGCTGAAGAACTCGTTCCCGACCAGATCGGCGCCTTCGAGGTGAAGCGCGAGCATCGCCTCCTCCTGGGCCGCCAGCGGCAGTTTCAAGAACCGGTGGTACGCCCGTTCGTCCACCTGGACGAAGTTGTCTGGAAACGACGGCTCGACGCTCGAATAGCCTGCATAGACACCCTTGGTATCGTACTTGACGAGTTTCAGCGCCAGGCAGACGCCGTCCACATGCCCGATCCAGGCAGAACCGCCCTCCGGGTCGATCGTTCGGGCGCCGGCCGGGTTGCTCATCCGCTTGGCCAGTTGTTGCTGGTGCGCCCGGGGAATCCCGTTGTCGCGGTGTCCGCGCTTGATCTGGTGTCCGCGCGCGTAGTCCATGAACGCCTGCACGTCCTGGCGCAGATCGGAAGGATTGACAAACACCTCGAGGTTCGTCGCCGGGGCCTCCTCGAGGCGCAACGGGGCGTCATTCATGGTTGCGCGTCTCCTGATTCGCAGCCAGGGGTTCGGCGGATTGGATCCGCTTGATCACATGGCCGGACTTCTTCATCCACACTTCGAGTTGCGGCAGCAATCCGGTGGGAAAGGCCACAAACTCGTCCGACAGCGCCACGAGTTGACCCGGGGCGCCGAACTTCTTCTCGAGCATCACCTTCAAGGCCAGGTCGCTGATCCGCGCCACGAGCAGGCTCTCGTGGACCAGGGTCTTGCCGCGGCGCTGCGCGATGCACTCGAGGGTCGCCCGAAACGCCGGGTGACGATCGCGCAACCAGCCCAGCAGCGGGTCCGCCAGGGTCTTGGCGTGGGCGTGGCTGATTCGCAACAGGTCCGGAGCGGCCCAGAGCGCGCCCTCCGCCAATCCCAGCCGTGAAACTTCGCACAACCGCTCGAACGCGGCCAGCGGGATGCGATCGATCCGGATCCCGACGTGTTGCGGAGGGGTGACATCGAGGAACACCTCGGGCGGCGTGCCGGCCTCGGAGTCCACGAGGCGCGGCCGCCGATACCAGGAGCTTCCATCCAGCTCGATCTTCTCGACACACCCCCAATCGCAGCCGGCGTCGCAGACCGTTTGCGGCTCCGGCGCCTTGGAATTGGGCAGTGCCATCCGCCACAGTGGCAACAGTTCAAGGGGCGCCAGCCATTCATCCTCGCGCAGCCGTGACAGGGCGTAAAGGAGCAGGGGGACCGGGCACAACGCCTCCGGCTGCTGCTTGTTCGAGTAGCCAACGGCCGCCGCGAATTGCGCCTCTTGTCAGGCCGCCAAATGCCGCACCTGGAACGGCTCCTGACCCTCGCCCAGCAGCACCCGGCCGTCTTCCAGGCGCCAGCGGCCCGACTTGCCGGCAGCCGGTTCGCCGGACGCCGCGGTTCCCAGCCGCAGCAGTTCCCCCAGCTTGTGGCGCAGCACCTCGCGGCGATGGGTCCCGGTCATGGTCGTCTCCAGGCGTCGTGCCGGGAAAGGCGCGGGCAGCAGTGCGCCGAACGACTCGGGAAATCGAAAGCGCCGACGCTCGAGAATGGTGGTGCCTTCGAAGGAGGTGTCGGGGACCGTGGCGAACAGCAGCAGACCCCGTCGGATCAACTGCGTCTTGACGTGCTGGAACAAAGCTTTGAACCGGCCGTTGTAACTCGCGTAACGTGTCGGGGGGACCAACGACGGATAGAGGCGCTTGAAGAACTCGACGTCCACCGTGTCGCGCAGGCAGTGGAGCAGGTGCAACCCCGCGATCTCGTCCGGCGTGAGCGACGCCATGGCGGGCGCCACGCCCGCCTCGGAAAGAAAGACGTGTTGCATCAGCTCGCTCGAGGCGATGGTCGCCGGGTCGAACTGCCGGTTCTTTCCAATCGCCTTCAGGTCCGCCTGGGCCAGTTCCAGGAACATGGCCTTCACCATCTCCGATTCCGTCAGGCTGAGCCCGGTTCGCCAGGTTTGTGGTTTCACAGTGGTTGACTCGAGTTCTCGCGATTCACCCGCATTGCCCTCATGCCAGCGTTGCCCTCGTGGTCTCACGCACCGAGCGGGCAAGGCCGTGACAGGGGCGGGTCGCTCTGCGCGATTCAGTCCAACGTGGATTCTGCCCGACGCTCCGGACCGTGTCACTTCCAAGTTGTCGGCGTCCATGGGCTTGGCGAGGTTCGATGTGCCGGGCGACAGGGCATGACGTTTTTCCTATCGGGAACGTGACCTTAGGGTCTGTTCGCGTGGTGCGGGGGAGCGCCAGACTGGCGGCGCTTGATGGCACAAGCCCGCCAACGGGTCGCGGAAGAGCAAAGACCCGGTCCAATGCTGCCACGGCAGCAGACGAGCGAGAAGAAGACCGTCATGAACAGAACGACAGGCATCGTGATTGCAGTCCTTGGGTTGGGAATTCTGGGGGGAGCCTTGCTCCAAACGACGAAGAAGCCGGCACCGCGACCCGGGGCTGCGCAGGGGGGTGCGATGGCGTCGTCCGGGGCACGCGCTGGGGATCGAGGACGGCGTGCTGGTGGGGTTGGTGGTTGTTCAGGTGTGTCTCTACCTGCGGGTGTTCGCGCGCCCTGCATCCTCGAAGCGACCGCCAAGCCCGCGGTCGTGGGCGGTGTACTTCATCACGAGCGCGGTGATCTTCTTGATCGAGTGCCGGCTCGAACGGGCCTTTTACTGGGCGATCGGCGCGTACCTGGGTCAGCTCCTGGCTCTTCCATGGCGAACAGCCCTGACGGCCGCGGGGATGTTGCTGGCGGGTTTCCTGCTGGCTGCGTTCGGGTGGACGGGGCTGGCGCAGTTCGGCGCGTGGGAGTGGCTGATCGCAGTCGGCTCGCTGGCGGCGTGGGTCATCATCCTGACCACCTTCGACCGCGATGACTACGTGTTCCAGGGGGTGCGGGCGGGCGCGGTGGGGTATCTGCTCAAAGACCTGCCCGCGCCGCGGCTGATCGAGACCATCCGGCGGGTGCAAGAGGGCGAGGTGCTGATCCAGCCGGAGATCGCGTCGCGGGCGTTACGGGTGGCGTTGCATCGCCCGGGCGACTTGCCGGAGCCTCTCTCGGACCGCGAACGGGAGGTGCTGGTCATGCTGGCTCAAGGCGTCCCGAACAAGATCATCGCTGATGCCCTCAACATCGCCGAGGGAACAGTGAAGAACCATGTGACAAACATCCTCGGCAAGCTGCGCGCTCAGAACCGGACCGAAGCCGCGAACATTGCCCGGCGACGCGGCCTGATCTAGCGAGGCGTGCCTCAGACCCGGTCGAGTCCTCAGGTACATGAAGACCCTGCTCTGCTTGCCCCCCCCCTCTTCCGCGCCTCGCTAATGTAGAGTCCTCGACGGAAGGATGGGAGGCGTGGAACAGCAGAGACCAAACTTGACCTGTTGATTCCATATTCCACAGGTCGAGGACTCCACGCCTTTTCCCAGACTGCGCTGGGAAAATGGGGTCCGCCTGCGGCGAACAGCAGTTCGCGAACGCCGACTCCTGCATCGAGTCCGCGCGCCGGTTCTTCCCTCCCCCTGCGACCCCGGAGCGGGGGGAGTGCCGCAAACAAGGTGACAGACTCATTGTCCCCAGTTCACCGTTGACGCGGTGCGCCCGCTCGGGCTCTAC
>Ga0209096_1001637_pt1 | contig 23760 bp, 13 predicted proteins | sample AD_UKC034_MetaG_FD_184407 | JGI IMG/M metagenome (GOLD analysis project Ga0209096, IMG submission 184407) | Active sludge microbial communities of municipal wastewater-treating anaerobic digesters from USA - AD_UKC034_MetaG (SPAdes) (version 2) | ecosystem: Engineered > Bioreactor > Anaerobic >... | reverse complement strand
TTTCACGCGAAGATCCCGTGGAGATTCCCTGGCGAGGGCGGGTCGTCCCCCTGAGGCACTCCTCCGCTGATTCGCGGCGCCCGCCGTCGGAGGGAATGCTACCGGTCGGCGGACAGGATGTCAAGCACCGGGAAAGAGAGGCCCGCCTCAGAGCCGGCGGGCAGGGGGCATTTGGCGCTTTGAGCCCATAGCATGCTGCTGGCAGAAAGCGGAAAGTGCCCGCCCGAAGGGAAAAAGGCAGGTCGGGCCTACTTTGAGGGGAAAAAATCTCTTGGCTCGATTTTTCCCCCTCAAACCCTGGTCGCGCGGCACCCCCGCCCTCGGGGGTGATCGATTCCCAGCCGCCCCCGGCTGGACCACCCTTCTTCAACGAAATCGAACTACAAGATTTCGTTGAAGAATATAGGCCCGACCTGCCTTATTCCCGAAGGGCGGACTCCGGATCAGTCCGTTGCTTCCGCGTCGCGACGGAATTGGTCCAGTTGTTGCGCAGGCAGGTCGCGCAGAAGCTCCAGCATGAGCCGGACTGTCATCTCGTGTTTGCTGCGCGCCTGTGTCTTGAGGTACAGCGTGCGGCACCCAGCGCGGATTGCCGGTTCGGTGGTTCCGAGTCGGTCGGCGATGGCCTGGTTGGTGGGCAGGCCTTCGAAGAGCAGGGCGAGGATCTGTCGCTCTCTCGGAGAGAGTCGGTACTTTTTGCCGAGCGTATCGAGTTGTTCGTCGGTCAGTTTCACGCGAAGATCCCGTGGAGATTCCCTGGCGAGGGCGGGGGCGCCACTGGCGTCGAGCGCAACCTCCTGCCCCGGCCGGGCCGTGATCCGCAGGATCTGCTTGCCGCCGATGTCGTTCACGACAGCCTGTATCGCGCACCAAGTCGAATCCACCCGCATGGGAGGTGAGAGCTGAAAAGCGATGGTACCATTGCTTGCCTTCGAGCGGGGGCTCGAACGTGTTCACCCAGATGGGGAACGGCGGTGCGACCGTCGTCGTGTTCGGCGAACTTGTTGTAAGATGACAGGCGCAGCTTCGATTTGAATCGGGCATAGCCCTCCGGCCCCCGCTCGCGGAGGACGCGGTCGAGAGCTCGCTTGAGGTTGTTCACGGCAGCGCCGCTGTCAGTGCCCCAGTCCGAGTACCAGAGTGGACGCGGATCGTCCCGGGTCGCCGCCTGCATCGGTTTCGACGAGCAGTCGCACGCGGGCGGTGGATGCCTCCGGGCTGGAATCGGCGGCGGATTCCGAGGCGGGCCGCGCGAGGGCTGCCGCCCAGTGGCCTTGGGCGGGAGCCATGATCGTGACGACGGCGCCGCCCTCGATGCTCTCGCGCTTGGCCCATTGGCCCGTTGCGATGTCGATCCAGCGGACATCGAAACGACCCGGTGCGTCTTTGAGGTCCAGGCCGACGGAGCCGCCGTCGGTGAAGTAGAGCGCGTAGGCCACGCCGGGACGGGCGGCCAGATAGGCTTCGTTCTCTGCGCGGTCGCTGAGCAGGTGGTTCGCGGGCTCGACCTCCCACGGCTTGACGAGCGATTCCAGCTTGCGGGCGGCCTCGATCGCGGCGACCGCGGGCGCGGAGAGTCCCAGGCCGGAATCGGGCCGATGGAACCGCGCGGACGCAGCGCCTCCGAGGATGTGACGCCAAAACCGTTCCAGACCGTCGCGGTTGTTGCCGAATCGGCCGCCGTCCGCGCCGTAGGTCTTGACCGTGTTGAGCGGACGGGGCTGCGACGCGACACGGGCCCGCACCCACTGGAAGTTGTCCCAATGGACCTGGCCCTTCATCTGATTGTTCTGGGAGACATCGGCGAAGTCGTATCGCTCGGGGTGGTCGAGCGTCCGCTTGTGCTCGTCGGACTTCAGGTCCCAGGCGTCCCACATCTCGGTGATGCAGACCTTCTTGCCCGCCTCCGCGGCGCGACGGCGGATGTGCCCGGCCCAATAGGCGCCCCACTGCTCCTGGGCGGAGGTCTCGTTGTCCATGCAATAGAGGACGTGGTCGTGCCGGAGTGAATAGGACAACATCTTGTCCACGAATCGCTGCTGGTGCTTGAAGACGACGGTGTTGTTCCGCTGGTCCGGCGTGGTGAAGAAGAACGGCTGCCTGTTCGTGCCCGCGTGGTCGGGGTAGTGCTCCGCGAAGCCGGACTGTTCGTAGGTGTAGTTGACGTTGTTCTTCGGGTTGTACGGATGGGGCTCCCAGTTCTTCGTCGAGTAGTCGAATCGGTCCCAGACCTCAATCTGCACGATGATGTCCCGCTCGGCGGTCCAGCGGAGGAGGTTCTCGAATCGCCGCCAGTATTCGTCGTTCCACTGGTCGAGGTCGTACTTGCCGTCGGGGCGCTGGGCGAACGGATAGACCTCGAAGCCCTTGTCCTGGCGGTCGCTCATCGTGTTGCGGATGTAGTTGCCGCCAGCGGCACGGATCTCGTCGAGGTGTTCCTTGAGGTCGGGGATCTGGAACAGGTTGTCGTCCTTGCTGCCGCCCAGCAAGAGGACGGGCCGGCCTTTGTACTGCCAGTAGCGGGGGTTCTCCGACCACGGCTGGATGCGGCTCGCGTCATCGGCGGACGACATAGACATCTGGACAGCGGGGAAGAACACCAGGATCAGCGACAGCAGCCTGCTCATAGTCATCCTTTCGATTCGCGGTTGTGTAGTGTCATGCTAATGGGCCGGGCGGCGCGCGTCAACGGAGGGGGCAGTTTCTTGCTGGCAAAAGACCCCGACCCCCGGTATGATTGCCCGCGTCCCGCCGGGACTCGCGACGGTGCGCGACAGCGTCGGGTCCGCGGCCGGTCCTATTTCAAGGAGATGCAAATGAGTGCCATGCCTTTGAACGTCCGAATCCGCCTCAGCGCCATGATGTTCCTCCAGTACATGATGTTCGCCGTGTGGTGGGTGCAACTGGCCGGTTACCTTACCAAGATCGGCGTCACGGGCACTATGAAGGCCTTGATCCTGAGCAGCATGGCCCTGGGCAGCCTGGTCTCGCCGATCTTCGGCATGATCGCCGACCGCCACTTCGCCAGCCAGAAGGTGCTCATGGCCATGAACTTCGCCTGTGCCGGCCTGCTGTTTCTCGCAGCCCTGGTAAGCAGCCCGGTCGCTCTGTTCGTGCTCCTGCTGCTCGCCATGATCTGCTACATGCCCACGTGGAGCCTGACCAGCGCGGTGGCCATGGCGCACGCCCCCTCCGAGAAGTTCCCCCAGATTCGCGTGTTCGGATCGATTGGCTGGGCGTCCGCCATGGTGTTCAGTCTCGTAGCATACAGGTTCTTCAACGGCGCCAAGATCGACGGCACCAATATTCCCCTGTACTGCGGCGCCGGCACCGCCCTTGTGGCTGCGCTGCTGAATTTGACCCTGCCCAATACGCCCCCGCCGGCCAAGGGCAAACCCGCGTCGATTATCGACGTTCTTGGCTTGCGGGCACTGGGTCTTCTGAGAAGCGGCAATTTCGCCTTCTTCATGCTCATCTCCATGATCGCGATGATTCCCTTCACGATGTACTTCTCCTTCGGATCGCAGTTCTTCATCAGCCAGGGCTTCACGCTGGCGACAGCGACAATGAGCTGGGGGCAAATCGCAGAGATGTTCATCATGCTCCTAGTTCCTATCGCACTGACACGTTATGGCGCCAAGTGGGCAATCACAGTGGGCCTTGGGGCGCTGATCGTACGTTACTTCGCGTTCCTGGCCGGTGGCATGCTGGGCCAACCATGGCTCTACTACATCGCCATTCTCATCCACGGCGCAATCTTCGGCTTCCTCATCGTCGGCGGCCAGGTGTATGTGGATAAGAAGGCGCCCCCGGAGATCAAGGCTCAGGCGCAGGGGCTGGTCGGACTGCTTCTGTTCGGCTTAGGTATGCTCATCGGCACGTTCGCCAGCGAGCACCTGATCAACATGTATACGGCCGAAACGATGGTCGACAACGTCATGAAGGAAGTCACGAACTGGAACACGGTCTGGTTCATCATGACGGCCCTGTCGGCGGTCCTGACGGCGGCGTTCTGGTTCCTCTTCCAGGACGACGTGCTCAAGAAGGCGGCGCCGGCCCCCGAGGCGGCGAAGGCCTAAGGCCTCCGCCGGCAGTCGAGAGATGACTGTGTACGGGCCTGCGGACCGCAGCGGATGCGACGGGCTCCATCCCGAGCCCGTCGGGCACAGCAGCGACATCCAGCCGCCGCCGCGAGGCCTCCTTGGCACGCTCGCGAGACTCGGTCCCGGCATGATCATCGCCGGCTCCATCGTCGGATCGGGCGAGCTGATCGCCACCACGAAGACCGGCGCGGAAGCCGGTTTCCACCTGCTCTGGCTGGTCCTCATCGGGTGCGTCATCAAGGTCTCCACGCAGATCGAGTTCGCGCGGCACGCGATCACCTGGGGTCAGACGCCGCTGAACGCGATCAACGAGGTCCCCGGCCCGCGCCTGCGCCATGGCGTCAACTGGCTCGTGGTCTACTGGACCTTCATGACAGTTCTGATCGTCTTTCAGCAAGGCGGCATCCTCGGCGGCGTCGGCCAGACCCTCGCGATCGGCTGTCCCTTGACCGCGTCCGGCGCCGAGTACAACCGCCTCCAGGACCAGCTCACGCGGGACCGAATCCAGCTCAAGCTGCTCGAAGCAAAACAAGCCGATGATTCTTCCGTCGTCCCACTGCGGCAGGATATCGCGGATCTCGTCGCCCGGATCGCCGCGCGACGCGAACCCTGTGACACGTACCTCTGGGCCGCGATCCTGGCCGGCGCGACTTCGCTGCTGCTGTACGTGGGGAGATACCGAGTCATTCAGTTCGTCTCGACCGCCCTGGTGGCCACGTTCACCCTCGTGACTATCCTCACCCTGGTCGCTCTGCAGATGAGACCCGAATGGGCGGTTTCGGCCAAGGAGCTGGCGGGCGGACTGAGCTTTCACCTGCCCCCTTCAGGTCCGGCCGGCGGCAATCCCGTTCGCACCGCGCTCGGCGCCTTCGGCATCATCGGGGTCGGCGCCTCCGAGCTGCTCATCTACCCCTACTGGTGCCTGGAGAAGGGCTACGCCCGATACGCGGGACCGCGCGACGGCTCCGCCGCGTGGGTCGATCGCGCGCGAGGCTGGATTCGCGTCCTGCACGTCGATGCCTGGACCTCCATGGTAGTCTACACCTTCGCGACGGTGGCGTTCTACCTGCTGGGGGCCGCGGTCCTGGGGCGCATCGGGATCAATCCGGAAGGACGGGACATGGTGCGAACGCTGGCTGCGATGTATGTCCCGGTCTTCGGCTCGTGGGCGTATCCGGTCTTCCTGTGCGGTGCGTTCGCGGTGCTGTACTCGACGCTGTTCGTCGCAGCCGCGGGCAACTCGCGAATGGTCGCCGACGGCCTGCGCCAGTACGGCCTGACCGACGGCTCCGAGGCCGCCCGAGCGACATGGACGCGGAGAGTCAGCGTGGTCTGGCCGCTCATCGCTCTGGTGCTGTACGTCTTCGTGCGAGCGCCCGCCGCGATGATTATCGCGTGCGGAATCTGCCAGTCGATCATGCTGCCCCTGCTGGGCGGCACGGCCCTGTTCTTCCGCTACCGTCGGAGCGATCCCGCCCTGCGACCGGGTCGTCTGTGGGACGCTCTGCTGTGGACCGCCTTCGCCGCCTTCCTGGTCGTCGGCACGTGGTCCGTCCTCGCCGTGATCCAATGATGCGATGTCACAGTGGCTCGCCAGAGGCGTTGAGCGGCTGCTCGATTGTCAGCCGGTCCCCTAGCAGCTTCCCCAGGTCGGGCAGGTCATACAGGCCCAGCGCGCCATGGACGATGTTCACCAGTTGGTTGCGGGACCGGCCCAGCTCGATCACGTTCGACCACGAGACGAGCCCGCGGACCATGCGGACCGAGTCGAAGAGTTCAGGCTCGAGCGCCGCCGCGTGCAGGGCGGGCACGCACACATGCCCGACCGCGACGAGATCGACCGGCCTGTCGGACCGCTGCCCGATCAGCCGCGCGCACGTCACGATATCCTCCGCCCGCATTCCGACGTACGACCGGCCCAGCAGATAGGCTGTGAGCACGTCCCTCACGTCGGGCCCGAACAAGTCGCCGCCCCAGCCGGCCTTCGATTGCGTCTCGCCGAGGCCGCGGAGGTCCACTGCAATGACCACGCGGCCGGCCTCGACGAGCTTCTCGATTGGCCCACCCGGTCCGGCGTCCGCCTCCTTGCCGCTCTCGTGGAGATACAGCACGTCATTGCCCGCGGGCTCTCCGCGCGGGCGGAACACCAACGCCGGCAGGTACAGACCTTCCTCCAGCGTGACCGCGACCTTCTGGATGCTCAGAGCGTCCCGCTCGACGACCTCTCGCATTTCCACCACCCGCGGCTCGGGCAGCTCCGCGAGGGTCCGCACGCCCGCCAGCCGCCGGACCTGACCGAGCAAATCCGCGCGGGGCGCCGTCGCCCAGAGCTGCTTTCGACGAGCCGCCAGCTCCTTCTCGTAGTCCCGATTGAGATCGTACGTCGAGCGGGCTCCCTCCAGGTTCATCACCTGGCCGTCGGGCGTGCAGCGGACCTCCTCGGCGCTGAGCAGGACAATGTTCGGCTCGACAATCGGCTCGTCCCTGCCCAGCAGCCACCGGGACATCCACCGCGCGACGCCCTGGCGCTGCGTCCGGTTGTAGTTGTGCTCCGCGTCGTTCTCCAACAGGCCGATCCGCTCGGCGCATTCCAGACGGGTGTACAGGCGCTTGGCGTATCGAAACGAGGTCCAGGTCCCCTGGATGTCGAAGAAGTCCTTCGTCGCGGCGCAGATCAGGATCGCGGTCGGCGCTCGCATCATCAGGTAATCCGCGTGGTCCATCCCAAACGCCAGTTGCCCGAAGATATTCTGCTCCGCGTCCTGGGGCCCGATGGTCGAGAGCAGGGCCTGGAGACTCGTGATGTAACAGCTCGGGGCCGACGCGACGACCCGGTCGTCCAGCGCCATGAGGTAGGAAGTCTGCGTGCCCCCGCCGCTGTTGCCGGTGCAGCCGATGCGACGCGGATCAACCTCCGGCCGGGACTGGAGGTAGTCGATGGCCCGCATCCCGTCCCAGATCTCGAAGCGAGCGGTGTTGCGCCCCAGCAGGATGCTGCCGACCCCCAGCGTGGTGTGGCCCGCGGTGCCCCAGATTCTGGGCAGTGCGGAGGGCATCTGGCTGCGCTCGCCCTGGTCGATGGGATCGAAGACCAGGGCCGCCATGCCGTGGAGAGCCAACAGGGCGCCCATGGTCTGGTATGGCTCGTGGCCCTTGGCGTCGGAGGCGTGCCCGCACGGCACGATGACGCCGGGGAAGGGAGGCTTGCGCCCGCCGCCGGCAGGCAGGAAGAGCAACGCCGTGACGTAGTGTTTCGGCTGGCTCTCGAAGAGGACCTTCTCGACCTGGTACCCCTCCCGGGAAACCACGCCGGTTACCTTCGCATTCAGCGGCGTCCGGGCCGGCAGGCTCCCGATGGCACTGAGGAACTGCTCTCGCAGGTTTTTCTGATAGGCCGCGATCTGTTCGGGCGTCTTCAACTGCTCGTACCGCGTCTTCCATTGCTCGAAGCACGGCTGCGCCTGTCGCATCAGGTAGCGGGACATCATCCCGCCGTCCACCGTCTCCGGCAGGACGCGGAGATCCTCACCGGCTCCGAGAGCCGAGCCAGCCATCAGGCAGGAACCCACAACGACGGCCATGAATGTCATCTTTCTCATCGTGTCTCCTTTCCGGACTTGCGTATTCCGCAATATGAGCCGCCGTCCCCGGCGGATTCCACCCGGATGCTTCATGCTACCGGGCGAATACCTCGCGTGCAAGCTCCGTTCGTCGTGACGCCGTAAGGCGTTCTCTTCTCCCCGTGGGAGTGAGGATATGCCCTCGCGGGCACACTACGAACAGGGCGTTACGGCCGGCCCACAGGGACCTGGAGTTCCATGCGCTGCTGCCCGCGGAAGACTTCGAGCGTGACCTCCTGTCCGGCGGGGATGCCCTGGCGCGCTCGCATCAGATCGTCGAGCGATTCGATCTGCGTTCCAGCGCACTTGAGGATTACGTCACCCGGGCGCAAGCCGCTCTTTGCAGCCTGGCTCTCGGAGGGCGCGTCGAGGACGATGACCCCCACTTCGCCCGGCAGTCCGGCGGCGGAGACCTCGCCCAGGCCGACGACATTCCTGACCTTCGCGCCGAGCCACTCGACGACGCTGGCGTCACGCGTGCTCCCGGGCTCACCGCCGGCAGCCGTCGCATCCGGAAGCCTCGGCGTTCGGGCGACCGCCTTGAGCGATGGGCTCTGCACGCCGAACTGGTCCATGGGGAAGTTCTGAAAGCCGAGCGCCAGGGCGGGCGATCCCGGCCGGACGCGATAGTCGCCGCGTCCAGGATCCACGAACATCGCGTCGGCTTCGACGGAATGGGCGTCGAGACCGCTGGCCTGCTGCAATGTCACGGCCGCCGAGGGTTGCCTCCGGCCTGGCTTGTGCAGGACGTTCGAGTCGCATTCCTTGCCCCAGGGCCTGCGGACCTGGATCGGCCTGTAGTCGGTGAACACGATGTTGCGCGCGAAGACATCCTCGCTGTGGGCGTACCACACATGCGGGTGAAAAGAGTTGTTCACGATGACGTTGTTCTCGACCACCCGGTAGAATCCCTCGCGCAGCTTCAGGCCTCCGGCCAGGCACAGGTTGTTGCGGATCTCGTATCGGCTGGACCCGTCGTCGAGGTCGATGTCCCACCCGTGATCGCATCGCCAGCGGTTATTGCGAAGGATGTTGGGCTGAACGATGTCGAGGATGGGGAGGTCGCGATCCGCGCCCTGACCTGTCGGAAAAAGGCGGATCGGGCTTGCATTCTTCAACGAAATCTCTTGGCTCGATTTCGTTGAAGAATCGAGTCGTCGAGACTCCCGGCGCGCGTCCCGGGTTTGGGAGGGAGAAATCGATGAAGAGATTTCTCCCTCTCCAAGCAGGCCCGATCCGCCTTCTTCCGACAGATTGGGATCTGTGCCCAACGTGATGGCGTCCAGGTCGATATCCTTCAGACCCCAGTAGCGGTCCCGGCCCCACGAGTTGAACGAGCCGTGATCGCCGGTTTCGAGGACCGTGTCGAACACGTCGCAGAACTCGATGACGTGGCCGCCGAACGTGCCCTCGGAGATGTTGATGCCCGCCCGCGGGACGTCGTAGATCGAGCAATGTCGGACCGTGACGCCCATCGACATGGATATTTGGATAGGGGCGGTCTGTTTCTCGACGCGGCCGGTCTCGTGGATCAGGCAATCCTCGACGAGACAGTCCGCGGGATAGTTGTCGGTGCGAGGGCCGGGGGTCTTGTCGATGTCGTGGTAGCTTTGGCGCTGGTTGTACTCGAACAGGGGATTGCGGACCGCGTTGGGGTCGCCGACGAACGCGACGCCGTTGGCGCCCGCGCGGACGATGTGGCACCCGCGGACGACGATTCGGCGGTTATGCTTGTCGACGAAGACCGCGTTGCCGCCGACCTGGTCGAGCGTGCAGTCCCGGACCGCGCAGTCTTCGGCGCCGTGGAAGAGGATCGCCCCGCCGCGATAGGTGGTCCAGTCGCTCCGCAGCAGCGGCTCCTTGTTCTCCATGAACGTGCGGGCCGCGTGGCGGAACGTCAGGCCCTGCAGGCGGATGAATCGGACGGGCTGGTCCTGCGCGCCCTGGAATTCGATCAGGTGCTTGAGCCGCACCGCTTCGACGACCGCACCGCTCAGATCCAGGCCGGCAGACGGATAGAAGTAGAGCACGTGGGTCTTCGCGTCATGGAACCACTCGCCCGGCGCGTCGAGCTCCTCGAAGATATTCTCGACCATGCGATAGGTTTTGTGCATCCCCATGCGACGGTTGTTCTGCCAGCCACCCTCGTAGGTGATCTGATTGTCCGGCCCCTTGCCCGTGATGAGGTAGTGGAAATCGCCCCACTCGTGGGCGTGCATCGCATGGAGAAGGCCGCCGCGAGGGTCGGCCCATCGTGCCGCCCGGGCCGGACTGAACGCATCGGCCGCAAAGCCGTTGAAGTGGCGAACCGTCGAATCGAAGTTCGGATACCGCGCCATGGGCTGACGCGCGCCGTTGACGAACAACTGATCGGTGACAGGATCGGCAGGCACCGCGGCCTTCACGATCCCGTCGCGGAAGGGCTGCCATTGCAGGTCGAGCCGGACGCCACCGCTGAGAACGGGTGTCTCGCCGGGGTAGGCAACATACGTCACGGGGGCTTGCTGTGTCCCGGAATCCTCGGATGTGAAGACCAGCGTTTGCGGCAGGTAGTACGTCCCGCCCCGCAGGTACACAGTGACAGCCTCGCCGTCCGGCGTCTGCCTTGCCGCCTCCTGAGCCCGCTGGAGGGTCGCAAAGGGCCGCTCCAGCACGCCTGGATTGGCGTCGTCCCCGCCGGGGGCGATGTAGAACTCCGCGGCGAACGCGCCGCCATTCGCAAGGCACATTGCGACCGTCAGTACCATCAGTCGAATCATTTGTTTCCGCACGATGTTCTCCTTGTCCACAGAGGGCTATTCGAGTCATCGTATTGTCGGCGTCGTGAGCACAAGATGCAAGAACCGTCCGCGATGGTCTTGTCATGCTGAACGACGTGAAACATCCAGGCTGTGGACGCGAGCGTGCTCTGTTTCAGCCTTGGCCCAGATCCTTCGCTGCCGCTCAGGACGACACATCCGCGACAGGATGTCGCACGCAGCGGAGGTGCGGACTCTGTCATTCCTGCACTGCACAGGCACAACATCTTGCTTTCTTGGCCAGCATTCTGGCCTCATCGGGTCCTCGCGTGCCCAGGGTCGGGACCGCACCGTGCGACCCGGGGCGCTGCCCCCGGCCCCCCGAGGTTTTGCGCTTTGCGCCAGCAGCATGGTGGGAAGGCACGCCGAAGCGAGTCTACCGCTCCTGTTTCCCATGCTATTGGCCCAATGCGTCAAATGCCGGGGGTTTGGGGGCGGCGCCCCCAAGAGACACGAACCGACTCGAGATTAGATGCACTTACGCTTTGGTTGCGGCGGAGGACCGCTCTAAGAAAGCAGGAATCCAGCAACCATGGTATGCGACGAATCCCAGGAAGTGGATCCCCGCTTGCGCGGGAATGACAAGCCGCGGTCTGCACGGACCTTGATCGCACGCTCGCAGGTACGGTCATGCGGTTCGTGCCCTGCTGCCGAGCGGAATTCGATTGTCAAAGGCGAGTCGGAGACGATAATAGGCGGGCGCAGATGCGGAAGGTCGCGTCTGGATGGATGGATGGGCATCAATTGAGGAAGGTCGATTATGAGCGAAGGCATCGGGCACAACACGTCGCGTCGTGAATTCCTGAGGGACACCGGTCGAGTCGCCGCGGGGTCGGCGTTTCTGGCCGCGGTTGGGCCGCGGGTCTATGCGGGCGAGGATAACACCATCCGAGTCGCGCTCGTCGGTTGCGGCGGACGCGGGGGCGGCGCGGCGGCCAACGCCTTGGCGGCCAAGGGTGGACCGATCAAGCTCGTTGCGATGGCCGATGTCTTCGAGGACCGCCTGAAGCGCTGCTACGACGGGCTGATCGAGGCCGCCAGCGCGCCGCGGACCAGCGGTTCCGCCGACACCTGGGTGATGGGCTACCAGGCGGCGCAGATCGATGTCCCGCCGGAACGGAAGTTCCTCGGCTTCGACGCCTATCAGAAGGCCATGGACTGCCTGCGTCCGGGTGACGTCGTGATCCTGACGACGCCTGTCGCGTTCCGCTGGGTACACTTCGCCCACGCGATCCGCAAGGGAATCAACGTGTTCATGGAGAAGCCCATCACCGTGGACGGGCCGAGCACGCGGAAGATGCTGGCCCTCGCGGAGGAGTCGGCGAAGAAGAACCTCAAGGTGGGCGTCGGCCTGATGTGCCGGCACTGCAAGGCCCGCTGGGAACTCTATGACCGGATCAAGGCCGGCCAGATCGGCGAGATTCACATGATGCGGACCTACCGCCAGCAGGGACCGGCGGGTTTCGCGGGACCCAGGGACGCGGGCGCCAACGAGCTGCTCTGGCAGATCCGCAACTACCTGGGCTTCTTCTGGGCCAGCGGCGGGCTGTTCCAGGACGTGGTCGCTCACAACGTGGACGAGTGCTGCTGGATGAAGGACGCCTGGCCGGTGAAGGCCCAGGGCTCGGGCGGGCGCTGCTATCGCGGCGACTGCGTGGACCAGAACTTCGACCACTACGACGTCGAGTACACGTTCGCCGACGGCACAAAGCTGTTCCTGAACAACCGCCACATGCCCGGCTGCCACTCGGAGTTCGCCAGCTACGCGCACGGGACGAAGGGCTCCGCGGTGATCTCAACGTTCATGCACACGCCGGCCAAGTGCCGGATCTACAAGTCGCAGGACTTCGCCAAAGAGAACCTCGCGTGGTCGTTCCCGCAGCCGGAGCCGAATCCGTACCAGCTCGAATGGGACCACCTGATCGAGGCCATTCGCAGCGACAAGCCGCACAACGAGGCCAAACGCGGCGCCGAGGCCAGTCTCGTGACTGCGATGGCCCGCAGGGCGGTCCACACGGGCCAGATCGTGACATTCGATGACATGCTCAAGTGCGAGGAGGAATTCGCGCCGGACCTGGACAAGCTGACGGTGGACTCGCCCGCGCCCATCCACGCGGGCCCGGACGGCAGGTACCCGATGCCCCAGCCGGGGATCGTGAAGGACCGGGAGTACTGAGATGAATGGGGAGCTGGAGGCGTTCAAGGTGCGCCTCACACGTCATTCGGTTGCGTTCTGCTTGGTTGTTCTTGGCTTGTCGATCCGACCCGCCGGGGCACAGGCGGCAGCGGAGAAGCCCTTGATGGACGCGGCGATCTCGGCGCAGGGCAAGACCTTCCCCGTTTGCGAGTCCGTCGTGGACGTCACCAAGCCGCCCTACGAAGCCAAAGGCGATGGGCAAACCGATGACACCGATGCGATCCAGAAAGCGCTCTCGGATTTGATGGGCGCTCACAAGATCCTGTACTTCCCCAACGGGACGTATCTGGTGTCAAGGACCCTGCGGCACACGAAGAAGGACTCCAGAGGCAGCGAGGCCTGGGGGCACACCTGGCTCCAGGGACAAAGCCAGGCCGGCACGATTATCCGTCTCAAGGACGGTGTGTTCACGGATGCCGCCCGACCCCAGCCGATACTGTGGGGTGGCGGCTTCGGCTCGGCTGATTGGTTTCATAACTACATCCAGAACGTCACCTTCGACGTGGGCCGGAACAACCCCGGGGCCATCGGCCTGAGTTTCTATTCGAACAACAGCGGAGCCATCCGCGATGTGCAGTTCGTTTCGCAGGACGGCGACGGCGCGATCGGCCTGGATCTGGGCAACGACATGAACGGGCCGCTGTTCATTCGAAATATCACCATACGGGGCTTCGCCATCGGCATCCGCACGGCCCACTCGGTCAACAGCCAGACCTTCGAAGGAATCAGCCTGATCGGGCAGTCACAATGCGGCTTCACCAACGACGGCCAGAGCATCGCCATTCGGGGCCTGTACAGCGAGAACGCCGTGACAGCCCTGCGCGCGAGCGGCTTCACATGTCTGCTGGATTCCAGGCTCGTCGGACGGGATGGTGCGAGCAGGATGCCGGCCATAGAGCTGGGTGAGACCAGCTTCTTGGCTCGCAACGTGGACACCAGTGGCTATCACGCCGCGATTCGTGTGCAAGGGGGGAGGGGCGAGCCGGGCCCGGCTGTCGCCGAGTACATGACCGGCAAGCCGACCAACCCTTTCGGCGGGCCCGTCAAATCGCTGAATCTGCCCGTCGAGGAGACACCCGACGTCCCGTGGGATGATGCCGACGGGTGGGCCCGGATCGAAGCAACCGCCAGCGGTGCCGAGGCAGCCTCTGCTGTTCAGGCGGCCATCGACTCCGGCGCCACCAGTATTCTGCTGGGGCATGGATTGAGGTTCCGGTCTCCGGTCATCGTTCGCGGCAAGGTGCGCCGGATCACCGGCACCGGCGGCGACATCAACTATGGTGCTGATGCCAGCCCGGATTTCATCATTGAGGACGGCGAGTCCCCTGTCATCGTCCTGGAGCACCTGGCGCACATCGGCGGCGGTATCCTGATTGACACGGGGCGCACGGTTGTGCTTCGCAGCCTGGAAGCCCGCATCTTCAACCTGGGCCGCGGCAACCTGTTCATGGAGGACCTCTGCACGGACAAGCTGCGGATCAACCTGCTGCAGAATGCCTGGGCCCGGCAGCTCAACGTGGAGAACCAGGGCACTCACCTGACCAATGAGGGCGGCAGACTGTGGATTCTGGGCTACAAGACCGAACGCGGAGGCACACTGATCCACACGAAAGACGGTGGCCAAACCGAGTTGTTTGGCACCTTCAGCTACACGACCACCGCCGGCAAGCTGGCGCCCATGTTCGTTACGGAAGATGCCTCGACCTTCGTCTACTTCAACGAAGTCTGTTATACGGGCGATCCGTTCGCGACTCTGGTGTGCGAGACGCGGGACGATGTCACGAAGACCGTGCAGAGGGGACAGGGCGGGATCGCGCCCTACATCGGCCGGAACGGCCGCGTGGAGACAGAATGAAGCCGTGTTCCGGCTTGAGCTGCCGATTCACAGGAACCGGATGCACACCGGTTTCGAGACCGTGATCTTGTGCCCGGTCGGCTCGAGCGCGCCGGTCTTTTCGTCGATTCGGAACACGACGACGCTGCCGCCGTCCTGGTTGGCGACGAGGCAGAACTTGCCCGTCGGCTCGATGTCGAAATTGCGAGGGACTTTGATCCCGTCGGTCTCATGCTCGACGAGCGTCAGGAGCCCGGTGGTCGGATCGATGCGGTAGACCGCGATGCTGTCGTGGCCGCGATTGGAGCCGTAGAGGAACTTGCCGCTCGGGTGCACGCGGACCTCGGCGCACCAGCTCGGCCCGCTGAATCCGACCGGGAGCGTCGAGACGGTCTGGATCTCGCCGAGAGAACCGCGGAGCGCGTCATACATGAAGGCGGTGATCGTGGAATCGAGCTCGTTGATGACGTAGGCGTACAGGCCGCCCGGATGGAAGGCGAAATGTCGCGGCCCGGCGCCGGCCTTGACCCGGGCGAACGGAGGATCGTTGGCGGCAATCGTCCCTTTGCCGGCGTCGAGCCTGTAGATCATGATCTTGTCGAGCCCGAGGTCGGCGACGAAGACGAAGCGGTCGTCGGGACTCGGATTGATCGAGTGCGCGTGGGGCTCCTTCTGACGCGAGGGATTGACGCTGGAGCCCGCGTGCTGGACGAAGCCGGTCGGCTCGCCGAGCCCGCCGTCGGGCCGGACGGGAATGACCGAGGCGCTGCCGCTGTTGTAGTTGGCGACGAGGACGTGCTTGCCCGCGTGATCGACGTTGACGTGGCACGGACCCGCCCCGCCGGAAGAGCACTCGTTCAGGAGCGTCAGATCGCCCGTGCCCGGATCGATGGCGTAGGCGAAGACGCGTCCGCTCTCTCCGGCCTCGCTCACCGCGTAGAGGAATTTCCCGTCGGGACGAATCTCCAGGAACGATGGGTGCCGCGCCTCGGCCGCCAGGACGGGTTCCGACAGCGCTCCCGTCTGGAGATCGAGCGTGCTGCGATAGATCCCCTGGCTGGCGCCCGGCCCGGAGCCGGTGTAGGTCCCCAGGTAGACGCGAACGGACTGGGCCGGCGCCGGCGAGAGCACGGCCAGCGATACCATCGCGGCGATGATTGGATTCGGACTCATGGCAGACACCTCCGGAAAAACCTGCACTCCGTCGCCCCGTCGCGCGCGGATTGTCCCGAACCGCGGGGGCCGCACTATGGTATCGTCCATAGCAGCAGCGTTCAAGCGGGAATGAAGAGCCGGCTCGATCCGGGTTGACCCGATTCTCGGATTCGGATAGGATGCCGGTCGCGGCGGCAACTGGTCAGGGGTCTGGAGTCGATGAAGGGAAGAACGCCATGGGCTGGTACGGGTATTTCATGATCGTCGGCGGGATCATCGTGGGCGGCGGCTGGATCGCCTACCTGATCTGGGACCGCAAGATGCAGGAGCAGGAGGAGAAGGAGCCGCCGAAGAAGTCGGAGCGGCTCCAGAAGACCCAGGGCGAGGTGTCCGACTGGGCGAAGAAGATGGCGGCCTTCAAGAGCCCGGCGCCGCCGAAGAAGCCCGCCGATCACGACAAGCCGCAAGATGGCTGACCGAGGCCGGTCGCATCCCGTGAGGGCGGGCATTGCAGGACGGCTCTCTTGATGTCTTTGCCGGCGCACGGCGGATGGAGACTCTGTAGCGAAAGGACAGACAGCTATGACAAGTCGGTTTCTGACGGACGACTTCCTTCTCCAGACCAAGACCGCCCGCACGCTGTACCACGATCACGCCGCGGGCCTGCCCATCTATGACTACCATTGCCACCTCCCGGCCCACCTGATCGCCGCCGACCACCGCTTCGAGAACCTCACGCAGGCCTGGCTCCTCGGCGATCACTACAAATGGCGCGCGATGCGCACGAACGGCGTGCCCGAAAAGTACGTCACCGGCGACGCCTCCGACTGGGAGAAATTCGAGCGATGGGCCGCCACCGTCCCCGCCTGCCTGGGCAATCCCCTCTACCACTGGACGCACCTGGAACTCAAGAGGCCCTTCGGTATCCAGGGCAAGCTGCTCGGATCCGACACCGCCCGCGAGATCTACGACGAGTGTACCGAAATGCTCCAGTCGCCCGAGTTCAGCGTCCGCAATATCATGCGGAAGATGAACGTCAAGCTCGTCTGCACCACGGAGGGCCCGCTCGACTCGCTCGACGACCACAGCCGGATCAGACGCGACCGCTTCGAGGTCAAGGTCCACACCGCCTGGCGACCCGACCAGGCCATGGCCGTCGAGGACCTCGCCAAGGTCAACGTCTTCATCGACAAACTCGAGGAACTGTGCGACATGGAGATCGCCAGTTTCCACGACTACGTCGAGGCCCTGGGCGACCGCCATGCGTACTTCCACGATCACGGCTGCCGGCTCTCCGACCACGGCCTCGAAACCGCCTACGCCGAGGACTATACCGACAGCGAGATCGGCGCGATCTTCGAGAAGGTCCGCGCCGGCCGCACGCTGGACCCGCGCGAGGTCCTGCAATTCAAGTCCGCCATGATGTTCGAGTTCGCCCTGATGGACGCCGAACGAGGCTGGGTCCAGCAGCTCCACCTCGGCGCCCTGCGGAACAACTGCACGCGACTATTCAAGACGCTCGGCCCCGACATCGGCTGCGACTCCATCGGCGACTTCGAAGTCGCCCGCCCGCTCGCCAAGTTCCTCGACCGCCTGGACCAGCAGGGCAACCTGCCCAAGACGATCCTCTACAACCTCAATCCGCGCGACAACGCCCTCTTGGCGACGATGATCGGCAACTTCCAGGACGGCTCCGTCCCCGGCAAGATCCAGTACGGCTCCGCCTGGTGGTTCCTCGACCAGAAGGACGGCATGGAGGACCACATGCGAACGCTGGCCGACATGGGCCTGCTCGCCCGATTCGTCGGCATGTTGACGGACTCCCGCAGCTTCCTGTCGTATCCGCGTCACGAGTACTTCCGGCGGGTCCTGTGCAACCTGCTGGGCAACGATGTCGAAGCGGGACTCCTGCCCGACGACATGGCCCTGCTCGGCAAGATGGTCGAGGACATCTGCTACCACAACGCCCGTGCCTACTTCCCCATGGAATGCGACTGACGAGAACCCTGTCACCACAGAGGCACAGAGGGCACGGAGAAGAGAAGGTGAGAAGGTAGGAAGGTCAGAAGGTCGGAGGTGTAGGGTGGGCTTCGCCCACCGTCTTGCTCACACGAAGACACAAAGGCACAAAGACCGATCCAACCCCCGTCTGCCTCTCTGTGGCTCCGTGGCTCTGTGTGAGAAGATCCCTTCGAGATCCGAGCGACGAGTCATCATCCGCCGATTTCCGCAGATTCTCTCGGTTGTCATTCCCGCGGAAGCGGGAATCCAGGACTCTTCACCACGAAGTTCACACGAAGCCTGCCGGCCGTCCCGCCTCACAAGACCTGCCCCCGAGACAACCGGCCACTGGTTTCCCTGTCCGGAAAAAGTACCTGACACCGTCCCGTTCCCCCCGTCTCGTTCCCCGACGAAGGCATGAGCGTCCCTGCCGGGAAGAAGCGCCTTGCGCCCGCCCCGCTCTCTACGGCTGGAATCGGCACGGGACACGGGTATAATGGGCTGAGGCCGGTTCTGAGACTTGAGATCGTGCACTTTGGAGGACCTGAGATGCAGACTCGCACACGGACACGCATGTTGGTCATCGCCATCGCAATCGTCGGTTGCACGGTGCCACCACCAATCACACACGCCCAATGGTATGGCGGGACCTGGGACTCTCGCTACAATCCGCTACTCGACCACCCGTGGACCGTGGCCATCCGGATGGAGATGCTCGACAGGGACACGCACATTCCAGTCAGCGGTGTTCAGGTCTCGCTGGAGGGGCAGTACTATCAGATGTGGATCAACCGGGACACCGCCATTGCCCAGGATGTGCCCTGGTGGAACCTCTTTGTGGACCCCAATAAGCGTGAGCCGCAGCCCCGAGAGTTTCGCCTGAACGCTGTTTCCGGGCCAGATGGCGTTGTTGTCTTTTCTCTGCAGTGGCAGAAGGAGTTCCCCTGGGATTCCTATTTCGATGGTCACCCGCCCCGGGACTACCAGCCCGATGGAAGCTGGACCCAAAAGGATTCCTGGCTGCTGGCTGTCGACGACATCGAGAAAGTGCAATGGCTCGAAATCCGCCACCCGCGGTACAGGTACGTGGAGGCCCCGCTGAACTTCCAGCATGTGGTGAACCTGGAGCAGTATCTCAGGCCTCAGGGCCCTATTCGGGACAAGTACAAGCTCTTCGAACAGAACTGGAAGAACGAGATTCGTCGCCCGAACGTGAAGATGGTCGTCCTCGATCTGGGCACGGACTTCCCGGAGTTCAAGAAGCAGTCCTGCACCCGCCCGGAGTTCTTCTCGCGGATTCGCGCCAAGGATTACGGGGAGATCTACCAGGGCCTTGAGAACTTGCCGCAGTGGGACGAGGGGAAGAAGTGCGGCCCGTACTTCGTTTACGATCTGGGGGAGATTCTCCTGGAACCGGTGGCCGGCCGGCTCGAAGTGCAGGGACCCAGCGCCAGCATCCTCACGCAGGACGCCCAGGGTCAGGGAGCGCCATGGTATCGGCAGTACTCGCGCCAGTCTGATGGCGCCGATGCTCGGTCCGCCGAGGATACGCGCCAACCCCAAGCGACGCCTGCCGCACCGACTGGCCGGCAGACGATGGAGCCGTCAGCGCAGCCGCTGCCTTCGGTGCAGGACATCCTGAAGGACCCCGCCAGGTTGCGGGACCTCGCCGGCAAGGCAGGCGTATTGAAAGATCAACTGGCCGTCGCGGGCATCCGTGCCTTGCCTTTTCCAGACCCCGATACGGGGCAGATGACGACCTTCGACAGCTATGCTCGCAAGATAGCTTCGGATGCGGGTGTGGGCGGCAGTCTGGGCGAAGACCCGGTCGCAACGGCCTATGCGATGCTCTTTGACAGCAACTTTCTTACGGATCAAGCACGCATCATCCAGCTCCCTGACGGCACATACGGGACGTTGAACGAGGCTATCAATGCTGCGGCCGCCGATTCCAACAGCGGCCTTGATCCGGAGGCGCTCGGAGGGGCTGTGGCAGCGCTCGGGGACCTGCGGCAGGCCCAACGAACAGGGCAGGAGGACCTCGCCGGCAAGGCGGCCAGAACGTTCGCCGGAGCAGTACCCATCGCTGCCTCTCCGACTCGCAACGTTCCGTCTGATTCCACGATTGCCGGCCCCGTCGCTCTCCCAGATCAGGCCACGTCGGAAGGGGGTGTTCCACAGCCCAGGGTGTGGCCTCAGCGCTCGCAAGACGAGTACGCTGAGATTGCCAAGAATGATCCGCTGGGAATTGCCCTGGAGACAGTAACCACCGCTGAGCTGCAAGACCGGTGGGCGTTCCCAGAAACACTTGGGCGTATGCTTTTGGTACATGGATCTGTCATAGTCCGATATGTCTCCCCGGGTTCTCCCGCGGACAAGGCAGGGCTCACCGAAGGGTGTGTTATCCGTACCATGGAACAGAACCAGTTGTTGATTCGTTCCGCCGCGGATTACCAGAAGCTTCTGGGCTATGAGCGGATCAAGAACTCCCAGACTATCGAAGTGACATGTTGGCAGTTGCCGGTGACCTATAGATACAGGCAGAGCGATGACCTTTATGCGTACCACAAGACCTTTGTGATAGAAAAGGATTCGCCATCTTCGGTAGATTACAGTCCCACGCGAACTGTTGATCTGGGCAATGGCGTGAGCATGGAGTTCGTCCTGATCCCCGCCGGGACCTTCAAGATGGGTTCTCCTGGTTCTGAAGCAGGCAGGGACGACGACGAAGGCCCGGTCCGACGTGTGCAGATCACCAGGCCCTTCTATCTGGGCAAGTACGAGGTGACCCAGGACCAGTACATGGCGGCGATGGGAACCAACCCGAGCCATTTCAGCGGGCGGAGTCTTCCTGCGGAGACGGTTTCGTGGGACCAGGCCGCTGCATTCTGCAGGAAGGTCGGGGGCAGACTGCCCACCGAGGCGGAGTGGGAGTATGCCTGTCGCGCAGGCAGCAGCGGTCGATTCTGTTTTGGAGACAGCGATTCAGGTCTTGGCGACTATGCATGGCACACAAGCAATAGCGGCAGCACCACGCACGCCATCGGGCAGAAGAGACCCAATGCATTCGGTCTCTACGACATGCATGGAAACGTCTGGGAATGGTGTCAGGACTGGTATGCCAAAGGCTATCAGAATGCCAGCGGGGTCGATCCCAAGGGGCCGTCTTCTGGGGAATATCGTGTTGTCCGCGGCGGTGGTTGGGACAGCACTCCGCGGCGCTGCCGTTCCGCCATTCGCGGCTACAACGCGCCGGACATCCGGGACATCAACCTCGGATTCCGTGTTGCCCTGGACTCAAACTAACCCTTTGCTCTTTGTTCTTTTACCCTTTGGGGTCCAGGGGCGAAGCCCCTGGTCGCTACTGATACGTCGGAGCCGAATGTCCCAATGAGCACCGAACTGAAAGTGATCGCCGATTTCTACGACTTCATGCTCTGGCTGATCCATCACACTGAGAAATTCCCGCGGCATCAACGATACAGCCTGGGTGTCTCGATGGAGAATCGCATGCAGGCGATTCTTTCCAACCTGCTCCGCGCCAAGTACTCGAAAGACAAGGCGCTTTGGTTGGGTGAGGCGAACATCGAGCTTGAGGTCCTGCGATTCCAACTGCGCCTTGCGAAGGACTTGAAAGTCCTGCCGGTCAAGAGCCATGGTCACGGGGCCGGTCTGATTGAGTCCATCGGCGCCCAAATCGGAGGCTGGCTCCAAAGTCAAGGACGCAAGACATGAAGCGTTATGGGCATCTGTGGCAGCGCGTGGTCAGTTGGGAGAACCTCGTTCTCGCGGCGCGCAAGGCCCAGCGCGGCAAGAAGGCCAAATCGGCGGTGCAGCGATTCAACTATGGCCTGGAGATCGAATTGCTCCGTCTGCATAGAGATTTGTCCGAAGGGAAGTACCGTCCCGGCCGATTCACGACTCACTGGATTTGCCACCCCAAGAGAAGGTTAATCTCCGCGGCTCCCTATCGTGATCGGGTCGTGCACCACGCCCTGATGAATGTCCTCGAAGCGATTCTGGACCGGCATTTCCACACACACAGCTACGCCTGTCGCAAGGGCAAGGGCACGCACGCCGCCGTCGACCGGCTCCAAACCCTGATGCGCCGCAATCGCTTCGTCCTTCAATGCGATATTCACAAGTTCTTTCCGAGCATGGACCACGAGATCCTCAAGCGGACATTTCGCAGGCTGATCAAAGACCCTGATGTACTGCGTTTGATAGACTTGATCGTGGACTGCTCCAACGCCCAGGAACCCGTCCTGGATTACTTCCCCGGCGATGACCTCTTTGGTCCCGTCAGTCGCAGGAAGGGGCTTCCGATCGGCAATCTCACCAGCCAATGGTTCGCCAACTGGATGCTTAACGATCTTGATCACTGGGTCACAAGCCATCTCGGTATCGGGTCCTATGTGCGGTACTGTGATGACTTCGTGCTGCTGCACCAAGATCGGGACAGGCTCGTGCGGGCGAGGGAGGAGATCGGCGTGCATCTGGCGGCACACCGATTTCGCTTGAACCGGGCCAAGATGTCTGTGCAGCCGGTTGCCGGCGGACTGACCTTTCTCGGTTATCGCGTCTGGCCCACGCACCGATTGCTCAAGAAGCCCAACGTCAAGGGGTTTCGCAGACGCGTGCGCTGGATGAGAACGGCATATGCCGATGGCCGAGTTGAATGGCCTGATGTGAAGGTCCGCATCGATAGCTGGCTGGGCCACGCCTGCCATGCGGATACCATGCGACTGGTCAGGCGACTGAGCAAGGAATGGGTGTTTCAAAGGGGTGAGGCCGCAACGTCGTGTTGTCCGCGGCGGTAGTTGGAACAACAATCCACGGAACTGCCGATCCGCCAATCGCAACAACAACACGCCGGACAACCGGAACAACAACATCGGATTCCGTGTTGCCCTGCACTCTCAGGCTATATTGGGCCTGCCCGGAACTGTGCGATTCACGGATTGCACAGGCGTGGCTTTGAGAGTCCTGGCCTTGTTCCTGTGTCGCCGCGCCACCGATGCACGGCGGCCGAATCCACGCAGCACGGTCCGGCGGGGCTGGTAGGCGTAGCCGAACGCCCCGCCGGACTGCCAACAGAGGAAAACCAAAGGGCTACGGTGTTCCCTTGTGGAAGACTCCGCGTCTCTGTGTGAGTCCATGGATTTCCCTTCGCGTCCTTCGTGCCCTTCGTGGTTTCACACATTGGATGAACGGCGGGCGAAGCCCGCCCTACCGCTGTCGCCGAGTTCCGTGTTCCCTTCTGCCCTCTGCGTCCTCTGTGGTTTCACTCTTGTCGCTCGTCGCTTGGCCCTCGTCGCTCGCTGGATTCCCGCTTTGCGCGGGAATGACAGGCGTGAGAATCTGCGTGCATCGGCGTTGATCTGCGGTTCCATTGCCTTCGCGTTGCTCGTGGGCTTCCGCGGGAAGGACATTTCGGAGAACCTCTGCGCCTCCGCGTCTCTGCGAGAGTCTATCGATTTCCCTTCGTGTGCTTCCCCCGCTTTCGCGAGGGCAGGCCGTGCCCTTCGTGGTTTCACACATTGGACAGACGGCGGGCGAAGCCCGCCCTACTGCTGTCGCCGAGTTCCGTGTTCTGTTCTGCCCTCTGCGTCCTCTGTGGTCAAATGGATTCCCGCTTCCGCGGGAGTGACACCCAAGAGAGTCTCTGCGTCTCCGCGTCTCTGCGTGAGTCCATGGGTTTCCCTTCGTGTCCTTCGTGCCCTTCGTGGTTTCACGCATTGGACAAACGGCGGGCGAAGCCCGCCCTACCGCTGTCGCCGAGTCCCATGTTCCCTTCTGCCCTCTGCGTCCTCTGTGGTCGAGAGGAAGATGGATTCCCGCTTGCCCCCCGATCGGGGTCGAGGGCAGGTGTGGCTGGAATGTGAGCGTCCGGTCAACCCCGTTTTTTGCGGGGGAGTGTTCGGCATCACTTTTGCAGCGACGCGTGGTTGGTCAGGGACAGAACGAGGGATGGTAGCGGGGTCGGGAGAGGCGGCTTACGCGGTTCGACTCTCGGTCTGGGCGGGGAAACGCGGCAGAGTGATCTTGGGCA
>Ga0209096_1001624_pt1 | contig 23859 bp, 21 predicted proteins | sample AD_UKC034_MetaG_FD_184407 | JGI IMG/M metagenome (GOLD analysis project Ga0209096, IMG submission 184407) | Active sludge microbial communities of municipal wastewater-treating anaerobic digesters from USA - AD_UKC034_MetaG (SPAdes) (version 2) | ecosystem: Engineered > Bioreactor > Anaerobic >... | reverse complement strand
CAATTGAGATACCAAGTACTGAAATTACCATTAGAAATTAACGGAACTGTTTGCGCATTTGATTTAAGAATTAGTAAAAGAAAAATGGAAAAGAGTAGGTTGTTTTTTTTCATGAGAGGCGGATTGAGAAGCAATCTTAAAACTAAAATTCAGATTTGTCAATAAATACTTTTCAACAAAAATTTTTAATGTTTTAACAGGAGATAGATTTGTTGTAAATTTTGAATATGTACCAACTACCGCCAATTGATTCAGATTCTGTTTTTGAAGAACTAATAAAGGATTTATTTAATTCAACCTATAAAACAAATAGCTATCTATTATATGGCAGACAGGGGCAAAAACAATCTGGTGTTGACATCTACTCCTCCGAGCAAAAAGTAGTAATTCAGGCAAAGAAGAAAGATATTGTTCGCAACCCAGTTACTGTTAGAAAGGAAATAATTGCCGAAATACATGAAACAATTACATTACTTGACAACTTTGATGGCGAGTTCAGTCGCTTAGTAATTGCATCTACTTTCAAAAACGATGCGCAAATACAAAATGTTTGCAATACGCTCTGTGCTAAAAAGGATTTCTCAATAGAATACTGGGGCTGGGATGCGATAAAGTCAGAGCTAAATAAATTTACAGATTTAAGAACAAAGTACTATCCTTCATTTATTAAAGAAGTTGAAAATGACAACGAGAAATCAATTCAATCAGATAATGAAGTAAAAAAAACATACGATAGTGTTCCAAATTACATCAGGAGACGCGTTACTTTGGTAAACCATGAGACAAAACACCAAATTATTTCTTTTGATGACAGGAGAATTTATCTTTCTGACGTTGTTACTGAAGGAAGTAAAATTTTATTGCTTGCCTCAGGCGGAACAGGAAAAACTGTGGAGCTAATGAATTTAGCACATAATATTTCAGAAGACAAAAGCTCTCGTTCTGCAACTCTTGTATCCTTAAAAGATTTTACAACTTCTATTGAAGAATTGCTGCAAATAGAAAACCCTCATTGGGAAAGAATATCAGGAAACGACAATGTTATTCTGCTTGATAGTTTAGACGAAGTACATTCTTCTAAAATTGATAGTGCTTTTTCAGAAATTAATAAGTTCTCGAAGAAGCACCCTGACTATACGATAGTTGTATCATGCAGAACCAATATTTACGACATAAGAACTTCAAGATTAGAGAAATTTTCTATCTGCCTTCCTGTTCCTCTATCGGATGCGGAAATAAAAAGTTTTTTAAAACTAAAATTGAACAATAGAGTTAGTGTGTTTCTTACTGAAGTAAAATCAAAAAAAATACAAGACATATTGCATATTCCTTTTTATCTCAAGGAATTGATTGATATATTTATTTCTGGAAATAGCTTACCGGACAAGAGATATAAAATTTATGATCAGTTTTTTGAAAAGCTTTTGGAAAAAGACAGAGTTAAATTCGTTTCCAAAGGATTACAAATTGAAAACCATAGCCATTATGTTAAATGTGCGTTACTAAAAATAGCGCTTACTATGGAATACATGGAAAAAAATGTAATCCCGATTGATGAACTTCAACAAATAGTAGTTGACGCAAAAATCCGAGAGATTATTATTCACTCCTCAATGCTTACTAAAAGTACAAGAGAGAATTTATTTTATTTTGATAGTAACATCTTTCAAGAGTTTTTAGCATCAAAATTACTTGTCAATCAGCCTATTGATATCATTTATAAGTACTTGTTTTCTGCTTATGGAAGTAAGGTAAAAAGAAGTTGGGTGAACACACTCTCATTTTTGTTTGACCAAATAACAGAAAAATCAAATGAGCTAAAAGATCAATTTATCCAAAAACTTCTTAGTGATGATAAGGAATCATTGGTTTACCTGGAACCAGACAAAATTTCAAAAGAGATTAGAGAACAGGTTTTTTATGAAATTGTAAAATCTGATTGGGGAAAGGGCATTAGTATTTTTAGTAACAAGTTTGACTTGGATAAATTTTCTGAGTTTTCAGGACAGACACTCAGTATTTTAAACTTTCTCTTGCACGAAATTAATAACCCAATAAGTACTGAATCTCAGAGAGACGCTTTGTATTTGCTTGGGTCCTTCAAAAAGCTATTTGGCAAAGAGGGGGAAATAAAAAATACTATTCATAAAATAATTACTGATTCAGCTAGCAATATTGGGCTTAGGTCTTTAGCAATAGAGGTATTGGGTAAGCTAAAAATAAGTGATCCTAAGTCTATTAAACTCATAAAAAGTCTTGAATTTGATAGGTACGGACATATCGGTAACGCCATATTTTCCTACATACTTAGTACTAACCAATGCGAATCATCAATTGAACTGATTATAAAAGGGTTAAAAAATATAAGACAAAGCGTTCTATCTGGCAGTTCCAATAGTGAAGATGCAATTCCGTATAATGGAAGTTATAACTATACTTTAAAAAGTTGCATTGAACAGATTAAAAGTAGAAAACCGCTCTTGCAAATAGTTAATCACTTTATTGACAATCCAAACCAATTAGAGATAACTTATACCGAATCAATAATTGATGACATAGTAAACAAGATGATTGAGCTACACAAATCGCACAAAAGTGTTTTCAATTACGCAATTAGATTTTACAAGTCATTGGTTAAGGCTACTCTTACATCAGATGCCTACAAGCTAAGACGATTTTTTAGTGAAACCGGAACAAAAGAAAATGCTTTCAAGCTACTTCATAAGCAATCTTTTAACGGCAGATTATCGGAAAGATTTGATTCCACATTTGCAGATTCCGAATGCATTGACAACTACATAAAAATTGCTCAAAAGAAAAAATATTCCACAGATGAATTGCAGGATTTTCTATCAGGCTTAGGACTTTTTAGAGCCTCAAATCAAGACTTATACAAAGAAGGGGTAGATAAAATTGAAGCAAAATTTGGTAAAATATATAATGGTGAACCTTATGAAAAATTTATAAAAAGGAAGGAGGATGCGACAAGGCATGCCTTAAATATACTTTTCAATAAAGAATTGCTTTTATATGAAATTGATAAGTTTTTCTCAGACAACAATATTACTGAGATCACTTGGGATCAATTACATAAGATTGTAACTCACGATAAAAATTTAAGCTACGCTGAAAACGAGCTTAAGTACCAAGAAATTGCCTATAAAGTAATACGAAGCTTTACTAGAACAAACCCAATACCTACAAGTTTAAGTGAACTTTACTCAGTTATAAGAGATGAACATAGCTATACTAGGCTTAAATTGCATAGAATTATAAGAACCTTAAACGACTATTCAACTGATATTTTTAGTGCTAATCAAAAAGAGTGGATTAAAAAGTGGTGTTTCGATAACATTAGAAAAATTGATTTTAGTGAAGCTTATGTTATAGAGGAAAATGGTTCAACTAAAACAAACTACACACAAATATATTTGGGTAAATTCTATAAGGCTTTTTCCTTCGATTTCCCGAAACAAAAAATTGTTGAGATGCTCCTAATGGAATCTCGCTCACATTATAAAGACGAGAAAACCTTGACGGACATAATTTTAGAAAGGATTGAGTTTGATTTAGTAAAAAAACAAATTCTTCTTAATTTAAGAAACAAAAAGGTTAATGGATTAATACTTCAAAACCACATTCGTATTTGTAAGAAATATGGAATTGTTGAGGCTAAAGACAATATCCTTAAGGAGTTTAGAAGTAACAAAGATATCTCTACAAAATCATACGCCCTTAAAGTATTTATTCACTTAGGAGGTACAACCTCTGATTTAGAGACTGACTTAAGAAGATTTAAAATGGATGATAGTTCCATGTGGTTTTTTGATCGCTTGTTTGATTTTTTCATTGAGAAAAAAGAATTTGATGTTGTCTCAAAAAAATTATTATGCCTCGCAAAAAATTGCAACATTGAAGATAATAATTATATAAAGTTGTACTGTAAGCTTTTGAAAGCTGGAAACATAGAGGGTTTAAAAATGCAAGCTAAACTCATTAAACATAGAGGAGCTCAAGACGTTCATAATATTCATATTAATGATGCAGCTTATGAAATGCTGCCAATAGAGTCATCTTGTGATACCTTATATCATATAATTCTTGCCTTAGAAAATAGATTTAAAAATAAAAGCTCATGGATATCACATTATATAAAAAGCATATTCATAGAAATAATTGGTACTTCATACACCAAACTTGAATTTGCGAAAGAATTCCTAACTACTAAATTTGATTTAGGCAAAGATTCTCCATTCAATGTAATCAACTATTGGTTTAAAGAATTTGACAATCAGTACCATCAGAAAATACAACCGGAAATAAAATTACAAGATGCTTTACTCTTGAATAACAATTTAAATTGTTAGTTAAAATGACTTCAAACCACAGCGCTTTATTCGTAGAATTAACTTTCGGCTCTTTTTATGAGTTAATGAACTACATATTTAACATAAAATACCAATTTTTCTATAGAGGAGTTTCTAACTATGATTATAAACTTGAATCAAAACTTCAACGCTTTTTTAAAGAGAACGGTCACTCTTCAGAGGGTTGGGTTTTTAAGGAAATGGACAGTATAAACTTTTTTAAAAGAAGTTTCAAATCAGTTTCAAGTAGATTTCCTGCCAATGAAAATATGTAAGTATCCCCGTTTCCGAACCATATAAAAGTAGAGTTTTCTTTATTCAATTTAATTTTTCTTAAAAAATTATTTGATGTTGTTAGCCTGTTGAACTGTGGTCAGGTCAGCTGGGTATTGTGTGGTGGGGAGCTGTCCACATTTCAATAGGCCGAGTTCGCAGGGTGTTTTATTGCTAAGTGATTCATGCGGGCGCTTATGGTTGTATTCATGCATCCATTCTTCTGTAAGTTGCTTTACTTGCCATAACTCATCAAATACATAAGCATCTAGTATGTCTCTGCGATAAGTTCCGTTGAATCTTTCTATCAATCCATTTTGCATGGGTTTGCCCGGTTGTATATATTGTAGTTGTATTTGATGTTTGCTGCACCAAAGTTCAAATTCTTTGGAGATAAATTCGGGGCCGTTGTCCATTCTTATTTTTTGCGGTGTTCCTCTTTCTGCAATGATGTGTTCGAGCGTTCGTATTACACGCGATGAGGGAAGGGATGTATCTATTTCAACAGCTAATGCTTCACGGTTATAATCATCCAGTACGTTAAACGTTCTGAACTTTCTTCCGGTTAGTAAACTGTCTTGCATAAAATCTATTGACCAGCATTGGTTAACAGCAGTGGTTTGTTCAAGCGGTTGTTTTACCCGGGCAGGTAATCTGCGTTTGTGTTTGCGTCTGATATTTAATTTTAATTCAGTGTAAACACGATGCACGCGTTTGTGATTCCATCCATATCCTGCCCGTTGCAAGTAAGCAAACGTTTTTGGAAATCCATGTGTTGGATGTTTTTCTACGTGCTGTTGCAATGCGTTCATTACTGCGTTATCATCCTTTTGCGATTGATAGTAACAAACACTGCGTGATGCCTGAAGCAGTTTGCAGGCCCTGCGCACAGAGTACTTATGTTTTGCTCTGGCTTCCATCACTAATTCTTTTTGGTCACAGGACCCCAACCTTTTTTTGTTATTAAATCTTTTAGCACGTAATTGTCCATGCTTACATCGGCATACATTTTTTTTAGCCGTGCATTTTCTTCTTCCAACTCGCGCATGCGCCTGAGTTCATTTACTTCAAGCCCAGAATATTTGCTTTGCCATTTGTAAAATGTAGCCTGACTTATGCCATGCTCACGGCATATGTCTGTCGTCTTTTTACCACTCTCATGCTCTTTGAGCATGGTGATAATTTGTGTTTCGGTGAATTTGCTTTTTTTCATTACAATTTAAAATTAGAGCTTTTTTCTCTACTTTTAAATTGTCCGGTTTTTGGGGATACTTACACCTTTCGCCTTTTTCTTCATTGAATCTCAAAATTGAAATGGAATTGCTATCTGTCTCAAACAAATTAAATGAACCAAATGCAGAATCATTATAGTACTTACTAATAGTACAATTAATTTTCTGTGCAAAAACAAAATCTGAAATTAGAATTATAGTATAGAATAAATTTTTCATTGATGTAATATATTATTTTGTTCGTTATTACTTAAAGTCCTTAATGATTTAAATAAAAAAGACTGGTTTTTAAAGAAGTAGAATATATTTGGCTAAACAAACTTGCCCGCTAAAATACCATGTCCTCCTACTTTTCTGATATGCTGTCGCTATTTTTTCCAAATAACTGTGCAGCATGCCAAAAGCCGCTTTTTAAAAACGAGTCGGTTATTTGTATGCTGTGCCAATTGCATTTGCCGCAAACAGGTTTTCATTTAATTCCCAACAACCCTGTTGCAAAAAGTTTTTGGGGTAAGGTTACTTTAGAAGCAGCCACCGCCATGTATTATTTTCATAAGGGCGAAAAAATGCAACGCTTAATTCATCAATTGAAATATAAAGGTAAAAAAGAAGTGGGTATTGCGCTTGGAAAATTTTTTGCTGCTAAATTAATGGAGGCTGATGTTTACAATAGCTGCGAAGTAATTGCCCCGGTGCCTTTGCATACCTCTAAAGAACGTTCGCGTGGTTTTAACCAAAGCACCATATTAGCACAAGGCATGGCAGAAGTTTTAAAAAAAGAAGTGGTGCCCGATTTGCTTAAACGCATTAAAGCCACAGCCACACAAACAAAAAAACACCGTTACGAACGATTTGAAAACACCAATGAAGTTTTTGTTTTGAATGAAAAGCACAAACACTATAAAAATATTTTATTAGTTGATGATGTTATTACCACAGGCTCCACCATTGCAGCATGTGCAGATGTGTTGCATGAAATACCCGGTGCAAAAGTATGCGTGGCAGCGCTGGCGTTTGCGCATAAGTAGTTGATTGCATTCGGTTAGCTATAAAATTAAATTGAAAACTATGCTAAATTCTTTTTACCCCTGGCCCCTAAAGAGGCAAAGTTATAGGAATTATTCCAAACCACATTTCAATTTTATTAAGTCAACATTGCTAAGTTTGCACGTCATCTATGGCTGAAAATATTTTGATTTCAAAAGATGCTACACGCTTGCAAAAGTACGAGCTGTTATTGCCGCAGTTAGAGGCTTTGATTGGTAGTGAAAAAGATTTTATTGCCAACCTCTCCAACTTTGTTGCGGCTTTAAAAGAAACGTTTGGGTTTTTCTGGATTGGGTTTTATGTTGTAAAAAATGATTCGGGAAAAAACGAACTTGTTTTAGGTCCATTTCAGGGACCGGTTGCTTGCACAAGAATTTCATTTAATAGAGGTGTATGTGGCAAGGCATGGGCAGACAATAAAATTGTGATTGTAGAAGATGTAGAAAAATTTCCGGGACACATTGCATGTAGCGCGCTTTCAAAATCAGAAATTGTTTTGCCAGTAAGGAAAAATGGAGAAGTAGTGATGGTATTGGATATAGACAGTGATAAGCTCAATGATTTTGACAAAGAAGATGCTTACCAGCTTCAAAAATTAACAGCACTTATAGAAAAAAGATTGTGAGTAAAAAAGAATTGAAGTTGTTGTTGAATTTATTACTGATTGCAATGTGTGCCTCATTGTTTTTGCTTTCATCGTGCGCCATTAAGGTTGCGCCCACTGGCGGGGAAAAAGATGTTACCCCTCCTAAAGTTTTAAAATCAGTTCCGGAAAATTATTCGACCTCCTTCAACCAAAAAGAAATTGTAATTTCTTTTGACGAGTATGTTCAGTTAAAAGAAACCGACAAGCAAATTATCATCTCTCCCATTATAAAACCTGCTCCCGAAATTTCAGTAAAGAATAAAAACATTGAAATTAAATTTTCTGAGAGCCTTCAAAAAAACACAACTTACACCATAAACTTTGGCAACGCTATTACAGATGTACATGAAGGAAACACTTACGAAGGTTATCAGTTTGTTTTTTCCACAGGCGCATCTCTTGATTCATCATCAATTAAAGGAAAAGTTCATTTCGCAAATAATCTCAAAACAGAAAAAGGAATTTTGGTAATGCTTTACACGAATTCAACTGACTCTGTTCCATACAAAACAATTCCCGATTACTTTGCAAAAACTGACGATGCCGGAAATTTTTCCATAAAAAATATACGCAACGCTTCGTATAAAATTTTCGCATTGAAAGAATCTGATGGCAATTATCTTTTCAATTCTTCTGATGAATTAATTGCTTTTAATGATGGGTTGTCAAATGCAAATGACACAAATACTGCTGAGCTATCACTTTTTAAAGAAGAAGATTCAAAATTTTTTATCAAGACAAAGGGCTTTGCCGAAAAAGGAAAATTTGTTTTAGTTTTTAATAAGCCATTGGGAAATATTGAATTAAAAAATTTATCCGCTGAAAATATTCCAGTGGAACAAAAAGAATTTTCTATTCAAAAAGATTCACTTATTCTTTGGATGAAAGATACCATGGTCAACAACCTGAACTTTACTTTGTGGAATAATGAACAATTGATAGACACGGTAGTTTTTACTGAAAAGAAAACTACTAATAAACCTACTGGGCGCGATTCTGATGTTGGATTTAAACTTCGTGCATCAATAAACACAGAGGGCTTAATTAAAACGAATGACACATTGGTAATTACCTTTAGTGCTCCATTGGTGTTATCAAAAAGCAATCCTGAAAAAATTCAACTGACAAAAGATTCTATAACAAGCATTCCATTTACAACTGAATGGATTGATTCAAGTAACAGAAAATTAAAAATTATTTTTAAACCAATTGAACAAGAAGTGTATAAGCTATTTATACCTCCAAAAAATTTCACGTCTATTTTTGGGTTGAGCAACGACAGCTTGGTGTTTAATATTACCACACTTGAATCCACAAAACTTGGTAGCGTTTTGGTAAAGCTTTCGGGAATTAACGAGGGCAATTATCTTTTACAGTTGGTAAATGATAAAGATGAAACAATATATCAACGAAAAATAACCGGGGCCGGAAAATATTTGTTTGAATTAATTGACCCGTTAAAATATAAGTTACGCTTGGTGTATGATAGTAACAGCAATGGAAAGTGGGACACAGGAAATTATCTTAAAAAAATTCAACCGGAAAAAATTATTTACTTTACATCTGAAATAAACATACGAGCTAATTGGGATATTGAACAGGAATGGAATTTAAAATAATTATGAGTTATGAATTCCAGAATAAGAACTACAAACCCCGAACTAATTACAAATTACTAAAATGAGTAACGAACAAATAAACTCTTCAAAAGCGCCTGAACCGGTAGGGCTTTATCCACATGCAAAGCGTGTTGGTAATCTTTTATTTTTAAGCGGTGTTGGCCCGCGTGAGCGTGGCACGAAAAAAATTCCGGGTGTTGAATTAGATGCTAATGGAAAAATAATTTCTTACGACATAGCCACACAATGTCATTCTGTTTTTAAAAATGTGCGTTACATTTTGGAAGATGCCGGAAGTAGTTGGGATAAAATTGTGGATGTAACCGTTTTTTTAACCAACATGAAAGATGATTTTGCTACTTACAATAAGTTGTGGGCTGAATATTTTAAAGACAGCTCACCCTGCCGCACCACTATTGAAATAAATTGCTTGCCTACTCCTATTGGAATTGAGTTGAAGGTGATCGCAACTGTTTAAATTGTAAATTGAAAACATTTCATTTTCTCAAAACTCCAGCAGGTCAAATGGCATTGGCTGCGTTTTGGTTTGCTCTGATGAATGTTTTTGTGAAAAAGGTAAATCACTTACCGGCAATGGAATTGGTTTTTTTTCGCTGTGCCATTTCAACTGCATTTTGTTTTGGCGGCCTTTACCTTGCCGGAATAGGTTGGAAGGGTTCCAACAGAAAATTACTTTTCCTCCGCGGTTTTTTTGGAACAGTTTCGCTGTGGTTATACTTTGTAACACTTAAAAAACTTTCGCTTGGTACAGCAGTAAGTATTCAATATATGTCTCCAATTTTTACCGTAATTATTGCATCCTTTCTTTTAAAAGAAAAAATATTACCATTACAATTTTTGTTCTTTGTATTATCATTTGCTGGTGTAATACTCATAAAAGGTTTTGACGCTGCTGTATCAACTACATATTTACTTGCGGGAGTTGGTTCGGCAATAGGCTCGGCACTGGCTTATAACATGATTAGAAATTTAAAAGGCAAGGAGCATCCTTTGGTGGTTGTCTTGCATTTTCAGTTATTGGCGGCCATAGTAGGGCTTTCATTTTCCATTTTCAACTGGGTAACACCAAAAGGTATTGAGTGGTTGTATCTTTTTTTAATTGGTGCAACTACTCAACTTGCACAAATGGCTATGACGCGCTCATTGCAAAACGATAAAGTGGCAAACGTAACCATACTACAATACACCGGAATTATTTATGCTTTGGTGTTTGGCTATTTTCTTTTTGACGAATCGCACGATATGTTTGCAATAGTTGGCATGTTATTGATTGTTGGCGGAGTGGTGCTGAATATTTTGTTTGGAAGAAAATCCGAAACCAAAGCTGGTATGAGTTCAGTTCAAACAACAGAATAAATTACGTAGGTTTATCGTCAGTAATTTAAAATGAACCAGGAAAAACTTTTCAGAAATGATTTACTAAACAGCAGCACTTTTTTGCTGAGCCTTATTTTAGTTGTTAGAAGTATAACGGTTTTTACGCTGGACTGTATGCCGCCAATGGAATCGCAGTATATTTTTATGGCGGAAAAGCTCTTTGGCAGTGATGAAAAAATTTACATCTCTTTCGCTCCAGGATATTCCGCTTTTCTTTTTCTGATTAGCAAATTAACCGGCAGCTACAAAATTGCTTCTTATCTCATATTTATTTTTTCTTCAACAGGCTTTTGTTTTGTCATATATAAATGGATAAAGGAAAAATACGATAGCAATCCTGCAATCATTGCTTTATTGTTGCTATTTTTTTTTCCTAATTCAGCAATTACATACACGGGCTATAGTCATTGTATTGTAGCTGCGCTATTTTTTTTAACGCTTGCATGTTATCGTTATTGGAAGTTGTGGCGAAATGAAACAACTATTAATCATATCACATTTATTTTTTCGGCATTGGCCGCCATGGCCTTACGTCCCGAAATGGTTTTGTTTTTTATTTTCCTGATGTTTGGTTTCTATTTTTTCAGGTTAACCAATTTGTTTTCTTGTATAAGATCAAAGCTAACCTGGAGGTTATTATTGTTTCCCGCTTTACTTTTTAGTTTTATGTTAATTCATAAGTCGTTTGTGCAAAGCAGAAATATCAACAGTAATACAACTGTTTTCTCTGATGCATTCTACTCATACCGCTCTTTTATTTCAGTGTATTGCTTTAAGCAGGGCGAAATTTTTACTGATAGTTTGTCAATTGCATTAAGTGTTCCGCATTTTGGAACCCCTGAGCAAAACGATAATTCTATTTTAAAAGCAATGCTTCATAACCCTTTTGAGGTTTTAAAAAATGTGACTTACAATTTTACCCAGGCTTTAAAGCTGATACCGCATCCGCTTGTTGTTCCCTTTTTTCTGCTTCCATTTTTTGGATTAGGATTATTTTACAAAGAGAAAAAAGTATTTACAGATTTTAATTTGTTTGTGTTATCTGCTGGAATAATTCCTATATTAATACTTTTCCTGTTTATTGTAACAGTAAAATATTTATCGGCAATTACTATTCCCGTAATAATTATTTCAGCTTTTGGCATTAGTAAATTAGAAAACGAGAGTTTGAAAAGAAGAATAGTTTCATTCCTGGTTTTCAGTTTTTTTATAATCTCTGCTGTCTACTTTATATCTTTTTTACAAGCAGGGGCAAGAGGTTAAATACCTAAAAAGAATATTTGTATGATGCTCCCGAAATATAATCTGTCCACGGGTCGTTAACATTCACTTCAGAATTTATCATATAAAAAAGTGTAACGGAGTGGCGTTTGTTAAATTCATAATCGCAACCAACAGAAAATCTATGGTTATCAATAAATAAATCTTCGCCATTAAAAACCGGGTAAAATATTTCGCCTGAAACAAAAGGGGTATATTTTTTATCTAAATCGAGTTTACAGGTGAGTTTGGTGCGCATGTAATATTCAGGCACCTTGCTCTCACTGCTTGTTTCCAGTGCTCTTACTTGCGACTGTAAACGTTGGCGTAACGTAAGAGAAATTTTTTTTATTTTTCGTTTGTACGATACATCCACAAACCACCTGTGGCTATTTAAATAATAGTCGTTCAACTGTCTTCTTTGAATATACCTGTAATACAACCCTGCTGAAAATCTTTTGTTAAACTTATACTCTCCTCCTATTTCAGTAAAAGCAGTAGCAAGCTCCGAAATATTTTCGTTAAGCCTTAATTCCTGCGATAGCTCCATGGTTACTTTTTGTGTGATTTTTCTTTCAACAGCAAAATTTAACCACAAGCCGGCATCTTTCACCTGAGCAAGTGCGGGCAAGCTAAAAAAGAAAAGAAGAAAAAATGATTTAATTATTTTCATGATAAAAAACATGCAATAGTGCGCTATCGCGTAAAAAATCTATTTTGCCTATCGTTACGTGATTAATTTTTACCCCCATCCGGTTTTCCAAGTCAGCAAATAACTCCGCTTTTCTTTCGGGTTTAATCAGTTCAATATTTTCATACATCACAATTTTGGAAACTTCTTTTTTTATCAGCAAGTCGCTTTCGAGCAGATAGGTAATAGTAATAATTATGGCACTTAAAAGGGTTAGCTCATCCCAACTACCTTTGCTCACTGCATTTATCAAACCCATCGCAATTACCAAAAACATATACGTCATATCCTTGGTAGAAATATCTTCAGTACGGTAGCGCAGCATACTGAATACAGCAAACAAACCAAAAGCAGCTCCCATACTCATCTCTACTTTATTGAGCAAATAAGTAATGAGGAAAATAATCAGATTAAAAATAAAGAATGTAAAAACATTTTCGCGACTTCTGTAGAGCGGAAAATAAATAAACCTGATAAGTATAATACACGACACCAGGTTTACTGCAAGGCGTATAAAAAATTTAGGTTGCAGTTTTTCAAACAGCTCAAAAGCGGTTTGCGTTGTTTCCGTATCAATAGCTTGCAGCAATATCATTTTGTATTTTTTTAAATTGATTAATTCTTTCCTTAAAATTATTTGATCGTATGTTCTCAAAGAGAGTAGCTATCCCTAAACAATATTTGCTGATAGAGCCCTCGCGTACATATTTTCTTTTGAGCAGCGCTGCCATATCAGATTTGGATGCCTTATCCTGTTTTATTTCTACAATAACCAGGTTTTCAAATTTTGATGTTCGTGAGTTTAAATCTGCATAGCTCAAATCAAGGTCAATGGTAACACGCTCGGTCAAATTATTATTTACAAGCGTAATTCTTTTATAATAAACAAAGATTTTTGCTTCAATGTCGCTGGCGATTATGCTGGTGTGCTTATGCAAAAAGTCCGCAGCATCGTTTTGCAGCGTAAGAGAAATATCCTTTTGCTTAATTCTTTTTTTGATAGTTCTGCCTTTATTGCTTTTGTACTTAACTTCAAAAAAAGACAAATCAGACTCAACATACTTTCTGAAACGCACCTTGTAGCGATTCATTTTCCCCTGGTGGTGCTTGTAATAAAGATCAAACAAAAGGCAATCGAAATAAAGCGACTCATAAGTGGTTAACCTGTTACCCGTAATCTCCAAAATCCTGTATTTGTCAGCAAGAGATTGTAATAATTCAGGCAGCAACTCAACTTTAAATACATACTTGGTATCAACCCGCTCCATTAATTTAATAGAATCCATTTCAGTTAGCGAAATAGAAGGAAGTTTTTGTAAAGCCTCTTGTAGGGGTGACAACTTAAAAGCGATAGTAATAGCGTTTATGAATCAATAGTTTATCGTTGGCATCAAACACTTTTTTCTCAGATTTTAACCCTTTATTGTTATAAGTGAAAATGCTTTTGGTAATGGTTTTTGCATCGGGTGCAAGTTTAAGTTCATAAATTTTTTCTCCTCTTGCATTGTAGCCATGCTTGTACCATTCGGTAACTTTCCCTGACTGATCGGTAGTTTTCTCTTCTGTTTTTTCTCCATTACCATTGTAAAGAACTACAGTTTTTTTTATTACTGTTTCATTCTCCCCATAATCAACCTCTTCGGTTAAGTCCCCGTTTTTATTGTAGGTATGTGTTTCCTTTCTTTGAATAATTCCCTTCTTATCAAACTCCTTTTCTGAAACTGTGTTTCCGTTGTCATCATAAAGCTCTTCTGATTCTATAATTTCTTTTTCCTGTCCATTAGCTACCTCAACAACCTTTACCGTCTCAGATTTTATCCCAAGTTTTTTTATTTCCTTTCTGCTTTGCGCATACACCGCTGCTTGCATATTACAAAATATGCAAAGCAATAAAAGTGGTTTACAAAATTTTCCGTTAAAGTACATGCGGTTTCTACTCATCCATAATTTCAAATAACCCGGCATCAATGTTTTTCTTTTTTCCATTAATGTCAACTCCCTTAATTACCGCATAATCACCCGAAGGGTAAACATCTCTTGGGCCTTTAGAGTAGACATAAATCTTATACGAGCCCTCTCTCAAATATTTAAATTCAAATTTGCCCTCATAGTTGGTTTGGGTTTTATCACCAAAGCTAACGTCATCTCCATAAATGATAAACACATCCTCATCAGCAGCAGGGAATGTATCAATAGGATCAATAAACGCAGAATTGCTGTACAAAATGGTGTTAACTGTTCCATATACTGACGAGTTTCCTCCTTCACCAGGACCTTTTTTACAAGAACATACCATTAAGAGCGCCCAAATTGAGCAAACAATACTTACTGTTTTAATCATAAATTGTTAACGATGGATTTACATTGAAGCGCGAAAAATAAAAAAACCATTTCAACTTTGGATAACCCTCCATTGAAATGGTTTAACAATAATTTGAAAATTATCAGAAGATAATTTTGCGGCTTACTTTTCTTGTTTCGTCAAAAATAAAGATGGTGAAAACACCGGTGGTAAGATTTGCTACGCTTAAATCAAACTGATTAATACCATCAATGGTTTTAAAGTTTAGCTTTTCGTAAACTGTTTTTCCCATTATATCAACTACCCTAATTCCAACTTCTCCATCGTTATCGTAATTGAACAAAATATTTCGCGACTCTTCGTTAGGAGAGGATACTGTAACAATTTCAAAGTTTTCTTTCCCAAAAGTTACAGGAACCAATTTTGAATAGGTACTTGTGCCATCATTATCTGTTTGCATTAAACGATAGTACTGAAGTCCGTTTAACGGGCGGTAATCATAAGTATAATATTCTAAAATATTTGAACTTGGTCCTCGGCTGTCCACTTTATCAATAAAACTAAATTCGTTTTGATTTTGTGTACGTTCAATTGTAAAGTAATCATTGTTAATTTCAGAGGCTGTGCTCCATAACAATTTAACCCTGTCCTTTTCCTTTTTTGCTGTAAACGCCAACAATTCTATAGGTAAAGGTTGTGCCTGAATACTTATTGCCCATGCACCAGTTATTGACTGATTAGGTACCAAAACCTGATTTGCTGTTGGGTTTGATTGCGCTGCAAATGTGGTTGGGTCAGTCCATTTGCTGGTTGAAGTTTGCCAACGTTGTGCTCTTGGATTTGTATTACCATTAGCAGCAATTTCTGCCGATCTGTAGGTAAATAAATAATCACCGGTTGTGCCAGTTCCACCTAAATCTATTTGCCAGAAACGATCAACCATATTTGGGCTGTTATCGCCACCAGTGTAGAAATTTTGAATTGCAGGCACACCAGTCGGCAATGGTGTATTTGCAGGAATAGTTAAATAGGTTGCCATATCAACTGTAACTGCACTACCTGCTGTGGGAGTAAATGTAAATGGAAGGTAATTTGCAGCTCCACTACCTAAACCAAAAGGAAAAACGTGAGGGCTGGTGTTACTACCCATTTCCCATAAAAATCTTCCATAAGCAGGAGGCAAACTTTCACTCTGAAGCCAGCCATTTGTTCGTATCACAGAAGTTGGCAAACTGTTTTTGTGAGTGAATGTATTTCCGTTTAACCTGAAAGGTCCATTAATTAAATTTAAAGTATCTCCGCTTAGCGTTGCAGCGGTTACCTGAGTAACACCTGAGGCATGCGAATTATTAATAGTTAAATCGTAAAAATTGGTGTTGCTTGTTCCGGCAATATTTTGTGGATTAATTCCATTGAATGTTACCCGACTGAAGCCAGGAATAAATGTTCCATTATTACCCCAATGACCAGCCAATGCAATTGGAACCTTACTATAAGGTCTGTTAAAGACAAACTTTAAATTGGGGCGTTGGTCGTAAGAGTTACGTGGTGCACCGGTTCCGGGTAATGCGCAACCAGGAGTAGTATTTGTTAAATCACCCCAATACGCTACCGAGCGACAACCTAATGTTTGGGTTTGCTCTATACGCTCAGTTGCAGTACCAGAAGCAGGAAGTGCATAACAAATTTCTATTATTAAATTATTTGCAGACCCATTCCATGTAAAAGTAGGGGCTAAGGTAACCGGATTATCCCCCACTACTACTGGCCCAAATGAGCCAGAAAATACGGTGCCTCCGGCAGTAACAACTGGTGCTAAAGTAGGATTGGCACTTGCAAAGCAGAAAAATGGGTTTGTATAATAATATCTAATCTGTAAAGGATTGAATGTATGAGTCCCAACTCCTAATGTAGTGATTGGAATAACTACTTGTGTAATTACATCACCAGCTACCAACCCTCTTGCAAGTAATTCAGCCTGTGTATAAGTGATTTGCATTTTATGATACCTGATACCTCCTTTTAAAGGAGTAGCATTGCTATTATAAAGTGTGCCAATACCCATTACTGCGGTTGCGTTGTATGATGAAATAACTTTTATCATCCCTTGAGGAGCCTGTATATAAATAGAATCGCTTGCAGTTAAACCACCATTCTGATAAGCATCAATATAAAGCGTATCAGATCCTTCAATTCTTAATTTATTACAGAAGGCATTAACGCCTGCTTTAATTACAGGGCGTGTATAACCCACTGCACCCGAACCGGGTATTCTCACATTTTGAACAGCAGTAGGCACCCCTGCCGGGCACCAGTTAGATGCTGTATTCCAGTCATCGGTATATCCAAGCCAGGTTTTCCAGCCCGGTATGCCACAAAATCCTATAATATTAATACTATAGTCTTCCGTTTCGCCATAGGTGGCAGATGCACACGGATCGCAGTTTGATGTAGCATATATTTCCCTTACGCGCAAAGTATTTTTTCCAATAGTGGCTGTGGATGGCACCTGGAAGTAGCAGGTATGGGTTCCTAAACTTGACAGGTTTCCGGACTGCGAAATTTTTTCTCCGCCTGTAACCCAAGAAGTATTAGTAAAACCTGCTGCCTTATCAAAATCTATCCATGCAGCCACGTAGTTTGAAGAGAACCATGTTCCGCATTGTATATCAATTTTGTACCCGCCAAAATAAGCAGTTGTATTAGTGAGAGATGTAGTGGGAGCAGGGAAAACCTGAATTGTTGTGCCTGATAATATTGCTGTAACAACAGCGGGTGCAGCACACGTATTCCATGTATAAACACCTGCCGCATGAGCGGGTATTCTAATATAATCACCTACAGCAATATTTGTGGTGCTTGGCACTGTAATTACATTATTACCTGAAACAGTAGTTGCCGTTGTTGCTAAAGCTACTCTCAGTGTTGTCGTTCTGCCCGGAGAATCGGGGCTGAAAAGTTCGTAATCGGGAGGGTGGTTACTAAAATATGATTTGTAAACCGGAGGAACAACGGGGCCAACAGAACAGCATGGGGGTCCATAGTTATTATTAGGTTCTGCGCTTGCAATTACTGGGTAAGCCGGAACACCATTCATAAAAGTAGAACGTACGTAATCGTTATTTGTATAACTACCACCAAGCCATGATGTACCTACACTATAAAAAGGAGTAGAACCTCCACAATATACAATATCAATTTCTCGACAGCCTGGTAGTGTTTGAGGAGAGGACGCAACCAAAGGTCCTACGTAAGCACCACATTTCATTCCTAAATATTCAGCATCTAAACAATTGCCGGGAGTAGAGGTTGGGTTTGGGGCTACATCATAGGTAATCCAAAAATAGTTATCGCCCTGGTGGAGGAAGAAACTGGTAAACCTAATGGGCGTACCAACTGCCATAGCAGCTGTATTAGGTATTGAAACTGTGATGGTATTAACAACAATGTTAGTAATAACTGCTCCAGCAGCAACTCCTGGTGCCTTCACACACATACCAACCGCAAGACCGACAGCAGAGGTAACATTAAATGAGGTAGCACCTGCTAATGATGCAAGACTTACAGTTGTTGCAACATAAGAAGTAGGAGAAAAAGTATAGTTTGTGGCATTTACAGGCTGACCTGCTCCAAATTGTTGTGCTCCCAATATGGTAAATTGTGGGGTTCCTCCTGTAAACCATAGCTTGGCAGAGTTGGCAACTAAATCGGCTGCTGGGGCACTACAACCATTTGTGTTAAAAGAAATTGAGTCTGCAAACAAAGGATTACGTTCTCCATCAACAGTAACTTTCATACCCACAACCATATTATTAACTGTGTTTTGACCAACATTTGCAGTGTTCTGAAAACTTAACGCGGAAGAAACATACGCTTGATTGTTGGGATATGTCTGTATAGAAAAATCATCTATATAAATATTTTCTCCTGCACCAGCCGCAGTTCCAACCAAGATAATATAAAGAGAAGCATTGGCCGCAGCTTGAGGAATAGTATAAGTGTACTGATACCAGTTTGCTACATTGTAACTGGCAAGGCAACCAACTGCTGGAGCAGATCCACATGGGCGGTTAACAGTTGCTGGAGAGGGCGCATTCATAAAGGTAGCACCAGTAAGGTTAGGAGCAGTATTATAAGCAATTTGAATATTATCATTAGCCCCTGCTGCACCATTGTCACGGTACATATAAAAAGAAACAGTTGCTCCACCAACCGGAATATTTCGCATGTCAAATCTGCGACTTACAAGTCCAGATTGCGATGTGGCAAGAGCAAGATCAGATTTAAACCTCATCATACCTACGCCAGTACGCGGGGTACAGGTTGGATTAAGAGCAGTATTGTTTATACGCTCCCAAAAATTGTTGGCATCCACCGCTGCAGAAATTTTTATCTGTGACCAGCCAAAGGGCAAGTTAATGTTTGGCCAAGTGGTTCCGGCTGGGTTATAGTCAAAACTTTCGTTTACAACTACCAACTGTCCGTACGTTAGTTTGCATGTAAGAGTTACCACGGCAAAAACTAATAGTGCTGTTTTAGTAAATAATCTATTCATCTTAAGTTGATATTAAATTATTGTTTAACGTTAATTATTTAATTCAGATTCGGTTTACTCAGAAATTTTTGAGACGTGCTAAAGTAGAAAACATGAAACAAAAACAAAAGGTTTTTTAAAAGTTTTCTTTATCCCTAATTTAAGTGATGCATAACCTCTCTGCATAAAACTATTTTTTAAAGGAATGTTCAATTATTATGCTTTTGATTATCAGTATTTTAAAGTAAAAATTCCTTCCCTTAGAATGCTTTTTTGCATATTGACCAATTTAAAAAACTAATAAGGAGTTACCCAAAATTGGACTGATAATATTCTATCAGAACCTGTAACATGTTGCCAATTATAACCAAAACGAAGGGTCGTATTATTTTTTTTAAACTTGTCCTCTGCTTTTCATTTTACCAAATATGATTAACTGCGTAATTATTGATGACCAACCCATTTGGCATGAGGCTCTTAAAGATTTACTTGAAGAGCATTTTACTGACATCTCAATTAAAGGACATGCCTACAATGGTAAAGATGGAATTAAGCTGATTAAAAAATATTCCCCACAAGTTGTAATGCTGGATGTGGAAATGCCCGGTATGACGGGGTTTGAAATGCTAACACATTTTGATTCCATTAACTTTGAGATAATTTTTATCACCGCCAAAGACAAATACACATTGCAGGCGATTAAAAGCAGCGCATTGGATTATATTTTAAAACCTGTGTCACTAAAAGAATTAAAACCTGCCATTGAAAAAGTCAGAAAAAAAATTCAGCCGCATTTAGGGCAGATAGAAGTTTTGCTCAAAAATATTGCTGCGGCAAAAGAGCCGTTAAAAAGAATTGCATTACCTACATTGGAGGGTTTGATATTTGTACAGGTAGAGGACATTGTACATTGCGAAGCTGATGATAATAACACGATGTTTTATTTTTTGAATTCTAAAAACATGATGGTTACAAAAACTTTGGGAGATGTGGTGGATTTGTTAAAAGGCAAGGATTTTTGCCGTGTTCATAATTCTCATTTTATAAACCTGAACCACATAAAAAAATACGTAAGAGGAAATGGTGGTTATGTGGTTATGAATAACGGAAACGTAGTAAGCGTTTCGCGTGCACGCAAAGAGGAGTTTTTAAAAATGGTGAGCCGCGTTTAAAATAATTATTATGCGACCACTCATACTTTTTTATATTCTGGTTTTATATGTGCTCATTCAATTTAGCTGGTGGAGCTACTTGTTGGTTGATTTGAATACTGAAATTTATCACCAGAAAATTGATGTTTTAAAAAGCCTTTCACCGCAAACAGAAGTATATTTACAGCAAGAAGCTATACTTGAAAAAGAAATGCACAAACGATGGCTGATGGTGGTAGGTGAGGGTTTTGTTTTTCTATTACTCCTTATTGCCGGGCTTATTTTTATCAGGCAATCGTTTACCAAAGAGCTGCAGTTATCGCGCCAGCAAAAAAATTTTATGATGAGTATTACACACGAGTTTAAATCTCCACTAGCTGCAATAAAGCTTAGTTTACAAACTCTGTTGCGCAGAAAGGTAGATGAGCAAACTCAACAGCAAATTATGAAACGCGCTGTTTTTGAAACCGACAGAATAAATGCACTGGTTGAAAATATTTTAATGGCTGCACGAATTGAATCCATTAACTTAGAATTTAATATGACCGAATTTAATTTAAGTGAGGCTATAAAATCCTTAACACAATCAGGCGAGTTTTCGTTGGCAAATGGCAAAAAATTAGAAACACATATTGAGGATAATATTTATATGTCCGGTGATGCACTTGCCATCAGTTCGTTATTTATGAATCTGCTGGAAAATGCTGATAAATACTCTCCCGAAAATTCTGTGATAACGGTGCGTCTCCATCAAACCGAAAAGGAACTTTTTCTTTCAGTTGAAGACCAGGGCATAGGCATACCGTTAAATGAGCGCAGAAAAATATTTGAGAAGTTTTATCGCATTGGCGCGGAAGAAACCCGCAAAACAAAGGGAACAGGTTTAGGATTATACATTGCCCGTTTTATCGCACTCAAACACAAAGCAACCTTAAGCGTATCTGACAATCAACCTAAAGGTTCGATATTTAAAATTGCGTTTCCGCGCACTATTTAATTTATTGCGCTTTATCAAACCCGATACGATATTTTAAAGTAAATGAAAGTACCGTATTATACTGACCACTTTCAATATTCTGAATTTTGCTCTCTCCTATTTTTCTAATTGGCAAAATGGAATTTGATAATCTCAAATCAAGAAAAAACTTTTCATTAAATCCATAATACATTCCTCCGCAAATTGCTATTTCTGTTTTCTCAAAAGCCAGGGTCTGACTTTCAGGAATTTCTCCTCCCTCATCCTCTTCTTTACTCGATAACAATTGCCCTACCGAAATACCTGCATTAAACTGAAAACGTTTTGAGTAACTATAATGAAACAGAAACGGAACTTCAACATAATTAAGGTGCATACGGTAATAAGATAAGTCGGTAGATTCTGAGTCAACAGGCTTGCGACTCCCCTTTTGTATGAATTGAATTTCCATTTCAAAACCCAAATTATTTTTTACGGGCAAGAAAACACTGGCTCCTACAATTACTCCCGCTTTATTAAATCCGCTTAACTGATCACCTGCTACCTGCGATGACGACAGTCCTCCGAAAAAACTTCCGCTGAATTTTTGTGCAAAAGAAAATGTTGAAGCAACAAAAATTAATAGAAATGCCAGAGATAAACTTTTGAAAAATGATATCATAAAAGCTATCCGGCAAGAATTTTTTTAATGAGTTCTGATATTTTTTTATTGTCGGCTTTACCTGCAAGTTGTTTGGTGGCAGCGCCCATTACCTTGCCCATATCGGCAGGTGTTTTAGCTCCCATACTTTCAATTATTGGTTTTAGTGCCGCCATAATTTCATCATCACCCATTTGTGCAGGTAAAAATTTTTCAATTACAGCAACCTCATCCAATTCTGGTTTAGCAAGATCATTTCTATTTTGTTGCTGAAATATTTCTGCCGATTCTTTACGTTGCTTAACTAATTTCTGCAACATTTTCATTTCTGTGTCTTCACTTAATTCTGTTCCGCTACCGCTGGTTTTTTCTATAATGATTGCAGATTTAATTGCACGTAAAGCACGCAATGCTGTTTCATCTTTTGCAAGCATGGCTGCTTTTAAGTCAGTCATAATTTTAGTTTCTAACGACATAATAAATTTTTTAATGCTGTGTAAAAATACACCTTAATAAATTATGTTTCGACACATGTATATAAATTGCATTGCTAAGTTTGAAAACTTTTTAAAATGAAAAACATTATCACCCTTTTTAAAAATGCTTTTGGCGGACTCTCCAAAGAGGTGTGGCTTATTTCGTGGAGCACTTTTATTAACCGAAGCGGCACTATGGTTATTATGTTTTTGTCGGTGTATTTAACCGAACATTTACATTACAAAGTACAACAAGCAGGTGTGGTAATGGCATTGTTTGGGGCAGGTTCTTTTGCCGGAGTTTTTATCAGCGGTAAGCTAACAGACAAAATTGGATTCTACCCTATAATGTTGGTGAGTTTAATAGCCGGAGGCTTTATGTTTATAGTGGTGAGTTTTGTAAAAGCATATTGGTTGATGTGTATTGCCATTTTTGTTTTAAGTTTTATTGCCGAGGCATTTCGCCCGCCAACCATTGCATCACTTTCTGTTTACAGTACGACTGAAACTTATACGCGAAGTGTTTCGCTTTACAGGCTTGCCATCAATTTGGGTTTTTCTATTGGTCCTGCTATAGGCGGATGGATTGCTATGCACAATTACCAACTAATTTTTTGGGCTGATGGAGTTACGTGTTTAGGTGCCGCTGTATTGCTCTATTATTTTTTGCCGCGAAAAGAAAAAGCAAGGGCAGAAAAAAAAGAACCAGGTGTTATTGTAAAATCGGCATACACAGACAAGCCATACATGGTTTTTATTTTTTTGAACATGTTGTATGCCATGTCATTCTTTCAGTTTTTCAGCACCATGCCATTGTATTATAAAACCGAATTGAAATTAAACGAAGGACAAATAGGTTGGATACTTGCACTTAACGGCTTGCTTGTTGCAGCTATTGAAATGGTGTTGATTTATAAAATTGAAAATCGGTGGAATAAGTTCTATTTTATTGCATTGGGTGCCGCTATGCTGGTGATAAGTTATGTTTCGCTTTTGTTTTTGCCGTATGTGTGGTGGATGTATGCCATCATCATTATTATTTCTTTCAGCGAAATGTTTGCCATGCCTTTTATGAATACTTTTATGAATGCGCGCACCAACGAACATAACCGCGGGCAATATGCAGCACTTTATGTAATGAGTTGGAGTGCAGCTCAAATTATTCTTCCGATTTTTGCAACTCAAACCATTGCCAACATGGGTTACAATATGCTTTGGGTTTTCTTTTCAATAATATGTTTAAGTGT
>Ga0209096_1001623_pt1 | contig 23870 bp, 17 predicted proteins | sample AD_UKC034_MetaG_FD_184407 | JGI IMG/M metagenome (GOLD analysis project Ga0209096, IMG submission 184407) | Active sludge microbial communities of municipal wastewater-treating anaerobic digesters from USA - AD_UKC034_MetaG (SPAdes) (version 2) | ecosystem: Engineered > Bioreactor > Anaerobic >... | reverse complement strand
TCTTCGGGTCGCAGACAACCATGATATCAGGCTGCACCACTGTAAACACTTCGTCTGATCTGCTGGCATTTTTTGCCAGCAGCACGTCGAGAGGTGCTGCGAATACTTTGCATGGCTTATCTTCAAAATAATTTGCCATTTGTCTGGACAATTCACCACTTATGCTCTGATGAAGCAAACTCGGCGAAGTCATATCGAACACTTCACCGTCGATTATCTCGTAGCGATTGTCGTCATCCCAGGTCAGATAATCTGCATAAGAATAGCGCTGCTGCTTTCGTTTACCAGATCCCGCCATAAAAACCTCCGCCCCGCATTTTCCCTATTATACAATACCTCGCACAGAGACACCAAGCCGCAAAGAAGGCAGCCGGAAACCTTCGGCCAGAAGAGCAGTAACCGCAGATGCCGCCGATTAACGCCGATTTCTTATGAGTGGGGGGTGTGCTTTAAGCAGTGATCTCTGCAGCGGGCTCAACATGTTGAACCCCTGTTCAGTCGACCCGCCAGGCGGTAAATATTGAATCAGTAGTAAACTGCTTTGGCAAATGATGCGTTATCTTCGTATGGCATATAACGCCAGCGTTTGAGCTGAATAACTTTTCGGGTGAAGTCTATGGCACAGTCTGCTATGACCTGTGCGGTATAAGTTGCCAGAACCGTTGTCCTGTTAGAGTCATAGACCAGAAAGCGCCCCTGCGACTTTATCGTGTAGCTTGCTGGAACTATAGTGCCACCGGCATCTGTTCCTGGGTATGAGTGTACTCTGAACTGGTAAGGTTTTGTGCTGCTGCCTGTCTCACCGTAATCAAAAAGATCGAGATTCTCATTTAGATAAAACCAGTCACTGCTTGTCGCATTATCGAATGTAGAAGCTGTGTCTAGATTGGAAATATTGATCAAACTCCAGTCAGTTGACAAATGTGAGGGTCTGATAAAATAGATTCTTGATTTGGCTATGGAGGGGTCATTTTCGAATGGAACTTTACCTTTTTGGCTTTGTAAAATGGCTATTACCATGTTTACACCCGAAAACGCTGCGTCGAGAGCACGATCAGAGTTGTCTATCATGCCTTGCACCTGAGTTTCGGTTTGTACCATTTTGATATAGGCAGTAGATATCGATACGAGTAAACCAAAAATCAGGATTACCAGTATGGTGCCGGCCATTCCACGAGGCTTCTCAATATTCATAGTTGCTCCTCATCCCGCTCCCGGTGCCATAAATGCCAATGTTTCGCTGGCGATGATCCGGTAACTGCCATCTTCTTCAGCAATATCGTTTCTGAACTCCAGATGTATCTGTAGTGTCCATGACGACAGACGGGTGGCCGTAAAAGAAGCCACGTTGCGCCCCAGGCGTATGGTTGCCGATGCCCCGCCGTTGGCCCAGTGTCTTATCAGAACGGTATCATCTATACTTATGGTGAAAGTGCCCGGTGCGTCTGAAGTTGCGTATCTGAGTGCCGGTGACGGCACAGGAATTACTCCGAGCGTGACCATGGGCTGAGAAATGGTCCGTGCTTTCATAAGATCCTGTCGGATGGTTTCGGTTGCCATGCGCATATAGTTGGTGCTGGAAATCTTGCTGTAGCCGTCCTGCCAGATTTCGCCGCTGTATTGGATGTAGCCGATTACGCTGACCATCAGCATGGTCATCACTATGGTGGCGACGATTATCTCAGCCAGCGAAAAACCTTTTTTATTCACCACAACACCTCGCTGTCACTGTCAATATTTTCCATGTCGCCGGCGAAAGATTCGGAACTGAAAACTCCCATCGGGGTTATTATGACTTTGATCAAGGCACTACCGTAGCCGAAACCTATGTAATATTCCGGAATCGGCGTCGCAGCCGGGTTATATATATCAGGAGTGTCATAAATCTGCCCGTTCGGCCAGAAATACAATGCCTGGGGCAGGTTTGTTTTAATTTCAGTCCCGGTGTCGAAATAGATTTCTTCTGCTTCTATGCTGTCGGCCCAATTCAGGCTGTTGTAGTTAAGTGTGTCGAATGTAAGAGATTCGTATGGAATCACGAAAGTATTTTCGTCAAAAGCCAGATGGGTCTGAACTCGATAGGCCATTGGCGGCGTAACCGCCGGGTCGCTGTCGAATATCAGGCGATAGACTGCCTGCTCTTCGATTGCCTTGTAGCGCGCCAGTCTGACATTCTGAACGAAGATTTCGCCTTCAGCCTTGACCTGCATCCCGGAAAAGAAATTAGCAATACCTGGCAACACAATGCTCGACACGATCGAAATGATGGCCAGCCCGGCCAGCACTTCCATCAGCGTGTAACCTGTTTTAAACATAATCTTCATTAATAACTTTTCTCACGCAGAGCCGCAGATAAAGAACATGCCATCCCCGTCATTCTGCGCGCAGCAACGCGAAGTCGCAGAATCCATGCTTTTATATCTGTCATAATCACCTTTCAGCGTCTCAGCGTCTCCGCGTGAGGCTCTTCGCTCTTGTTCTCACGCAGAGGCGCAGAGTCCGCAGAGCAGTTTTCTGCCGTCATTGCGAGGCGGCGAAGCCAACGAAGCAATCTTTTTGGACATGGAGATTGCCGCGTCGGGCTGACGCCCTCCTCGCAATGACAGTTTTCAGTCATAATATCCTTTCAGCGTCTCCGCGTCTCAGCGTGAGGCTCTTCTCCTTCTTTATGGGGTGAACTTGTAGATCGGTGTTGCAGCAGCTTCTGCCGCAAGAGGATTTGCGCCGCCGATTAAATAAATCGAAGATCCGCAAGGTACTGCACAAATTCCTGCTTTTGCCGCCGGCAGGTTGCCGAGTTGTCTGACGACTTTTGATTCCGGGTTCCAGGCCCATGCTGTGTTCTGCGGTGATGGTCCTATCATGCCGCCAAAAATGAATATTTCGTCACCAAAAGAGCAGACGCCTGCGTATGCAGGCTGTGGAAGAGCAAGGGCATCACCTTTTATGTCAGTAAAGTAGTTGGTGTCACCGGTGCTTATATTGCTCCAGCTGTTCGTGTCGAAATCAAATACGGCAACAGTGTTAGGATTGTTTAACAACCCCGAGTTATGATATCCACCAACTCGATAAACTTTTCCCTTGTGCCAGACAAGATTGTGCGCATAGACATTGAATCCAACTGGTAAGTTTGGCAGTGACCGGGAAATGCCGAATGAATGATTTGTGGCATCAGTATATTCGTCGAGCGCATGTGGCCAGTAGATAAGGCAATTGCCTGTAGAGCTGTTACTTGCATCCAGGCCGCCAGCCATAAATATTCCATAAGGCGTCATGCAGGCTGCATTGCTCGAAACTGCGATCGAACTTCGTGTGTCGTTCATAGTTTTAGTCATGATCGGTTCGCTTGGCGCTGATACACCGGGTTCAGTAGAATAAAGCTGTAAGCCTCTAAAAGATGCTTTTTTCCCGGATCCGCCATGGCAAAGAGTGACTATGATCATATAAACTGAATAATTTGTGCTGTTGGCAAAATGATAGGTATTCCATTCGTTATTATTAGGACTATTAGTTACGGTTAAGAGAGTATCCCAGGATGCAAGCGCCGTGTGGTCGTTAGCTGGAACATTGGTTGCATATAGCGTAAATGATTTAGGACATTGGTCTCCGTATTCTCCGTTGATTCTAAGTATGTGGGCTTTATCTGGCGTTGCCAGCTCAATACGCAACCAGCCATCTGGGGCAGTATCACCACAATCCCAGCGACTGGTTGAGTTCAGAGTGGTATCAAATGCCAGACTGCCGTAGAGACTGCTGTTGTCTGAAGACCATTTTATCGTGTGAGTCACCGGGGTGCCGTAAGTAGCGGTATATCCGCTTACAGAGGTTGCATTTCCCCATGGGGTGATTCTGCGAACATTTGCCATATCCATCCATAATTCGCGTAAACCGTAATAAGAAGCTGAGTTATGCCTGCTTGTTACTTTAAAACGATAGGTTTGATATGGAGTTGAATTGGGAAAATCAAAAATCCAGTTTGTTTGGTTGTAGGTGGCTGTTCCTACCTCTATCAGATGCCAGGTACTGTCATAACCGTAAAATTCGAAACCTTTAACCCCTCCGTCTGGGTCTGCGACACCGTTATGAATACGTAGTCGATTGATAATACAACTGCCTTCAGGATTATTTATAAAATAATCCACATATTGATTCGCTGTGTTGGTAACCCATGGGTGGTCGATATCTGTAAGGCCATCAAAAGCCATGTAACCTGGGTAAGAGCCGTAAATATCTCCAGAATCACTTACTTGGGGAGGGGCTGGATGGGTTGCGTCGGTCATAGTGTAGTTTACCTGGTATGAGTCGGGCAAACCGCTTGCACCAGGGTCGAACGAAGAAATGACATCGGCTGAGCCTGGATCGTAACGCTGTACCCAGTCGGTTACGTTGGTTACACTGGTATCCAAAGCACCATTGAAACTGTAAATTTTATCCTCATAAGCAATAACAGAATTTAATTTAACCGATTTATTTAATGTTATTGCGAGCGCATTAACAGTTGCGGGATTCATTGGCTCGAATTTGTAAATGTAGTTAACAGGATTACTTGTAGTACTCGGAGCTCCCCCCATAATGTATATCCCTCCATTGGAAAGCGCCGCGCTGTTGTTCCCATAAAGCTGAGCCGATAGTGTCGCTACCAGCTCGTATTTGCCAGTGCGCGAGGTTGATTTGTAGCTGTTGAACGGCATTACGCCGAGGGCTTTGGGTGACGCACCGCAATTGACCGTAGTTATCAGACTGCCAAAGCTTGCCGGGGGGATAGAAGACTGCGACACAGGTGTGCCATCAAAAGCAAAACTGTCGGGATTGCCGATATTGGTTACAAATATGCGTTGTTGTCCGCTTTCTTCAGCAAAAATGAGCTTTTGCCCGTCGGGGCTGACGACCAGCTGTTTGTCTGATGTATCACTAAAAGTATCATCGACGTCTATTCTGGTGATTGATTTACCAGGTTTCAATGCCCACAGATCGTCGTTGCCGGCATCTATAAGAAAAAGAATCGGATTGGCGCGATCACGAGAAAACGCCAGGGCGTTAGCACTGTCACCATTGCAGCCAGGGATGGGGTATGAACGCAGAAAAATTGGCTGAAAGTTGAATGGCCGGGTGTGGGTGGAGGCTATTCTGGTCCAACTGGTATCCATGTCGAGATTGCTGGCTTCACTTGAGCCATCAGCACTGATTGTTCCTGTAGCTTGAGCGGAGTTTATATGAGTGAACAATCCCAATTTTACATTTCCGCCATTTGTCATGTAGTCTGTTTGTATGACAGATGTGGTAAGGGCGATTTGTCCTATTGCCGAGCCAAAACTTCCATCACTGCCGGTATTTGCCCAGTATCCTTTGGGCTCATGATTATAAAACATTCTTGCGTAGTCGCGTGAATATACCAAAAATTTATTGGCGAGATAGTCTGGGGTAAAATATCCAAAATATCTTCTATTCACATCACGTTTACTCGGATTAGTGCCCCCAGTTACAGGATCGCCGGAGTTAACGATAAAATTTGAAGGATAATTAACCATGCTGGTCCACGACTCGTTACTGGTAACTGAGTCTTTCAGACGAATACCGGTTGTTGAAGAATTTGTAACATTGGGCACTGTGAAATAAGTGTTGGCAGCAACATTGCCAAAAATCCATGATGCGGGGTTTGCAGCAGTTACTGGTTGGCTTTGAACTCGATAGTCAGCTAACCAGCCTTCAAGTTGAGTTTCGTGTCCGAAATTACAGGCTCCAAAGTCGTAAAGATAAACAAGATTCGGTGTTCCTGAGGCTTCAATTGCTAAAAATTGCTCATCCGGGCTTATCGCAATATTTTGTGACCACGCAGGAGGAAATTGATTGTGAGCAGTGGTTATCCATCTGGCGAAGCGCTTGTAGCGGCCGCGGTCAGAAGTGCCCCACTTGATTTTGCCGATCCAGTCGAGCATGGCTGAACCGTCGGATTTTTTATACAGCATCAAAAAACCGCCGTTTGGCATGGCTTTCATGTCCTGTGGAACCCAGGCTGTGTCTATGTCGCTATTGCCGAAAGATCCTCCTGGAGCATTGGCGATCCAGTAACCATTGAAAGATCCAGCTGAACCAGGAATTTCGAGATTGGCGAAAAAGTTATCTGAGTAGGTGGCAACACCGCTGGCTCGTCTTACGGTTTCATCATCAGCAGAATAGGCGACGACTTTGCTGTTTCCAGAAAGCTCATTAACTGATATGTTAGATGAATCAATCATATTATAGGCGTCAACGCCACTCGTATCACTGGCATAACCGACCTTGAATCTGGTGCCCTGCGGGCTGACGCCGATGGTTCTCGGGACTCCGCGCAGGCTGACTATTCTTCTGTCTTCGTCGAATTTGAAAGTGTGCAGATCGAAGAATTCGATAGTGCTGTCGTTTGTTCCGACCAGCATGTGTTCGGGCACGCGCGTCACGATGTCGGCACAGGGCTTGCCGGTACTGTCGTAGGTTAGAATGCGGTCGCCGGGAATCGAAGTGGCGTAGAAATTCGCCGCCAGGCTGGCGATGTCGATAAAATACATTTCCGGCTTGTCTTTGTGGGTGAACAGTACATCGTTACCGGTTGGCGAGAGAACGGCCAGGTCTGCCTTGACTTTGTAGGGATATGCCCGGGTCATGGTTATTGCCGCTGGATTCGCAGCAAAATTGACTTCGTTGATCAATTTTCCGCGCAGACCGCCTTTGTTGGTGGCGTCGGCCTTGTCTGTCATCATCAGATAGCGCGAGTCATGTGAAAGTTTTATGTCTCTGAAGTTTTCATCGGCGTCAAAGGTAGCGGTGCCAATTCTAGCCAGCGGCTGTGACTGGTATTGCGCGACCTTCTTGTTGTCGCCGATGATGTAGACGTATTTGCCGTCTTTCGAGGTCCAGGTTGAGTTGACAGCTTCAGCAAACGGTGCCAGCAGTTGCTCGAAGGTCCAGCCACTGGTGAAAGAGCTCGGATACATGGGAAACCTGATGACATTTTTCTTGTCTTTGATCGAGAGGTAGAGATAGCCGTCGTTTCCGGAGATCATGTCGGTGAACTTGTCGTTCTCTGTATCAGCATTGCCTTCTTCAGCAGCTGCCAGGCCGAAACGTTTGACGAAGGCCACCGGTGGCGGCCAGTTCAGGGCGCTGGCTGTGGCAACATCGATTTTGTAGACATATAAAGATTTATCGCCGTGACTGCTCACGAAAAAATACTTGCCATCAGGTCGGAAAACGATGCCGCGGTCTTCTTCGGCTTTACTTGAATTGGCAACCACGTTTGCATAGATGTTTTTATTAGGATCGGCGTTGGTGCCCGGATGAGCCGCAATATCGACAAAGCCCGCAGATTGCTGGTAAGAGGCATGCGATCTGTCTATATTGAGCAGTCTGATCTTGGTTCTGCCCTGAACGCCAAGCACGCGGCGGCTTGGGTGCAGGTCGATGTTCCAGGGGCGGAATACGTCCTGCTCTGGCTTGTCGAAGGCTTTTGTAGCATCATAGGGCAGCTGGAAAGTTTCGGCGATAGCGCGCGTTGTCGAGTCGACCGCGAGAATACGCAGCATGCTCGAGTTCGACAGCCAGATGAACTGGTCGCCGAAGCTTGGCAGGGTCACCAGCGAAAAATAGCTCAGCGAATCGGTGGCGATTACATAGGGGCCATCGAGAAGTTCGGCATTGACTACTACCGCCTTGAGTCCGCGCGGAGATTTGAGCATGTCTGGGTCGATACTGGCCGTAGTGGTCGAGATATTGATGTTTTCTCTGGTAGATACCGACACCCTGTATGAATAGATTATGTCGTCGGGGGTTATGCCGAGCAGGTCGGTGAAACTGGCGGCATCAGAAGCAAGCGGAGTGTCACAGGTAAGATAATTCGGGTCATCTGGAAGCCTGTAGACATAATGATACATACTTTCGGTGTTGATGGCAGAATGGTCGAAGGCGCCGGCTGCAAGCTCTTTGTTGAGTCGCGAACGCGCGAGCATGCGCAGTTTTTCGCGATGGTTGAAGTTTTCGGTGTGTCTGATTCCACCTTGCATGCTGCCGACTATCGGCATAATGCAATACCCGGCAATTACCGTTGCCACCAGAATTTCGGCAAGCGTAAAACCGCGTCGCTTCAGATAAAGAAAAATCCGGTACATACTCAACCCCTTCTCGCCCAACCAGCCTTTATATTGCAACAACCATGCCAGAAGCCGGCAGTGTTTTTCGCTGTCTCTATTCTATTATACACTGTAACTGGTATGGGTTGTAGTTAATTCTCGCAAACAGCTTTTTACATTCGGAGCAAAATTTTTTGACAAGATAATCTCGCACGAAGCCACAGAGACACTGAGATCAGGAAGAGAATCCGCAGGATGACGGCCTGACGTTGATTGCGCCGCGCACGATAAGCCAGTTCAGCGCTTCAATGTGAAATTCTGCCGCTCTTATGCTAAAGCTTTTCTTAGTGTCTCAGTGTCTTCGTGCGAGTCTCTTCTGTCTTCTCTTTTTATTGCAGGCCAGCGCCTCAGCGTCTCCGCGTGAGACTCTTCTGCCGCTCGATCTGCTCTCAGCGCAAAATCGTCAGCAGCGGAAACAGACTCGAATCGTCGTCTGTCCAGGCCTGACCGGCAACGTTGTCTCTTGAACCGCCTGATGCTGTCAGATCCTGCCAGGTGATGGCGGCATCTTCCTTCAGGCCTGCGGCCAGTTCCGGCGACCTGGTGAACACCACATACTCAGAGACATTGCGCTCGAAATTTTCAGGCGCCGCCTTGTCGAATTCGCGGTCGAGCGCATGCAGCGTCTGGTATCCGCTGTTTCTGCCAAGATTGGCCAGGGCGGGTTTCAGGTTGACGTAGCGGTTGCTGATATGAAAGATGATCGAGCCATCGGCGGTCAGGCGTTGCGAATAGATCGCGAGAGCCTCACGCGTCAGCAGATGAACCGGAATCGCATCGGACGAAGATGAGTATGGCAAGGATGAACAGGGTTTCGATGCGGTCGGGCGCCAGATTGTAACGGCTGAATGCCATTACATAGGTAATACCAGCAGAGCTGCGAAGCTGCCGAGGTTGCTGGCCGCGAAAAGGAAATAGGGATCGGTGGCCCGGGTATGGCTGCTGCGGCTGAACCAGGCCTGTAAGAGCGGAGACAGGGTTGCCAGTATGAAAAAAGGCATTCCTGCTCTTTTGAACAATTCGAGAATGAGCCAGAAGGAAGGATCTTCGGGAACTTTCGTGGCACGGTCGAAAGATATCGGCAATAACGCCAGGGCTACCAGCATGAGTAAAAGATGCAGCGCGGCCTGACGGGCCATCCCCAGACGTTTGAGTGAGAAATGTGCATAGCTGTAGCCGGCCAGCATCAAAAGCTGGAAAAAAAACAGGCAACTGTTCCAGGCAGCGGGAGCGCCGCCAACCAGGGGCAGTATCATCTTTCCGACCATCGGCTGCACGGAAAAAATCAGAAAAGCCGAGAGAAATACCGTTGCTGAATACAAAATCTGCAAACTGACATACCTCTTATATCAGGATCTTATCTGGGCTTGATAATAAAAGTTTTTCCGATTGCACGCAATGATATTCAAATTTTCGGCAATTTTGTTCGCACAGAGCCACAAAGACACAAAGAAGCGAGCAATCAATTCAGCTGCCGCCAAGCAAGACATTGAAGTATTCTTAGTGTCTCTGTGTCTTCGTGCGAGGCTTTTCTAGAATTCAGCTCAGGTCGGTGAGGCGCTTTTCGATGGTTTTGAACAGCAGGGATTTTTGTTTGCCGGCCATCGGAATCTGTTCAAGAAGCTGTTTATGCCTGGCGAATTTCTGCAGCAGACGATTGAGCATCGATTCAACCGCCGGTCTGGCAATTTTGAAGCGTTCGGCAAACCCGATGATAGTTTTGCGTCTGATGTTATCATCACGACCATCTATTTTGACTGCCATTTTATGGTCACCATAAATCATGGTGCAGATGAGATCGTAGGCTGGAGTCAATTCAACCAGGGAACCGCCAGCTTTTACCAGAAGACTGATGTTTTTACCGTGCAGATCGCCGTTGCCGATCAGATAAGAAAAACAGTAAAGCTGAAGCAGTCTGAGAATCATTGTTAAGGCAGCTGGTGCCAGCTCGCAGATTCCAGATGCGATTTCATTGAGAGAAACCCGGTATTTATCGGCAGGATAAAGGTCAAGAAACTGGCAGGCATCTTCCTGGTGATGCATCAGGAAATGTTTTTTCTTCTGGTCAAATTCGCGGTCGAAGCGTTCGACGAGCAGCCCGATGTTTCCTGCGCCATCCCGCACCAGTTTGGTGAAAGCTGTTGACAGCCCGCATTTTCTGGCCAGCGACATGCAGATATGTTCGTTCACAACCAGATTGGGCTTGTCGACAGGATTGAGCTTGAGGATGTAAGAGCGGTTGCTCTTTGCAATATTGACCGGAAAGCTGATCATCGATGCAGATATCTTTTCCTGGATGCCGGCAATGCTGTCCTCACCATGCAGATAACTGTTTGTCGCCAGCAGCCGCTGGAAAAAGTCATAAAAATTCAGCGCTTTAAGTTTCGGTGGCATTTCTTCCGGTAGCGGCCAGTTGTAGCCATCATCTCCCGAAAACACATCGCCGATGACATGGCGTCCGGTTGCTGCGAAAAGACTGAAAAGGTCGTCTGGTGAGGTTTTAAGGTTCTGTGTAAGAGTTTCCAGGCGCAGGCCTTCAGGGAGAAGTCCGGCAAAAAAGGGCGGCAAATTGACGCCATTTGTAATGAGCGGTTTTGTTGTCTTTTTCATGCGCAGCGTGAGCCATGAATAGCGCTGGTCGGTCATGAATTCCGGGGCAAAGGAAAAGCGGCATCCCTGTTTTGTGCGTTCAAGGATACCGCCCAGGGTTTCATTGCGATATATGGGCAGACTGGTGATTTCTTTGGGTTGCTTCATTTTTTCAAAAACTCGTCGTTGAGCAGTATGCGGTTTTGACCGTCTGCAAGAACAAAATGCAGACCCAACGCGCTGAGCAGGTCGAGAAGCTTGCAGGTTTGCACGGTTGCTTTGCCGTTTTCAATCTGGCAGACAAGATTAACACTCATACCTGACAGTCTGGCGAGATCGCCCTGCGTCAGCTTCAGGACTTTACGTCTTTGTTTCAGCGCCTTTCCGAGGAGCTGTAAGGCTTTTTGACTATCGTTTTTGTTTATTTTCATATATTTTTTATACGATCGATGTAATAAATTTTATCTTACTAGTAATTTTAAAAGATATTGTAAAATATTACAATGATCATAGTAAAAAACACTTAAATAATTACATCGGGCATGTCGTTCTGTAATTAATACAACGATCGTAGTAATTCTATTGTTGTAATACTGATTTGTCTGGCTATTTGCTCGCACGGCGCCGCAAAGGCACAAAGCCGGCGGCAATATTTGACTGCAACTCTAAATAATAAAGGCTTTCTTCGTGTCTCTGCGTCTTCGTGCGAGACTCTTCTTATTCTTTTCTTTTCAGCGTTTCGATGTAACCGCTTGCTGATCCAGGTTGGACTTATCAGTTTTCCACGTCGCATAAGCGGGAAAGATGGTATAGAAAGAACTCAGCGCTCCACAGTCGGAGACCTTCCTGTTCGCGCTGAGGCAGAAAACGCTGAATGTCTTCCCGGCCATCATTCCAGTCGATGCTCCGGATAACTTCATCCATGTTTTTCCGTAGCCAGTTCAGATTTACTGTAACTGATTGACCGGCCCAGGGCCCCTGCTGGCGCAGGGCGTTCTCGAGCAGCTTAGTATCGGGCCTGACTCTGCGTGCAACATACCATACAAAATCGTACCAGTCGCGACCCTTGACGTATGAGCGACATAGCAATGCATGAAGTTTCAAGGCGAAGCCCGACTCGAGAGTCTGCGTTGTGAGAGATACTGTCACCGGAAAAGTGATGTAGGAAGTCGTGAAGCTCGAACCTTCAGGCGGATTCGTGTCGATCTCGAGTTTGATGCGGATTTTGCGGGTCTGATAACGCTCGAAGGGCAGTTCCAGTGTCAGAATTTTTCCGATGGAGTCTGTCTTCAGAAATGCCTTCTGAACAGCCTTTTTTGCCTGTGACTTTTCCTGCACCTCGAAGGAGATGCCCTCCTGTTCGCAGTCCCGCTGCACAAACCTCAGATAGTTCTGCCAGCGAAAGCCCGGGTCGGGTAATTTCAGCAGGAAGTCGAGATCTTCAGAAAAGCGATTGATTCCATTGATGATACGCAGACAGGTGCCGCCATGAAAGATGGCCTTCGAAAACAGGCCTGCCCGTGCGAGGCTTGCAAGAACATAATGTTGCATGAGCTCCTGCAATACGTTGTTCTGCTCGACCAGATTGGACGGCGAATACTCGCGAAATTTCGCACTCAGAATTTTATCAAGCATGCCCGAGTGCCCTTTGCAGCCCTTTCAGGTAGGTTCTGACTCGTGAACTGCGCAGACTGATCAGAATCTCATCCATCACATCGAATGAGAGCGCCGCCAGATCGTCTTCCTCGATACGAAATGAGTCGGTCAGATAGCTCAGGCCGTCTTCCTTCCAGGTGATCTCCCTGTTGAGATAAACCGCGTCAGCGATAGCGCGCAGTGGTGTGGCGATGAAGGCCCACATGTTTCTTTGCACCTGCACGGCTTCAACGCCGGCCCGTGGCATAGCAGCCGGCACCCGACGGTAACTGAATACTCCCACCGGAGTATTGAACTCTCTGCTGCGGGTGCCGGTGACACTGACAACCTGGTAGACCGCCTCTGGAATCAAGCCGTGATATGATAATGCCGATTCAAGGCTGATGTGGGAAGGGGCGTGCAGGGCGGCAGCCAGCACGAACGGATGCAATTCGGTCTTGCGGTAGGGTGCCGCCAGCAGGAACAAGCCCGGCTTCAGTCGCAGAACCTCACCCGCCTGGCAGGATCGATATACCAGCAAGGCACGTGCGCCTTCACTGCTGTTCGGAAACAGGTTACGAATAACCGTCTCATCGAACAGCCCGCCTGGTGGTGCCAGCTTGAATACGCTTTCGGTTAGTTTTTGCATTTATGTTAATAGATTACTATTTTCGTAATCAACTTGCAAGATTAGCAAAAATTTCCTCAGATTTTTCGCTGTCATTCTGTGCAGAGCCGCGCCGAAGCGTCAGCAAAGGCGGGGAAGTCTCAGAATCCATGTTTTCTCACAGAGTCACAGAGGCACAAAGATCAGGAAAGAAATCCGCAGATTGCGCCAATTACCGCAGATTATATTCTAGTCCACTGTCACATTTGAATTATGGGGTTAATTGGTGAAGGATAAGCACCCGGCATAAAAATCATACCAGGGCGCAGGCAGGCTTCCCAAAAGCGTAAACTTCGAGCCAGGCAACGTTGACGCAGAGCCATAGCTATTCATTCTTGCTCTCGTCTGGTGAGAGTTGTAGCGTTGGGATCCTGCCGAGAGCCCGGCATAAGCGGAGATTCTAAGATTTAATTCTTAAACTCATATGTGACAGAGGACTGCTATGAGACTGCTTGTCTTGTGTGGGCTTCTGCTGCGCAGTTCAAAGTCTTCTTCGTGTCTTTGTGCGAGACTCATTTTCTCGCACAGAGCCGCAAAGGCACAAAGCCGAAGACAAATACGGCTGCAACTCTAAATAATAAAGGCTTTCTTCGTGTCTCTGCGTCTTCGTGCGAGTCTCTTATTCGCAAAACTTAAAGTCTTCTCCGTGCCTCCGTGTCTTTGTGAGAGGCTTTCTGTCTTTTCTTTTTTTCTGCCCAAACCGGTTGATTTGTGCACAAAACAGGGTTAAAATTGTGCAGAAAGCCATAAAATGGAGCAGTATCTTGAAGATTTTTGATTATGAGAACCTTGCGCAGGATCTTTTTGTGCCGGAAATCGTCAATCTGATCTCGGAAATCCATGAACACAAAGGCAAACAGGAGCTCTACATCGCTTCAGAACACGATATTCTCAAGTCGATGCTCGAGATCGCCAGAATACAGAGCACCGGCGCTTCAAATCGGATTGAAGGTATTTATACATCTGACAAAAGGCTTGAAGAACTGGTAAAAGCCAAAGCCGAACCGAGAAATCGCTCAGAGCAGGAAATCGCCGGTTATCGGGAAGTGCTGGCGACAATTCACGAAAATTACGACTATATGTCAGTCAGGCCGAACATTTTGTTGCAGCTGCATAGAGATCTGCATGCTTTCAGGCCATCTGCGATTGCCGGCAGATGGAAAAGCTCAGACAATCTGATTGAAGAGACCGACGCAGAAGGAGTCAGGAGAACAAGGTTCAAGCCGGCTTCGGCGTTCGATACACCGGAATATGTGAGAGCCCTTTCAGAGGCTTTTATAGCTGCGATAAGCCGGGAAAAATATGACCCGTTGCTGCTGATTCCTGTATTTGTTCTGGATTTTCTGGCGATTCACCCCTTCAATGACGGGAATGGCCGTATGAGTCGCCTGTTAACGCTGCTGTTGCTTTATAAAGCAGGCTATCTGGTCGGAAAGTATGTAAGTATCGAAATGATCATCGAGAAAACGAAGGAAAGTTATTACGAAGCTTTGTATCAAAGCTCGCTTGGCTGGCATGAGAACCAGAATTCCTATGTGCCTTTCGCCGGTTATTATCTCGGTGTCATTTTAAGTGCCTACCGTGAATTCGAGCAGAGAGTAAAGCATCTGCAGTATCGAAAGCTCTCAAAACCAGATCGTATCAGAAATCTGTTCGTGAGCAGACTCGAAAAGCTGTCGAAGCAGGATATTGCTGTCTTATGCCCGGATATAAGTCTCTCGACCATCGAAAGCACGTTGCACGAACTGACTCGTGCCGGCTTCATCATTAAAACCGGTCGCGGTCGCTCGACCGCATACTTTCGCAACCAGGCCGAACCGTAACGCCCGGAAATTTCGCACAAAGTCTTTGTGCGGGTCTCATTTTCTCGCACAGAGTCACAAAGCCACAAAGATCGAGCCCCGCATTCAGCAGCTGGTAATTCTGAAACTCTTTTCTTAATTTTGTGCTTCCGATTCTCTGCGTGCGACTCTTCTAAAATCTTCTTTGTGTCTCCGTGCCTTAGTGCGAGGTTCTTTGGTTTTTTCTTTTGCCCGCGACTCAGCGCCTCAGCGTGAGACTCTTCTGCCCTCAGGCTAAAGTCTTTCTCAGTGTCTCTGCGTCTTCGTGCGAGTCTCTTATTTGTGGCTTTTCTCAAGATGGGCGGCGATCATCTGCCACATCGGCTCGAAAAATGGCTGTTTCTGCAACTCCGGTTCGATGCGCTTGTACACTGCGTTGACCGGCATGACGATACTGCCGGTGCGTTCCTCAAGCAATGCCGGTTCGCGGCCGTGTTCGTCTTCGACCTGCACCCAGCTGAAACTGAAACTTCGTTGCAGCAGTTCGCCGAACAGGCTGCCGAGGCCGGCGGCAATGTCGTCGGCGCTGAACTCGGCTGATTGTGACGCAGAACTGGCCCAGCGCGCAAATACGCGATCGAGCACCGCGGCATCGAGGCCGCTTTCCGCAGAATAGTGTGTACAAATAGCGCGACCGCGCTCAAGGCTGCGTGCCAGCCACTGGCGATCGGCGTTGCTGAATGGATGTATCTGTGTCTGCATGATTTTTTGCTTTCCCTGGGGAGAATGTGGTAAATATAATACCAGATATAAGGGGCCGCAACTACGATCAGTTATTGTGCGACCGCAATAAAATCTTGACACAATGCAGCAAAATGCGATAACATCTGCCGGACAAAGGGAATGAAAGGGAGGCCACCATGGTCGCTGAAGATGATGCAAAAGTAATTCTGGTGCTCAACTGCGGAAGTTCGTCGCTCAAATACGATCTGATCAGGATGCCGCATCGGCAGAGTCTTGGTCGCGGTATCGTCGAGCGTATCGGCGAGGAAAAAGGAATGCTCGATCAGCGTTGCGGCGAGAAAAAGTTGGTCATCGAGCAGAAGATACAGGATCACAAAGAAGCGCTTGAACTGGTCATGCGGGCTATCACTGATACTGACGAAGGCATTATCAAAAGCGTCGATGAAATCTGTGGTATCGGCCACCGGGTGGTACATGGCGGCGACAAGTATTCGTCTTCGGTCATCATCGACCAGAGCGTGGTCGATGCGGTCGAGGAATTCATCGAACTGGCGCCATTGCACAATCCGCCCAACCTCACCGGCATTCTGGTCGCGCGTGAGCTCATGCCAAAAGTGCAGCAGGTCGCGGTTTTCGACACCGCCTTTCACCAGACCATGCCACCGCATGCCTATCTTTACGGCCTGCCGCGCAAGTTTTATGACGAACTCAAGATCAGGCGTTACGGCTTTCATGGCACCAGCCACCGATATGTCTCGGCGCGGGCGCTGCATCTGTGCCATCGCCACCCGATCAACACCAATCTTATTTCGTGCCACCTTGGTAATGGCGCCTCGGTAACCGCCATTGCGCACGGCAAGTCAATCGATACCTCGATGGGTTTTACCCCGCTCGAAGGCATTATGATGGGCACACGCTCGGGCGACCTCGACCCGGCAATTCTCGGTTATCTCATGGATCGTGGCTACTCGGCCAAAGATCTTATGAAAATTCTCAATAAGCAGAGTGGTCTCGTCGGTCTCAGCGGCATTTCCAACGATCTGCGCGATCTCGAAAAGGCCGCCGACGAGGGGAACCGACGCGCCAAGGAAGCGATCGAGTGCTACGCTTACCGGGTGCGCAAATACATCGGCGCCTATGCCGCCAATCTGGTCAAGCTCGATATGCTGGTTTTCACCGGTGGTATCGGTCAGCACGGCTGGCGTATGCGCGAGCGCATCTGTCATCGCCTCGAAAATCTCGGAATCTGTATGAACTATAAATTAAACAAGGAGAAAGGATCGAACGAAGGAATAGTGTCTGAAGCCCACTCGCCGGTTACCGTGGTTGTGGTGCCGACAAACGAGGAGCTGCAGATCGCTATCGACGTCTATGAGCTGGTGTTTGGCAAGGAATCAGAATTCCGCCGGCGCCAGAGCGATATCGTGGTTGGTATCGAACAGGCGGTTGGTTGTTCAGATCCTGTGTAGCAGGATGAAACAGAGGACTATCGATTATTACGAAAAAAATGCGGTTGAACTTTGCGAGCGCTACGAAAGCGTAAGTCTGGATTCATTTCACCAGGCTCTTAAAAACAGCTTCGAGCCGGGAAGCTGTCTGCTCGAGATCGGCTGCGGTTCGGGGCGTGATGCGGCCCGAGCTGTCAGCAGCGGCTTCGATGTCGCGGCCATCGATGCTTCGCGGCAACTGCTGGCAGAAGCGCAGAAGTTGCATCCTGAGCTTGAAGGCAGATTATTTCAGATGGCGCTGCCCTGCCAGCTGCCCTTTGCTGACAAGACTTTCGAGGGTTTTTACAGTGTTGCCTGCCTGATGCATCTGCCGCCTTCCGATCTGCATCAGGTGATGAGCGAAATTCATCGCGTGGTCAGGCGGGGGGGCATCGTTTCTTTGCCGGTTTGTCGGCCCGATGTCGATCATTCGGGGCTTGACGAGCATGGTCGGGTTTTCAACCTGATGCCGGTCGAGGAATGGGCACGGATTTTCGCTGCCGGCGGTTTTGACGCCAAGGTCGGTGCTGAAGAACCCGACAGTCTTGGCCGCGAAGGCATCAGCTGGGTGACGATCACCCTGAAAAACCGCACCTGAGCGATCAGGAATTGGGGGCTTTCGGCAGTACGTTGTGGAGAACGATCATGACGCCGACCGATAATACGCCGAGGACGATGAACACAAACATCATGGTGTTGTCGGATGTGTCTGAAGGACGGACTTTTGGCGTGTAACCTGCAGCGGCACGCAGACCATCGCGGTCATCGGGCAGGCAGCCGTGGTAATCGCAGTAGATTATCCCCATATCGCTGATATCGCCATAACTACGCAGATGGCAACCAGGTTCGACCTGATAAAGAGGACTTTTGAGATACTTGCTGGTCACCAGCATGCCGCCCGGATCGGCAACATCTGAGTAAACCAGCGTTTTATACATGGTCGCGTTGTCCATGTTGTACATTTCGATGGCGCCGAGTGTGACGCGCTGATTAGCGTAGCAGGCTTTGGTTCTTGCCAGGATGCCATGCCGGCTGCTGCTGTTGCTGCCGAAAATTTGTGCAAGCAGTGAATTCTTTTCACGGGCAAGGACTTCATCTACTGGCGGCTCAAGAATAGACTCCGGAACCGGCCCATATTTTGCAAGCATTGCAGGATAATCTGTCTGATAAGCATTGCCGGCGCCGGCCAGCAATATGCACAACATAACCAGTGTCAATATTTTAACGCGCATAACGATGATCCCTCCCAACGCTCTAATGATAATGCAACAATCACCCGCAAACAAATAAAAATCAGTCGTCTTTTTCGAGGGCGATGCGGTTGCGTTCGAGCAGAGAGCCATCGGCGCGGAACAGTTCGATAATAGCGTTGGTATACTCGACGGCGGCCTGTACTTCGGCAATACGGGCAGCAGTCAGGTCGCGCTGCGCCTGGGCCACCTGAAACGAAGTGGTCTTGCCGACGTTGAAGCGGACTTCTTCGACGCGCAACTTTTCGAGCTGTTTCTGGGAAGTGGCGGCTGTCGCGGTCATCTGCTGAACTGTGCGCTTGACCTCGATGAAAGCGCTGATGACGTCTTCCTGAATGACCTGTTCGAGATTTCTGATTGCTTCGAGTCGCATTGCATGCGATACCTTTGCCCGTTTCAACTCGGCCTTTTCGGCGCGTCGGCCCCGGCTGATTTCGTAGACGAAGCCGGCGCTGATGTCGTAGGTGTCGTTGTTGCCCATGCGGCTGAACGATTTGCTGGAACTGGTTGCGTAGCCGGTTGTGCCGATAGTCGCAAAAAAGTCGAGACGTGGCAGCAGACCATTTTCGCTCTCGACTATATCGAGTGAGTCCTGTTCACTCAGCAGGCGGGCCTGTGCGAGTTCCGGGCGTTTCTGCATGGCGGTTGCAATGTGGCTGCAGAGATCGAGCTGCTCGATCTGCTTGAGCAGTGGCGCGTCAGTAAGTTCAGGGCGCAGCGACCAGAATTTTTCGCTGTCGTGGTTGATGGCGCGCAAAAGAGCAACTGCCGCGGTTACCGACTGACTCTCGGCATTGATGAGTTCTTCGTAACGCAGCGCCACTTCTGCTTCGGCGGCCGCTGCTTCTGATTCTGGTATACTGCCGGCTTCGATGCGTCGTCCGGTTTCTTCGCGCTGCCGTTCGGCGAGCTGCAGCGATTCTCTGACGATTTCGAGCTGACGCAGGCGCAGATAATACTGCCAGTAAAGTGTCTCGACGCGGGCAGTCAATGCCAGCACGAAGCCCTGCAATTCGTATTCCGACCAGTCGAGCTCGAGCTCGGCTTTGCGAAGAGATACCAGATTGACGTTGCGGCCGGCACCGCGTCGCAGCGGGTGCTGAAGCTCAAAGCCAAAACGGGTGTTGTAGAGATCATCGGTCGTCGCCGATCGGCTGCGTGCCTGACTGAGAGAAAGGGCGGTCCGGGTGCCGGAGGTAGAAAGCTGACTGACAGCCACCTCGGCGTCGGTCGAGTTGTTGATCGAGTCATTGAGCTTGCGTTGTTGCGAGAGAGATCTGCCGACGCGCTCACTGCTCGACAGTTCGGCGCTGAAAGTCGGGTCGAAGCGGGCTTTTTCTTTTTCGACGTCGGTTTCACTGAGCTGTGGTTTGAAGTTTTCGACACTGAGAGCGATGTTGTTGCGCAAAGCGCTGTTGATCGCGTCATCGAGTGAAATCAGCAGCGCGGCGGAATCGCTGGCGAAAATATTGACGGCACCGAATTCGCGGCAGTCGGATTTTGGCAGTTCGATAACTTCTGCCGTCAGTGGAGCAAGAGTCGTCAGCAGTAAAAGTGTTGCGGTCAGACAGCGTTTGTTCATGAATCAGCCTCTTTTTCTGCGGGTTTGCCGCGGAACGCCACGTCGAATTCGTAATATACTATTGGTATGATCAGCAGCGAAATGAAGGTCGAGCAGACTAGACCTCCGATAACGGCACGCGCCATGGGAGCCTGTACTTCGCCGCCTTCGCCAAGCCCGATTGCCAGTGGCAGCAGGCCGAGTATGGTAGTGAGTGCCGTCATCAGGATCGGGCGACAGCGGTCGCAGGCTGCTTCTTTTATTATGCTCATAATATCCTGGTCGCTCTGACCGCGCAGGTCGTTGATGTGATCGACGAGCAGGATCGAGTTATTGACGACTATGCCGCCGAGCATGATGCAGCCTATAAAAGACTGCACGTTGAAGGTGGTGCCGGTAAAATACAGCAGCGGAATGACACCGAGCAGTGAGAACGGCACGGTGAACATGACGATGATCGGGTCATACAGTGATTCATATTGCACCGCCATAACCATGTAAACCAGCACAAGAGCAAGGAAAAAGCTGAACAGCAGTTCGCGGAACGATTTCTGCTGTTCTTCGTAATCACCCGACATGACGATGCTGAAGTTGGCGGGGAGTGGGATTTCTCTCAGCTTTTCCTGAGCTTCGGCTATGACAAAGCCGACGGCGCGCCCTTCGATATTGGCTTCGACGTTAAGCACGCGTTCCTGATCGCGCCGTTCGATCTGGGTCGGGCCCATCTGGCTTTCGATGTGCGCGACGTTACGCAGCATTACCTGACGGCCGGCCGAGTTGGTGATGGTCAGGTTGAGTATTTCTTCGAGTTTGAGAAACTCAGCGTTTCTGGCTTTGACCTGAATGCGGTACTCGTCACCGCCTTCGCGCAGATTGCCGGCACTGCTGCCTGACATCATGGTTTCGAGAAATGACGAAATTTTCGAGACAGTCAATTTCTGGTCAGCGGCCTTGGCGCGATCGATGACGATCAGGCGCTCGGGCACCCCTTTTTCGCGTGAAAGCTGCACGTCAGTTATGCCGTCGATGCCTTCGAGCACCTTTTTAACCGCTTCTCCGAGAATATCAGCGGTTTTAAGGTCATAACCGCGGATCTGTATTTGGAGCTCATCGCCTGAGCCTGAGCCCATGCGCATCATGAACATGCCCTGGCCTTCTCTGATTCTGACGATCGATCCGGGAGTAGCGCTCAGACGTTTGCGCAGTTCGGCCGAAACCGCAGCACTGCTGCGTTTACGTTCATTGCTGTTTTTCAACGGAACTCTTATCGAGCCACTGTTCAAAGAGCCGCCACCACCACCCATGCCGCCGCCGACATTGGTGAACACGGTTTCGGCCTCAGGCACAGCAGCCATGATAATCTCTTCGACCTTGCTGAAAATACGCTCAGTCAGGCTCAGGCGGGTGCCTTCTTCGAGTTCGATGTTGACCCGCACTTCACCTTCATCAGCACTTGGCATCAGCTCAGTGCCGATGTTCTTCGCGAGTCCGAGAGCGAGCGCCGAGAGAATTCCAAGAACGAACACCGTTTTTCGGCGGTGTTGCAGCACGAAGTCGAGCGCTTTTCTGTGTGATGCGAGAATAGCTTTTATGACTTTTTCAGACACTCTTCGGAATAAGCCGCGGTTACCATTGCCGATGCGCAGATAACGCGATGTCAGCATCGGCACTATGGTCAATGCGATAAGCATCGAACACAACAGAGAGAAGGCGATGATATAAGCCAGCTGCTTGAACATGACCCCGGTCATGCCTTCGACGAAAAGCAACGGCAGAAAGATGACGACGGTGGTCAGAGTGCTGGCCAGAACCGGCATGGCAACTTCAGAACTGCCGTGTATGGCCGCTTCCATCATGCCCATGCCTTTCTCACGATGCCTGAAAATGTTTTCGAGCACGACGATCGAGTTGTCGACGAGCATGCCGATGCCGAGCGCAACGCCGCCGAGAGACATGATGTTGAGAGTGAAACCGAAATAATACATCAATGCGAAAGTGGCGACGATCGAAACCGGTATGGCTGTGGCAATGATGCCTGTGCTGGCGATATTGCCCAGAAAGAACTGCAGAATGATAATAGCGAGCAGACCGCCATAAAGTGCGGAAGAACTGACATTATTGATCGAACGTTCGATATACTTCGAGCTGTCGACGATTGGTGCCAGTCGCAACTGCGGGATCTCTTCGTTGATTTTTTCGAGTTCGTTTTTAACCGCCTGGGCAACTGCGACTGTATTGCTGCCTGATTGCTTGTTGACCATGATACGCACGCCGGGCTTGCCGTTGATGCGCACGATACTGCGGCGTTTTTCCCAGAGGTCGATCACTTCGGCGACATCGCGCAATCTGATCAATTTGCCGGCGGTTTCGCCGATGACCAGGCGTTCGATTTCCTTGACATCTTTGAATTCGCCGGGTGTGCGTAGGCGCAGTTCGTAGTTGCCAGACTCGATCATGCCGGCCGGCAGGTTGATGTTCTCGGCGCGCAGTCGACTGATAACCTGATCGGGAGCTATTTTTAGCGCTCTGACTTTGTTGATGTCGATGTTAACCTGAATTTCGCGCTGGTTTCCGCCCATGACGTCGAGCGCGGCAACGCCTGGAATACGCTCGATTCGATATTTTACCTGGTCATCGATGAGGTTGAGCATCTGCACCGGGTCGAGATCACTGGCGGCGCCAATGATCAGCACCGGCATGGCGGCCGCATCGAACTTGCGAATGGTCGGCCGGTCAACGTCATCGGGAAACCTCGAAAGAATACGGTCGATACGGTCACGCAGATCGTTCGAAGCGGCATCGAGGTTGGTGCCCCAGGCGAATGAAATGCGCACCCGGCTGCTGCCTTCGGTCGAGGTCGAGTTGATTTCTTCGACGCCCGGTATGGCGGCCACCGCCTGCTCTATCGGTCTGGTAATCAGGGTTTCGACTTCGGTCGGGCTGGCGTTCGAATATTTCGCCATGACCGTGATCGTCGGATAGGTGATGTCGGGCATCAGGTCTACCGGCAGCTTATACAGCGAAATGGCGCCGAAGATGATCACGATGCACATGATCATCGTCACGCCGATCGGGCGCTTTACCGAAACATGAGCGAGAATCATGGCTGGCGACCGCCTTTCGTCGCGCCCAGGCCTTCGCTTCTGCTTTTTTCTGCGGGTTTTGCACCCGGCTTTGTCTGGCCGGCGAGAATAATGCTCATGCCGTCTTCAAGCAGGTGGTGTCCGAGTGTCACGACATCGCCTGAAATGGTTGGCGACGCGATTTCGACAAATTCGCCTTCGGTAAAGCCTCTTTCGATCGGAATAAAGTCGGCCTTTTCATTGGCGTGGTCGATCAGAAATACACCTTCGCGTTCATTTCGTCTGGCCATGGCCGAAGCCGGAACCACCGTCGCGTCGTGATGTTCGGCAAAAATGATGCGGGCTCTGATGAACATGCCGGGTTTGAGCTGAAAATCAGTGTTGGTGAGCTCGAGTTCGATGCGTGCCTGGCGTGAGGCCTCGTCGAGCATAGGTGCTATGCGTGAAATTCTGGCCTGATAAATACGGCCGGGTAGCGCTGACGATTCAATCTCGGCCGTCAGACCGGTTTTTAACTTGAAATAATCCTGCTCGACCGCATCGATCACCGCGGTTATCGTCGCTATGTCGATGACCGAAACGATCGGGGTGTTGGCTGAAATCATCGCACCCTCATTGAGAAAGCGTTCCGCAATGAAGCGACCGTTGGCGCCATCGCTCCATGAAGCGGTAACCCTGGCATAAGACAGCCTGACTTTGGCGGTTTCAAGAGCCGCTTCTTTCTGGCTCAGCAGCGCCCGGTTGACCTGATGTCTGGCCTGGCGGGTCTTGTGAGCCGCCTGTGCATTCTCGACATCTACTTCTGACGATACTTTCTGCTGGCGCATGGTTTTAACACGGTCGAGCTCACGCTGCGAGATCTCGAGCAGTTCAGCGCTTTCGGTAAAGTTGGCGCGTGCGATTTCGAGATC
>Ga0209096_1001619_pt1 | contig 23959 bp, 9 predicted proteins | sample AD_UKC034_MetaG_FD_184407 | JGI IMG/M metagenome (GOLD analysis project Ga0209096, IMG submission 184407) | Active sludge microbial communities of municipal wastewater-treating anaerobic digesters from USA - AD_UKC034_MetaG (SPAdes) (version 2) | ecosystem: Engineered > Bioreactor > Anaerobic >... | reverse complement strand
GTGGTCGCAAACGAAAGCTCATTGGCTTGACAAGTCGAACGCCTACCAAACACTTATCGAGCCGGAATCAGAAACGTGGCGCAATCTCAGGCAGCGCCGCGTCGCTCCTGCGCGCTCCTCGGGGCTTGCCGGACTTGACAAAGCGTGTCCTGACCGGCCCGCCGGCGTGGTCCGGAGACCACGCCGGAACAGCATTCTCCACGTTCCGGGCCGGTCTCCGACCGGCCCGCCGGCGTGGTCCGGAGACCACGCCGGAACAGCATTCTCCAGGTTCCGGGCCGGTCTCCTGACCGGCCCTAGCAAGAGAGACGAGGTGCAGCGCACCGAAGGCAAGTGCACCGCACCGGGAGGACGGGGGCCGGTCGCGAGACCGGCCCCAACTGATTATGGGCCCTTGCCGCGGCGCGGCTGGACCCGCAGGCTAGGGAGTGGCGCGGGCCTTGGCGGGGCCGTGCATGGTCGTGTCGCCGGAGACGCCTACATCCTCCAGCCAGTAGAAGTAGCCCTGGCCCGGGACTACGGTGCCGTCGGTCCAGGTGTACCGGGCGCCGAATGGGGAGCCGGGTGGCACCTTGCTGGGGATCAGCTCGGCGTTGAGCTTGGTCTTGGCCCCGGCGCGGGTGGTGGAGCGATAGAGGTTGAAGCCCAGGTTGTCTATCTCTTGCGCGGTTTCCCACTTGACGCGGATGGCGTCGGGGAGGGGGCGGGCGAAGAAGCGGGAGATGGTGACGGCGGTGGGGTCGTAGAAGCTGACGCGGCAGGCGTGCGGCGTGTTGGGAATGGCGAAGCCGTCCCTGGTCGAGAGGTCAGTCCTGCTGAACGTCATGTAGAACTCGCCGGGTGTCGTGGCCTGGAAACGCATGCAGGCGACCGGCCCGGAATCATGGATGGCCGGCGCAGGAAACAATCCGTAGTTCGCGTAGTGCAGATAGCCGGTGGTGTTGTCCGCCCAGTTGAAGTGGGTGACCCAGCCGGATGGGATCCAGGTGGTATCGGGCAGGATTTGCACGCCGTCCATCCCGCCGTCCTCGTCGACCACAGACGCAATGCCCACCATCCCCGGAAACGAGAGCTCAAAATCGGCGCCGTAGAGACCCACCACATCCTGCACATACAGGCACACGGTGGCCATCTCACTTGTGGTGGCCCATGCCCACTCCGGGTCGCAGCGGCTGATCACCTCCCGATCGATGATGATGATCCGCCCATCGTCCGTGTCGGTGATGTCCCGCTGCGGAGCACTTGGGGCGTTGTAGCCGGCGTTGTTGACAAACACCTTCTGCGCTCCGATGGCGCTGGCATTCGTCTCCATCTCCAGCACAGAGATGTCGAAATAGGTTGTGAGGGGGTTCTGGCCCAAGAGTACGTTCGGAGTGAAGGTGAAAAAGGCAATGGTCCCTGCCGTAGCAGTCCACGCGCTCGGTCCCGTAAGGTAACAATAGTAGGAGACGGCTCCCCCTCCACCAGAGCCCCAGCACCGGCCGCTCCAGGGGCTCGGGAACGTGGTGTTGTTCAGGGTAAGGACGGCAGGGTCGTACGTGAAGCGGAACGCGAGGCCGTACAGGCGCACCGCGTCGGCCTTGAGTGCCACGTTGAAGCGGGTGCCCGCGAGAACCCTCCGCTCGACCCCGAGGGTGTTCGGCTCGACGTCCATGAAGAATTCGGCGTAGGTGAACGGGTCGGCGTCCACGGCGCCGCCGATCCCGTCGCCGCCGGTGAGGGAGGCAGGTCCGTCGGGATCCCCCCAGGAATTGTACTCGGCAGGGAGCGTGCCGATGCCGTCGTGCTGTATGCCATTGCCGCCGTTGCTCTTGAAGAGGTTTCCTTCGATCGTGACGACGCCACCGAGCGTCACACCGCTGTCGACCTGGAGGCCGGCGTCGGTGTTGGAGTGGATCCAGCTGCTGCCGATCTTGAAGGAGGTGACGCTTCCGGCAAGCTCGACGCCGTCGGCCCAACGCCTGACCTCAGCACTGTCCAGCATAAAATTGTCGCCCGAGAGGATCTTGATGCCCGGGTCGGTGTTGTTGGCGCTGCCGGTCCAGCCGTCGATCACGCCGGGGCCCATGACCGTGACGTCGTTCGAGCTGACCGTCAGGAAGGGCGAGCCGGGGCCGGCCGTGCACCCGTTCAGCTCGATCGTGAGGTTGCTGACCGTGGCTGTGCCGCCCCCCGGGATCGGCGTCGCGTCGGCACAGACGGCGTCGATCGTGTCGCCCGACACGGCCGCGCTGAGGGCCGCGGCGAGGGTCTCGTACCCCTGGGCGCCGATCATCCACGACACCGCGTCCGGCGCTGCGGCTGCCGTGAAGAGGCCGTCCAGGGGTTCGGCGGCCTGAGCGGGACCGCCGGCTGCCAGCAGCACCGCCGCGATCAGGTTCAACAGCACGACTCGTCTGAGCTTCATGAAGCCTCTCCTGCCTATCGGTATCATCTGCACCTACCTCGCTTTCATACGCCCTGCGTGGGCTCTAGCGCCAGGTCAAGGATTGGCGCGCGCCTTGGCCGGTCCGTACAGGATCGTGTCGCCCTCTGTGCTGACGCTCTCCAGCCAGTAGAAGTAGCCCTGGCCGGGGACCACACCGGAATCGGTCCGAGCGTAGCGGGCGCCTCCGAGCGACCCAGGCGGCACCCTGGTCGGGATCAGCCCGGCGTTGAGCTTGGTCTTGGGACCGAGCCTCGTCAGGGACCGGTAGAGGTTAAAGCCCGCGTTGCCGATCTCTTGGGCCGTCTCCCACTTGACGCGGATCACCGAGAGGACCGGCCGGGCCAGAAACCGGCTGACGGACACGGCCGGCGGGTTGTAGAAGGTGACCCGGCAGGTGTGCGCCGTGTTGTCGATCGGCACGCCATCCTGGGTCGACAGGTCATGCCGGGTGAAGGTCATGGTAAAGTCGCCGGCTGCCAGAGGCTGAAATCGCATGCAGGCGATCGGGCCGGAGCCGGTCTTGGGCGTGGACGGGTTGATCTCGATGACAAGGTAGTGCAGGTAGCCGGCCTGGTTGTCCACCGTGTTGAAAAAGATCATCCAGGGCTGTGTGAGAAAGCTCTCGCTGGGCAGGACCTGCACCCCCGGATCGGGGCTCTCGTCGGCGATCTGAGCGACGCCGGCCATGCCGGGGAAGGAGAGCTCGAAATCGGCACCGTAGAGGTCGACGACATCCTGGACATAGAGGCAGAGCGCGGCCTCCTCGCTTACGGGCACGGCGGCCCACTCCGGCTCGCAGCGGGTCACCGTGCCTTCGGCGGCGGCTGCCGGCTCCGGCGCTGCGCCTGCCCGCAGCGGGCCTGCGGCCAGCAGGGAGAAGCAGAGAAGGACTCCCCAGACACCTATCCAGCTGCGCCTGACAGTTCTCGTCATTCGCACCTCCCTCCGCCTGGTCCGCCCGCCGGGACTCTGTCCGGGCTGTTTCGCGGGCGTAGGAAAACCCTCATGGCTGCGTCACCGGGAAACGAGCGGGACATAGGAGACGTAGCCGCCCACGAAGCCAACCTGGTAGACCGCGCCGGCCGCTGTAGCCGGGATGAGGTCGCCGTTAATGTCGCTCAGCCACTGCTCGGATATCTCCACGAGGGCGGTGCCGTCCTGCACCGCCTCGAAGTGGAAGGAGAAGATGGCGCCCGAGCCGCTCACGGGTGGATGCGGGCTGAGCAGTGTCACGACATACATGATGGTGCCCGCCTCGTTGTCGACGAGGTTGTAGGCGATGAGCCAGGGCGGCGACAGGAGCTCGGTCTCGGGCATCACCTGCGCCTCCACGACCTGGAGGAGGTCGGGGTCAAAGGCCAGGCGAACGTCCAGGCCGTAGAGGTCTGCCACGTCGTCGATCCGCACCTGGACTGCGAAGGTATCGCCGGGCTGGAAGCTGCCCGAAGGCGGCTGTATCCAAACGATCGTCCCATCCTGTGCGCCCGCAGGCAGGGCGGCTCCGAGCAGCGCGGTGAGCAGGAGCAGCCAGCAGGCTGACCGGCGCCAGGCCGTCCCGTGGGGTTGGGCTAGGCGTGCGGGCATCACTGCTGCCCCCGCCCGCGGCCGCGCAGCCTGATTGCGAGGAGCGCAACGCCGGCACCGACCGCAAGCACACCCGAGAGGATGGCAATCCAGAGCATGACGCGCGCTGCATCGGTGCGGCCTTTTGCCTGACCGGCTCCGGCTGTGCCCGGTGGAAGGTGGAGCGTCGAACCCGGCGCCGGGGTGCCGCTTGCGGGCGCGATCGCCACGTCCGTCGCGGCTGCCTCCGTGCCCGGCAGCGGGGCCGGCGGCTCGGCCGGTGTCGGCAGCGGGCCAGATGCGGGGACCTCCGCCGTCGCACTCTCTGGAGCGCCGGCCGTAGCGCTCGGCGAGCCGGCCGCCACCGGCGTGCTCGAGGCAGGAGGCAGGGCAGAGGCCGTGGCGGCGAGCGCGGTCACCGTGGACATGACCGAGGTGGCGGTGGCCGCATAGGCAGTCGCCGTCGCCGGGGGAAGCGTCGGCTCGGGGGTCGTCGTCGCCATGGGCGTGCCGGCACCCTGGGTTGGCATCGGAGTGCTGGTCGGGCCGCCTGCCGCCACAACCTCTATCTGCCCAGGCACGCCCTCAGCCGGTATCATGAAGCCGTCGCGCCGTGCGAGCTGGACGGCCGGCAGGCCCAGAGTGCTGGCGGAGCCTGCCTGCATGCCGAGCAGCTTGATCACGATGAGTGTGCCCGTGCCGTTCTTGGCCTCGCTGGGATTCAGCTGGGTCATCACAAAGTGCACGGTGCCACCTGTGTTGTCGGCCTCGTTGACGACGGCAAAGCCGGGGTCCAGGAACAGGCCCTGGGTCACCTGCACGCCCGGCAGGCTCGGATCGGCATCGACGACCTCCACAACCTGCGGGTCAAAGCTCACGGTCACGTCGAAGCCATAGAGTGCCTCGACATCTACCACCTCCACCGCGACGTCGGTGGTGCCCCCCTCGGGCGCCTGCACGAGCGCGGGCGCCATGCGCACGACGACCGGGACAGCCGGCGTCTGCGCCTGTGCGGGCGAAAGCACGAGGACCCAGGCCAGGGCCGCCGCGAGGAAGGTGGATAAGCGCTCCAGTCGTCTAGTTCTCATCCGGTATCTGCGTTCCTTGTCGCTTCGGGCCGGTGCCCTCGCCCCGCTGGGAAAGGGCACCGGTCGGTCAGATTCGGCTGCCGCGGCAGCGCATTTCCGCGGCGCTCCGATGCGGCAGTCCTAGGGCACCGTCCAGGGACTGTGTTCCTTGTAGAGGTTGCCTCCGGCCATGGAGAGGTCCTGAACGTTGACCCAGTTGTCCTCGTTGACGTCGGATAGCCCGGTGCCGCCGCAGAGGTTGAAGCCACTCCTCCTGTTGTAGTCACCTCCGATGCAGGAGAGGTCGCCGATGTCGATCTTTTCATTGTTCGTCGCGTCGCCGCCGAGCAGGAACGCCTTTGGCAACAGGGTAGACGGCACACCGTCCAGAAGGCGTGAGTTGTAGAAGCTGGGCGACGCGAGGGGTGTGGTGGGAAGGTAGAGCCAGCGGTCCGCCGCGAGGTAGTAGGTGTTGCCAACGCCCAGCCAGTGGGGCGAGATGGCCACCGTGGTGTAGGCCCCGGAAGAGGCACTGGTGCCGTTGGCCAGCTCGACGGCGCCGCTCTTCAGCGCCTGGTTGTAGACGCGAACGGCGGCCAAGGAGTCGTTGAGCCGGCCCTGCAGGTCCACGTAGCCGGCGAAGCTGGCCAGCCGCTCGATGATGATGCGCCCGTCGTCGAGGCCGACGTCGGTGATGTCGCGCTCCGGAATCGTCGGATCGTTGAAGCCGGCGTTGTTGATGAACACCTTCTGCCCACCGATGGCGCTGGCGCCGGTATCGACCTCCAGGTGCGAGATGTCAAAGAGTGCCGTCCACGGGCCATCGCCGGGGGTTCCCGTGAAGGCGGTGAAGTGGAAGGTGGCGATGGTGCCTCCGTCGGCATCCCATTCTGGATCGGGAGGGACCTCGTTCTGCAGGCTGCAGAAGTAGCCGATGGCCCCTGCCGGCAGGCCGGGAAGCACGGTGCAGCGGCCGGCCCAGGGTGCGGCGAAGGTCGTCGTGCCCAACGTGAGCTTGGCCGTGTCGTAGGTGAAGACGAAGGTCATGCCATAGAGCTTGGCCGCGTCGGCCTTCAGCTTTATGTCAAACCCCGTCGCCTCGACCACGTGGCGCTCTACCGCCTCGGTGTCGGGAGCCATGTCCAGGAAGAGCTCGGCAAAGGTCCAGGGCGCAAAGCTCACGTTGGCGCCGACGCCGTCTCCCAGCGGCCCGGCCGGCCCGAGGAGGTCACCCCACGAGTTGTAGGTGGCGTCCAGCGGGATCGTGGCCCCTTCGTTGAGGACGCCGGGGCCGCTGTTGTCCTTGAAGAGGTTGCCCTCGACGGTGACGACGCCGCCGAGGGTGACGCCGGTGCCCACATGGAGGGCGGCGCCGGTGTTGTCGTGGATAAAGTTCTCGCCCATCTTGAAGGAAACGACGCTGCCCTCGACGAAGACGCCGTCCTGCCAGCCGCGGACCTCGACCCCCTGCAGGATAAAGTTGCCTGCGCCGGCCTCGACGACGATGGCGGGATCGGCCGAGCCTGCGCCGTCGAGCACGCCGGGGCCGAGCACCATCACGTCGTTGGCCGTGACGGTGACGAAGGAGGAACCGGGGCCGGCAACGCAGCCGTGGAGGTCGATGGTGACGTTCGCCACGTCGGCGGTCCCGCCGCCGGGAATGGGTGTGGTGCCGGAGCAGACGCCCTGGATGGTGTCGCCGGTCGCGGCAACCACAAGGGATCCGGCCAAGTCATCGAAGATGCCGGTCCGCAGGTTCTTCCAGTGGCCACTAGTGACAGTACCGTGACAACCGTCGGTGACCCATGGCTCGAAGTCGACGTAGTCGCTGACGTAGTCGCCGGTGCCGCCCGCGTTCTTGGTCGGGTGGTACGGGCCGGTCGCGTCACCCCACCAGTTTGAGCTGGCGTCCAGGTCAGAGGTGATCCCCTCCGCGTACATGCCGTACTCGACACTGCCCGAGATGCAGTTGTCATTGGCGTGCAGCGACACGAGCGTGCCAGCGCCGCAGTCGCTGGCACATTGGTCGACCACGATTCCGTAGGCCCAATCGGTGATCCCGTTGCCGGTGGCGTTCAGGGCAAGGTCGTTGGCGTCGTACCCGGCAGCGACCCACAGCCCGATCGAGCCGGTGCTGGCGCCATCGCCAGTCAGGGTGTTGTTGGTGATGTCGATCTCGCTGCTGGCCGACGTGTGGCCGCCTGAGCCTTCCTCACCACCCTCGTAGGGGCTTGGCACAACCAGCGGTGGGTCGGCAGCAATGACCCCGTAGTGCCCCGCTGTGCCGGTACCCGTGCCCGAGGCAGAGATGATGTTGCCCGAGATTGCCCCGCTGCCACCCCAGTTGTAGACGGCGGTCTGACACTCGGAGAGCGTGTTGTCTACAACGTCGACATCGACATACTCCAGAAGGATGCCGGACGCGGTCCATGTGCCGGGCGTATATGAGACATCAGCAATGTCGTTGTTTGGCCCTACGGTACCGGTGGCGCCCAAGCCGACCTGGATGCCATTCTGGGCGGTGACCGTGGTCGCCCCGTGACCGGTTATGGTGTTGGTGTGGACGTCCACCGCCAAACCGGTGCCAAGGAACGCCGTCGCATTCTTCTGGAAATCGGCTATGACGCAGTTGCTCACCACCAGGGTCCGAGGCGCGCTATCCTCGTTGCGGGCGTACAGACCCACTCCGTATTGAGCGCCATCCAGGGGAGTGTTACGCACGCGGGTGATGGTCACGCTGTCGATCGTACCCGCTGCGTTCTGGTAAGCGATGCCCATGAATCCGCTGTTGGCATTGCCGAGCCCGTCTCCGTCGACGGTGAGTTGCTGGACCGTGACGGTGGCGCCGTGCACATAGACGATGGGGCGCCTGGCTGCGCCGCCAATGGTGTAGGGCGCGAGCGTGGCAGGTGACTTGACGATCGTGCCTGCTCCGGCGCCCGTGAGTGACAGGCTCTTGCCGATATTGACCTGCTCGACGTAGGTGCCGGCAGCGACGTGGACCGTGCCGCCGGCTGACACCGTGTCGACCCCCTTCTGAACCGTCCGAAAGGGATCGTAGGAATTGCCCGATGCGGAGTCGTTCCCGGTCAGGGCGACATAGCAGTCGGTGGAGCACATGGGATGCAGCACGACGTAGGTGAAGGGGTCGGCGCTGGTGATCAGCTGCGCGCTGTCGCCCGGGTAGTACGCCTGCTCGAACAGGGCATCCATCTCCGCCAGCTCTTCAGTGGTCGCCTCGCTGGCCAGGTAGACGATCAGGCGATGGTTGGTGACGTTGGAGAAGGTGTTGCCACTGAAGGAGTAATCGGCGTCCCGGATGTCGTTGTAGCCCTTGCCGGGGTCACCGTGGCCAATCTGTGCGCCGTATGCGCTGTCCTGGATCGTGTTGCCGGTAAAGCTGAAGACAGGATAGTAGTTGTTCGTGAAGCCGTACAGGCGGATGGCTGCCTTCGCAGTGGACAGGGTGCTGAAGGTGTTGCCAGTGATTGTGAACGTCCCGTCATTCCACTGGGCGATCTGCAAGGCCGGCTGCGCGCAACCAGTGGCTGTATTGTCCGCGACGCTCATGCCGTTGCAGCGTGCCAGCTGAATTCCGTTGTATGCCGCAGAGGTGACTACGTTGCCGCTGATCGTCGAGGCTTCTGCGCCAAGGACGACGATGCCCGATCCCGCCTGATAGTCCAGGCTGCCCGCGCTTCCAGGGGCGGCGATTAGGTTGCCCTGAATGGAGACATCGGGCGAATAGAGGCCCGGGGCGTCCCGGCCATCCCTGAGGTAGATCGCCGTGCCGAGCACGTCCGAGAAGATGTTGTTCTCGATGACGACGCCCCCGATCAGGTTCGAGTTGGTTCCCGTGGTGCCGTAGTAGTTGTCGATCCTCAGGTTATCGAACGTGAAGCCGCGGATCACCACGTCCTCGGCATCAAGCTCGAGGAAGTTGCTCAAACCTGATGGAGTGGTGCCCATCAGGACGGCCTCTGCGACCCTGGCGCCGGTGTTCGGGTTGACGGCCGCATTGGGCCCCAACAGGGCAAGCGACTTGTCAACCAGGAGGGGGTCCGTGTAGGTGCCAGCGGCTACGTGGACCGTGCCACCGGACGCCACCTCGGTCACGCCCTTCTGCACCGTCGCGAAAGGAGCGGCCTCGGTACCGCAGTTGGTGTCGGAACCCAAGGGAGGCGGGGCCACATACATCTCCTGCCGGGAGGCGGCGCAGACGATGTCGCGCCCGGCAGTCGCACCCCGTGCAGCATTGGAGGTGATCACCCAGTTGCCGCTCGGCCCCTCTGCGAGCACGCCAAAGAAGTTCCACTGGCCGGTGCCTCCGGAGTAGCCCGAGCCGGTCAGGTCCGTCACCAGCGCGCCGCTGCTATCGTAGATCATGATGTCCTTGGAAGACATCACTGTGGTGGCGATGTAGTTATCGGCCTTGCCCGACCAACCGGACCAGTAACTATCCGAGATAGGGCTAAAGCCCACGTCTTTCGTCCAGGTGCCGCCTGCGTACGTCAGGGTATGGGTGGTGTTGATCGGTTCCGCCGTCGTTTCGCCGGACCAGTAGACGATCACCGTGCCGTCGGCGTTCGAGACCGGCTCGTACTCCTTGTACTCTGCGGAGTTGGTTATGTTGACGCGGGTCGTGCCGTCCCAGGTGAAGAGATCGTATTGCACCGGGGTGCCAGGCCCCGTGTCCCAAAACACAAGGGCACTCGTGCTGGCACCAAGGAAGTCTGCGTTGTTGGCGTCGAGAGGCGAAACAGGCTCGTAGATGTAGGCGCGGGTCTGAGTCGCGAGATCGTATCGGACGACCTTGTTGGGATTGGCGCTGTGCGCCTCGACGTAGCCGACAGCCGTACCATCGTCGCTCCAGAAGGGGTTCCCATACTGCTCGATGTCACCCTGACCAGAGTCGCCGGGCGATATGACGGTTTCGTCGGACCCGTCTGCGTCCATCAGGACGATCTCGGTCCGGCTGTAGGTGCCGTCGTTCCAGCTCTTCTGCGCCACAATCTTGGCGCCATCAGGGCTCAAGCCTGCCTGCCGGTAGTAGGTCCCGGACGGCGCCACTCTGACCGGCGCATAGTAGTAGGCCGGATTGTCAAAGGTGCTGTAGTCGGCCACCCCGCCGGCCTCGCCCCCGAAAGGCTGCTGGTGCGGCAGGAGCTTGCCCTCCGCGAGTGCCTGCCCCGGAAGCAGGCAGGTGAGTGCCAGTGCCAGCCCGACCAGTGTGAGCCATGCCATTGCTCTCTTCATCTCTCCCCTCCCGTCTGAGCTCCCGTTGAGCCGGACACGACTCTCGAGAGCCACCACAGTCTCGCCTTCGCTCAAGGCATCGTGAGGGCCGCCGCGGGAAAGCTCCGCGGCGGCCCCGCTTCAAATCGTGCTATGGGATCCACGGACTGGAGGTCTTGTAGAGGTTGCCTCCGGCCATGGACAGGTCCTGGACGTTCACCTTCCCGTCCCCGTTCACATCGCTCCAGCCGGTCGCTCCACAGACCACGCCAGAGCCTCCGTAGTCGCCGCCGATGCAAGAGAGGTCGCCCACCTGGATGCCCTCGTCGTCGGTGGCGTCACCGCCCAGCAATGTTACCTTGGCGAGCGCGGTCAGCGCGGCGGTGAGCTCCTTGGAGTGGACGTAGGGACCTGGAGGCGCCGGCGGCACTGAGACCAGCGCTGTGGTCGGCAAGTAGAGCGTGCGGTTGACCTGGAACCAGTAGGTGTTGCCGATGCCGAGCCAGTTGGGCGAGATGTGCGAGGTGGTGTAGGCGCCTGACGAGGCCGAGGTTGCCTGGGCCAGCAGCAGCGAGCCGTAGGTAGACGTCGCGTGCACCTCGAAGAGCGCTCCCGAGTCGTTGGTGCGGCCCTGGAGGTCGATGAAGCCGGTGTAGTTGGCCAGGCGCTCTACGATGATGCGGCCGTCGTTCGTGTCGGTGATGTCGCGCTCAGTCGCGCTGGGCAGGTTGAAGCCGGCGTTGTTCATAAAGATCTTTTGCCCGCCGATGGCGCCGGCCGAGGTGTCCAGCTCGAGGTGCGAGATGTCGAGATCAGTGGTGAGCGGGGCATCGCCGGGCAAGGTCAATGCGGTAAAGTTGAAGGTGGCGATGGTGCCGGCCACGGCGTTCCATTCCGCGTCGCCCGCATACAGCTGGCAGACGTAGCTCACGGTACCTGGGGGAAGACCGGGTGTAGGATCGGGGAAGCAGCGTCCCGAAGGCGCCCAAGGCCCGGCGAAAGTGATGGAGTTGAGGAGTAGCCTGTCTGTGTCGTACGTGAACTTGAAGGTCAAGCCGTAGACGTTCACGGCATCGGCCTTCAGCGCCACGTCGAACGAGATCTCCTCCGGCACGTGCCGCTCCACCGCCAGCGTGTTCGGGTAGACGTCGAAGAAGGACTCGATGTAGGTGTAGGGGCCGGCGTCGACCAAGCCGCCGATGCCGTCGCCAGGGCCGTAGCCCCCGATGTCGCCCCACGAGTTGTACTCGGCCGGCAGCGTGCCGTTGCCGCTGTGCTGGATGCCGTTGCCGCCGTTCACCTTGAAGAGGTTGCCCTCGATGGTGACGACGCCGGCGAGGTCGACCTCCGCGTCGATGAGGAGTCCGTGCTGGGCGTTGGAGTGGATCCAGTTGCCCACGACCTTGAAGGAGGTGACATCGCCGGACAGCTCGACGCCATTGTCCCAGCCGGTCACCTGGGTGTTCTCGAGGATAAAGTTGTCGGCGCCGGCGTTGACGACGATGCCTGAGCCGCCGCCTCCGCCGCCATCGATGGTGCCGGCGCCCTGGATCACCTCGTCGTCTCCGACGATGGTGAACGCCGGCGACCCCGCGCCCACCGTGCAGTTGTTGAGCTGGATGGTGAGCTGGGGATTGTTGACCCAGAGGCCACCCGGGTAGCTACCACTCTCGAACCGAATCACGGACCCTGGGGCCGCGCAGTCCAGGATGGCCTGCGCCTCCGGGGTCGTTGCGCCAGCCGGGACTACAAGCACGCCACCGGGCAAAGGCCACTCAATGGTCATGGCCTCGTCGGACCACCAAGGCGTATAGTCCACGTCGGCCGAGACCGAGTCAGGTCCGGTTCCCGTGGGTCCGCACGGCGCGCCCCACCAGTTGTGCTCAGCATTGACCACCACCCCAGAAGTGTTGGTTAGCCCGGCAGTTGGGTTCCCGGCTATCTTGTTGCTGTGGGCAACCGCGCTGGCGTCCGCACCCTCCACGAGGATGCCGGTGGCATCGGTGTCGATGTCGCAGTTCTCGATGTCGGCATAGACCGTCGCACCATTGGTGTTGCTGGGGCTATCCTTCACATACACGCCCGCAACGTCAGAGCCAGCGATGACCACACCGTCGAGCGCCACAGCCGTGTTTCCGGCGTCGCTGCTGTAGCCTTCGTAGTTGTTCACGAAGACCCCATAATCGCCGCCGGTCACGGTTCCGCCCTCGATGGCAATCGGCGCGCTGGTGGTGACGTTCCAGACATTGTAGCCGGCCGTGTAGTTCGGACTCGGATAGGAGATGCCAGCCGGGATACTGATCGTGTTGCCGGTGATGTTGGCGGTCACGGCGCTGCCGATGGAGCTCAACAGAAGGCCGTTCCACTTGGTGGCACCCGGATAGGCCTGTGCCGTGATCGTGTTGCCGGAGATGGTGAGAGGGCTGGCGTTCGAGTAGGCGAGGTTGTGGAAGATACCCAGCCGCCAGGCGCCGATCTCGTTGTTGCTGATGCTGCCGGTGGTGCCGGGGTTGGCGAGGTAGAAGTTGCCCGTTTGGATGCCCGTCCTTACGCCGTCGAGCACGTTGTCGGTGATGTCGGCATAGAAGTTGTTGTAGACGAGCAGGCCAACACCCCAGTTGTACGTGGTCTCGCCGATATCCTCCAGGCGGTTGTAGCGGATGTAGTTGCCCGAGGTAGCTGCCGGATTCGTGTAGTTGTAGAAGTCGATCCCGCTGTAGGTGCTGTGCGCGAGGATGTTGTTTTCGACCACGATGCTGCCGACGCCTTCCCAGCCGGCGATGATCTCGCATGCATCGACGTCGGCCCCATCGATGATCACGCCGCTGGTTAGCGCCGGGTTGTCCCCATCAAACGTAAAGCCCTTGATCGTGACGCCACTTGCGCTGACATAGGCCATCACCTCACAGACAGCCGGATCGGGTGCCGAGACGGCCGGCAATATCACGGCCTCGGGCACGCGCACGCCTGTGTTGGGGTTGATGCCGGCATTCGGACCAAGGAGGGTCAGAGCTTTGTTGATGACGGGGTCCTCAACATACGTGCCTGCATCTACCTGGATGGTGTCGCCTGGGTGGGCGTCGTCGATGGCCGCCTGGATGGTCTGGTAGTCGATTACCTGCGTGACGTTGTGCACCGGCCAGGTGTAGGTGCAAGCCGAGAAGTCAGCGTTGGACCATGGGCTCCAGTCGACGAGTCCTCTGATCTTGGGCGCGATCTGCCAGTAGTCGGTAGTCTGCCAGTAGTTGCACTCAGCGTCGAGGCTGACCGTGGCGGAGAGGTTGTCCACGTCTCCATCGATGGACACCCCATGGACCTGGAGCGGTCCAGCGGCACCCGACCGGATGATGATAGCGCTGTGGTAGGTTCCCGGGTCGGGCACCAAGCCGTTCCTGATCACACTCATGCTACCACCACTGATCGTCATCGATTGCCCGGACCCCGCGTCGGTGCTGGCAAACCTGACGCCGTACGTATCTGCGCTCACTGTCTGGGCAATCACGGCGATGCTCGTATCTTCCAGCACCAAGTCCACGCCTCCACTCTGGAGGTTGAGTCCGCTCTTCACCGTCGATATCGTGCAATCCCTAACTGTGAGGTGATCGACAGTCCCGCCAATCGAGACGTAGAGGCCATTTTGGAAGGTCGAGCCTTCTATCGTGACGTTGTCGTTTCCGTTTGGACCGGAGACAAGGTTGACGCCAATCACCGAGGGAGATGCCATGAAGCGTCCAGCTCCGTCGAAGGTGCAGTTACTCACGGAGACGTTGTTCAGGTTCTTCAGCGACAGGAGCGCGCTTGTGGCTGCAGCGGCTTGGAAGTTGATGTTCTCGATCCGCCAGCCGTCGTCTGCGCCTGTATGATCGATGGACAGTGTGCCAACAACGGTAGGCAGCGGCCCTCCGCCGCCGTCGGTGGCGCCGACGAAGTTCATCTGCTTACCGGCAACGGTGGGATTCTCCGTGTAGGTTCCGGCCGCAATGTATATCGTGCCCTTGGCAACGACTCGAGCGATGGCGGGTGTGATCGTCGAATAGGGGTGGTACCGGCCTCCCAGGTCGGTCGTGAAAGACGTGGCGGCGTCGACATACACTGCCGACAGGACTGCGGGGCTCACCCGCTGATCCTCTATGACCGCGCCGTTGTTGGCGTTGCTCATCGCAACGATGTCGGTGTAGTAGCCACCGGGCATCGTGGCCAAAATGGCAATATCGTACACGTTGACATCCGCCCCGGCTCCCCAGGTGTTTCCTGTGAAGGTCAGGTCTCCACCCTCCAGCACCCACCCCTTCGTCCCGTAGACGTAGTTGCTCTGTATGGTGCCGGTGTGAGTTCCGCTGATGTAGGCCGGCTGGCGGAGCGCATAGATGATGTTGCCCTCAATGTTGAGACCGGTGAAGGCACCAGCATTGACCACTATGGCACGCGTTGTGTCGCCGTCGCCGATCACGAACTGCCCGTGGATCGTGTTGTTCACAATCGAAGGGTTGCTCGCGCGCAGCCGGATGATGTTCTGTTCGCCGGACTTGTCGGTCTTCTGGATTTCAAAGTCCTTTAGGGTGACCCCGTCGGCTGAAATGTCGAACCGATCCCCTGTGCCGGACACCTGGACAATCGTGGCGCCTGCCCCGTCGCCGTCCAGGGTGATACCGGCCTTGTTCAGGTTCACCACGGTAGACAGGACATAGGTGCCCGTGCGCACATAGACCGTGCCACCTGGGTCGACCAAGTCGACGCCCTTTTGGATGGTCTGGACGGCGCAGCTCAGCCCTGGACCTCCGCCCGGATATGCAGCATCGGCCGTGCCGTCGCAGTATGTGTCGTCGCCATCTGTCCGCACGTAAACAGGAGAGGCCGCGCGGACGGATGAGACGAACCCGATTGCCAGTCCTACGGCGAGGATGGCTGCCAGCAGCCTGATGACCTTGACTCTACTCGTCACTTTCTTCCTCCCTTTCCATTGAGTGTAGATTCGTCAACGAGCCACGCGGGGGTTTCGCACTGCATCATCTCGGAATCTGTCCCTAGGCACCTCCATGCTCGCCCACCACTGGATTCCCAGGCTGCCGCGGGTAGTGACCCGCGGCAGCCATGCCACCCATCCCGTTAGGGCGTCCAGGGGCTGGAGGTCTTGTAGAGGTTACCTCCGGCCATGGACAGGTCTTGAACGTTGACGATGCCGTCGCCGTTTACGTCGGTCCAGCCAGTCCCTGAGCACACAATGCCCGAACCGCCGTAGTTGCCCCCGATGCAGGCCAGGTCGGTGACGAGCACCTTGTCGTCATCGCTCGCATCGCCGCCCAGGAGGACCACCTTGGCGAGGGCCGTCAGCGGCACCACCGAGAGCACCGCGCTGTCGTCGTAGTTGTCTGCGGTGACCGCGGTAGTCGGCAGGTAGAGGGAGCGGTCCACCTGGAACCAGTAGGTGCTCCACGCACCCAGCCAGTAGGGCGCGATGTGGGAAGTGGCGTACTTGCCCGACGAGGCGGAGGTTCCCGAGGCCAGGAGCGTCGAGCCGTAGGTCGGTGCGGCGTGGACCTCGAGGAGGGCACCCGAGTCGTTGGCACGTCCCTGGAGGTCAATGTAGCCGGTGTAGTTGGCCAGGCGCTCGACGATGATGCGGCCATCATCGGTGTCCGCAATGGCACGCTCCGGGGTGCTTGCGTCGTTGAACCCGGCGTTGTTGACGTAGATCCTCTGCCCGTCCTTGGCCCCGGCGCTGGAGTCCGCCTCCAGGTGCAAGAGGTCCAGGTACGTCGTCACCGGGAGGTCATCCGGAAGCGTGTAGGCCGTGAAGTGGAAGGTGGCGATCGTGCCGGCCGTCATGGTCCACTCCGGCTCCGGCTCCATCAGGGCGCAGACATAGGACACCACCCCGCCGCCCCCGGAGCCGTAGCATTTACCGGCCCAGGGAGCCGAGAAGGTGGTCGTGCCGAGCGTGAGCACGGCAGCATCGTAGGTGAACTCGAAGCTGACGCCGTACACGTTCACCGCATCGGCCTTGAGGGCAACGTCGAAGGAGGTGCTCTCCGGCACATGCCGCTCCAGCACGAGCCCGTCAGGCCAGACGTCGAAGAACGATTCGATGTAGGTGAAGGGATCGGCGTCCACGTCGCCGCCGATGCCATCGCCCGTGCTGTAGCCGCCGATGTCGCCCCAGGAGTTGTACTCGGCGGGCAGGGTGCCGTTGCCGTTGTGCTGGATGCCGTTCAGGCCGTTGACCTTGAGGAGGTTGCCGTCGATGGTGACGACGCCGAGGAGATCGACATCTGCGTCGACCAGCAGACCGTTCTCGGTGTTGCTGTGGATCCAGTTGTCCATGACCTTGAACGACTCGACGTCGCCGGCGAGCTCGATGCCATTCGCCCAGCCGGTCACCTGGGCGTCCTCCAGGATAAAGTTGTCCGCGCCGGCGTTGACGACGATGCCTGAGCCGCTGCCCGTACCGGCGATGGTGCCGGGTCCCTCGAGCACCTCGTCGTCCCCGACGATGGTGAAGGCGGGTGCCGGGCCACCGACTGTGCAGGTGTTCAGCTTGAGGGTGAGCTGCGCGTTGTTGACGAAGAGGCCGCCGGGGTAGCTGCCGCTCTCAAAGGTCACGGTGGAACCGGGCCCCGCGCAGTTGAGGATGGCCTGGGTCTCCGGCGTCGTGGCGCCCGCCGGGACGGTAACCGCCATCCCGGCGATGGGCCCTGGGATGGTCATGGCGGAGTTCGACCACCAGGGGATGTAGTCGACATTGCCGGACACGAGGTTGGCCGGAGTGACAGGGCCGCAAGCCTCGCCCCACCAGTTGCGCTCGGCGTCTACCACCTCCTGGAGCGCATTGTCCACCACGTACAGGCCCAACGTCGTGTTCCCCGCAATGACATTGTCGTGAATGTCGGTGTTGACCGGCGGGACGTCAAGGTTGGTGGTGCTGCCGACCTGAATGCCGTATTCGTTGTCGGAGATCGTGTTGCCCTGTATGAGGGTGTCGACACTGCGCTGATTTAGGTAGATGCCGAGGACGCTGCCTCCGACGGTGTTGTTCTGCACGATCGTGCCTGTAGAGAAGCTGCCTCCGTAGGAGGTGTAGCCCGCCACGGCAATACCGTATTCGTTGCCAGTCAGCGTATTGCCGTCCACCACCACGTTCGGCGAGCTCTGCACCAAGATCCCTGAGCCGCCCCAGTCGGTTCCAGGATAGCCGTTGTTGGTCACCGTATTGTTGGTGATGCTGCCGGTAGCACCCCAACCGATCTGGATCCCATTGGGTGCCAGAGTCATTAGCGGATCGTAGGGAGGACCCGTGACTATGTTGTCGTCAATGACCGCGTTTGGCTTGGGCAGGGCTGGGTTGCTCACGACACCGTTGACAACGAAGCCGCCTTTGGCGTAGCCACTCACGTCGTTCCCGTGGAGGAGCACGTCTGACGTGCCGTACGCCATGATCCCCCACGAGTTGACCGAGGCGGTCGAGTAGCCCATGTTGCGCACGGTGCACCCGTCGACGCCCCCGAGGACATTCCTGTAGAGAATGCCCACGGCACGGCGGCTTGTCGGATTAGGGACGCGCGAGGCGCCATCGACGATCAGGCCATCGATGTCCACCGTGACCTGCTCGGGACCGCTGATGGCGCTTCCGACCAGCGTTCCCCCAAAGGCGAGCACCACCGGTTCCCACTGATAGGACCCGCCTTCAGGGAAGGTCAAGTACGACACGGTCGAGGGCGCTTGCACGATCGGGTCGCCGACACCGATCAGGGCCAGATTCTTGTTGATGACCGGCTGCTCGACGTAGGTGCCCCCAGCCACGTTCACCGTACTGCCGGAGACGAGGTTGATCCCTTCCTGGATCCGCCCGGTCGTCCCCGTCTGCGGGCTGTCGTCGTCGACCCAGAGCGTGGAAAAGTCGCCCTGGAAGCCGGGATCGCCGGTGTCGGTGCCGGAGGCGAGCCAGGGGGTGTAGTCGATGTGCGAGCCGTTATTCGCGGTCGCCTTGACGACTGCCGGATCGGCGGAGCCCCACCAGTTGCCTGAGGCATTGACGTCGACGTCGGCCCAGGCTCCCCACACCGAGTTCCCAGAGACGCTGTTTTCGGAGACGGTGACGGAGGGAGCCACTCCTCCGGCAGTGTAGTCGCGGACGAGCAGTCCATACTGGTGCGTGCTCAGGATATTGTTGGAGACCGTGCCCGCCGTCCCGACGGGGCTGTATCCCAAGCTGACGGTCCACTGGTCCGAGTCCCAGATGGCGATCCCCGTGCCCGAGGCGCCGGTGATCGTGTTCTGGAGCAACTGCACGTCCGCAGCAGCCACGGTCCAGACAGCGTACTGGTTGCCCGTGAGCGTGTTGCCTGAGACGACGACCCCGGCGCCGGAGACGTAGAGCAGGATGCCTGATGCCCCATCCGCAGTGAGCGAAGTGGTCGGATCGTCGGTGCAGCCACCCGAAACGCTGGCGCAGTAGTGATCGGCCACCGTGTTGCCGGTCACCGTGGCGGTGGCGAGTCGGCTGATCTGGATGCCGTTCTGCGCGGTCACCGGGTCGGCACCGGCGCCGGTCACGGTATTCCCCGTGATCGTGGCGCTCGAACCGCTGTTGTCCACCACGATGCCACCCTTGTCATAGCCCCCAATAGAGTTGGCGGTAATACTCGCCGTCCCGGTGGTGCTGTGTGCCTTGCGCCCGACCAGGATGCCCAGCGTGTTGCTGCCTGAGCCGAGCTCCTCCAGCGTGTTGTCGTGGATGTTGGCGTCGGCCCCGTCGCGGACATAGATACCGACGTTCAGGTCGGCGGAACCCGGGCCCTCGATGGTGAAGCCGCTCAGCTCGGCGGCGACGCCCGATCCGGTCACCGTGACGATGTTCTTTGATCCACTCGCGTCGCCCACCATGGGGGACGGAGCCTGGATAAAGGTCGTCGCCGCGTCGGCACCCGCCAGGACCAGGCTCTTGTCGATGGTCACCTGCTCCACGTAGGTCCCGGGTGCCACGTTGACCGTGCTGCCGGAAACGAGGGCAATGCCCTCCTTGATGCGGTTGGTTGTCCCCGTCTGCGGGCTGTCGTCGTCGACCCAGAGCGTGGAAGAGTCGCCCTGGAAGCCGGGATCCGCAGAGGTGTCGGTGCCCGCTGCCAGCCAGGGGGTGTAGTCGACGATCGAGCCACCGTTGGCTGCGGCCTTGACTGCCGCAGGGTCGGCGGAGCCCCACCAGTTGGCGGACGCATCAGCGCTGTAGGTGCCGGTTGTGCCCATGCCCATGCCGTAGGTGTTGCCGCCGAACGAGTTGTCGAAGAAGACCGAGTTGACGGTCTTGGACACCCACGGGTCTGGGTTCCAACTCTGCGCATCAGCTGTCAGATAGACGCCTGTCTCAAAGTCGGTGATGAGGTTGTTGCTCACGCCAACTGAAACGTCTGTGTAGCCCCATCCGATGCTGTCCGTGGTGATATATGCACCCACACTACCCGTCGCCTTTGACGGTCCGGTTACAGTATTGTCGGTGAACTGGGGCGTGACGGCGTCTCCTTGCGCCCAGGCGGAGAGGCCCACATCGCAGCCGGTAATGGTGTTCTGGTCGAGAGTCGCCGCAAGGTAGGGGTAGAAAACCCAGACGCCATACCCTGAGCCGGCGCACGTGACGCTGTTGCCCTGAATCAGGTCCGCTGTTCCGCCTCCGCTTCCGTTGTTGTCCGTGTGGACGCCGCTGCCTGAGTTGGTGACGAAATTGCTGAGAAACTGCGTGCCCTTGGAGTGGTTGGCAGCGATGGCGTCATTCGCGTACGCAACTGCGTTCTCCTCGATGATGCCCGAACCCCCGAAGTTGAAGATGGCTATGGAATTCGCTTCACCTTGCACATTCTGGACACTGTTGTCATGGAAGTAGAAGCCGCTTCCATAGCTGTTGGCGTAGATGCCGCGGAGGTAGATGTTCTTGACCGTCGTGTCGTAAGCAACCAGGTTGTTGAACACGCCGCCCGGTCCGTACTCTATGATCCCATTGCGTGCATCGAGGTCGGCGCCCCCACGAACGATGCCGCTCGAGAGAGCAGGGTTGTCACCGTCCAGCGTGAAGCCGTGGATGGTGATGTCACTGGCTTCGGTGAGGATGATGTTGCTGGCCGCCGTCCGGCTGCCGCACAGCGAGCTGCCCGCGCAGGGGTTAGGCAGCGAGACTGCAGGAAGGATGGTGGTCGTCGCTGCGCCGGCACCGGCCAGCTCCAGCGACTTGTTCACCCACACATTCTCCACGTAGGTGCCTGCGGCGACGCTTACCTGGTCCCCCGCAGCCGCGTTGTCGATGCCATCCTGGATGGTCGTGTAATGCGCCCTTCCGATCGACGACACCAGGAACTCCACAAGGGCTATGTCTCCCTGCCCGCGGGCCACACCTCGGTGCTCCATCGAAGCGAGGACCATGATGGTCGCGGCATCCTTGAGGTATGCCCGCGGCATCATGTCCCAGGACACTCCCCATGTGTGCTCCGCGTCGGTGAATGGAATCGAGGAGCTCCAGGTCGCGCCCGCATCGGTAGAGTAGATGTACTCAAGCGGCTGCGCGTCGCTGGAGTACCAGGGAGCGTGGAAGACGATCAGGTCATCGGTTCCATCGCTGCTGCCGTACTTGAGGATGCCGGGATCTGAAGCCGCCCCGCCAGACGGGGCAGCAAAAATGGAAGCGCTGGCCGGCCAGGGGATCGTGCCGGGAGTGCTCGTCCAGGTGAAGCCGAGGTTGTCCCAGTAGGTGCTCACCAGATAGTAGGCCCCAGCTGAGGTGGCGAGGCGGGGGATCTGATGACCGGCGGAGTCACCGACGAAGGTCGGAGTCGAGTCCCAGACGTCAGTGGCGCCATGGTAAAGGATATAGGCAACGCCGAGCGACTCGTTCTGCACCCCATAGAAGAGACGGATGTCATCGCCTTCTGCGACGGCATCGAGGTGAAAGGCGCCCGTGGCAAAGGTGCCGTCAAAGACCATGAGCTGGCCAGCCCAGGCAGCTCCGGAGTAAGTGTTGGCGTAGATATCGCCCTCGAGGCCCTTGATGTCTGCCCCGATCACCCAGACTCTACCGTCGGCCTCCACGATGGTGGCATCACGGAAATTGGACTCTGCGCTGATGGCGCCGGCGTCCAGAACCTCAGTCTCGGCCGACCAGGTTGCGCCGGAGTCAGTTGATGTCCGCGCGTAGACATCGTACTTCAGCCCATCTGGACTTCCACCATGCGTGAATAGCGACTGCGACCTGGAGTAGATCAGAAACCAGGTCCCGCTTGAGGACATGAGCAGGGAGGGATCCCGCTCATAGTAGCCATCCCCGCTAGCATCACCCGTGCCGGTCAGATTCCTGGCCTGGCTCACCTCCACAGTGGCACCGGAGGAAGGACCGCCGCCCGCGCCTTCTGTGGGTGCAGGCACCTGTCCTCCGAGGACGCGGTCTCCGTCGGTCGCGTTGGCCGAAGGAGGCATAGGGATGTCGGGCGCAGGCTGCCCGGCGGAGGCACCTGACCAGAAGCCGGTCAGGGCCAGCATCATGACTGCGGCTAGAATCGCAAGGCCTTTGGGTCTCATGCTGCTCCTCCTTGTGTGTGTACTCCTTCAACGGCACGGGCGCGACCGGCAGCTCTCGGAGCAGGTCCTCCCGCACTGACTCATCCTGGGGGACGAGGCTCGATGGGCTCCCCTTGGTCGACCAGCGCGGCCCATCCGGCTGGCTGCCTGGGCTGCGCTCTCCGCAGCTGGTACCCTGCGCCCCTCCGCGCGACAATCCGGCACGGCCGGGCCGGCTCCGGCTCGATCTTCTGGCGAAGGTTGTGCACATGCTGCCGCAGGGACTCGCCCGAAGAGCCGTCGGCGCTGCCCCAAACCTGGGCGATCAACTGCTCCTGTGTGAGGCTCTCCCCCTCATGCCTCACCAGGCAGGCCAGGAGCCCCATCTCTATGCGGGTCAGTGTCACCGGCTGATCACAAAGCCGGACCTCGCGGCGCGTGAGGTCCACAACCAGGTCGCCGTCGACGTAGTAGTTGCGGTCGCGAACGGGATCGTGGCCACGATCACGGCGCAGGACGGCACGAATGCGAGCAACCAGCTCTATCTCTTCGATGGGATGTGCCATGCAGTCGTCTGCCCCCATCTCCAGTGCCCGCGCACAAGTGGCCGCATCCCTGGTGGGCAGAATCACAAGCACCGGACACTCGAGTACGGCCAGCAGCCGCTCCAGGAACTGCCACTCGCCCGGCTGCCCGGCCTGGCTCAGGAGCACCAGATCCGGGTCGGAGGCGACACAGTGGCGGAGGGCATCTGGGCCAGGGGCAACGGACGTGACGCCATAAGTCCCGCCTGACAGAGCCTGCTCTGCCAGCAGGAGCGCCTCCGAATTCCGGCCGATCAGGACTATGGTGGATGCCAAGCGCGGCTCCTCGACTCCTGTCTACGCCGTGCGCTCGACCCGCGCGCAACGTGCGGCCTCCCGCACACCGAGGGTCGCTCCTATTGTGCGCGATCTATGTTTAATATGGGTAAAGCGAGGGTGAAGAATCGGTTAAGATTGCGATAAAGAGGGCTGGTCCTGCGGAGCGCCGGCGCCTGCCTCGAAGCGGTAGCCCAGTCCCCGCTCGGTGATGATGTACTGCGGATGCCTCGGGTCGGCTTCGATTTTCTGCCGGAGGTGATGGACAAAGACCTTGACGTACTCGGTCTGGTCTGAGTACTCCCACCCCCAGACCTGCGTCAGGAGCGCCTGGTGGGTGAGGATCCGGTTCGGGTTCTCCAGGAAGCACGTCAGGAGCCTGAGCTCTGTCTGGGAAAGCGTAATCTCGTGCCCATCCACCCAGGCCACGCAGCGCGACAGGTCTACAGCAAGGCGCTCGTCCACGCGATGCAGACTGTCGTGCGCCAGGCGGTGCCGGGGGTAGCGAAGCACCGCGCGCATGCGAGCCAGCAACTCGGAGGCTCCGAAGGGCTTGGTCACGAAATCATCCGCGCCCAGGTCCAGGGCGCGGACTTTCGAAGGCTCGTCTTCCACGCACGACACGACGATGATAGGAACGGTGGAGAACCGGCGGATCATCCTGCAGGTCTCGTACCCATCCATGCGGGGCATCAAGACGTCCATGAGGACCAGGTCCGGGGAATGCTCTCTGAGGAGGTGCAGTCCGCCGACACCGTCCGAGGCCGAGAACACGTCGTAGCCATGGGCTCGGAGCAGATCGGTGAGGATGGCGACCAGCTCACGGTCGTCATCGATGATTAGGATTTTCGTCAGTTCAGGGTACGACACTGTCCGGCAACCCACATCGTACCGCGCCGAAGGCGCAGCCTAATCCCTGGGTATGGAAATCGGAATGCCAGAATCACACGGGGCACCGGCCAACGCCGTACCGGGAGGAAGTACGCGGCGGTGGAAGCAGCGCGAGCGCCTATGCCCGGACCAACGCCGGTAGTGTAGCACTTGGAGGGCAATGGCGCAAGTTGGGCGGGCAGGTGTGCGGCTGGACAAGACCCGGCAGGCTCGCGAGACCTGTCAGGTCTTTTTTTGCGGCCCCAAGTTGCGGGCCGGTCTCCTATTAGCGATACTTGATGCGGATCACCCGATGGGGTAGACTGCAATGCACGTGGTAGGCGTTGCTTGCAGGCCTAACCCCATCGGGGACCCGCTTGGGGAAAGAGGACCGTCGGTCTCCA
>Ga0209096_1001615_pt1 | contig 24066 bp, 22 predicted proteins | sample AD_UKC034_MetaG_FD_184407 | JGI IMG/M metagenome (GOLD analysis project Ga0209096, IMG submission 184407) | Active sludge microbial communities of municipal wastewater-treating anaerobic digesters from USA - AD_UKC034_MetaG (SPAdes) (version 2) | ecosystem: Engineered > Bioreactor > Anaerobic >... | reverse complement strand
CCGTCACGGGTTCCGCGCTTGCGCACGCCGCTGTCAGTGATAGTCGTCCTCGCGCTGGTGGCGCACCGCGAGGACGGTCACGGTCGTGGCGTCTTCGATCTCGAACAGCGCCACATAGCCGCTGCTTCCGAAAGGAATGAGCAGCTCACGCAGGAACGGGTCGTCTGTCGCCTTGCGGTAGATGAACGGCGAGCGTCGCAGGCTTTGCACCGCTCCCGTGATCGCCGCCAGCGCCCGCTCGGCGAGATCGAGGTCCTCGACTGTCGTGGCGCGATCGAGCAGGTATTCGTACAGCCGCGTCAGGTCGTCCCGGGCCGACGGGCTGTACCGGACGGCAAGACTCACGCACGAGCCTTCTTCTGCAGCTTCGTCCGGGCCTGGGCCAGCTTCCTGGCGAGTTCGCCGTGGACCACGTCGGCGTCGATGTACGCACCCGTGCGCCTGGCCTCCTCGCGAGAGGCCAGGCCACGCGCGATGAACTCCGAACGGACGCGGCGCCGCTGGATCGTCTCCCGCACCGAAGTCTCGATGAAACCGGACAGCGTCTCGCCCTCCTGGAGGACGCTTTCGGCCGATTCGCGCAACTCGGGCTCGACGCGCAGGGACGGCAGGGTGGCGGTCTTCATGGTCATTCGGCAGTGCGTTGCAGTTGCGATGCATTCTAGCTGTGCCGCCCGTCCACGGCCAGCGGATGACTGCAGACCCTCAGCGGCACTGCTCCTGCTCGCCTGCTCTATCTGTACGGCGTTGAGCACCGCGTCCAACGCGCAACGCCACGCCGATCTCGGGCTGGAACTCGCCCGCAGCAGCCTCGCCTACATCGAAGGCATCATCGGCCAGAACCCATCCAACCAGTGGCTTGGCGAGGCGAGCCACCTCGCTTTCGGATTGAAGCTGGAAGCCGCCAAGACGCTGAGCCGGGGCCTGAAGCACATCGCCATCGTCTGGAGTGTGGTCGGCGTCAACCATCTTGGCCTCCCGTGTTGCCTCACAGCCCGATGTTACCGAGCGGATGTTGTCGTTCGTTTCTTGATCGCCGATGGTCGAAGGCTGTTGTTCGTCGGGTTCACGCGCGCGCGGATGCACGCGGAGTGGGTGATCAGCCGGAAGGCCGCAGCACTCGTCTCGCGCGACTTGACCGGCGCGCCCGCCCGGTAGTCCCATCCCCTGAGACACTCGGTCCCATGTACGTGATCGACCTGACCCACTACCTGGACGCCAAGGGAGCGATCGCGCCCGAGCGAGGCCCCGCCCGAAAGATGGCGGACTTCCTGACTGCCGTGGTCGCCCACGCTTCCGACTTCGACCGGCTCGATGACGCGCCCGGCCCCGTCTGCTTCAAGTGCCGCAAGCGCGACCGCCGCGTCGTCGAGACCGGCATCGCCGAGGCCGACGTCGTCATCTGGCGCTGCCCCGCTTGCGGCACCGAGGGGCAGATCTCGAACTGGCAAGGCACGTTCTGGGACTCGAGCCAGGACACGCCGTCGAGTTGACCCCAGAATACCCGCTCGATTCATGGCAAAGACACCCACCGAAGACCTCGAAGCCTTCCTCCGCCGCCAGGGCGCGGGCGACCTGATCGCGCTGCTGCTCGAGCTCGCCAAGGACCATGAGGCGGTTCGGGCACGCCTGGCGCGCATGCAGCTGGCCGATCGGCCGGACAAGCTCGCGGCCGGGTTCAGGAAGACGCTGTCCGGCTGGCGGCGCTCGACGCGGTTCTACGGCTATCGCGAGGCAGGCGAGTTCGGCCGCATGCTCGACGGCTGGCTGGACCAGGTCGCGCGCGAGCTGCTGCCCAAGGATCCGCCAGCCGCGCTTGCGCTCTTCGAGGCCTTCATCGAGGCCGATTCGGCCTGGTTCGATCGCGCCGACGACTCCGGCGGCGTGATCGGCGACGCCGTGCGCGCGGCCTGCCGCCACTGGCTGCAGGCGGCCGCCCGCTGCGAAACCCCGCGCGAGGTCTGGCCCGAGCGCCTGCTGAAGCTCTACGACGCCGACCAGTACGGGGCGCGCGAGGAACTGCTGCGCAGCGCCGGCCTTCTGCTCGACGAGCCGGCCCAGCGCGGGCTCGTCGCCCGGCTGGAGTTGCAGCTGGCGCAGGTCATGGATGCATCCCCGCGTGGGCAGAGTCCGCCGGACGGAGTGTTCCGCATCTCGGGCGCACTGTCCTTGCTGGCCGAGTCGCTGCGCGACCCCGACATCCAGGTTCGTGCCACGCTGCGCTACAGCCCGAACCCGAACCCGGTGCAGCGGCAGGCGTTCGTCCAGGCCTATCTCGACGCCGACCGGCCCGCCGACGCGCTCGCCTGGCTGCAGGACGCCTGGGGCTACCTCGACGGCAGCCGGCAGGATCTCCTCGCCGAAGCCCTGGAGCGGCTCGGCCGCTTCGAGGAGAGTTCGCCGATCCGGCAAGGGATGTTCGAGCGCACGCTGTCGGGCTTCGACTTCCAGCGCTGGCTGGAGCACCTGCCCGAGTCGGAACGTGACGGCGCCGTCGCCCATGCCCGCCAACTCGCGCGCAGCCACGACGACCTTGCGGCCGCGGCCACGCTGCTGCTGCAACTCGGAGACGCGGCGGCGGCCGAAGCCAGGCTGGTGGCGGAGCCCGGGCGCATCGACGGCAACGACTACGGCAAGCTCGTTCCTCTGGCCAAGGCCCTGCACGCCCACGGCTGCCCGCGCGGCGAGACGGTCGTCTATCGCGCCTTGTTGAAGGCCATCCTGGATCGTGCCTACGCGCGCGCCTACAGCCACGCGGCGCGCTACTGGAGGCGCTTAAAGGAGATCGCGGGTGACGGCGCCAGCCTGCTGCCGCTGTCGTCGCACGAGCACTTCGAGGCGGAGATCCGGGCACGCCACGGACGAAAGACGGCCTTCTGGGCGCACGTGAAGGGCACGCGCCGCGATCGCCACGACGAAGCGGACGATCTGGACCTGTAGTCCGCTGACGGTCGCCCGAGCACGTCCTTCAGCTACGCGGAGGGATCGTGCTCGTTGATGCGCGCCGAGTGCAGCAGGGTCATGATTGCTGCGGCGCGCTTGGCCGCGCGCAGGCTGCCGGCGAACAGCCCGTTTGAGCGCCCGAGCGCAATCGATCGGATGTGGTTCTCCACCCGGTTGTGCGAGAGCGGCACGTCGCCGTCGTCGACGAAGCGGGTGAGCTCCGCCCAGCGCTTCAAGCTGCAGTCGAAGGCCTTCATCGTCGCCGACCGCACTCAACCCGAGTCGCGACAAACGCAGTCCCGTCGTGTCCGTGGAATCGGGACAAGTCCAAGTCCACAGCCCGCGGCCAGCGGGATCACAAAGCCTCGATCCACCGCTCGAACCCGGGATGCGCCATCGTGCGCTCGGCGTTGACGAGCTTGCCCATCGCGAACTTGGCGAAGTCGAAGTCCACGTCCAGCACCTGCGCGTTCATCAGGGACCACAGCGCCCACTTGATGTCGCAGGCCAGGCCGGCAATGCGCACGCGCGCGTCCAGGGCCGGCTCCATGCGCCCGAAGTAGGCCTCGAGCATCGCCGCGCGATCCGCGGTCTCGACGAGGTAGCCTTGTGTCAGGCTGCCGATCTCGTAGCAGCGCTCGTTGTTCGAGGCGTAGTCGAAGTCGATGATCTTCAGCGGCAGGCCCTCGGCGACCATGTAGTTGAGCGGGTTGCCGTCGTTGTGCGAGGGCACGAGGTCGATGCCCGAGGCGACGAAGGCCTGCTGGGCCGGACGCCAGCGCGCGAGGATGCCCTGGACCCACGGCGGCAGCGCCAGCGCAAGCTGCGCGAGCTGTTCCAGGTGCTCGTCGATCATCTCGAAGATGGTCTTGGTCGCTGGCAGCAGCGCCGTCGCGTGGAAACGCCGGTGCAGGTCGGCGATCTCCACCAGCCGGTCGGTGCGGCAGAGTTCGCCCTCGGTGGCCGAGTGATAGGCCGCCAGGAACTCGGTGACCTCGATGCCGCTTGCCGGGTCGAAGTACGCGACCTGTGGTGCCAGACCCAGCCCGGCCGCCTGCCGCAGCGCGGCGTGCGCGACGCCCCGATCGATGTACCCGGTGTGCGGGCCGGGAATCTTCACGAACCAGTCAGCCCCCGGCTCGAGCTGCATGCGCCAGGTGCGGTTCGTTCGGCCTCCCGGGATGATCGTCAGGGCTGGCGTGAGCCCCGGCCAGGGCCAGCCCGGCAGCGCCGGCAGGAAGCGGGCGAGCCCGGCGGCGTCGAGGGCGGCAGGTTCGGCAGGTGCAGGCACGGGATTCATCGGACCTCCTACGCGGCATCGACCAGCAGGGACTCGAAGTCGGCGGCGCGCGTCTGGCGCAAGGCCTTGTGCGTGCGCACGCCGACGAAGCTGCGGAACTCGCCCGCCCCGGGGCCGAGCAGCTGCTCGGTGTACTGCGCCCACGCCGCGGCGCGGATGTCCTCGAGGACCGCGAAAAGACGCACGCGTGCAAGCACCTGACGGTCCGCCTGTGGCCACAGCCGCGCCACCACCTCGTCCGCCGACGCGACCAGCGGGTCCAGCTCGGCGACGATCGCGCCGAGGCTCTGCAGGGGATCCATGCGCCCGGCGGCCGTCCCGCCAAGCAGCCGCATCGAGCCGTCGCCCAGCAGCATGACGTTGCTGACGTTGCCGCTGCCCCAGGCGAAGGTCGGCGCCGGGCCGCCCTGCAGCGCAGGACCGATGCGCTCGACCTGGGCCAGTGCCTCGGCCAGCCGTCCCGGCAGGCGCACCCCGGGCTGCGCGAGCTGCCCGGCCAGACGCCGCGTCGTCGCCAGCGTGCAGCGCAGCGGCGCGTCGACGCTCAGCGCCATCGTGCGCCGGTGCAGTTCGAAGAAGGCCGACAGGCGCGCCGGGGAGAGCCGGCCCAGCGTCAGCACGACCGCGTCGGCAGGCAAGGGCTCCTGCGTCAGCCACTCGGATTCGCCGTCGGTGCCCAGCACGGCCGGGCCAAGGCTTGCTCGTCCCGCCGCGTCGAGCGCGGTGGCCAGCGCATGCGCATCGATCCAGTCCCGGCAATGCGGCGGCACCGACTTCTGCACCACCTCGCGGCCACCCAGGCTGCCGCGCCGCACCCGCAGGTTGCAGCCCGACCAGGACGGGTGAACGATCGCCGGGAGGTCGGTCCAGCGTTCCTCGGCGTGGGGCTCGGCGGGTACGGGGGAGGATTCACTCGGGTTCATGCGCAGGCTCCCCAGGGTCGACGAACGGATAGGCGAAGACGTGTTCGCGCTGGCGCTCCAGCCACGCGGCCAGTGCCAGCACGCCGGCATCGGCAAAGCGCGGGCCGGCCAGCTGCACGCCGATGGGCATCTGGCCGCTGGCCGAGCAGGCCACGGGCACGCAGATGGCCGGCTGCGTGCTCAGGTTGAACCAGGCGGTGAAACCGAGGTGGTCGAAGCGCCCGCAGCCCGGCGGGCCGACCGCATCGGCGGCAAAGCCGACCACCGGCATCACCGGCGAGAGCACGAAGTCGTAGGCATCGACCAGTTGCCGCAGCCGCGCCGCGGCAGCGAGAGCGGCGGCCTCGGCCCGCAGGTAGCTCATGGCGTCGTGATGGCGGGCGCCCTCGAGCATCTCGCGAAAGAAGCCGAGCACCTCTTCGCGCCGGGGCGGCGCCAGGCTCTCGAGTTCGAACGCCGCCTTGGTGTCGTAGTAGAGCGCCATGTCGCGCATGTCCTGCGCCGTGAAGGGCGCCTGCGCGATGTCGCTCACCCGAGCGCCGGCCGCGCGCAGCCGCGCCGCCTGGCCCTCCAGCACCGCCGCCACCTCGGCCTGCACCGGCGGGCCGTAGCCCACCTCCCGCCACACGCCGATGCGCAGGCCGCGCGGACTCGCAAGGGGCGGCGCGGCTTCGAAGCGCCCCGGCAGGCTCAGGGAATCGGCCGGGTCATAGGCCCCGATGACGGTCAGCAGCGCCTGCGCGTCGACGACGCTGCGCGCCATCGGTCCGGCCACGCCGATGAGCTTGGGCGGGTCGTAGGCCACGCGTCCCTGCGTCGGCTTGAGCCCGACGACGCCGCAGTGGCTCCCGGGCAGGCGCACCGAGCCGCCCATGTCGGTCCCGACGGCCAGCGGGCCGATGCCGCAGGCCAGCAGCACCGCCGCGCCGCTGCTCGAACCCCCGGGGCTGAGCGCAGTGTTCCACGGGTTGAGGATGGTGCCGAACTGCGAGCTCAGGCCCGCGGCCATCTGCCCGAAATCCGGCATCGCGGTCTTTGCGAAGACGACGGCCCCGGCTTCGCGCAGGCGCCGCACCGGCGCGCCGTCGATGGACGCCGGCGGGCGGTCGTCGTACGCGCGCGAGCCATGCCAGCGCTTGAGGCCGGCGACGTTGATGCTGTCCTTGACCGAGACCGGCACGCCATCCAGCGGCCCGAGCGCCCGGCCCTCGCGGTAGCGGTGCGCGCTGGCACGCGCTGCAGCGCGAGCATCCTCGGCGTTCAGCGTCGCGATCGCGCGGTAGCGCTCGCCGGCCACGCGCGCGGCGGCGAGCATCACCTCGACCACCTCGCGGGGATCGAGCCGGCCCTCGCGATACGCCTGCGTCAGTTCCGCGACGCTCGCGCCGATGATGCGGGGGCTCGGCTGGGTCTGCATCGCGCGAATCCGGAGGGCTGGGCCAGTGGCTGAGGCTGAGACCGCAAGTGAGGCTGGCGCGGGGACTGGGCTTGCGAGGATGGCCGCTTGGCGCTTGTGCGGGAAGCGCTCAGCGCGGGCGTTGCACGATGGCGCGCACGCGCCCCTGGCGCAGGCCGATCTCGTCGAGCGCGGCGGCGGCGACCAGCGCGATCCCCGTGGACAGCTGCTGCCCGTAGCTCGAGACGTCCAGCAGCACCAGGCCGTTCTGCAGCACGCCGAGGAAGACCACGCCCAGCAGGGCGCCGGCCATGGTGCCGCGCCCGCCGGTGAAGGCCACGCCGCCCAGCAGCACGGCGGTGAGCACCTGCAGCTCGAAGCCCTGCCCGACGGTGGCCGGGGGCGCCGAGTCCAGCCGCGCGGCCACCAGCACGCCGCCCAGCCCCGTGGCGGCGCCGGTCACCGCGTAGGCGATCGTGGGCATCGCCTGGGTGCGCACGCCCGAGAGAAAGGCCGCCTGCGCGTTCGTGCCGATGGCGTAGGTGTGCCTTCCCGGGACCGAGACGTAGAGGTAGAAGGCACCGAGCGCGAACACCGCCAGCGCGATCCACACCGGCACGGGCAGCGACATCCAGATGCCGCGCCCGAGCAGGGCCATGCCTTCGCCGAAGCTGCTCGGCGGGCGCTCGGTGAGGTACATGGTCGCGCCGCGCAGCAGCTGCAGCATGCCCAGCGTGACGACGATCGGCGACAGCCGCAGGTAGCACACCAGCGTGCCGTTGAAGGCGCCGATGGCCGCGCCCAGCGCGATTCCGACCAGGGCGGCCAGCGTCCAGTGCGTGCCGCCGTTGATGAGCAGCCCGACGCTGACCGCGGTGATCGCGAGGATGGAGCCGATCGAGAGGTCGACCAGCCCCATGATGACCAGCACCGTCATCGGGACGGCGACGACCAGGAGCACGGCCGAGGCCTGCGCGATGGTGATGAGGTTGCCGCGCGTCAGGAACAGCGGCGTCTGCCAGGTGAAGTACAGCAGCATGGCGACGAAGCCCGCCACCAGGGCGAAGCGCACGACGAGGCCGCGCACGACCGCCATCGCCGCCCGGCCGCTTGCCTCGGGGCCGGGGGCGACATCCTGCGAAGGCGATCCGGCCAGCGGGCTGCTCATCGCCAGCCGTCCTCAGGCACGCCCGACGAACTGGTGCGCACTGCGCAGGAGGCCCTCCTCCGTCAGGCGCGCGCCGGCCAGCTCGTCGACGATCACGCCGTTGCGCATCACCAGCGCGCGGCGGCACACGCGCACGATCTCCTCGGCCTCGGACGAGGCCAGCAGGATCGCGCACTGGCTGTCCCGCGCCAGCGCCGCGAGCGCCGCGTAGATCTGCGCCCTGGCGCCCACGTCCACGCCCTGGGTCGGTTCGTCGACGAGCAGCACGCGCACGTCGCGCCGCTGTGCGAGCACGCGCCCGATCAGCAGCTTCTGCTGGTTGCCGCCGGAGAGCCGCTCCACCGGCAGCTCCGGGTTGCGGGGCTGCAGGTCCAGCGCCTGCGCGACTTCGCGAAAAGTCTCTGCCTCGCGCCGAAAACGCCGCACGCCGGCGCGCGCCAGCTTGCGCAGGCAGGGCAGCAGCAGGTTGTCGCGCGCCGACAGCGTCGGGCACAGCGCCTGCCGGACGCGGTCCGAGGGGATCAGGAACACCCCCCGGCGCATGGCCTGGCGCGCCGAGCGCGGCGCGTGGCGGCGGCCGTCGACGAGCGCGCGGCCGGCGCTGGCCCGGTGGCGGCCACCCAGCGTCTCCATGAGCGAGGAGCGTCCCGAGCCGACGGCGCCGAAGAGGCCGAGGATCTCGCCGGCGCGCAGGCTCAGCGAGACCGGCCCGAAACGCGGCCCCGCCAGCGCGTCCAGCTCCGCGACCACGGCGCCACCGCCCGCGGCGGGGCCGGCGCCTGCGGCCGCGGGCGCCGCGCCCGTGCGCGAGACCGCCGCGATGAGCGCGTCCGGCGTCAGCTCGCCGGTCGGACCCTGCAGGATCACGCGGCCGTCGCGGATCACGGTGACGTCATCGGCGATGCGGAACACCTCGCCCAGGCGGTGCGTGGTGTAGAGCGTCATCACGCCCGCGGCCCGCAGCCCGGCGATCTCCCTAAAGAGCGTCTGCGTCTCGCGGTCCGAGAGCGCCGCCGTCGGCTCGTCGAGGATCAGCACGCGCAGCGCCGAGCGGCGCAGGGCCTTGGCGATCTCGACCAGTTGCCGCGTGCCGATCGGCAGCCTGGCGACGATGGTCTCGGGCGCGATGTCCGCGCCGATGCGTGCCAGGAGCTCGCGCGCGATGCGCTGCTGCCCGCGCCGCCCCCCGCCGCGCAGGCGCGGCAGCTCCGAGCCGAGGAAGATGTTGTCGGCCACGCTCAGCGTGTCGATGAGGCTCTGGTGCTGGTGGATGGTGACGATGCCCGCGTCGAAGGCGGCCGCGGGCGTCATTTCCAGCAGCGCCCGCCCGTCGAGCCGGATCTCTCCCCGGTCGGGGGCGACGACGCCTCCCAGGCACTTGATGAGCGTGGACTTGCCCGCGCCGTTCGGGCCCAGCAGTGCATGCACCGCGCCTGGCCTCAGTTCGATGTCGACGCCGCGCAGCACGTCGGCGGCGCCATAGGACTTCGTCAGCGACCGCACCGTGAGCGTCATCGTCGCGGGTCCTCGAGCATGCGGCCAGGGGCTCCGGTCGGGTTCGCACAAGGCCTGGGTGCCTGCGGCGTTTGCCCTGGCCGCGGTTCTTCCGTCTAGTTGCTGAACTGCGAGAGGTAGTCGTCGATCTTCGCGCCATCCGCGGCGGTCAGCGTCTCGGCCTTGAGCACCGGCGTCTCGGGCTTCTTGCCCTCGGCAACGTCGATGGTCGTGTTGGCCACTCCGGCGGCCACCTCGTTGGCGGACGTGGCGACGATCGCGCGCAGCAGCGTACCCTCCTTGAGCACCTTCAGGGCATCGGGAGAACCATCCTGCCCGCCGATGTAGATCAGCGGGTCGTCGTCCTTCTTGCCCGCGTTCAGGAAGGCCTGCCGCGCGCCCAGGGCGACGTCGTCGTTGAAGGCCAGCACCATGTTCAGGTCCGGGTGCGCCTGCAGCACGGTCGAGGTCACCTTCTCGCCGGTGGCACGATCGCCGGCCTTCTGCGTGGCGATGACCTTGATGTTGGGGTCGTTGCCGGGGAAGACGGCGTTGAGCCCGTCGTCGCGCAGGATGCCGGCGCTCAGGTCGCGGTTGTTGAGGATGAGGACGTTGAACTGCTTGCCTGGATGGCTCGCCACCCAGGCCAGGGCGCTTTGCCCGAGCATCTCGCCGTTGCGCTTCCAGTCGAGCTGCACCGAGGCGTCCTGGTTCTTCATGTCGACGCTGTAGCTGACGAAGCCGACGCACTTGGCGCGCGCCTGCGCCGCGACCGGCTCGATCGACGAGGGCTCCAGCGCGTAGGCGGCGATCGCCGGCAGGCCCTGGTTGATCCAGGTGTTGAGGTCGTTGACCTGCTTCTGCAGGTCACCGGTGTTGCCCGAGGTGAGAACCTTGTAGCCGCGCTTCTCGGCGAACTGCTTGACGCGGTTGTTGAACGGCGCGGCCAGACCGATGTGCGCCAGCGGGAAGTCCCAGCCGATCGTCTTCTCGGTCGAGCGCTTGCAGCCTCCGCTCGAGGCGACGGCCGCGACCTCCTCCTTCTCCACCTTGCCGCAGCCTGCGACCATCGAGGCCACCGCGAAGGCGGCGAGCAATCCCACCGGGATCTGCGCGAGACGGACTCCTTGCGAGACATTGGCCATATCGATCTCCTGGGCGCGGGCGGTGCCGGGCGTGTGGCCGCCCTGTGGTTGAGGGCTCGGCGATGCCGGACGCAAGTGGATCAGCAAGAGCGGGCAAATGTCAATAGGTATGGGCATAAGCGGGCACGAACGCGCAGGCCGGACGGGCGATGCACGCAGCGACCGCCGTTGCCGGCATCGTGCCGATGAGCTGCCGTGCTGCGGATGCCGGGCCGGGCGCCGCCGCGCTGGCGGCAGGCTCGACCGGACGTTCTAGACGGGCCGCACGCGCGGGCTGGACGCCCCGACCAGGCCCGGATCGCGCGTCACCACCGCGTCCAGGACCTGGTCGATGCGCGTCATCGCCTCGGGCGGCAACGTGATCCCGGCAGCCTTGGCGTTCTCGGCGAGCTGCTCGGGCTGCGAGGCGCCGACGATGGCGCAGCAGACGTTGCGGTTCTGCAGCACCCAGGCAAGCGCCAGGTTGGCCATCGAGATCCCGAGTTCGGCAGCGATCGGACGCAGCTCCTGCACCGCGGCCAGCACCTCCTCGCGCAGCCAGCTCTTGATGACGCCGGCGCCGCGCTTGGGATCGGTGGCGCGCGAGCCCGGCGGCAGGGGCCGCCCGGGAACGTACTTGCCCGTCAGGACCCCTTGCGCCATCGGCGACCAGGCGATCTGGCTCATGCCCAGGGCCTCGCAGGTCGGCACCACCTCGGCCTCGATGATGCGCCAGAGCATCGAGTATTGCGGCTGGTTGGAGACCAGCGGGATGCCGAGCGAGCGCGCCAGGGGCTGTGCCTGGCGCAGCTGCTCGGGCGTCCACTCGCTGACGCCGATGTAGAGCGCCTTGCCCGCGCGCACGACGTCGGCGAAGGCCTGCATCGTCTCCTCCAGCGGCGTGAAGAAGTCGAAGCGATGCGCCTGGTAGAGATCGACGTAGTCCATCCGCAGCCGCCGCAGCGAGCCGTTGATGCCCTCCAGGATGTGCTTGCGCGACAGCCCGGCGTCGTTCTTGCCGCGCGGCAGCGGGCCCACCGGCAGGAAGACCTTGGTGCAGACCTCGATCGACTCGCGCCGCACGCCCACCAGCGCAGCGCCCAGCACCTCCTCGGCGGCGCCGTTGGCGTAGGTGTCGGCGGTGTCGAAGGTCGTGATGCCGCAGTCCAGCGCAGCGTGCACGCAGCGGGTGGCCACCTCGGCCTCGATCTGCGAACCGTGGGTGAGCCAGTTGCCGTAGGCGACCGCCGAGACCTGCATGCCCGACGCGCCGAGTGGGCGGAACTCCATGCAGGCAGTCTACCTCCGCAATGCATGACAATCCACAGGAAACCTCGGACAGCAGCGCTTGCGCCGACTTCTCCGGCAGCAACGGGCAACAATCGACCCTCGCGAAGACGCAGGAACGAATCGATCGACGACACCCGAAGGGAGGGCCGGATGCTGGCGGAAGAGCGGCGAAACCTCATGGTCCAGGCACTCGAGGCCGCTGGGATGATGAGCACCGAGGACTTGGCGCGCCAGCTCGGCGTGTCGGCCGAGACGGTGCGGCGCGACCTCGTGAAACTCGAGCAGGGCGGGCAGATCCGCCGCGTCCACGGCGGCGCCTCGCGCGCCAGCGGATTCCGCGGCACGGAAGCGACGTTCTCCGAGCGTGCCGAGGCCGGCGCAGCCGCCAAGCAGCGCATCGCGGCACTGGCAGCCGCCCTCGTGCGGCCGGGCCAGACGCTCAGCTTCGACGTCGGCACCACGGCGCTGGCGGTTGCCAAGGCGCTGCCCGCGGACTACCACGGCACGGTCGTCACCTGCTCGCTGCTCGTGGCCTGCGAGCTGAGTGGCCGCGCGGGCATCGAGGTGCTGGTGTGCGGCGGGCGCGTGCGCCCCGGCGACCTGGCCGTCTCCAATGCCCAGGCCGTTGCCTTCATGAAGAACGTGCATGCCGACATCGGCTTCCTCGGCTCGGGCGGCGTCTCCATCGAGGCTGCGGTCACCGACTACCATCTCGACGAGGTGGCCACGCGCCGGGTGCTGATCGCCAACTCGCAGCGCTCCTACCTGCTGGCCGATTCGCAGAAGTTCGGGCGCGTGTGCGCCCACCGCGTCTGCGGCTACGAGGAGATCACGGCCGTCATCTCCGACCGCGAGCCGCCCGCGCCGCTGCTGCGCGCCATCCGCACCGCCGGAGCGGACGTCCTGCATCCCCGCTGAGCACCGCCAGGCCGTCTTTCTGCCCGCCCCGTCGGCAAACGGCTTGACAAGCCGCCCTCCGACTTCCACACTTTTACACATTAACGGGCATAAATGCCCTTTGGCGCACCGTGCGCCGGTGGAGAAACCGTGGGTGCAACTGTCGATCCGTGCGTGCGATTGGACCGGGGCGCATCGGCGGGCGGCTGTCCGGAGCTCGGCCTGCAGTGAGCGCTTCTGGCGATCTCTTCGACGTCGCCGTCATCGGCGCGGGGCTGGTCGGCTGCGCTCTTGCCCGTGAGCTCGGCGGCTTCGACTGCCGCGTCGTGCTCCTCGAGGCGCGCGGCGACGTCGGCGACGGTATCAGCAAGGCCAACACCGCGATCCTGCACACCGGATTCGACGCCAAGCCCGGGACGCTCGAGGCCACCCTGGTTCGGCGCGGCTACCGCCTCCTGCGAGACTACGCGGCAAGCACCGGAATCCCGGTGGAACGCACCGGCGCCATCCTCGTGGCCTGGACGGAGGAGGAACGCGACGCCCTTCCCGCCCTGCAGGCCAAGGCCGAGCAGAACGGCTACGACCGTTGCGAGCGCATCGACGCCGAGGAGCTCTACCGCCGCGAGCCCGATCTGGGCCCGGGCGCGCTGGCCGGCCTGACGGTGCCCGACGAGTCCATCACCTGCACCTGGACGACCACGCTCGCGCTGGCCAGCGATGCCGTGAACCGCGGGATCGAGCTGCGCCGCGGCACGACCGTCGAGCGCGTCGAACCGCACACAGGCGCCGCAGCGGAGTGCACCGTCCTGCACACCTCGCGCGGAGCAGTGCGCGCGCGTTACGTCGTCAACGCCGCGGGGCTTGGCAGCGACGTCGTCGACCGCCTCTTCGGCCACGACCGCTTCGCGGTGACGCCGCGGCGGGGCGAGCTGATCGTCTACGACAAGTACGCGCGGCGCCTCGTGCGGCACATCCTGCTGCCGGTGCCGGGCAGGCTCGGCAAGGGCGTGCTGGTGAGCCCCACGATCTACGGCAACGTGATCCTCGGTCCGACGGCGGAGGACCTGGACGACAAGGGCGCAACCGCGAACTCCGAGGCGGGGCTTGCCTTCCTGCAGGAAAAGGGGCGACGCATCATGCCGGCCCTGCTCGACGAGGAGATCACCGCGAGCTACGCCGGCCTTCGGGCGGGCATCGGTCAGGAGGACTACCTGATCCGGGCGGACGCAGAGCAGCGCTACGTGCTCGTCGGCGGCATCCGCTCGACCGGCCTGACCGCCAGCATGGCCATCGCCGAGCACGTGCGCGCGCTGCTGCAGGACATCGGCCTGCTCCTTGCGCCGAAGACGACGCTGCCACCGCCTGTGCGCATGCCCAATCTCGGCGAGGCCTTCGTGCGGCCCTACCAGGACGCGGCGCGAATCGCGGCCGACCACGCCTACGGTCACGTCGTGTGCTTCTGCGAGCGCGTCACCGAGGGCGAGATCCGCGACGCCTGCGCGAGCGTCATCCCGCCCTGCGACCTGCGCGGCGTGCAGCGGCGCACGCGCGCGATGAACGGGCGCTGCCAGGCCTTCTACTGCGGCGCCGACGTGCAGGCGCTCTTCGAGCACTGCCGCGACGCATCCTCCCTCAAAGACATCGCGAGCCGGGAGCCGCCCGCCACGCTCGCCCCCGCCGGCAGACCCGCGTGAACACGTCCGGCCCGCTCGAATCGAACCTGTGTGTCGACGTCCTGATCGTCGGCGGCGGCCCCGCGGGGCTGAGTGCCGCCACCGAACTGGCACGGCGCGGGCACGCCGCACGCGTGGCCCTGATCGAGCGCGAAGACGTCGCTGGCGGCATCCCGCGCCATTGCGCCCACCCGGGCTTCGGGCTGCGCGACCTGCACCGCTTCCTCTGCGGCCCGGCCTATGCGCGGCGGCTCACCGAGCGTGCGCTGGAGGCGGGGGCGCGGCTCTTCACGCAGACGATGATGACCCATTGGTGCGACCGCCACGCCGTCGAGGTGACGAGTCCGCGCGGGCGCCACCGGATCGAGGCGCGAGCCGTCGTCCTGGCCACCGGCGCGCGCGAACGCTCGCGCGCGGCCCGGCTGATCGCGGGCGACCGCGTCGCCGGGGTGCTCACGACCGGCCAGTTGCAGGATCTCGTCCACGTCCACGGCCGCCCGGTGGGCACGCGCGCGGTGATCGTTGGCGCCGAGTGGGTCAGCTGGTCCGCGGTGCTGACCCTGCGCCACGCCGGCTGCAAGCCCGTGCTGATGGTCAGCCGCCAGGCGCAGGCCGAGGCCGGCGCCGCGGCAACGCTGCTCGGGCGCCTCGGCCTGCGGGTCCCGGTGCTGACGCGCTCGCGCGTGAGTCGCATCGTCGGCCGCGAGCGTGTGAGTGCCGTGGAGATCGAGGCGCTGGACACGGGCCAGCGGCGGATGCTGCCGTGTGACACGGTGGTGCTGACCGGCTCCTGGATCCCCGATCACGAACTCGCGCGCGCCGCGGAACTGACGATGGACCCAGAAAGCCGTGCTCCCGTGGTCGACACCAGCCAGGCCACGAGCCGCCCGGGCATCTTCGCGATCGGCAACCTGACCCATCCCGTCGACACCGCCGACGTCGCGGCCCTGGACGGCGTGGCGGTGGCCGAACACGTGCTCGCCTTCCTCGACGCGCCCGAGCGTGCGGGCTGCGCGGACCGCGTCGACGGCGCCGACGGCGCCGACGCTGCCCCGTACCGCCGTGTGCTGCCCGGAGACGGCCTGCGCTGGATCAGCCCGGGCTGGATGCACGGGCACACCCGCCCGCCGCGCGACCGCTTCCTCTGCGCGCCCAGCCGATTCGTTCGTCAGCCCCTGGTGACGGTGTCGCAGGGCGGACGCACGCTCGCCCGTCGCGGGCTGCTCTGGCCGGTGTCGCCGGGCCAGGTCCTGCGCCTGCCTGCGGCGCTGCTGGCCTCGGGGCGTGGGTGCGCCGAGCCGCTCGTGGTCAGTCTGGCCGAAGCGAGCGCGTCTTCACCCTGAAGCGCGCGGGCAGAACACGCAGAGCAACAACCCGGCACCGCGCCACGCACGATGATGGAGCCGATTCCGAGCCGCACGGCGGCAGGGGTCGACGCCAGAACCCGGCGATGCCGCATCGAAGAGGAGTCCCCGCAATGAACGCCAGCCAGCCATCGACCGCACCGGGCAGCCCGTCGAACACGAGCGCCGACACGACAGCCGCTGCAGCCGAGAACCGTGCGCGCCAGAGGGCGCCGCGGCCGCTGCTCTTCGGCGACCTCGGCGCGCTGGCCATTCCGCGCGTCGAGCGCGAGAACCTGCCGGGCGGCGGCTTCGTGCTGCGCCACCCCGAGCCGCTGCAGCCGCACGCACGCTGCATCGGCGCCTGGCTCGAGCACTGGGCCGCGACGACGCCCGATGCGCTCTTCCTGTCCGAGCGCACGAGCGCGGGTGCGTGGCGGCGCCTGAGTTACGCGCAGACACGCGAGATCGTCGGGCGCCTGGCGCAGGCACTGCTGGACATGCAGCTGCCCCCCGGCCGGCCGGTCGTCGTGCTCAGCGACAACGCCGTCGACCACGCGCTGCTGGCGCTGGCCACCATGCACGTCGGGCGCGCGGTGTGCACGATCTCCAGCGCCTACAGCCGCATGACCCGCGACTACGGCAAGCTGCACGCGATGCTGGACACGCTGGACCCGGCGCTGATCTACGCCAGCGATGCGGCCGTCTACGCGGCGGCCATCACCGGCTGGAAGACGGGCGCGGACGCCGCGGCGCGGCCGGTGGTCTTCAGCGAGCACGCCGAGCAGTGCGCAGGCGCCGTGCCCCTGCAAGGCCTGCTGGACACGCGCGAGACGCCAGCGGTGATGCGCGCCTACGAGGCCGTGCGCCCGCACACGCACGCCAAGTACCTGATGACCAGCGGCTCCACCGGCAGCCCCAAGGCGGTGATCAACACGCACGCCATGCTGACGGCCAACCAGCAGCAGATGACCCAGGTCTGGCCCTTCCTGAACCACCACCGGCTCGAGCTGCTGGACTGGCTGCCCTGGAGCCACACCTTCGGCGGCAACCACAACTTCAACATGGCGCTGGCGCACGGCGGCAGCCTCGCCATCGACGAGGGCCGGCCCGCGCCCGGCCTCATCGAGCGCACGGTGGCCAACCTGCGCGAGGTGCGGCCCAATCTCTACTTCAACGTGCCGCGCGGCTTCGACATGCTGCTGCCCTACCTGGAGCAGGACCAGAGCTTCGCCTCGGCCTTCTTCGAGCGGCTGGAAGGCCTCTTCTACGCCGGGGCCGCGCTGCCGCAGAGCTCCTGGCAGCGCCTGGAGCAGGTGGCCGCACGCACGCGCAGCCGGCCGCTGTGGTTCACGAGCTCCTGGGGCGCCACCGAGACGTCGCCGGCCGTGACCTCGGTGCACTGGGGCATCACCCATGCCGGCTGCATCGGCAACCCGCTGCCGGGCATCGCGCTCAAGCTCGTGCCCAGTGGCGACAAGCTGGAGATGCGCGTGCGCGGCCCCAACGTCTGCCCGGGCTACCTGCGCGCGCCGGAGGCGACGGCGCAGGCCTTCGACGAGGAGGGCTACTACTGCATCGGCGACGCCGGGCGTCTCGTCGACGACGCCGATCCCGCGCGCGGCGTGGCCTTCGACGGGCGCGTCGCCGAGGACTTCAAGCTCACGAGCGGCACCTGGGTCTCGGTGGGCACGCTGCGCCTGCAGGTGGTCAGCGCGCTGGCGCCGCTGGCCGCCGATGTCGTCATCACCGGCCACGACCGCGCCGAGGTCGGCGTGCTGGTCTTCCCGTCGCCCGCGGCGCGTGCGCTGCCCGCCGAGACCGTGGCCGCTCGCGTGCGCGAGGGCCTGCAGGCGCTGCGCGCGCAGGGCGGAGGATCTTCGCGGGTGCCCACGCGTGCGCGCGTGCTCGACGAACCCCCGAGCGTGGACGCCGGCGAGATCACCGACAAGGGCTACATCAACCAGCGTGCGGTGCTCACGCGGCGGGCGGCGGAAGTGCTGGCGCTCTATGCGGACGGGGCTGCATCGGATCCGCGCACGGTTCGGGTTTAGCGGCGCGTCCCGTCGCGTCACGGATGGCCGCCATTCACCTGCCCTTGGCCCGGCTGCGCAGGTAGGCGCGCACCCCCTGGAACACCGACATCACGATCAGCGCCAGGATGATCAGCGAGATCGGGCGCGTGAAGAAGCTGGACACGAGCGCGGGTACGCTGCCCTGGACGAGAGCCAGGGAGCGCGCCAGCTCGCCCTCCGCCATGCCACCCAGCACGAGCCCGAGGACCAGTGGCTCCCGCGGGACATCGAAGCGCTTCATCGCATACCCCAGCATCCCCATCGCGAGCATGATCCAGACCTCGACGAGCGACATGTTCAGCGAATAGGAGCCGATCACCGCCAGCCCCATGATCAGGGGCCCCAGGATGCTGGCCGGCGTCCGGATGAAGCTCACGCCGTAGCGCGCCACGGCAAGGCCCATCGGGACGAAGAACAGGTTCGCCAGGAACATGCTCAGGATGAAGCCGTAGGTGATGCCGGCACTCTCGGTGAACAAGCCCGGCCCCGGCTTCAGCCCGTGGATCATCAGGCCGCCGAGCATCACGGCCGAGACCGCGTTTCCGGGAATGCCGAGCGTCAGCATCGGAACCAGCGAGCCCCCGACCACGGCGTTGTTCGCCGTCTCGGTCGAGACCACGCCTTCCGGGTTGCCCGTTCCGAACGTCTCGGGCTTCTTCGATGCCCGCTTCGCGTCGTCGTAGGCGATGAACCCCGCGACGCTGGACCCCGCACCGGGAACGATCCCGACGATGATGCCGATGATGGTCGCGCGCAGCAGCAGCATCTTGTAGCGGAACACCTCGAGCATCTGGCGCAGGATGCCGTGCACGCGCATCACCGAAGTGTTGTCGGTGCCGCCGGGCTTCGAGATGCCGTCGATCACCTCGGGCAGCGAGTACAGGCCGATGAGGGCCACGACCAGCGGTACCCCCCCGAACAGCTCGGGCATGTCGAAGGTGAAGCGCAGCTCCCCGGTCAGCGGGTGCATCCCCACCACTGCGAGGAACAAGCCGAAGGTGCCCGCGATCAGGCCCTTGATGAGATTGCGCTCGGAGAGCGACGCGATCACGGAGACGCCGAGCAGGGCCAGCAGGAAGAACTCCTGCGAACCGAAGCGCAAGGCGAGCGCGGCAAGCAGCGGCGCCAGGAAGAGCAGTGCGCCATTGCTCAGGAAGCCGCCAACGGCCGAGCCGGCGGTCGCCAAGGCGATGGCCTCGCTGGCCCTGCCCTTGCGCGCCATGGGGCTGCCGTCGAGCAGGGTCGCGACGTTGGCGGATGTGCCAGGAATGTTGATCAGGATCGCGCTGATCGCGCCGGCGTAGGTCGACGAGCAGTAGATGGCGCCAAGGAGCGCCAGGCCCTGCACCGGCGTCATGGTGAACGTGACGGGCACCATCAGCGCCACACCCATGGTGCTGCTCAAGCCCGGCAGCGCCCCGATCACGATCCCGAAGACGGTGCCGAAGACGATCAGCAGCAGGACCATGGGGTCCAGCAGTTGCGCCGTGCCCGCAGCGATTCCGCCCAGCATGACTTCCATGATTCCTGCCTCTTGGTCAGTCTCGAGGACGCGCCGCCGTCAGAACAGCGCGCCTTCGGGCAATCGCACCCCCATGAACGACGCGAACAGGGCGTAGACGATCAGGAGGAAACCGGCGGTCACGGAGACCACCATCAAGGGCCGCCGGCTCCCGAACCAGAACATCGCCGCGCACAGGAAGATCGCCGTCGCGAGGTAATAGCCCAGGTAGTCGATCGCCACGATGTACAGCGATGCGGCGACGAAGACCTTGAACGGGGCGTACAGCGAAGACAGCGTATCGCCCGACTCCTTCGGCGTGAGCGCGTCCGCGCGGGCCGCCGGAGGCGGACGAAACGCCTGAGCCAGCAGGAGAACCGAGAAGATCAGCTGCAGGATCATCAGAAACCGTGGGAACTGGGCCGATTCCGCCGGGTAGCGATAGGCCTGCGCCAGCAGCAGCGCGGACACGACGACCATGAAGCCCGCGAACCAGCGGTCTTTCCGGATGGAGACTGGAACCGTCATCGGAGGATCCCCGGACAAGAGAGAAAAGAGACGAGGGTCACGCGCATCGCGTCACCCTCGACGCCCTCGGCACGCGCCTACTTGAGCAGGCCTTTCAGTTCCTCGATTTGGGCGACCGAGTCCTTGACCAGCGCCTCGGACTCCGCGGTGCCCATGAACTGGACATCGATTCCGAGCTCCGCTGCCTCTGCAGCGAACGCCGGCGATTCGACGGTTCCCTTGCAGGCGCTCTCGAGCTTGGCGAGGCGATCGCCCGGGATGCCCTTCGGCGCCGCGAGTCCGCGGACCGCCATGCCCACGGGCGCGATCGTCTTGCCGAGAGCCGAGGACGCCGTAGGCACCTTTGGCAACAGGCGGGAAGGCTTGTCCGCGAACACCACGAGCGCGCGGAGCTTGCCTGCCTCGATGTTCGGCATGGCGGCGCTCAGCGTGGCTGCGGCAATGTCCACCTGCCCGCCCAGGAGCGCCGTGATCGCCGGCCCGGAGCCGCTGAACGAGATGAAGTTCGTCTCCAGGCCCAGCGCCTTGGCGGCTGCAAGATGCTGCAACTGCACGTTGCTCTGCGGGCCGTCGCCGGCCACGTTCACCTTCTTCTTCGGATCCTTCGCGCGTGCAACGAAGTCGCCCACGTTCTTGATGTCGCTGTCGCTGCGGACAATCCAGACGATCGGGTCGACCTGGATGTTGCAGATGTAGCGGAAGTCGTCCAGGGCGTAAGTGGTGGCGGGGCGCAGGGCCTTGATCAGCACCATCGACGGCAGACTCGTTGCGCCGATGCTGTACCCGTCGGGCCGCGACTTGGCCACTGCGGTCCACCCGATCTGGCCACCCGCGCCCGGCTTGTTCTCGACGACGAGGTTCTGCCCGAGGAACGGGTTCGCGTGCTTGGACAGAAGGCGCAGGAGGATGTCGTTGCCTCCGCCCGGCGAGAAGGGCACCGTCGCGACAACGGGCTTGGTGGGGAAATCCGTCTGCGCGTAGGACGGTACGGCGGTCGTGGCACAGATCAGTGTTGCGGCCGCGAGGACGCAGCCCCGCTTGGCGAATGGATTCACGGTCGTTCTCCTCTGGGTGGATGCCTCGAATCGTGGTCGTGGGTCGGCGCTCCGGTATCCCGATCTGCCCTCCGAAGGCTCGGCCCGCGTCCGGGGTGCGGCGAGTTCAGCTCGCCCGATCGATCAAGCCCGAGACGTCGATCACGTACATCTGGCGCTGCGTCTCGTGCACCGAATCGATGCAGATCGACTTCCCGTCCCTGCTCCAGCGCGGATGCAGGTCGCAGCGGTTCTCCTTCTTCAGGCTCGGGTCGGCGTAGAAGCTGCCGACGTCGTGGCGCACGTTCTTCTGCGTGTCGTACAGGAACAGGATGCGCTCGTGCGTCTGCGGGTCCGGATAGGTGTCGCTGATCATCCAGCGCATGTCGGTCGGCGAGAAGGACATGTGCCCGTTCTCGGTGAGGATGCCGTCCCCGATCACCTCCACCCGGCCGCCGTCCTCGTCGGTGTAGCGGTGGTAGTGGATGCTCCCGTCATGCGGACCCCAGACGATGATGCGTCCGTCGGCACACCACATCGGATGCGAAATCTGGTACTCGGACTTCTCGTAGTCGTAGGTACCGACGGCGCTCGGGTCGAAATCCTCGGCGAGCTGCGGCAGGGGATGGTCCGAGTCCTCCAGAAGACGCATCCCGCTGCCGTCCGCATTGGCCGTGATCAGCCGGTGCAGGAAGCATGTCTCGTCCTCGACGCGCTCGGTCCAGCGGTGCAGGAAGAGGCAGCGCCTGGAATCCGGGCTGATCTCGATGTGGCTGACCCAGTGGATCGCCTTTTCCATCGACGCCACCGGGTGGAAGTTGCGCAGGTCGGCGTAGCTGATGATCAGGCGCGATTGGCCGGTCGCGAGATCCAGGTTGTGGATCCCGTCCCCGGCGGGCGCGAGCGGCATCTCGCTCGGACGCGTCCGCCACGGGTAGCCGATGGTCTCGTGCGTGATGTAGAGCCGGTTGTAGTCGACGCAAAGCGCGAAGCGGCTGTCGGGCGACACCGAATACACGGGCATCGGCAGCTCGCGCCGCGTCTTGCGATCGATGTCGTGGATGACCGACCCGAGCCCCGGATAGGCGCCATCCGTGCGGTCCGTCCGGCAGTTGTGGATGAGCTGGCGACCTTCCAGGCCGTCGAGCCATTGCAGCTGGCTGCCCATTTGCCAGTTCCACGCGCTTGTCACGTCGACGACGTGGAAGCGGTCGCCGTCGTCGAGGTCGAAGAACCCGATCTCGGCTTGCAGGTCGGGCGTGAGGCGCGCATCCGGGAAGGGCACGCGCTGGGCGAGGACGTAGCGTCCGGTCCGGTCCCAGACCGTCTTGTTGTAGTAGCCGAAGAAGTGGTTGCCAGGCCCCGAACCGAGCCGGCGGCTCGGGCATGGCGACTTGACGATCGGCGAATCGGTCATCGGCTCTTCCTGTCGACAGTGGGGGGGGGCATCACGGCGGACCGCACGGACCTCGCGAGGCCGCAGGCGTCACTGTAGGGAGACTGAGGGATACAGTCCAATGCCTTTCTGCGCCTCTACTATTCAATTCTGATATGCCGTTCTTCGAGGCGGGACGGCGCGCCCGCGCGTCGCCTTCTGTTGCCTCGTCCCCCATTCGTGCACGCGCCAAGGAGTCCAGATGCGCCCGAACATCAACTTCAAGCAGATCGAGGCCTTCCGGGCCGTGATGAGGACAGGCAGCGCGACCCGGGCGGCGGTCGTCATGCACACGACCCAGCCGTCGATCAGCCGCAGGCTCGCCGAACTCCAGAACGCGACGCAGCTCAAGTTGTTCGACCTGCGGCGCGGGCGCCTTCAACCGACCGACGAGGGGGAATTCCTGTACCGCGCGATCGAGCAGCACTTCCTGGGTCTGGAGAAGATCGAGACGATCGTCTCCGTCATGCGCCGGTCCGGCACCAGCAGCCTGCGCCTGGCCTGCACGCCCACTCTCGGCGCGGGCTGGCTGCCGCCGCTCGTCCAGCGTTTCGTGCAGCTGTTCCCCGACACCCATGTGACGATACAGACCGCGAGCACGCCGCAGATCGAGGAGCTCCTCGATCAGGGTCTGGTCGACATCGCGCTCACGACCGGCGAGTTTCGTCGCCAGGATGCTCGACCGGCCATCCTTGACCGCAGGAAGGTGGTCTGCATCCTTCCGCGAAACCATCCGCTTTGCGGGGCCTCGCGCATCGAGCTGCCGATGCTTGCGAGGGAGCGGCTCATCTCGATCAGTGAGGACGACGAACTCTCCAGCCGGATCAGGGCCGAGTTCCTCAAGGGGGCCACCTCGGAGCACGTCGCGGTGCATACGAACTCCTCGATAACGATCTGTGCGCTCGTCGCCGCGGGCACGGGCATCGGCATCGTCACGCCCTACATCACCGACATGTTTGCCGGGCGAATAGCGGTGAAGCCACTGCGCGCGTCGATCGCGGTCGACCTGCGACTGGCCACGCCCGTCAACCGAACGCCATCGATGCTGGCGAACGAATTCATCAAGCTCGCCAAGAAAAGAGCCGGCGGCCTATCGCGTGCTGCTCACATCGAGAGCCTCACTTGACGGCCCCGTTGCTGGCAACATGCGGCCACAGGGCTGAGGGAAGCCTTGAACGAGCTGTCTGCGGTCTCCCGCCACGATCTATTGCAGTGCCTCCTTGGCAGCGGACACGACCACCCGAACGAGGGGATTTTCGACATCCCGCCGCCAGCACGCCGCAACCGGGAGCCCAGCTTCACCACCCTCCAATGGCCTGAACACCAGCCCGGGCGGGCTGCCGACCGCTGCGCAGGCCGGCACGATCGCATAACCCTCGCCGGCCAACACCAGCGCCAGTGCCGAGTGCACGGTCTCCACCCGATGTACGGTGCGGGGTTTGACCGAATGCTTCGCGAGCAGCGATGTCACGACGGACCCCTCCCCCGACTGATTCGCCACCGGTAGACCGATCAGCGCTTGGCCATCGAGCTTCTCCACCGCCACGCGCCGTTGCCGAGCCAGTCGAGAGCGGGCCGGTATCGCCAGCAGCATCGGTTGTCGGCCAAGAGGCACTGTCTCTATGCCCTCGCGCACCAGCGGTGGCATGCAGAGTCCGACCGTGACCTTGAAGTCCCACAGCAAGGACCCATAGGTGAGCGCACTCATCTCAGAGGTGGCCCCATCCGTTTGAACACGAATCGGGTGCGACAAGTGGAACTCTGCCGGTTTGACAGCGGCGCAGGGTTGTCCACGGCGGCGGGCGGGCGTCGCTTGCGACGAACGCACGACCGACGCGGTGGGCAACCCGTGTTCACCGCTCATTGTGGCCCCCGATCAGGCCGCTTTGGCTGCCGCCGGCAGCGACGCGTAGTACGCGCTGTCGGGCGTCTTGCCGTCGTG
>Ga0209096_1001608_pt1 | contig 24129 bp, 20 predicted proteins | sample AD_UKC034_MetaG_FD_184407 | JGI IMG/M metagenome (GOLD analysis project Ga0209096, IMG submission 184407) | Active sludge microbial communities of municipal wastewater-treating anaerobic digesters from USA - AD_UKC034_MetaG (SPAdes) (version 2) | ecosystem: Engineered > Bioreactor > Anaerobic >... | reverse complement strand
TGTCCGACAATAAGTGAATGACTCAGCCTGCCTGGCTGTGCTTTCCACCCCGGCAGAAACAGCATGATTCGGCTGGGACAGAAGCACCAATGCATTCAGTTATTTCCTGACACTGCCTTAGTCACCGGGGCCAGAACCGACCGGACCTCGTTATCCCGATGAGCATCCGTCCCACCGCCCAGGAACGATCCAATGGGGTCCACCACGACCAACTTGCAGTCGCGATGGGCTTTCAAGGCGGTCTCCAGTGCATCGATGTCGGCCAGCGTGAACATCACGTCGTGGCGCTCCCCACCCGCTTGAATCTTACGCACCATGGCCAGCAGATGCACGCGACGTACATCCGCGTAGTGAGCATCGAGCCGAGGCCGAATCGTATCGCCAGGGTCGTCCTCGGCCGACACCAAGATCACAGATCCTTGCGGGCACTCGCTTCCATCAGGCCAGGGCGATCCGGTCGATATCCTTGAGGCCATGTAGGTCGTCAAGAACGATTTTCCTTCGCCCGGCCGGCCCACCAGTAAAGTGATTCGCCCCAAAGGGATGCGTCCGGGCCAGAGCCAACGGATGTCAACCGGCTCCACGTCAGCCAGACAGGTAAGGATCGGGCCACCGATGATCTCGCTGGAATCGATAGCCGGTGTCGCCTCGACGAGAGCCTCGATTCTCGTCCGCAGGGCCTCCGGCTCAGAGGCATCGTGGGCCTCCAGCCAGTCGTAGATGTCGCCTTTGGCGGGAAGATCCGGGAGTTCAACGATTGTGACCCTCGTCGCCCGATCCTGTTTGACCAGGATTGAAGCCACGTCTCTGGCGTATTTCCGTCCGGCGTCGTCGTTGTCGGGCAGGATGACCACTTCCCGACCCGCCAGGGGTCGCCAGTTGGCCTTGCCTGCACTTTCGCACCCATGGGGACTCGTCGTGGCCAACAGGCCGATGGACGCCGCCGCATCGGCCGCCTTCTCGCCTTCGGTGACGTAGACCCTCTCCGCGGGCCGCGCGAGCAGTTCAGGCAGTCGATAGAGCGGCCGCGGCTGCGGCATGCCCTCGACGATCCAGCCCTTGGCCGTCTTGCTTACCGGCCGGATGTCCTTTCCGACAGGGGTGTCCCACCGGACAATGACGCCTACCGGCTCACCGGCGGCATCGTGATAGGTCCAGCGGGCGGAAGAGGGCCCGTGCCTGCGTTCCATCTCGGCGATGGCGTCGTCGGCCGTGGCGTAGCCTCTTCGTTCGTTGCGGCGACCTTCATCAGGTCCTAGCTTTCGCGTGGACTTGAATTTTGTCCGTCGGCCGGATTCCATGTCATTCATGGGCATAAGGTCCGCAAGGGTGAGTCCCAGAGCGCCGACGACAGCCTCGGGCGTACACCCCGCATGGCAGTGAACCAGCGCCCGACCGTCATCTCCGGCCGTGACCCGCAGGCTCGGCCGTCGATCATCATGGGCAGGGCAGAGAGCCATCCAACCCTTGCCATCACGTTTCGCTTGCGGCAGCTTCGACAAGACCAGTTCGACGGGCGTCATGGCCTGTATTCCTGGATTCGTTTTCGTGGAGCGTGGATCAATCACTGTCGGCCTCCTCCACGAGCGTTCTGCCACGGTCGGAGGGGGCAGCAGGTGTATGGCTGCCATGGTCCCTTTGCCTGGCCTTCGCCGGTTCTAGCGGCGCAGAATGGCCGCCATGGGCATTCTGTGCACTCTCCTGGTAGGGTCGAACGGCATACAGCGGACACGCGAGATCGGTGCAGTCCCGAACCTCCGCGATTTGCCAGCAGACACATTCCAGGCAGAAGCTGTTGATCGCCGCCCGCAGGCTCTTGCCCCCGACTGCCCTGTCATAGGTCGCCCGATATGCACGAGGCATCTGTGCCCGTCGCTCGGATACCTTCTGATCTCGTCTTTCTCTCATGATTGCCCCCCGCAAAGTAGACCCGCGTCGATCTTCAGCCGGATCAGGCTTTCGATGACGCCCAAGACAGTTGACCGCTGACTGTGCGTGACGTGTGGACTTTCCAGTCCGAACAGGAGACGGGCCACGGGCCAAGACCTCGTTGATGGCCGTTGACTTCTCTTGGCGGGTGCGGTAGAGTCGTACTGGCGATACAACTCGGGCCGCTGCCTCGGTGGCGGCCTGTGTCATTTCTGGATTCATGCCAGCACCGCCTTTCTCACTTCCCACGTCCGGCGGTCGGGGCAACCTTCCCTGAACCATCGCAGGATTTCATCGCGGTCCCATCGCACTGAGCCGCCGACCTTCAGCGGCCTCGGCAACTTGCCGGCGGAGCTTAATCGCCACACCTGCCGCAACGAGATGCCGAGCATCTCGGCCAGTTCTCGGGCGGAGATTGCAAGAGCCGCATCCAGTGAACGACATCTGCACTGCTGTTTGGGTTGAACGTTCTGTTCTGTCATTGCCATACCCTTTCCAATAGGTTTCATGGTTCTGCCTTGTTAGGCACCTACTGGGCAGGGAATATGCGCTATTGGCGTTCTGCTGCGCGGAATCCCCTCTGGTCAGCGGCCTTGTGGGCCATTCGCGGGGGAAGTGAATCTTATGCAGTTATGCACTTCAGCCAGTGAAAGTGCATAACGTGCTTCTATTCGTAATGGTCGGCTTCCTGTTCTTCGTGTGGTGTAGGATGATGTGGCCGGTAGCTGACCGGTTCGACATTCACAGAATCATCAAGTTGCGTGAGCCATCCAATCAATGCTTCGGACTGGCAAGCCAGTTTGTATTGCTTCCAGAAGCCAACGGGCATACTGCGCTGGATTACCCGCGAAACCCTATGTTGTTTCCATTTCAGCTTCTTGGCCAGTTCCTCTTGCGTTGCAGGCTGGAAACTCATATTCTTGCTGCCAAAGCCGTGATGTTGAAGCAGAGTTGTGCGCAGAAGTAGAGCATCATTCTCTCTCGCTGCCTGGCGGGTTGGCTTCGTGCGGGAACCTTGCCTCTCAGGGATATATCCCAGCTTCGATAGGGTACGCTTCTTGAGCTTCCACCGCCGCAGCCGGTCCAAATCGATCTCGATCCGGCCTCCGCTTCCTTCACGCATGCAGATGTGGACCCCGATGATCTTCCCCGTTTGGGAATCGGTTCTCCGTTGGGGCTCGATGTCGCAGCGGTCGTCGCATTGGTCGCAGACGACGGTTGTGCCGGATTCTGCCTCTTGCAAGATTCCGGTGGCCAGCAGTTCTTCGAGCTTTCCGTCCGGCCAGTCTCTGACCTCATCGGCAGTCACGATATCCGCGTCGGGAATGCGGAGTCTCTTGGCCAACTGTGTGAGGAATCTATCCAACGACAAAACCCCATTTCTCAATATATTCCCTGGCGATCTGATCCAGCGGATCATCCTTCAGGGTGCATCGGTCAGGCACGGAAATCTCAAACGTCAGGCTCTTGCCCTTCTTGCCATCCCTCCCCGCGAATTTCAATTGGAATCGCGCCTTGGCGATGATGCCGTCGTCCGGCGAGAGATTCTGCTTCGCCAGCGCACTGTCGATGAGCTTGTAGACCGCTTTGCCGTCGTTTGGATTGCTCGCTTCGAAGGTAATCCGCCGGTTGCCCGTGCCGGGGACATCGAGTCGTAACATCTTGATGAACACACGCTCAATCCCGTCCTGGGGATCGGTCCGAAGATCGATATTCTTGTTCGCCAACGGTGAAAGCTCGTAGCGCGCCCCAACCTTATCCGGGAGCCCCTCCAAGCCAAGGATTGTGCGGCAGAAGATGCCGAGCAGCTTATCGACCTCCCTCTTGTTCCCTCTGGCGTTTGTCTCTAACATGCCCGATTCTGCCCGGTAGACGAAGATCACCTCGAACGCTGGTTTGCGGGGTCGTCGGACGAACTCTGCATTCTCGTTGAGTTCCATATCGTTGGTGGCATAATCCTCCGGGTAGGCAAAGTAGCAGTGCCTCTCGGGGTTCCGGCGCAGGTAGTTGTCGATGCGGCAGTGATAGCCTCGGCCCTGTGTCTTGTAGAACTCGATCAGCCCTGAAGCCAGGTTGTCGAGGTCTTCCTTGTCAACGGCGGGACTCAGACCCTTATTGACCTCCCGCCTGCGCCAGGACCCCACTCCGTCCATCTCAGCCAGGTCGCCTGCAACATCGAACACGCTCCGATGATTCAGGAACACCCAGAGGGCTCGCTCATAGTGACTTGCCATCGCGCCGAGCGCATCCGCCAGTCCCAATCCATGGAACTCCGCCTCCTCCAGCAGTACGCGGGTGCCCGACTCACAGGACATCTCGTGAACCTGCCGGAACTCCTCCTCGATCAGCATTCCCTGTCGCATGGGCAAGGCTTCCATCGCAGCCATGATGGGTTGGACTTCGGTCTCACCGAGTTTGTTGAAGTCAACGTCGCCAAGTATCCCCTGGCTGGCGAAATACTGCTTCAACAGCGTGTTCGGCGTTTTGCGAAGAAAGGTTCGTGGTGAATACTGTCGCGCCATGTGGGTCCCTCCACGATTGATGATAAGCGGTCAAAGAACATGACTCCCGCCCGAGAATACGGGCAAATCGACACCGTGCCCGTCCAGCGGTCCATAGCCTCGGCTTCGACGTGCAGCCTGTTCTTCCCCTTGGGCCTAACCATTTGTCCCTATTCTGCGCTGATTTCCATTGCCTGGCAAGCCAAATCCCCTACAATGTGATGGAGAATTTGGAGTGGTTGGAAGCCATGGGTTTGAGGGAAGACAACCCAGCATTGCAGCCGCCGGCTACCGGGTCGGAGTGTTGCCTTGCCGTGCAGCGGCGGCATTTCCCCCGGAAAGGGTCTGAACCATGAGCGAGAAGGAGTTCTATGCACACAGCCTTCCCGGCAAGCCGGAATCACAGTGGCAGCGGCTGGATATTCATCTCAATGCCGTTGCTGCTCTTGCCTCAGGATTCGCTCAGGCATTCTATTCATCGGACTGGGCATGGAACGCGGGATCACTTCATGATTTCGGCAAGGCGGCTGCTGAATTTCGAGCATATCTGCGCCGCGAAAACCACATTGATGATGAAGCCTATGATGGAACAGGATTGGGAAGAGTCAATCACTCCAGCGCTGGTGCGGCACTCGCCGAGGAATGGCACAACCAGGGCGGTCACCCCTTTGGCCGCATTCTGAGCTATCTCGTTGCCGGCCATCATGCCGGACTACCTGACTACCACACCTGCGATGGCGGCATGGGCGCTCTACAGAAGCGTTTGGAGGAAGGCAAGGCGGATCTGGAACGTATTCGCACGGTCGCAGCCGAACTGATATCGGCACAACGCCCCCTGTCCAAGTTGCCCGTCTTCGTGAAGAAAGAGAACTTTCACTTCTGGGTACGCATGCTCTATTCTTGCCTGGTTGATGCCGACTTTCTCGACACCGAAGCCTTCATGGAGCCGGAACGAGTACGGTATCGAGCAGGTAGTTGTGACTTGGCCAAATTGAAGATCGCACTGGATCGTCACTTGGCGGACCTGGCGGCTCATTCCGAGTACACGGCGGTCAACAAGGCACGCCAAGAGATTCTGGCGGCCTGCCTCAAGGCAGCGTCCAACGCTCCAGGACTTTTCACTCTCACCGTTCCCACTGGCGGCGGAAAGACTCTCTCCGCCATGGCTTTTGCACTCAATCATGCAATCTGTCGCGGCAAGCATCGCGTGATCTATGTCATCCCGTACACAAGCATTATCGAGCAAACTGCTGCCACTCTGGCGAAGATCTTCGGCCCCGAGAACGTGGTGGAACATCACAGTAATCTCGATCCCGAGAAAGAGACTCTCCGCACACGACTGGCTTCCGAGAATTGGGATGCACCCGTCATCGTCACGACCAACGTTCAGTTCTTCGAATCACTCTTTGCCGCCCGGTCCAGCCGGTGCCGTAAGCTGCATAATGTGGTTGATAGCGTGGTCATTCTGGACGAAGCACAACTCGTGCCGCCAAATAAGCTCACGCCTTGTGTGGCCGCCATCAATGAACTGACTCGCCACTTTGGTGTGACGGTGGTCCTGTCCACGGCTACGCAACCCGCATTGCCCAACCTGGATTCGCCACACGAGATCATCCCAGAGGGGCTCACCCTGTACGAGCGATTGCGGCGAACCGATATCATCATCCCGAAAGCCCTGGAAGATCGTATGTCCTGGGAAGACCTATCTGTGCGTTTGCAGGAACACGATCAGGTTCTCTGTATTGTCAACACCCGTCGAGACTGCTACGACCTGTTTCATCTGATGCCCGAAGGAACGATCCACCTCTCAGCCCTCATGTGTGGCGAACACCGTTCCCACATCATCAAGACCATCAAGGATCGCTTGGCGAACAAAGAGGCCATCAGGGTCATCAGCACGCAACTAGTGGAGGCGGGGGTGGACATTGATTTCCCTGTGGTCTTTCGTGCTTTGGCGGGGCTGGATTCAATCGCTCAAGCCGCAGGTCGATGTAATCGTGAAGGGAGATTGGAGCAGAAAGGCCAAGTCGTGGTCTTTGTCCCGCCTAAATCCGTACCACGAGGGCTGTTGCACAAGGGAGAATGCACCACCGAAGAACTGCACTCGCTGCCCGGATTTGATGCACAGACGCCAGAGTCCTTCACACGCTACTTCGATCTGTTCTACTCCAAGGTCAATGACACCGGCGAAGGGTTCCTCAAACGCTTGACTCCTTCTGATCCCAGGACACTGGATGTCGCGTTTCGCTCGGTTGGAGACGAGTTCCGCCTGATCGACGACGAGGCCCAGCGACCGGTATTCGTCCACTACGGCAAAGGAGAAGCATTGATTCGCGAGCTGCAGCACACCGGTCCAGATCGAAGCCTGATGCGCAGACTACAGCGTTACACAGTCAATCTCCCTACACGACTGGCTGACAGAATGCGGAATGATGGGCTATTGGAAGAGGTGTGGCCGGGATTCCTCGCTCAGTGTCATCTTGAGATCTACAGTGATTCCATCGGCCTCGATGTGTATCAAACAGGCTTTCCCATTGAGGATCTGACATGTGTATGATGTGCCTGTACGGCACAGAGAAAGGAGGTGCCGCATGAGGGGCTTCAGTCTGGAGGTAAGTGGCCCTTATGCCTGCTTCACTCGCCCCGAAATGAAAGTCGAACGGGTCAGCTACGACGTGATCACGCCATCCGCCGCTCGCTCGATCTTCGAAGCAATCCTCTGGAAACCCGCGATTCGCTGGCGCGTCACGCGCATCGAGGTGCTGGCACCGATCCGCTGGATTTCTGTCCGTCGCAACGAGGTTGGGAAAGTGGCCTCGCTCCGTTCCGACGGCATCTTCATTGAAGTGGAACGACAGCAGCGGGCAGGTCTATTCCTCCGCGATGTCAGATACGGCCTGCATGGCGAGTTTGATTTCATCCCGCCGGATAAGCGGGCCCAGGTGTACAACCCTGTGCCGGATTGGCTGGTCGATTCAGATGAAAGAGAGGCCCCGTGTCAACCGGATGTCCGCCCGGATGAAACCCAAGCGAAATATGCCGCGATGTTTCAACGCCGCGCAACGAAGGGTCAGTGCTTCAATCAACCCTATCTCGGATGCCGCGAATTCTCGTGCGCATTTCGTCTGGTGGATCAAGAATGCGATTCGCCTCCCCCTATCGACGAGACACGCGACCTGGGCTGGATGCTCTATGATCTCGATTTCGGTGACCCTGCCGACCCCAGACCCATGTTTTTCCGCCCACAGATGGAGCACGGGGTGATTCGCGTCCCGCATCCTGATAGCGAGGAGGTGCGCAAATGATTCTCCATGCACTCAAGGAATACTATGACCGCAAGGGCCAGGGGCTGCCGCCAGTTGGATGGACGGAGAAAGGCATCGACTATGTAATCGTCCTTCGGGAAGACGGCACGTTCCAACAGATTGACTGTCTCCAAGAGAACGAGGGTGGCAGGACGATTCCCTTTCCCAGTATCGTTCCGCATATTGGGAAGCAGGCTCTCAAGCACACCAACAGCCATACAGATGCTAACCTGCTTTGGGACAATTCCGCCTTTGTCCTCGGCGTAGGCAGCGACGGAGATAAGAAGCGCGACAGCTTTGTCGCCGCAGTTCAAATGTGGCTGGGTGATGTCATCGATGATGGCGTTTCATCCGTCCTCTCCTTCTTCTCCTCGGTGAACGCGCACCCAGAGACCCTGCGACCGATACTCGACCACCCTGAATATGGAGAGAGCATCCGTTCGGGGAATCCCATCGTGAGCTTCCGCTTGCTTGGCGATCAATACAGATTTATCTATGAGCGGCCGCCCATCCGCCAGGCTGTGTGCAGGAAATGGGGAAACCTAACGGAGAACAGCGGGCCTGGAATATGCCTTATTACAGGAGATCGAGAGGATATTGAGACATGCCACACCGTGATCAAGGGAGTCCGCGGAGCCCAGACTTCCGGAGCTACGATTGTTGGCTTCAACGAGGCATCGTTCAGGTCTTTCGGCAAAGAACAAGGTGTCAACGCTCCCGTCGGCAAGACCGCTGCCTTCGCCTACACCACCGCGTTGAATCATCTCTTGGGCCGGGACTCCCCGCAGAAGATGCTGATTGGGGATGCCACTACTGTATTCTGGGCGGAAAGGTTTGTCGCGTTGGAAACGGAAATCGTTGACATCTTCGGCGAGCCGCCCAAAGATGACCCTGACCGTGGGATCAATGCAGTCAAGAGCTTGTATGCGTCAGTCGAAACCGGTGCCTTCGCCGCCGACGAAGGACAGGGCAGGTTCTATGTACTTGGGTTGGCGCCCAATGCCTCCCGCATCGCGATCCGCTTCTGGATTGTCGATACCGTCGCCGCCGTGGCGGGAAAGCTCGTTCAGCACTTTGAGGACTTGAAGATCGTCCACGGACCGAGAGACAAAGATGTCCTGTCGCTGTTTCGCCTGCTCGTCTCCACTGCCGTCCAGGGCAAATCGGAGAACGTACCGCCTAACCTGGCCGGCGAGACGATGCGAGCTATCCTGGAAGGCCTACCCTATCCTCAAACGCTGCTGCAGGCGCTTGTTCGTCGCATCCGTGCGGAGCACGAGATCACCTATGCCCGCGCTTCTTTTGTCAAAGCATGCATCAATCGCCAAACACGCTTCAAGAACCCCCAGGTTAAGGAGGAACTCACAATGAGCCTTGATCCCAGCAACACAAACATCGGCTATCGGCTTGGGCGGTTGTTCGCGGCGTTGGAGAAGATACAAGCCGAGGCTAATCCCGGCATCAACGCCACGATCCGCGACCGTTTCTATGGCGCAGCTTCCGGCATGCCTGTTGCGGTCTTCAGCAACCTGATGCGCCTCAAGAATCATCATCTCGCCAAACTCGAAAACAAGGGGCGGCGGGTCAATTTCGAGCGTCTGATTGCCGAAATCGTGAACGACGTGCGGGACTTCCCCACGCACCTGTCTCTTGCCGACCAAGGACGCTTCGCCATCGGCTACTACCACCAGACTCAGCAGTTCTACACCAAGAGGGAATCCATGCCGGACGAATCTCAACCTCTAACTGAAGGAGAACGAAATCATGAGTAATCTTGGAAACCGCTACGATTTTGTCTTGATCTTCGATGTGCAGGATGGCAATCCCAATGGAGATCCCGACGCAGGCAATTTGCCACGGATCGATCCGGAAACGGGGCATGGCATCGTCACGGACGTGTGTGTAAAACGCAAGGTGCGGAACTTCATTCAACTCACACAAGAAGGGGCCAACGGATATGACATCTTCGTGAAGGAGAAGGCTATCCTGAATCAGATGATCGAAGGTGCGTACAGAACCCTCAAGATCGATCTTGAGAAGCCGCCAGCAAACGAAGCCGATGGCAAGAAACGCAAAGAGAAAGGGGTAGGACAGGGTAGCGAAGTAAACAAGGCCAGGGTCCAAATGTGCGCGCAGTATTTCGACATCCGCTCGTTCGGGGCGGTGCTATCGACTGGTGCCAATGCTGGCCAGGTTCGTGGGCCGGTACAACTGACCTTTGCGCGCTCGGTTGATCCTGTTGTGACTCTGGAGCACTCGATCACGCGCATGGCCGTGGCAACCGAAGCCGAGGCAGAGAAGCAAAGCGGCGACAACCGCACAATGGGCCGAAAGAACACAGTCCCCTACGGTGTCTACGTTGCACATGGTTTTGTGTCTGCCCATCTGGCGGCGCAGACTGGTTTCTCCAAAGAGGATTTGGACTTGTTGTGGGACGCTCTCTGCAACATGTTCGAGCACGACCGATCAGCCGCGCGGGGGCTGATGTCTTCTCGGAAATTGGTCGTTTTCGAACATGAGAACGCCCTTGGCAAGGCCCCGGCCTATAAGCTGTTCAACACTGTCAAGACAGGCTCAGCGAGGCAGCAACCCGCTCGCAGGTTCGAGGACTACGAAGCCAGCATAGAGACGCCTCCTGATGGCCCGCTCGCGGGGTTCCCAGGCATTACAGTCATCAACAAGCTGTGAACCATGTACTCCGAAGACGAACTGCTTCCGATCTCCGCTCTGCAGCATCTGTCGTTCTGTGAGCGGCAGTGGGGGTTGATCCATTTGGAGCAGGTCTGGTCGGAGAATCTCTTCACGGCCGAGGGGCGGAATCTGCACGAGAAGACCCACGAAGCCGACTGTGAGAACCGGCCGGGCCTGCGGATCGTGCGTGGGCTTCGCCTTCGCTGTCTGCGGCTGGGGCTTGTGGGGCAGGCCGATGTGGTCGAGTTTCACAAGGCTGAGGTCGGGGTATCGCTCGATGGGGCTGCGGGGCTGTGGCGGCCGTTTCCCGTCGAGTACAAGCGGGGCAAGGCCAAACCCGACAACTGCGACCGCGTCCAGCTCTGCGCCCAGGCGATATGCCTGGAGGAGATGCTCGGGGCCGAGATCCACGAGGGGGCCCTCTTCTATGGTCGGCCCCGCCGGCGGGAGACGGTCGAGTTCACGCCCCAGCTTCGCGGCGAGACCGAGTCGCTCGCCGCCCGGCTCCATGAACTGCACGCCGCCGGGCGGACGCCCAAGGCCCGCTACGGCCCCAAGTGCAAGAGCTGCTCCCTGCTGGAGGTCTGCATGCCCAAGATCACCGGACTCGACAAGGACGTTGCCCACTACCTGGCCAAGGCCCTGGAGAAAGAGCCATGAAAAGGCTGCTCAATACGCTGTTCGTCACCACGCAGGGGGCATACCTCTCCAAACAGGGCGACACGATCTGCGTGAACGTCGAGCAAGAGACCAAGCTCCGCGTGCCGATCCACAACCTGGGCTCGGTCGTCTGCTTCGGGAATGTTGGGTGCAGTCCGTTCCTCATGGGCTTCTGCGGCGAGCAGAACGTGACGCTCTCGTTTCTCTCGGAGAGCGGCCGATTCCTGGCCCGCGTTCACGGTCCCGTCAGCGGCAACGTCCTGCTTCGCAAGGAGCAGTATCGCCGCTCGGACGACGCCTCCGCCAGCGCCCTGATCGCTCGCTCCCTCATCACGGCGAAACTGGCCAACAGCCGGATCGTCCTGCAGCGAGCCCAGCGGGACCGTGAGGACCTCCAGCACAGCCCCGCCATTGGCAAGGCTCTTGACAGTCTCTGGGAGCTGATCCAGGCCGTGAAGGACGAACCCGATCTGGACCGCATCCGCGGCATCGAAGGAACCGGTGCCAACCTCTACTTCTCCGTCTTCGACCTGCTGATCGGCGCCAACAAGGAGCAGTTCTTCTTCAAGGAACGCTCTCGCCGACCGCCGCTGGACAACATGAACGCGCTGCTTTCGTTCCTGTACACACTGCTGGTGCATGACGTTGAGTCCGCCCTGGAGGCCGTCGGGCTCGACCCGGCGGTCGGATTCCTCCATCGCGACCGGCCGGGCCGCCCGAGCCTGGCGCTGGACCTCATGGAGGAGTTCCGGGCCTACCTCGCGGACCGAATGGCCCTGTCGCTGGTCCACCGCCAGCAGATCAAGCCGGAGGGGTTCACCAGAACCGAATCGGGAGCGGTCACGATGGACGACGAGACGCGAAAGGCGGTCTTGATCGCCTGGCAGAAGCGTAAGCAGGAGGAAATCACCCATTTGTTTCTCCAGGAGTCGGTGCCTTTGGGTCTGCTTCCGCATATCCAGGCCCAGCTCCTGGCCCGGCATCTGCGGGGCGACCTGGAAGGGTATCCGCCGTTCCTGTGGCGGTGAGGGGATACAGCGATGATGGTCCTGGTAGCATACGATGTGAAAACCGAAACGCCGGCAGGCCAACGAAGGCTCCGACAGGTGGCGAAGCTCTGCGAGAACCGCGGGCAACGAGTGCAAAACTCGGTCTTCGAGTGTCTGGTCGATCCGGCCCAGTGGGTCCAGCTCAAGCACGGCTTGCTCGACATCGCCGATCCGGAAAAGGACAGCCTGCGGTTCTACTACCTCGGAAAGAACTGGCACAGGCGCGTGGAGCACTTCGGAGCCAAAGCCGGCTATGACCCGGAAGGACCGCTATTGATCTGAAAGCCCCACCGCGAACCCCAAGTGCCCGGGTTTTCGCCGGGAGGTTCGCGATTGCCGTAAGTGGCTCATTGGCAAGTATATAGAGGACCGCGGGCGACATGGAGCCCGTTTCTGGGCACTGAATCCGCAGAGGTTCGCGATCACCGTTGCCTAACCTACACCTTCTGCTATACTTGCGCACATAACAGTCACCCCCTCACGGGGGGGTGTGGATTGAAACAAAGCCGCGGCCTGCCCACCGGCGATCTCCTCTTGTCACCCCCTCACGGGGGGGTGTGGATTGAAACGCGCACCTGATGAAGATCGACGCGTGAGGTTTGGTCACCCCCTCACGGGGGGGTGTGGATTGAAACCCATCATCTGCGACTCGACAGAAGTATTGATCCAGTCACCCCCTCACGGGGGGGTGTGGATTGAAACTCGCCTCCAGTGTATTATCTGGCCAGGTGTCCAAGTCACCCCCTCACGGGGGGGTGTGGATTGAAACCTTCAGCTTGCCCGCGTAGTCGGGCCAGCGGGCCGTCACCCCCTCACGGGGGGGTGTGGATTGAAACGCTCAATCCTGCACGCGGGTCCACACGCGTGACACGTCACCCCCTCACGGGGGGGTGTGGATTGAAACATGCTGGCTGAACGACAAACCCTTACACCAGTAGGTCACCCCCTCACGGGGGGGTGTGGATTGAAACGTGCCGGAGTTCGGCCACTGGTTCGGCCAGGGGAGTCACCCCCTCACGGGGGGGTGTGGATTGAAACTTTTTGACTTTTGACCGCTGAACCCCCTATATTGTCACCCCCTCACGGGGGGGTGTGGATTGAAACACTCAATCCTGCACGCGGGTCCACACGCGTGACACGTCACCCCCTCACGGGGGGGTGTGGATTGAAACGCCGGTTGGACGGCGACGCACGGGCCGGGATGCAGTCACCCCCTCACGGGGGGGTGTGGATTGAAACGCGCCACAACTGGGTGCCCAGCGTGTGCCTGGCTGTCACCCCCTCACGGGGGGGTGTGGATTGAAACGCAACGCCTTGATTTCCGCTTCGCTCATGTACTTGTCACCCCCTCACGGGGGGGTGTGGATTGAAACGGCCGGCGCCGACCAGATCTCCAGCGGCCGTGAGGTCACCCCCTCACGGGGGGGTGTGGATTGAAACGAGCCACCCCCAGTCCGTTGCGGGCAGTCGCGAGGTCACCCCCTCACGGGGGGGTGTGGATTGAAACACGGTGGCGCACGCGAAGCTGGGTGGCACGATCCGTCACCCCCTCACGGGGGGGTGTGGATTGAAACCGCGAGCGGGGTAAGGACCACTGGTGCTACGATGTCACCCCCTCACGGGGGGGTGTGGATTGAAACCGCGCTCGCGCGGCGAGCGTTATCAACCCGTCGTGTCACCCCCTCACGGGGGGGTGTGGATTGAAACACTGGTATCTATGGCATAGGTACGGAAGGCGTATGTCACCCCCTCACGGGGGGGTGTGGATTGAAACGCCAAGCGGTCCGCGCCGCGCAGAAGCCGATGCGAAGTCACCCCCTCACGGGGGGGTGTGGATTGAAACACCCAGGCCATCAGGGTGTACGGGTAGGCAGAGGTCACCCCCTCACGGGGGGGTGTGGATTGAAACAAGGTCTACCGTCGTCTGCCGAACGGGGGAAAGGTCACCCCCTCACGGGGGGGTGTGGATTGAAACTGTTACGATCCGCCGGCACTGAGCGACCAGCAGAGTCACCCCCTCACGGGGGGGTGTGGATTGAAACGCCGGTGATCTCAACTGCATCACGCTGGCACCCGCCGTCACCCCCTCACGGGGGGGTGTGGATTGAAACTACGCGAGCGGCCGACAGTGGGGCTATCTCTCGAGTCACCCCCTCACGGGGGGGTGTGGATTGAAACCGGGCAACGTACGGAAGCCCTCCGCACCCGACAAGTCACCCCCTCACGGGGGGGTGTGGATTGAAACACCCCTGTCACACGCGGCTGGACTCGCGTGTGGGTCACCCCCTCACGGGGGGGGTGTGGATTGAAACACTGAAGGGCCGTACACTGTCGTCGACGTGAACGTCACCCCCTCACGGGGGGGTGTGGATTGAAACGCGTGCACGCGTTCCTCCCGTCGCGGGCGCGGGTTGTCACCCCCTCACGGGGGGGTGTGGATTGAAACTCCACCGAACTGTCGAAAAAGAAACTAATGTACTGTCACCCCCTCACGGGGGGGTGTGGATTGAAACCAAGCCCCACGGCAACCTCGGCCGTCGTCTCAGCCGCGTCACCCCCTCACGGGGGGGTGTGGATTGAAACTGCTCATCATGGTGACCAGTGGTGACGACGTAGCGTCACCCCCTCACGGGGGGGTGTGGATTGAAACACCGAAGGGCATTACCTTCCGGACGGGGAGGTCGAGTCACCCCCTCACGGGGGGGTGTGGATTGAAACCATCGCAGCATTCCTATCGTCAGTCGCAGAAACGTCACCCCCTCACGGGGGGGTGTGGATTGAAACTGGACGATGATGCCCCAGTGATCGGGCATCACGCGTCACCCCCTCACGGGGGGGGTGTGGATTGAAACCGCTCCCGCACTCCAGCGACCCCGTCTTCTTGACGTCACCCCCTCACGGGGGGGTGTGGATTGAAACTCCTCCTGGGGCTTGACCCACTTGACGGAGCCCTGTCACCCCCTCACGGGGGGGTGTGGATTGAAACGCTCCGAGGCTATCGCTGAAGTCGTCGATCGCTAGTCACCCCCTCACGGGGGGGTGTGGATTGAAACTTGGTTGCGCAGGCGGTGGAATCGGGGTGTACTGGTCACCCCCTCACGGGGGGGTGTGGATTGAAACTCGACGGAGAATCCGACCAAGTCCCCGGCGTCTAGTCACCCCCTCACGTGGAAATCGGCATGTAAAAGGGACCCACGTCGGCGCCGAATTGGGACCCACCTATGTCATACTATACACCCTTACGTCACGCCGTCAACGGGGTCATGGCTTCGCTGATTTGCTTTTCTTCACCGACTCGCGGAAGCGGTAGCTCTCGCCGGTGAGCTCGAAGATGTGGCAGTGATGCGTCAGCCGGTCCAGCAGGGCCGCCGTCATGCGTTCGCCCTGGAAGACCTGGCCCCACTCGCTGAACGGCAGGTTGCTCGTGAGCAGCAGACTGGACCGCTCATACCGATCCGCGAAGACCTGGAACAGCAACTCCGCCCCGGTCCGGCTGAACGACAGGTAGCCCAACTCATCGCAGATCAGCAGGTCCAGTCGGTCGAGCTGGCCCAGGAAGCGATCGAGTTGATACTGCTTCTGGGCCTGCTCCAGACGGGTCACCAGGTTCGCCGCCGTGAAGAACCGCACCCGCCGGCCGGCCCGGCAGGCCGCCAGGCCCAGGGCGATCGCCAGGTGCGTCTTGCCGACTCCCGAGTTTCCGATCAGGCACAGGTTCTCGTGCTGATCGAGCCACTGGCAGCGGGTCAGCTCCACGATCTTCTGCTTGTTCAGGCTCGGCACGCAACTGAAGTCGTAGCTGTCGAGGTCCTTATAGACCGGGAACGCCGCCTGCTTGATCCGCGACTGCAACGCATTGGCAGACCGCTGCGCCGACTCCAGCTCCACCAAACGCAGCAAGTATTGCAGGTAGTGGGCGTTCTCCTGGGCCGCCTCCTGCGAGAGCTTCTCGTACTCGGCCAGCATCGCCGGCAGTCGCAGCCGCTTCAAATGCACCGTCAGCAATCGTCGTTCGTTGTCCATCGTCATACAGGTCTCCTTGTCGTGGGGATAATAGTAGATCGAAATGGTCCAGCGTAGGAATCGGGAGTTGCAGGCAGTCGTTCGGGTGCGTATCGGCGGGAAGATCGGCGCCGCCGGGGAGCGGACGGTCCCCGAGCCGCCGGACCGTGGCGAGGATGTGATCGGCGTGGACCGTCGTCTTCTTACGGCACTGGCTGATGGCCTCTTCGACCACCTTCACCGGGTACTCGGCGAGCAGTTGCAGGACCCGCACGTACTGTCGGGCTCCGGCCGCCAGGCCCTCTCGCTGCTCGAAGTCCGACCGCAACTGCTCGAAGCAGGCGGGCAACTCCCAGCGGTCGAACACGAAGGAATGATCCAACGCCGCCGGCCGGCGGCCGAGGATCGCCAGGTAGTGCTGGGGCAGGACGATCCATTCGTCCCGGGCGTAACTGCGCTGGTGCCGGGCGAGCACGCCGGCCTCGGAGGTCACCTCGATCCGATCCACGTACGCCTTGATCGTCACCGTCTGGAAGGCCCAGCGCCGCGGAACGCTGTAGCGGTTCGTGTCGAACCGCACCGTCTGGTACTTGTCCACCTTGGCCGTCGAGGGAACGAAGGGATCGAAGGCGTGAGCCGGCAGAGTCAGGGCCGCTTGCTGGTCCTGCTCGAACAGCTCCCCGATCGTCTGGGTCTTGCCCGCCATCGTGTGATCCCGCTTGGCCAGGGCGCAGGATCGCAGGTACGCGTTCAGCTCGGCCAGATCCTCTGCTCGCGGAACGGGAGTCGCCCAGTCCCGCTGGAGGTCGTAGACGCTGTGCTCGACGGCGGGCTTCTCGTTGCCCCGCGCCGGCATGCAGAACCGCGGATCGAAACGGTAGTGGCTCGCCAACGCCGCGTACCGCGACTGCACCTTCCGCTGGCGACCCTCCAGAACCGCCGTGGCCACCGTCGTGGGGTTGTCCCACCAGACCTCCCAGGGCACGCAGCCGAAGAACGCGAACCCCTCGACCATGCCCGCCAGGATCGCCTCCGTCCGCTCGCTGGGCAACGCGACGGCGAAACGATACCCCGAGTGACTCCACGTCAAGAGCAGCACCGAGACCTGCCGACGCCCGTCGGGAAAGTCCACGTAGATATGACCGAAGTCCGCCTCCAGACGCCGGCCCGGCGGATGCGTCAGCGGGATAAATGTCTCACGTCGGTCCCGCACGATCCGGCCCACGTACCGCCGCACCTGGTCGTAGCCGCCGGCATAGCCGTGCTCATCCCGCAACCGCCGGTAGAGCTTCGCCGCCGTATGCTGCTGCTTGCGGGGGGCCTGCTCGTCCTCCGCCAGGATCTGTTCGATCAACGCCTTGTACGGACCCAGCCGGGGCGCCGGACGATCCTCCCGCAGCGTGTACGGACGGGGCTCGCTCTCGGCCAGAACCTGCCGGACCTTCCGACGGGAATGGTTGAACCGCCGGGCGATCTGCCGAATGCTCATCCCGTCCCGATGCGCGATCCGGATCCTGCAATACTCTTCCACCGTCAGCATCCTTCCGTCTCCGTCATCCGTGGGCCTTCTTCCAAAAGCCCTCAGACTACGGAGATCACTGCGGTGGGTCCATTTTCGATGCCGATTCTACTCCCCAACGTGGGTCCCTTTTACATGCCGATTTCCAGCCAAAGACCGATTCAACACCGACCTACTGGCATTCTTTGAGACCTGAGATGGTAGGGTTACACCCCATAGATCGAGGGCCGGCCCATGGCGTAGCATATCTGTATGTGGAAGGATAGGTCGAAGAACGCAGCAGCAGACAGAAGCAGGTGTGAAGGATCGAATGGCCATGGGGAGTAGGAGCAAGGAGGCTCGCCAATCTCGCAAACTGCAAGGAGACTCCTATGTTCTGGACGATTGCCGCTCTATTGGTATTCCCGTGGCTGCTCGGGCTATTGATCCGTTGCGCAGTCGGAGGGGCTCATTCACCTCCTGCGGGGGGCTACCTTCATGGTGGTGTTCATCAGGACACCTGAGGGGTCACAATCCGCGTGAGACACACTCCTGCGGCAGGACGGCCAAGAAGGAAAAGACGATTGTATGTGCAGAACAGTGACAAAGCAGTGTTGTGGCGACGATACGGACTGCCGAGAAGGGAGTGACCTCGGATGAACATCCTATTGATCTACCCCGAGTTCCCGGATACGTTCTGGAGCTTCAAGCACGCGTTGAAGTTCGTGGGGAAACGCGCGGCTCTGCCGCCACTGGGGCTGTTGACGATCGCGTCCATGCTGCCGCGAGAGTGGTCGCAGCGGCTCGTAGACACCAACGTGCGGAGTCTGACAAAAAGAGATCTGGCATGGGCCGACTGCGCGTTCATCAGTGCCATGGTCGTCCAGCGTGAATCGGCGCATCGGGTCATTGCCCGGTGCAAGGAGGCGGGTGTGCAGATCGTGGCCGGCGGTCCGTTGTTCCAGATCGAACACGAGAAGTTCGAAGCCGTGGACCATTTCGTGTTGAACGAGGCGGAATTGACGCTTCCATCCTTCCTCAAAGACCTGATGCAAGGCAATCCCGAGCGAGTCTATTCATCCGCAGAGCACGCGGATTTGCGGTTTACGCCTCGACCCATGTGGGAGTTGCTTGACCTCAGGCGATACGCCAGTATGAGCATCCAGTTCTCTCGCGGTTGCCCCTTCAACTGCGACTTCTGCAACGTCACCGCTTTGCTCGGCCATCGAGTGCGCACCAAGACCTCGCAGCAGGTTATCGCCGAACTCGACAACCTCTACGCCCGCGGCTGGCGGGATGAGGTGTTCTTCGTGGATGACAATTTCATCGGAAACAAGCAATTCCTGAAGAACGATCTCCTGCCGGCCCTGATTGAATGGCGCAAGGGCAAGACCGGAATCCTCTTCTTCACCGAGGCCTCGATCAATCTGGCCGACGACAAACCGTTGATGGAGATGATGGTGGAGGCCGGATTCAACAAGGTCTTCATCGGTATCGAGACCCCGGACGAGGAATGCTTGGCCGAGTGCAGCAAAATCCAGAACAGGAACCGGAACCTCGTGGAGGACGTGAAACGTATCCAGCGAGCCGGGCTTCAGGTGCTCGGCGGCTTCATCGTCGGTTTCGATCACGATCGGCCCTCCATCTTCCAGAGGCAGATTGACTTCATCCAGAAGAGCGGCATCGTGACCGCCATGGTCGGCTTGCTGCAAGCCCCTCCCGGAACACGGCTGTATGAGCGGATGAAAAGGGCCGGGCGTCTTCGCGGGGACTCGTCGGGAGACAACGTGGACGGCACCACGAACATCATTCCGGCGATGAATCTGGACACTCTGCGAGAGGGCTACAAAGAACTCTTGCAGCACATCTATTCGCCGGAACAATACTATCGGCGCATCAGGACCTTTCTCCGTGAATACAAGCCACCCCGAATACGAGGGCGGATACGGTTGTCCCATATCCTCGCGCTCCTGCGGTCGTTCTATCGGCTGGGCCTCGTGGGCCAGGGACGGTTTCACTACTGGAAGCTCCTGCTCTGGACCCAGTTCCGGCGCCCCCGGCTCATTCCCGAGGCCGTCGTCCTGGCCATCTGTGGTTACCATTTTCGAAAAGTCTGCGAACGGCACGTGATGTAACGCCGCCTGCAGAAGGGATAAGCAAAGGAGAGACGCGATGAGAACGAAAGTTGGTTTGTGGATCGACCACAGGAAGGCTATTATCGTGGCGGTCACGGACAAGGGGGAAGAGATACGATTGATTATATCGAAGGTGGAAAGGCAGCTCCGCCGCTCGGGGGATTCCCCTCTTGAGGGGGCCTATGACAAAGCGCAAGCACCGGCACGCAACAGCCGCCAGAGAACACTGACGGCACATCTCAACATCTACTATGATGCGGTCATTGCGTGTATTCGTGATGCGGAGTTCATTCTGGTGTTTGGTCCCGGCGAGGCCAAGGGGGAATTGAAGAAGCGGCTCAAGAAAGCCAACCTCAGTGGCCGCATCGTGGGTATGGAGACCGTGGACAAAATGACGGATCATCAGATTGCGGCGAAAGTCCGACAGCACTTTCACGACAATTGAGATCTGGCATAGGATCGCAACGGCACACGGGTGGGATTCTGCAATGAGCCTGCTGATCAGGCGGGACGCCCTAACCACGGCGTTGGCACCCGGATTCAGGGAGTATATCCAATTTGTCCAGGTAGGGTTATACCCCATAGCAAGGAGCCGGCGCGTGGCGTAGCATGCATTGAGTGACAGGTCCGCCAAGCAAGTTCGGAAGGTTGACAATGTGACGTGTCAGATAGCCAAGGAGGAAGGCAACGGCAAGGAGGGGCGGTGGATCGACGCCGGCTGGTGCATCCGTGCACCCGTCGGCCATGAATGTCGACCCCATTGCAGGGGGAATCCTATACTGCGGATGACCAAGGACCGAATACGAGCGTCGAATCCAGGAAAGGATCACAGCTATGCTCCATGTTCTGCATTCTCACTGCTATGTTGACTTTGGGCCCAAGAGGGCCTTCGGACGACCCGCAAAGTACTGTGGGATCAAGCTGCGAACCAGATATTTGGACGATAAGCTACGAGGTAATCATGGCAAGGACAGCCACACTGATGGAGCTTCCGCTTACAGATCACCGTAGACCCCTGGAGGCACAGAATGACCAAGGGCGTGATGCTTCGCCGAACGGCGGTGCATTGGCGGAACAGATCCTTGGGAAGATGAATGCCACGCCTCAGGAGGAGGTACTGCAGAGGATCGCATCCCTGCCCCGCACCCGACGAGACAAGGTGCTGGACATCCGCCGGCAAATCGCGGAGGGAACCTACGAAGTGGCGGATCGCTTGGAACGAACGGTAGATCGGATACTCGAAGCGATCACTGCCTGATCGCCACTGCACTCCTGCTGCCAGCATGATGATCGCAGGAGCAATGCCGCCGGTGCGTGAACTGAGTCTATCCGGAGTGCCGGCGATAAAGGAGGTCGTGTCTCATGATAGCTAACACTCATGGTGAACGGCGAGAGCGCGTTGCATCTTGCTACATATCGCGCTTCGACACACTCGAAGAGATGACCCTCCAAGGCATGAAGGACCCGGCCCGATCACCGCACGACAGTTCGTCACAATCGGAGTGCAGCACTTGCGATTGTGTGCTTGTGTTCGATGCCGGTAGCTGGCATCGGACATCGCACAGGATGACGATGACCTGCTGCACAATGTGACGAGTCATCTGGGAAGACGTGTTTCCCACGAGTCCGGGATCCGGAAAGCTGCCGATCCGAGACAATCGTGTGCTCGGCTGATCACCGTGAAAGGAGGATCCTATGGATCCAATCATGTTCATCCTGTTATTTGTCGCTACGGCTGTTGTGACCATCTTTCTCGCGGGCATACGGGTTGTCCGCCCTACGCATCGTGGCCTCATAGAAAGGCTCGGCAAGTACAGACGCTATGCCAAATGGGGTTTCAATTGGATCATCCCTCTCATTGACAGAATGATCCAGGTCAATGTTACGGAGCAGATGGTGGACGCCCAGCCGCAGGAGATCATCACCAATGACAATCTCAATGCCAGGGTGGATGCCCAAGTCTACTTCAAGGTCAAAGACGACGAGGAGAGCGTCAAGAGCTCGCAGTACAATGTCAACAACTACCAGTTTCAGATTGTCAACCTCGCACGTACGACGCTGCGCAACATCATCGGGACGCTCACGCTGAAATCAGCCAACAGCGAGAGAGACAAGATCAACACCTCGCTTCTTGAGACGTTGGCCAGGGAAACCAAGCACTGGGGAATGGAGATCGTTCGGACGGAGTTGAAGGAGATCGACCCTCCCAAGGATGTCCAGGAGACCATGAACAAAGTGGTCAAGGCGGAGAATGAGAAGGTCGCTGCGTTGGATTTCGCCGATGCAGTGGAGCGGCAGGCCGACGGAGTCAAGAGGTCGGAGATCAAGAAAGCGGAAGGGATCAAGCAGGCCAAGATTCTGGCGGCGGAGGGCGAGGCCGAAGCCATCCGGCTCGTCAACGAGGCGGCGAACACGTACTTTGTGGGAAACGCGCAGCTTCTCCGCAAGCTTGAAGCCCTGGAGAAGTCCCTGGGTCAAAATGCAAAGATCGTCATTCCTTCCGGTTCTGAACTCGTCAACGTCATTGGGGAAATGGCCGGCTTTCTGCCGTTGACAAAGGCATAAGCAGGACCGGTATGAAGCGGAGTTGCTGAAATAGTCAACGGACAAGAGAAGAACTCGTTATGCGAATTGCGATGCTATCTTGGGAGTCGTTGCACTCCATCGCCATCGGAGGAGTCGCCGCCCATGTGACCGAACTGGCTGCTGCGCTGGCAAGGAGAGGGCACCAGATCCACGTGTTTACCCGCCGCGCCTATGGCCAGGCAGGTCATGACTGGACGGACGATGTTCATTATCACCGGTGTACGTACCTGCCCCACGGTGATTTCGTGGATGACATCAACAGTATGTGCCGGTCGTTCGTAGATCGTGTCTTCGAGGTGGAGGATATGGTCGGCCGTTTCGACGTCATCCACGCACACGATTGGCTGGCGGCCAATGCGATGATATGGATCAAGCAGGGCCGTGGACACAAATGCCTGTTTACGATCCACTCCACCGAATATGCCCGCTGTGGCAACGCCTTCCCAATGGGTCGATCCGATCGCATCCGCTGCCAGGAGCGGGCGGGGACCTACTGGGCGGATCGCGTGATAGCCGTCTCACAGGCCGCCAAAGACGAGATCACCTGGATGTACGAGGTGCCGCATTCGAAGACGTCGGTGGTTTATAATGGGGTCAGTCCGGAACGCTTCGATCAACCTACTGACCCCGGCGCAGACAAGCGGCGGTATCACATCGGCCCCCTGGATCCCACGATCTTGTTCTGTGGTCGGCTGTCCTGGCAGAAGGGCCCCGATATCCTGGTCGAAGCCATTCCTGCCATCCTCAGACGACATCCATCCTCGCGCTTCGTGTTTGCCGGTGATGGTGATATGAGGGATGCACTGGAGTCGCGGGTTCGTCAATTGGGCGTGACGCACGCGGTGCGGTTCCCGGGCTATCGCAGTGGAGATGATCTGGTTCGCTTGTACAAACTGGCGGAGGTGGTTTGCATGCCGAGCCGCAATGAGCCATTCGGGATCGTTGTGCTCGAAGCCTGGAGCGCCGGCAAACCGGTCATCGCAAGTCAGAACGGTGGCCCCGCCGAGTATGTTCGGCATGAAGTGGACGGGCTGAAGATCTACCCGAATCCCGACTCTGTGGCATGGGGAGTCGCTCACATATTCTCCGATCTCGACCGGGCTCGATGGATGGGCCAGAATGGTCGGAAGGCCGTGCAGGAACGGTTCACCTGGGACACCATTACGGAACAAATACTGGACATCTACCAGGGGCTTTGCCCAAGCCCAGCGATGCCGGCGCACCGGGTCACTGATAGCGTCAAGGCAGTGCTTGCCGCGTCTTCCCACGAGGCATCCTGGACCGGTGTCTTGAACGTGGGCTCTCTGGCAATCACCGATGTGGCGGGAGCATGCGGTCCACACACGTGCGTGCAAGCCAAGCTCCATTTCGGAGCCGCGGATCTTGAGGAAGAGGTTCACGACGCTATGACAGTGTGGGAATCGTCTCTGGTTCGCTCTGGTCTCATCCCTCAGCGTCAGGACCACACTCTGATTGTAAGGGGCGGTCGGGAGACAGTAGTGGCCGGACTGAAGCGCTGCGATCAACACATGCTACGAACGCGAGTCTGTCACAGTCGGCCGCCGAGCATCGAGATGGCGGAAATCCCCAGAGAGGCTCTGACAGGCGACCTCGTCTTTGCCACTCCTTGAGAGTGAACTTTCGTGCTTTTCTTGAGGCATCATGCGGCCCTTGAGAGGGCTTCCAGAAGGACGTCGGTCTTTTTGTCATGTCCGAATCGTTTGCCGAACATCGATTTTATTCGTTGGCTCCACAGGTGACGCCGAAGACTCG
>Ga0209096_1001604_pt1 | contig 24149 bp, 15 predicted proteins | sample AD_UKC034_MetaG_FD_184407 | JGI IMG/M metagenome (GOLD analysis project Ga0209096, IMG submission 184407) | Active sludge microbial communities of municipal wastewater-treating anaerobic digesters from USA - AD_UKC034_MetaG (SPAdes) (version 2) | ecosystem: Engineered > Bioreactor > Anaerobic >... | reverse complement strand
TCCCAGCACACTGGTTCACCAGTATTTTGTGGATGGTCCCGTTTCCGGCGCCGATGTCTGGCTGGGAAGCGGTGACGGAATCTCCAAATACGCGTCGGACTGGAGAACGATTCTGGTGTTTGGCGAGGGCCGGGGAAGCACCGACCGGCTCTGGAGCTCTTCTAGTTCCTGCGATTCAGGACTCGCTGCCACTTATTCTGCCACTTATTCCAATTACTGCGGAATTTATGCGCTGGATGTGACCAATTCGCTCAGTCCGCTACTTAAGTGGAGGATGAACACTTTTGACGCGACCACGCAGGCGCCCTATATCGGAGAATCCTGGAGTAAGATGGTGATGGGGCGAATCCGGACAAAATCCGGCGGAACAGAGACGGAAAAATGGGTGGGCTTTATCGGTGGAGGCTACAATGCGAATTCTTATTCGAAAAGCGGTGATGATCCGAGAGGGAAGGGGTTTTTTGTGGTGGATTTAAGCAATGGCCGCATTTTGTGGAGTTTTACGCTGGGAGGAGCAACGTCCAGCACGGGAAGTTCTTCCATGAAGTATAGCCTTCCCGCGCCTCCGTCCATTGTGGATACGGATAATGACGGTTTTGTCGATACGGCCTATCTTGGCGATCTGGGCGGAAACATGTGGCGCTTCAAGTTTTGCACCAAGTCCATGGTGAACAACGGTTGCTCAACTTCGGATTGGACAGGCGGCATGTTTTTTGATTCTTCCACCGGTTCCATCCGGCCGATTTATACCGGAGCGGCTGTGGCGAAGGACGCCAGCGGTAATTTGTGGGTTTTCTGGGGAACGGGAGACAAGGTGGATCCGACCGCGTCCAACGCCCAGGAACATTTCTATGCCGTGAAGGACAACCGGACCAGCAAGTATTCCGTGAGCGATATTGACAACATCACCCAGGAAAGTCAAACCTACGATCCGAACTCAACAACCGATGTCGGTTACCGTATCCAGCTTCCAGGAAGCGGCCAGAAGATTCTGGCGGAGCCGACGATCTTCGGCGGCGTGGCTTATTTTACCAGCTTTACGCCCGGCAATCCCAATGATCCCTGCGTACAGGCGGGAGAAGCGACGCTCAACGGCGTCAAATTCAACACGGGCGAAGGCATCTTCTCAAGTACGTCCGGTGGAAAAACCCGTCAGATGGCAATCGGCAGCGGAATTGCGTCTGCGCCGATTGTGTCGCTGAAGCCTTCCGGAACCGGTGGAGGGACCGATTCTATCGCCGATCTCTATGTGACGGTGAGCGGAGGCGGTTTGACTCAAGCCAGCACGCAAAAAGTGGATTTCAGCCCGCCGGGAGTGTCCAACATGACCAATATGATTTACTGGAAGGACCGGCGCATCGAGTGACGTCTCTTGCGCTTTCGGTCATCACTCCGGACGTTACGGGACAAGCGGATCAAAGGCCGCTTGTCTTTTATATCACTTGACAGATTGAGCCATTCTCTTTAGAGTTTTTCCTCAAACTTTCCATAGGAGACGATCATGAAAAATAAGCTTATCGCAGTCATTGAAACGGACAAAGGCGCCATCCGTCTGGTATTGTTTACCGATCAGACGCCGATGACCGTCAGCAATTTTGTCAACCTGGCCAGGCGCGGCTATTACAACAATCTGAAATTTCATCGCGTGATTCCGGATTTTATGATTCAGGGCGGTTGCCCCAACGGAGATGGACGTGGTGGTCCCGGCTATCGTTTTGCCGATGAATTTGTCAAGGAATTGCGACACAGCCAGCCGGGGAGGTTATCCATGGCCAATGCCGGACCCCAGACCAACGGCAGCCAGTTTTTTATCACTCATGTGCCGACGCCCTGGCTGGACGGCAAACACACGGTGTTTGGCGAAGTGGTCAGTGATGTGGATCAGGAAATTGTGAATTCTATCGTTCAGGGCGACAAAATCCATACGGTGACCATCGAAGGGGATATTTCCGAACTCATGGAAAAAACGCAAAAGATGGTGGAGAAATGGAATGCCACATTGGACGAGCATTTTCCCCAATTGGCCCGAATTGTGACATAAAGCTCGTTTTATCGAGGAGATCAACAGCATGGTGCGACTGCTTCAAGAAACGCCGGCCCGGATTGTGGAGAAGGACGGAACCATCCATTATGGCACTTTCCGGACTCCGTTTCGCAAGGCCAACATGGAAGATGCTCCGCTTTACACTTTGTCCGCCCCGCGCATCTGGAGGAATTTTCGGCTGAAGGAATGGCAGCACTTCGGCGTGATTATGCCAGACTGCTATTTTGGCACGGTTATTTTTGACGCAAAGATGGCGGGCATTTCCTTTTTCTATCTTTACGACCGCTTGCAGAATTCGCGTTTTGAACATCAACGGCAGGTGTCCGGGAAATCCATTTCCGTTGCCGGGCAGGTATATCAGGATTCCTGCTTTTTTGAGGCCAAAGGCTACCGAATTCACTTTGAAAACCGTCTGGACGAAGGATGGCACCGTATCCGGATCGATATTGACCAAAACGGCAGCCTTCCCCCGGTTCAGGGGGAAGTGATGGTTTATGAAGATCTGAACAAAATCGAGCCTTTGGTTCAGGTTTCGCCGATCAGCCCGAACCGTCCGTTTTACACGCACAAGGCGGCCGCGCCCGCGTCCGGCCGGCTTCAGGTGGGGAAAAGAGAAATTCTTCTGGAGCGAGAAGCCTGCATCGCTCTGTTTGATGAACAGAAAACCTACTATCCCTATGTCGCTTTCTGGAAGTGGGCGACGGCTGCCGGCTACAGCCAGGACGGAAAGCTTCTGGCGTTTAACCTTTGCCAGAATATGATGGATGACGATGAGGATTTCAATGAAAACTGTTTCTGGATGGACGGAAAGATTTCCTGCCTGAAAGCGGCAAGGTTTGAATATTCAGAGGTGTTAAAACCCTGGAAAATCCATACGAATGACGGATTGCTGGATCTTTTTTTTATTCCCGCCGGTGAACGGGCGCAGAAACTGAGCGCCGCCGGACTTGTCCGCTCCGATTTTCATCAGCCTTTTGGCCTTTATCGGGGGTCGTTTACGGACGACCGGGGCATCAACTTTCCGTTTGAAAATATGTTCGGATTGGCCGAACATCATGTCACACGCTATTAGCCCGATGTCTGAAAGAGCAAAGGAGAAGCAAGGATGCTCAAATGTCTGATCGTGGATGATGAAGAGCAAAATCTTTATCTTCTCGATACGCTTTTACGCGGCCACGGCTATGAAACGCTGACGGCGGAAAACGGAGAAGCGGCTTTGATCCTCGCCAGACAAACCCCTCCGGATCTGATTATTTCCGACATCATGATGCCGGTCATGGACGGATTTCAATTTTGCCGGGCGTGCAAAACAGACCCCATTTTAAAAAATATTCCATTTGTTTTCTATACGGCACAATACACGGAAAACCAGGACGAGGAATTTGCCATGTCTCTGGGGGCCGACCGGTTTATCGTCAAGCCTCAGGAACCGGAGATTTTTGTGCAGATGATGAAGGACGTGCTCATGCGCTACCCCTCCGGAGAAGCCAGGCCGGAAGCTCCGCTGGATCGGGTGGCTTTTCTATCCGCGCATGACGAGCGGGTGGTCAATAAGCTTGAAGAAAAAATGGCCGAGATGGCGCGAATGAACCGGGCGCTTTATGAAAGCGAGCAAAAATACCGGCTTCTGGCGGAAAACGTTCACGATGTGCTCTTTGTTCTGGACGAAGATCTGCGCTACAAATACGTCAGTCCTTCCGTCAGATTTCTTCGGGGATATGAACCGGAGGAAATTGAGGGTGGTTCCGCATCGGAAAGCATGACGGCTTCTTCCTGGCTGTCGGCTTCAAAAATCTTTGCCGAAGAGATGGAGAGAGACAAAACGGGGGATCGGGATGCCCGGCGATCCCGCACTTTTGAGCTGGAAATGCTCTGCAAGGGAGGCGATACGGTTTGGGTGGAGGTCCGGGTTTCTCTTTTGCGCAATGATCAAAATGAGCCGGCGGGCGTGCTGGGGGTGACCCGTGATATTTCGGAGCGAAAAAAAGCCGAAGAAGAACTGAACAGAAGTTATGCCCAATTGCGCAGTGCGCTGGTGGAAACCGTCCAGGCGATGGCCTCTCTGGTGGCCAAACGAGATCCCTACACGGCGGCGCATCAGCGCCGGGTTACCGATTTGTCCGTTCGTCTGGCGGCGGAAATGGACCTGTCCCGGGAACAGCTAGACGGCATTTATCTGGCCGCCATGATTCATGATATCGGCAAAATATCGATTCCCGCCGAAATTTTGACCATGTCGAGAAAATTAAGAGACCTGGAATTTCGGCTGATGCAAACCCATGCGCAATCCGGACACGATATTCTCAAGGATATTTCTTTTCCCTGGCCCATCGCGCGAATGATTCGCGAACATCATGAAAGAATGGACGGCTCCGGTTATCCCTTCGGTTTAACCGGGGAGGGGCTTCTTCTGGAATCGAAAATTCTTGCCGTGGCCGATGTGGTGGAGGCGATGGTTTCTCACCGACCTTACCGTCCCTCTCTGGGGCTTGAGGCGGCGCTGGAAGAAATATCCCAAAATCGGGGAATTCTGTATGATTCCGACGTGGTGGATGCCTGCATGAGGCTTTTTCAGGAAAAAAATTACCGGATGGTGGATTAACGCAATATGAGCGGATTTCAAACATTATTGCGGCCGCGCTTTCTGACCGCCCTGAACGGACTGAAGAAGGACAAGCAAAACAGCAACCGGACGAGGCTGTACCTGTTTGGTGTCATCGGCCTGGTTTTCTGGGTTGGAGCTTTTTTGATCGTTTACCGGGTGTTGACGTATTTTCAAAGCGTGCAGGATTTCGGAGACATTCTGGCGATGAAGCTTTTGTCCATGATGATCATCACTTTCTTTACGCTTCTATTATTCAGTAGTATTATCAATAGTTTGTCTCATTTTTACTTGAGCCGCGATTTATCGCTTCTGCATTCTCTGCCTGTGTCGGTCCGGGATATCTTTCTTTCGCGGTGGCTCGCTGCCGCCTTTGATTCCTCCTGGATGGTGGTGGCGTTTAGTATTCCTGTTTTGATGTCTTATGGTCTTGTTTATGAAGCTGGCCCGGTATTTTATCTTTTCGCGGTGGCTGCGATTCTTTGTCTTTGCCTGATGGCCTCGGCTGCAGGCAGTCTGGTGGTTTTGGTGGGAGCGGCGATTTTGCCCGCGGGAAAGATTCGCACGCTTTTTGTCATCATGGGTGTGATGCTGGCGCTTTTGCTGATTATGGCCATGAGGATCATTCGTCCTGAGCAACTGGTCAATCCGGACAGTTTTGCCTCGATGGTTCATTATTTGAATTCAATGCAAGCGCTCAGTCTTCCGTATTTGCCCACGACCTGGATTACCGATGCGGCGCGTTTTGCCCTGAAAAAAGAATGGACGGATGCGTTGCTCAATCTGGCGCTTTCGGCAAGCTGCTTCTTTTCTTTGCTGTTTTTTAACGAACTGGCGGCATCCTCCATTTATTTTCGCGGATTTTCCCGAGCCCAGACAACCGCGAAGCGGCTTTTTGCGCCGGTAAAATTCAACGGACGTAACTGGGAAATTCTGCTGGGTTTTCTGTCGCGTCCGGCGAAAGCCTTTGCCGTCAAGGAAATCCGTTCCTTTTTCCGGGATTCCACGCAGTGGCCGCAGCTTTTTCTCATCATTGCGCTGATTGTGGTTTATCTTTACAATTTTTCGGTTTTGCCGCTGGATAAAACCCCCATCAAAACCGTCTATCTCCAGAATGTATTTTCTTTTTTAAATGTCGGGCTGGCCGCTTTCGTGCTTTCCGCCATTGCCGCCCGTTTTGTTTTTCCGGCAGTCAGCATGGAGGGAGAAGCCTTCTGGATCATTCAATCCGCTCCGGTTTCAATGAAGACGTTTCTCTGGATCAAGTTTTTCCTGTACTACATTCCCCTGCTGATTCTGTCTGAAATTCTGATTGTCGCCTCCAACCTTCTTCTGGGCGTTTCCGCTTTGATGATGTTTTTATCCGTGATGACGGTATTTTGTTTTGTTCCCGCGATTGTGGCGCTTGCCGTGGGACTGGGAGCGCGCTACCCGGACTTTAAATCGGAAAACCCGGCCATGTCCGCGACCAGTTTTGGCGGCGTGCTTTTTATGTTGCTGAGCTTCGGTCTCATTGCCCTGGTGATTGTTCTGGAAGCCGGTCCTGTTTATCATATGATTATGGCCAAATTTACCGGCCGCGCTCTTACGTGGTATCAAATCCTCTGGTCTCTCTTTTCTTTTTCTCTGGCCCTGTTTCTTTGTGTTCTGGCCGTTTTTTATCCCATGAGACTCGGGGAGAAGTATCTTCTGCAAAGATAAAAATATGCTGAATCTATTCAAGAAATACAGCCCGAAAAAAATGATCCGTCTTTTTCTGATCGTGATGGTCGTGTCGATGATGATGGTTCCTGTCGTTTCCGGCGATACGCAGGACAGAGCAAGAACCAAAATCATTGTCGGCGGAGAGATTGATTATCCGCCCTACAGTTTTCTGGATAAAAACGGTGAGCCGACGGGTTTTTCGGTGGATCTGGTCCGGGCGATTGCCAAAACCATGGGCATGAATGTGGAGATTCGTCTCCGTCCCTGGCCGGAAACGCGCAAGGCGCTGGAGGATGGAACGATAGATGTCATTCCCGGCATGTTTTATTCGGAAGAAAGGGCGCGGACCTTTGATTTTTCCCCGCCATTTTCGATTGTGAGTGACGCCATTTTTGCGCGTAAAGGCTCTCCATCGGTCCAATCCATGGAAAAACTCCGCGGCAAGGAAATCATCGTCATGCGCGGCGAAGCCATGCATGATTATCTTCTTCGGCATCGCCTGACGCAAAAGCTTCTGCTTACCGAGACACCAGCGGATGCGCTCCGGCAGCTGGCATCCGGAAAAGGCGATTATGCGCTGGTTGCTCAGATGCCGGGGTATTACTGGATCAGGGAGCTGAAACTGTCCAATGTAGAATCTGTCGGTCAATCTCCGGAACAATTCAAAAACTGCTTTGCCGTGCGGAAAGGCAATATCCTTCTGCTTTCGAGTTTTACCGAGGGGGTGAATATCCTTCATCAAACAGGGGAGTACGACCGGCTTCATGAAAAATGGTTCCGTGTTCTGGAACCGGCCGGAATAACGCCCGGATTGGCCATCCAATATGCTGTCATGGTGTTGGTTCCCTTATTTTTGCTGCTGGCTGTTTTCCTGCTGTGGAACCGGATGTTGCGTATCAAAGTGCATCAAAAGACCAAGGAACTGTGGGAGAGCGAGGAAAAGCACCGCATCTTATTAGACGAGTCCACCGATCCCATTTTTTCCTTGACGGAAGCCGGGTTGTATCGTTACGTCAACCGGGCCTTTGCCGAGGGCGTAAGGAAGCCGGTGGAAGAGATTGTCGGGCGGACGATGTGGGAGGTTTTTCCCAAAGAGGAAGCAGACAAGCGTTATGCCGCTTTGTGCCAGGTTTTTCAGACGGGCGAGGAAAAGGTCATCGAGGTTCGTGTTCCCCGGCCGGATGGAGATCGTTTTTATATCACGACCATCACTCCGATTCATGATAAGCAAGGCAATGTGGAGATCGCCATCTGTTCCTCCAAGGACATCACCGACCGCAAGCGGGCGGAAGATGCGCTGCGCGAGAGCGAGGAGCGGTATCGACTGATTACGGAGAACGCAGGCGATAATATTTCCATCTATGATCTGAATCTGCGTTGCACCTATACGAGCCCGGCCGCCGAACGATTGATCGGGTACACCCCGCAGGAGATTGTGGGAAAGAGTCTGGAATCGCTGTTAACCCCGGATTCTCTTGCTCAGGCGCGACAAGCCTTCGAAGAAGAGATGATTCTTGAAGCCGAGGGGAGCGCCGACCCGGCGCGCAAACGTATATTAGTGTCCGAAGAGTACCACAAAAACGGTTCTACGATCTGGGTGGAAGACACCTTGTCTTTTCTGCGGGATGCCGACGGACAACCGACGGCGATTCTGAGTGTGTCCCATGACATCACCGACCGCAAGCGGGCGGAGGAGGAACTGCGGAGGCACGAGAAGGATTTGAGGGAATCCCAGCGGATTGCCCATGTCGGTAGTTGGCGTCTGGACTTGGCCACCAATGAGGTCGTTTGGACGGAAGAACTCTATCATATGTACGGATTCGACCCTTTGCTTCCTCCTCTACCTTATACCGAGCATATGAAGCTGTTTACCCCGGAAAGCTGGGAAAGGCTGTCCACGGCCCTGGCCCGTACCAGGGAAACAGGGATTCCTTACACCCTCGAACTGGAAACCGTCAGAAAAGACGGAAGCTATGGATGGATGTGGGTGCACGGGGAGGCGGACGTTGATTCGGCAGGCAAAACGGTTAGCCTCTGGGGGGCTGCCCAGGATATCACCTTCCGCAAACGTGCGGAGCAGGAATTGCGGAAGTCGCAGTTGATCACCGAGAACATGCCGGTCGGGTTGTACCTGTACCGTCTTGAAGACTTTTCGGACGACCGGACGCTGCGCATGGTCTATGCCAATCCGGCGGTCAAAGCTTTGACCGGCCTCGGGCCGGAAGACGTGGTCGGCCGGACGCTTGACGAGAATTTTCCAGGCCTCCGGAGCCAGGGCATTCCCCAGTGCTACGCTGATGTGGTGCGCAGCCAGAACGCCATCACCTTCGAGGAAATGAATTACGAGGATGACCGGCTGCTGCGGGCATACTTCTCGGTCAAAGCGTTTCCTCTGCCTGGAAACCATGTCGGCGTGTTCTTCGAAAACATCACCGAACGTAAACAGGCGGAAGAGAAGCGGCGTGAATTGGAGGAGAGACTGCAACGATCCGAGAAGATGGAGGCCTTGGGCACTTTAGCCGGTGGCGTTGCTCATGATCTCAACAATGTGCTGGGGATTGTCCTTGGTTACTCCGAACTGCTCGCAAGCAGCCTGGAAAAGTCCAGTCCCCTGCAATCCCGAATTGAAAACATCATGAAGGGGAGTGAAAGGGCCGCGGCAATCGTTCAGGACCTGCTTACCCTGGCCAGAAGAGGAGTACAGACCAAAAGTCCCGTCAGGATCAATGAGATCATCATGGATTTTCTGAAGTCGCCGGAGTATGAAAGGATTCTTTTATACAATCCGCGGATGCAGGTGAATGCCGATCTTCAGGCGGACATCCTGAATATCATGGGTTCCAAAATCCATCTCTATAAAACCATCATGAACCTTGTATCCAATGCGTCCGAAGCCATGACCAATGGCGGCATTCTGAACATCAGGACGTCCAATCAATATCTGGACAGAGCCATACGCGGCTACGATGAGGTCCGTGAGGGAGATTATGTGGTGCTGTCGATGAGCGATGCGGGTGAAGGTATTTCCGCGAGCGACATGCGGCATATTTTTGAACCTTTTTATACGAAGAAGGTGATGGGAAGAAGCGGAACCGGGCTGGGACTGGCCGTGGTATGGGGCACAGTGAAGGATCATGAAGGCTATATCGATGTGCAGAGCGAGGTAGGAAAGGGGACGACCTTTGACCTTTATTTTCCGGTAACGAGAGAAAAGGGATTGGATGAAAAGATCCCTGTTTCTTTATCGGATTACCAGGGCAAAGGCGAATGGGTTCTCATCGTGGATGATGTGCAGGGCCAGCGCGATTTGGCTTCCGAGATGTTGTCCAGATTGAATTATCAAGTGGCGTCTGTTCCCTCCGGCGAGGCGGCGGTTGAATATTGCAAAGCCAACAGAGCTGACCTGGTGGTCTTGGACATGATCATGGACCCGGGGATGGATGGACTGGATACGTACCAGAAGATTCTGGAGTTTTCTCCTGGTCAAAAGGCCATCATTGTCAGCGGCTTTTCGGAGACGGAACGCGTCAAGAAAGCGTATGAATTCGGCGTGGGGGCTTATATCAAAAAACCCTATGATCTGGAGCGGCTGGGTCTGGCGGTCAGGCGCGAACTGGACAGAAAATGAGCCTTGGGATGCAGGGATCTCCTTCCTTCAAAATTGAAAATCATCTTGATTTTCACTTCCGGATACGTTAAGCAAACCCGTATTCAAAATGACCCGTTTCATCAGATGGTTCAAGATTTTGGTGAGAAATGGAAAGGAGTGTTCATGGCTAAGTACGAATCAAAATCCCTCAGAAATCTGGCTGTCATCGGCCACGGCGGCACAGGCAAAACCTCTCTTTGTGAATCCCTATTGTATGTCAGCGGAAAAAATGAACGGCTGGGCCGGGTGGATGACAACACGTCCACCATGGACTTTGAACCGGAAGAACAGAAAAAACATGTTTCCATTTCATCGGCGGCCAATTTTGTGGAGTGGGACAAGCACAAAATCAATATGATGGATACGCCCGGCGATTCCAACTTTACCTTTGATATTCAATGCTCGTTAAGCGTGGTGGATAACGCCGTCGTGGTCGTGGATTCTGTCGGCGGCGTTGAATTCCAGACACAAAAAGTCTGGGAGCTGGCCGATCAGTATGCTCTTCCCCGCATGATTTTCATCAATCGGATGGATCGGGAAAGAGCGGATTTTTCTAAAGTTCTGGAAAGCATCAAGACCAAACTCAAAAAGAAAGCAACGCCTGTTTGTCTGCCCATCGGTGCGGAAGACAAGTTCCAGGGCATTGTTGATCTCATCGCCATGAAAGCCTATATCTTTGCTGACAATAAAGGCTCAGGCAAAGCCGTTGATATTCCCGCGGAGTTGCTCGATGAAGCCAAAGCGATGCACAGTTCCATGGTCGAGGATATCGCGGAAGCGGATGAGAATTTGATGAACAAATATCTGGAGGAAGGTGAACTTTCCGCGGAAGAGCTGAAAACCGGCCTCAAAAAAGGGGTTCTCTCCGGAAGCATTATTCCCCTGATCTGTGGATCGGCGGTGAAGGGCATTGGTGTCACAATGCTGATGGATTTGGCGGTCAGTTCTTTTGCGTCTCCGGTGGACCGCGGCCCTGTTAAAGGCAAAAAGCCGGGCGCGGAGGCCGTTGAAGAAAGAAAGCCCAATGAAGACGAAGCCTTTTCCGCCATTGTATTCAAAACCATTGCCGATCCTTATGCGGGCCGCTTGACTCTCTTCCGGGTTTATTCCGGCAAGCTCAATTCCGATTCGGCGGTTTATAACGCCTCACGAAAAATGACGGAAAAATTTGGCCATGTGTTCTTTTTGGAGGGCAAAAACCAGAAGCAGGCGGAAGTGCTGATCCCCGGAGATATTGCCGGTGTGGCCAAACTCAAGGAAACCGTGACCGGCGATACGCTTTGCGCGGAAAAAAGCCCCATTCTCTTTGAAAAAGTTCCCGTGCCGCCGCCCATTATGTCTTTTGCCGTCGAACCGAAATCCCGTGGGGATGAAGACAAGATTGCATCTTCCATTCATCGCCTGACGGAAGAAGATCCAACCATTGTTTTTTCGCGCAATGTCCAGACCAAAGAAATGATTCTCTCCGGCATGGGGCAGGTGCACATTGAAGTCAACATTGAAAAGATGAAAAGAAAATTCGGCGTTGAAGTCAATCTCAACACGCCGAAAGTGCCTTACTTGGAAACCATCAAGGGCAAAACCAATGTCCAGGGACGTTATAAGAAACAGTCAGGCGGACGCGGCCAGTTTGGCGATTGCACCATTGATATGGAGCCCTTGCCGCGAGGCGGAGGCTATGAATTCCTTGATAAAATTGTTGGTGGGGTTATCCCCGGTCAATATCGTCCGGCGGTGGATAAAGGCATTCAGGAAGCGGCGGCCAAAGGTGTGATTGCCGGTTATCCCGTGGTGGATTTTCGTGTGTCCCTGGTTTTTGGTTCTTACCATACGGTGGATTCGTCGGAAATGGCGTTTAAAATTGCCGGATCGCTTGCTTTCCAGAAGGGTGTGATGGAATGTCAGCCGATTCTGCTCGAGCCAATCGTGAACATCGCGATTGAAGTTCCGGATGAATACATGGGCGATGTAATTGGCGACCTCAACAGCCGCCGGGGACGTGTGCTGGGCATGGATACCAACGGATCCAACCAGGTCATCAAAGGACAGGTTCCTCTGGCGGAAATATTGAAGTATGCGCCTGATTTGCGCTCCATGACCAGCGGGCGCGGCAACTTTACTTATACGGAATCTCATTACGAGGAAGTGCCCGCCTTTATCGCGGAAAAAATAATTGCCGAATCCAAGAAAAACGCGGAAGAATAAAATTTCATGTTTAGCGCCGGAATTATCACCGTTAGCGACAAAGGATCCCAGGGCAAACGACAAGATCTCAGCGGCCCCGCAATCGCAGAAATGCTTGCGGGCGCCGCCATTGAAATTCGGAGCACCTGCATCGTTCCGGATGAAATCGATCAGATCCAGCAAGCCATCATCCACTATGCGGATTTGGAAAAGCTGGATTTGATTTTAACCACCGGCGGCACGGGGGTCAGTCCGCGTGATTTGACACCGGATGCCACTTTGAAAGTTCTTGATAAAATCATTCCCGGCATGGCGGAAGCCATGCGTTATGCAAGCATGAAGGTTACTCCGCATGCGATGATTTCCCGCGCCCTGGCCGGAATTCGCGGCCAATCCCTCATCGTCAATCTTCCCGGAAGTCCCAAAGGCGCCACAGAAAATTTAACCGCCGTCCTGCCCGCTCTATCTCACGCCATGGAAAAAATCAAGGGCGATCCCCGCGATTGCGCCACGCCGCCTGCCTAAAAAAATTACAATAAATTCATGATATTATGAAAGATATGCGGGTTTGAGGCCCCGCTTTCGTTTTTCAAGAGTCTGACAAACAGGTAAACAAAAAAAGCCCGGCAAGATCAACCGGGCGTTTTTTGGTTCAAGGTGTGGTGTCACTTTTTCAGCTAAAGGGTCCGGACAGCCACGATTCCTTCTATGCTCTTGATTTTATTAACTAAATCATCACTAATGGCCGTGTCCACATCAATGATATTGTAAGCCAGGTTGCCTTTGCTTTTATTAATCATGTCGGAGATGTTGATTTTGTTATTTGCCAGCAAATGCGTGATTTTTTCAATCATTCCAGGCGCGTTTTGATTGGCGATGGTCAGCCGGGCGTTTCCGGAGCGATCCAGCGAGCAATCGGGGAAGTTAACGGAATTTTTGATGTTCCCGTTTTCCAGATAATCCATAAGCTGCATGACCGCCATAATGGCGCAGTTTTCTTCGGATTCGTCGGTGGAGGCGCCCAGATGAGGAATGGGAATGACTTTGTCTGTCTGAATGACTTCCGCATCGGGAAAATCCGTGACGTAACAGGACACGATGCCGTCGGCAATCGCCTTTTTCAGAGAGGGAGTATCGACAAGACCACCTCGGGCAAAATTGAGAAGAACAACGCCTTTTTTCATGATGGCGAATTTTTCGGAGTTAATAAACCCTTTGGTATCTTTGTTTTGAGGAACATGCAGAGAAATGAAGTCGCATTCGGACAAGAGTTTGTCCAGACTGGGAGCTTTTTTGGTGTTGCGGGAAAGGCGCCAGGCTGCTTCGATGGACAGGAAGGGGTCATATCCCATAACTTCCATGCCCAAGCCTTCAGCGGTGTTGGCCACCATCGTGCCAATCGCGCCCAATCCCACCACGCCCAACTTTTTCCCTAAAATTTCTGTGCCGCCGAATTTGGATTTGCCTTTTTCAATCAAATCAGGAACTTTATCGCCTTCCGGCGCGAGGCCTTTGGCCCAGGAAACTCCGTCGACCACTTTGCGGGAAGCCAGCAGCATGCCCAGCACAACCAGCTCTTTCACGCCATTGGCGTTGGCGCCCGGCGTGTTGAAAACAACGATGCCCTGGGAGGAGCATTGATCAAGGGGAATATTGTTGACGCCTGCGCCAGCTCTGGCAATGGCTTTCACGGATGACGGCAGGGTCATTTCTTTCATTTCTTTGCTTCGGACCAAAATGCCGTCCGGATCCTGAATGTCCGTGCGATACTCATATTGATCTGAAAAAAGCGTGAGCCCTTTTTCCGATATTTTATTTAACAAATCAATGCGATACATGAAAATCCTCCTCCGGGTCTGATTGTTGCCGGCAGCCGCCGGGCTGCCTGATGAAAAAATGATCAATCCGAAATAGCTAAAGAAAACATGACCTTATCTTCGTTAAGATTTCTCGGAATTTTCCAAAGCCATTTCCCTCTGTCGCCTATCTCCTTTTTCCCATCCATCATCTGATGGGATTCATACAGGAAAGCCTGCAATTGTTCAAGTAAAAAACCTTGAAGCAACAAAACATAACATGGGGCTGATCTTCAAAATATCAAAATAATTTCATGAATCCCATATCGTTCGTTCAGAAAGTAAAAAGAGAAACCTCAAGATTCAAGTTTCAAATAGTTCATAACCAGGTTTCTGGCTGTTTACGCGAGCAGCCTGAAATGATATATTCAGAAACAATCAACATGATTCTTAAAGTGGGAAAGTAGTAAAAGAAAGGTTTGCCCATGAGTCTGACAAAAACAGTAAAAATTCTGAAATGTTTCTTGGTCTTGTTTATACTGATTTATTCCGCGACAAGCGCTTTTCCGGCGGAAGATAAAGTCTATTCTGCCATGCACCCGGACCGGGCAACCTTCTTAAATTGGTCTGCCAAATACCGCCTGGCGCCAAGAGCCACTATGGATGCGCGAATTTCGGCCAATCTGCGCTCATCGGCTGCCAGCGCCTCCTCGACATCCATCAATCTTCTGAATCGCATTCAATACACGCCCGCCGAGCGAGATCAGGGGTCGTGCGGCAGTTGCTGGGTCTGGGTCGGCACCGGCATTCTCGAGCTGGCCCTTTATGAATCCGCCGGTATCAAAGACCGGCTCTCCGTTGAATTTCAAAACGTCTGCAATGATGTTTACCCCTGGGCCTGTGACGGTGGCTGGCTTAACGATTTCCGGGGTTTTTATTCTAGGACGACTTATGCCATTCCGTGGTCCAATCCCGGCGCCGCCTATACGGCGACTCCCTTCAGTCCTGCTCTTTGCGCCGCCGTGACCAAATTGCCCCGGTATCAAATCGCGTGGCTCAGTTGGGCGATGACGATTCCGACAACGGACATACCCCAAGCGGAAGCGATTCTGAATATTAAAAACATTCTTAAACAGGGCAAGGGAGTTCACTTTCTCTTTTGTATGCCCAATAGAACTGTGTGGGATGATTTCCTGGATTTCTGGATGAACGAGTCTGAATCAAAGCTCTGGGCCAGCGACCCTTACTGCGGCATCGCTTGGGATGATTATGAAGCCATCGCTCATTCCGTTTTGATTGTCGGATACAACGACGATGACCCGGACTTCAATAATCATTACTGGATTATCCTGAACAGTTGGGGAACAACGGAGAAGCGCCCGAATGGTCTTTTCCGTCTCCGCATGAACACAGACTACAATTGTCCGATGGACCCTTTTCAGGCGTATTACTTCGAAACCATGGATGTGGACTACTGTGCATTCGTCATTTCTCCCGCCTTGCGAGAGATTGATGCCGCGGCCACAACAGGGGAAATAATGCTGACCACAAACGGAACCTGTAATTGGACCGCCGCCAGCAACGCACCCTGGATATTGATTACAGAGGGAAAAAGTGGCGCAGAAGGCGCAACCATCCGCTATGCGGTTCAAGCCAATCCAAACCCTCTTTCAAGAACCGGAACCCTGTCCATCGCCGATAAAACATTTGCGCTGAAGCAAAAAGGTCTGCCTCCGGCGCTGTTATCCGTATCTCCAACGAACAGCGCAAGCGGTGTGGACGTCTCGACATCCATCTCCGCCACTTTCAGTGAGGCTATGGACGCTTCCACCATCAATGCAAAAACATTTACGGTCGCCAACGGTGTGACCGGCGCCATTACATATGATGCCTCCGCCCATAAAGCCACATTTGTTCCGTCTGGGACGCTGAACTTTTCCACGACCTATCAGGTTACGCTTTCCGGGGAAATCAAAGATTCCGAAGGAGAGCCGCTGGCCGGTCCCTATTCCTGGACGTTTACAACCATGCCGCAATCTGCCGGCGGCAAAGACCGCTGTTTTATCGCCACGGCGGCCTATGGCTCGCCAATGGAAGAGCATGTTGTCATTTTGCGGAAATTTCGGGATGCCTTTCTTTTGCGTAATGCCATCGGACAAAAATTGGTCAATCTTTATTACCGGTATTCGCCTCCGCTTGCGCAAAGGATTCAGAAAAGCGAACCGCTCCGAATCATTGTTCGTAACGGGTTGTTGCCTGTCATCGGATTATGTTATGTTGCTCTGCATTATGGATGGGGAGCAGTCTGCGGTTTGTTGTTTATCGGCATCGCCCTGATCGGGCTGCCGGTTTTTCGTATCCAATCCATTTTTGGGGCAAGAAAATGATATAAAAATCTTTATTCAGCAACTGAATCAGGGGCTTGACGGACAACGATGTTATCCTGCCACAATGCTCCCCGTGCGATGGCCAAGGATCGCTTTTTATAATACTGATAAGAAACAATGCCAATGTTCAGCACTTTTTGTTTCATTTTTTAACCTTTCCTTCCTGCCTCATGATTATTTCAACTTCGCGCCAGAAATCCTCCTGTAATTGACTGGCCGTTGCGTACTGATAAGGAGACACCTTGTCGCATTTGTGCTTATGATTCCAGGTAATCTTCCTCGCACCGTAACCTTTCTTTGCCGTCTGCACGGCGTGAGCGTTGTCGAATCCGACAACCCGCCGGTTATACCTCCCCTTAGAATGAAATCATGTGCTCTATGCCGCAAAAGGCTGTATGTCGTGCTCAATTGTCTCGCTGGACAGATCACGTGCCGACTCTAGTTCATAACGAGCCTGTAAATTCATCCAGAATTCAGCTGAATTTCCAAAAAAACGCGACAGCCGCAGCGCGGTATCCGCAGTTATTCCTCGCTTTTCCAAAACGATTTCGTTAATTCGTCGCGCTGGAACATGGAGGCACAAAGCCAAACGATATTGACTGATTCCCATCGGCTTCAAGAATTCTTCTGCTAATATTTCGCCAGGGTGAATCGGTGGAAAGTCTCTGTTTTTCATAAAAACCTCCTTAATGATAATCTACAATCTCAACATTGTGTGCGTTTCCGTCCTTCCAGATGAAACAAATGCGCCATTGCTCATTCACGCGCACGCTGTGTTGTCCCTTTCTGCTTCCTGATAATGCTTCCAGCCTGTTTCCGGGCGGTATTCTTAAATCATCAACATCTTTAGCGGCATCAATAATTTCAAGCTTTCGCGCGGCTGCTTTCTGAATGGAATGCGGCAACGCCTTTGAAAACTTGCCGTTAAATATCTTTTCTGTTTCACCACAGCGAAATGATTTAATCATGTTCATATATTAACGGATAGCGTTAATATTGTCAAGCTTATTCAGGACTGTAAGAATGTGATCCTATTTTAGACTTTAATGTTACCATCTGTGGACTGAATAATTTGCGTGCATTTTGCGTGCAGATTTGATCAATTTGCGGCGATTTGCGGAGGTTTGAAAAAAAAGGGTTTCCGTTAAGATCCTGGATTCCCGGAGCATCGTAACGATGTATTGATTTAACTATTCAATATGTTTATGTTTATTTACGACAAATGCCGCATTTAACCTCGTTACAGAAACAACTCATAACGAGGCGCTGTTACTGCTTAACGCTTTAATAATATTGATGAATAATATTTCTCGTTATGATCATCCGGGAATCCAGGTTAAGATGCACCCAAGGTATCAGCTTTATTTCGAAGCTCTGTCAAAACCAAGTCCAAACCTCTATCTGTATCAATCATATCCAGGGGCCTTTGGTTCCCGAGTGACTCATTTTTTTCGGTCATCCAGCTTATGCCCCCATCGAGGCCAAAAGCCTGGACACAAAGATCGTAAGCTATTTCTAATTTTTTCTTTCGATCTATCTTTGTCATTCTTTTTTTTAAACATAATCGGAAAAAAATGTATATGTTTTTCGTTGGATGAACGTGGTTTGTCTTGTGTTCGACTTTAATGTTACATCTATGGACTGAATTCAATGAAAAATTTGCGTGCATTTTGCGTGCAGATTTGATCAATTTGCGGCGATTTGCGGAGGTTTGAAAAAAAAAGGGTTTCCGTTAAGTATCGGAAACCCTTGATTTTGTTGGTGGGCCGTGCGGGGATTGAACCCGCGGCCAACGGATTAAAAGTCCGCTGCTCTACCGCTGAGCTAACGGCCCACTGTTGAATAAATTTTAAAGAACGTGGCTTCCTAACAGCTAGAAAAGAGTGTGTCAAGAAGAAACTGTATTATTTTGGTTGTTAAATGGATTTTCCATTTGAATCGTCTCTTCCCGTCCGGCGCCAACGGAGACCAGAGCCAGTTTTATGCCGGATAACTCTCCTAAACGATGAAGATAATTCCGGGCGTTGACGGGGAGGTCGCCGAGAGTCTTTGCGCGGGCGATGTTTTCTTTCCAACCGTCAAATTCTTCATAAACCGGAACGCAGGACGAAAACTCCTTCAGGCTGGCCGGTACGGATTCGGTGAAACTGCCCGTTTCTGTCCTGTAGCCAACGCAAATTTTCAGCTTTTCCAGACCGGTCAAAACATCCAGTTTGGTGATGGCAAGCGCTGAAATACCCGAAACGCGAATAGCCTGACGTACCAGAACCATATCCAGCCATCCGCACCGTCTTTTACGGCCGGTGGTTGCACCGAACTCCTGGCCGGTTTTCTGCAAATAATTTCCAATATCGTCTTTCAATTCCGTTGGAAAGGGGCCTTCTCCGACTCTTGTCGTGTACGCCTTGCAGATGCCAATAACATTGGTGACGGCGCTGGGTCCGATACCGCTGCCGCAAGACGCGTTTCCGGAAACCGTATTGGAGGAAGTGACGTAGGGATAGGTTCCATGATCGACGTCGAGATGAGAGCCTTGCGCGCCTTCAAAGAGAACTTTTTTGCCGTTTTTGATTTCGCGATCCAGAATGAGCGAGGTGTCAGCGACGTAGGGTTGGATCTTTTCGGCAAAAGCAAGATACTCATCGGCAATTGCCTGCGCGTCCAGTGGTTCAACACCAAAATAATTTTTCAGCAGGAAATTTTTTTCATCCAGACTGTTGAGTATTTTTTCCCGGAAGAGATCCGGTTCATACAGGTCGCCCACGCGGATGCCCGTGCGGGCGACCTTATCTTCATACGCCGGGCCAATGCCGCGACCGGTCGTGCCGATTTTGTTGCCCGATTTGCGGGCTTCTCGCGCCAGATCCATGCTGCGATGATAGGGCATAATGACATGTGCTTTTTCGCTCACATAGAGTTTTGTGGAGGAAGGCAAAATGCCGGCCCGGGTGAGTTCTTCAATTTCTGTCAGAAAAACGAGGGGGTCAAAAACAACACCGTTGCCGATGATACAGATTTTCCGGTCATGCAAAATTCCGGAAGGAATCAAATGCAGGATGGTGGTCCTGCCTTCGACAACCAAGGTATGTCCTGCATTGTTGCCACCCTGAAAACGTGCAACAACATCCGCATTTTGCGTGTAAAGATCAACGATCTTTCCTTTTCCTTCGTCACCCCACTGAGTGCCTACAACCGCAACATTGGCCATGATGATCACTTTCCCGTATTAAAGGCTCTGGACTTTTTCATTGAAAACTTTTTCCAGCTCGGCAAGAGCCGCTCGGAGATCTGCTTCTTCAATGGTGGGTCCGCACCAGAACCGGTAGCCGGCAGGCGCGTCCTTGTATGAGTTGATGTCGTGAGCGATATTTTTCTTACTCAAATCCGAAGCAATGCTCTTTAAAAATTTGCTTTTCGTGTCTGCATCGAGAGCCGTTACCTTGGGATGAGTGACGGACAGGCACACGGAGGTGTTCGAGCGTGTTTGGGGATCTGTGGCCAGAAATTCAATCCAGTCGGTTTTGGCTACCCAGTCTTCAACGACTTTCAGATTGGCTTTGCTCTTTTTGACCAAACCGTCGATGCCGAATTTCCCGGCCCAATCGAGGGCGTCGAGATAGTCTTCCACACACAGCATGGAAGGGGTGTTGATGACATCGCCTTCAAAAATGGCCTTATTGATTTTATCGCCTTTTTTCAGACGAAAGATTTTCGGCATGGGCCAGGGCGGTGTGTAGGATTCCAAACGGGCGACCGCTTTCGGGCTCATAATCATCATTCCGTGAGCGGCTTCGCCGCCCAGGCACTTCTGCCAAGAGAAAGTCAGAACATCAATTTTGCTCCAGTCAATTTCATTGGCAAAGGCGTAGCTCGTGGCGTCGCACAGAGACAGGCCTTCACGATCAGAGGGAATCCAGTCCCAGTTGGGAATGCGCACGCCGCTGGTGGTGCCGTTGGAGACAAAAACCACATCGCCTTTCCAGTCCACCTTGGAAAGATCGGGAATTTTGCCGTAGTCGGCTTTGATAATCGTCGGATTGAGTTTGAGCTGTTTGTTGATATCGGTGGCCCAGCCTTCGGAGAAGCTTTCCCATACCAAGACGGTCACCGGTTTGGGACCCAGAAGGGACCACATGGCGCATTCAAACGCGCCCGTATCGGAAGCAGGCAAAATGCCTACAAGGTAATCTGACGGAATATTTAAGACTTTGCGAGTCTCATTCATTGCCTTCACGATTCGTTCTTTACCCAACGCGGAACGGTGTGAGCGGCCGACCGGCGCGCTCTTCAGCGCGTCGATACTCCACGCTGGCCTCTTGCTGCAAGGACCGGAACTGAAATTTGGGTTTTGCATAGATAACCATCCTTAAAAGAAATTTTCTACAAGCTGGCGTTTCATACCAGCATTAAGGTCTTTTCTCAAGAAAATTAACCGGCATTATTTACGGTTTTGTATTTGCAGGGATTTCCAAAGAATTTCAACGGGATCGAGGGTTTCCATTCCGGAAAGACCGCCAAGCTGCATGCGGCAGGAGCCGCAATCCGCCACAATGGCTTCGGCGTTCGTTTGTCGTATCAGGGAGACGGCTCTCTCTCCCAATTGCTGAGCGGTGGTTTCGTTGGTTTTCTTGAATCCGTAACTGCCGCTCAATCCGCAGCAGGCGTCATCCAGAATCCGGGTGGTCAGGCCGGGAATGAGTTTCATAAGACTGGCGGCGGGATAACCGATTTTTAACGCCCGCAAGTGGCAGGGGATATGGTAGGCCAAGGATTGTTTCACTTCCTTGAATTCAGGTTTCATTTCCTGTTCGGTGATCATTTTGAGAAGATATTCGTGCAAATCATAACAGTTTTCCGCAAGTTTTTTTGCGCCGGGAATTCCCATAACGCCCGAATAATCATGCAGCAGGCACAAACCGCAGGAGGTGCAACTGTAAACAATGTCGTATCCCGCGTCGATATAGTTGGACAAAGAGGAAACGTTTTTTGCGGCAAAGGATTTTGCGAGCGCCAGATTCCCGTTGCCCAGCGCCGGAAGTCCGCAGCAAACCTGAGGGGGAAGAACCACATCCATCCGGAACGATTGCAGAATCTGAATGATTTTTTTGCCGATGTCCGGACGGTAAAAATTGATAAAGCAGCCGCAAAAAAGGGCGACTTTTCGATTTTTTCCACCGTGGGCTCTTTTTTGCTCCCGCAGAGTTTTAAAGCTGAATTTGGGAAAGGGGATCTTGGTGGAGATTCCCATGCGCTGAAAAATTCTTTTCCCGATCTTGGTCGCCGCAAATGAATTGGCCAGCGGCGCCGTCAGAGATCCAAGTCTGGAGATGTAGTAATTGTTGGCGAAAAGCAAATGCGCTGCCTTGCGGGGATGTTCCAGACTGTATTTTTGCTGTGCCCGCAAGATCATTTCCGCAGGATTCACACCGGAGGGGCATGCCATTTCGCAACGCTTACACTGGCTGCACAAAAGCACCCATTCATCAACCGATTTTTCCCGGCTGCTGCGGAAGCGCTGGGCGTCGGGACCCGCCTGTTTGGGACCGGGATAATCGGGGTTGACCCGAAACACGGGACAGTTTTCCACGCAGATGGTGCATCGAATGCAATGTTCTGATTTCATTGCAGATACTCCAAACAGGACAGAGCTGCCGCCTGACCTGTCGCCATCGCGAAGCCGTGACCGCAACCATTTTTTAGAGCTTCGGTATGGGCGAGGATGGCGCCGCAGACAAAGATGTTGTCCCACCGGCAATCTGCGGGCCGGAAAGAGGAATCCACTGCGATGCCCGCCCGTCCGATGCCGTGGTCTGCTGAAAAATAATCCTGATTAAACCAGGTTTCACGTTGGCCCGGTACAAAAACCGGCAAGTCGAAAATCTTTTCGACAATTGTCCGGCGCAGGGCGAGCAGGCCCCCGCCGACGAAAGATCCGGAGGCCAGAAGAAAGGCGCGGGCATTGATGCTATTGGGCGCTCCCGGGGATTCGGTGATGACCGCTTCGATCAGGCGGCCTGTTTTTTCCACACCGCTGACCGGCCAGTTCCAGTAAATATCGCCTCCCTGGTGGCGGAAGTGGTCTTTCAAAGCATTGAAAAGCCTGCGTCCGGGCATTGAGGGGGGAATGGTGGGAATTTCAAAAACGGGCCGCTCCAGGCGATTTTCAATTTTTTGAAGAATTACCGGAGCGGATTCCAGTCCGAGAACGGCGGGAACGGCTATTTTATCCTCGCGGATTCCCAGCTTTTCCATCCACAAAAGAAACGCTTCCAGAAAACTTTCCTTTTCAAAATTAGCGGCAATGCCCATGGTTGTGGAAACACCCGCGTCATACGTTGAAAAAGATGATTTCTTGAGTCGGGAAATAATATAGCCGGGATAAAAGTCTTTCAGACCGGCGAAGGTGACAATGTGAATTTTCTCGTCATCCGATTTTGGCGAGGCCTGCATGGTGACCGGCAGAAGACAGGTGGTTTTAAAAGCGCCGATGGCGGAAAGAACCAGAGAGTTTTCTTGAAGCAAGCCTGTGTAGGGCAGCATTCTGTTGGTCATGATTTGCTGAAAATCCGAAAGAGCCTGATGGATCATCGGGGGGGGGACGAAGTGATAGGGATGTTCATCGGGCAGATTTTCAATGCCCTGCAAGGGATTTTTCGCTTGCGCACATACATCGATGCAACCGGTGGACAGGCAGGCGGTAGGCTCTCCTGAAGTGACCAGCGCCACTTTCAAGCCCTTCCCTGCAAGGAAGGCGCCCGCCGTCAGACCGGCGACTCCCGCGCCAATGACAATGACATCGTATTCAATGACGCTCACGGGTTTTTCTCCATGGCCAGAATGCCCAGATAAATGTATTCCACCAGTTGTTCTTCACGCAACTGATCTCCCCACAGCGCGCTGCGAATGCCGCGAAATCGACGCTGGAGGAATTCCCTCAGGGACTGCACGGATTGATCCGCCGTCAGAATACTTTTGTCGTGCATGATGCCCAGTGCACGAAACGTGCAGAATCCTCCCTGGCACGGACCCATGCCAAGGCGCGTTCGATGCGAAATATCCCCGACATGCCTTGTTCCTGTTTTCGTGATAATCTGTTCTACCGTTTTGCGTGTCACCAGTTCACATTCGCAAACAATGTTTTTCATGTCTGCCAGCCGCTTGGAAAGGGGATACCCGCTGAGTTCCTCCTGACCATCAAGAGGTTTTTCGGCGGTTTCGCAGGCGCGTTTCAGGTTGAACGTGTTCATCACGGTATCCACCATTTTTTCCGCCATAAGCCGGAATGTCGTCAGTTTTCCGCCTACGATGCTGAACATGCCGTTTTGATGGTCAATAATCTGAAAGCCGCGTGAGATTTCCCGGCTATCCTGCTTTTGCGATTTGAGCAGCGGACGGACTCCGGAAAACGCCCGGATAATGCGCGTCTGATTGAAATGGGGAACCATTCTGCCCGCCTCGCTGATGATGACATCCACTTCATCGGCTTGTATGAAAAGCTTGTCCGGATCTTCCACCGTCAGAGAGGTCGTGCCGGCCAGGCAGACGGCTTCGTTAGGAACAATAATATCCCCGTCGGAGGGCGGACGCAGACGGTTGATGACCATATCGGTCAGACGGTGATTGGTAATGACCAGGGAGCCTTTGGAAAGCGTCATGGGAACTTCGCAACCGGCCAATCCGGCAACCAGATTGGTCCATGCCCCCGACGCGTTGATGATGAGATTGGCGTGAATTTCCTTGGATTCTCCGGTCACCATATCCACGGCTTTCACGCCGATGCAGC
>Ga0209096_1001594_pt1 | contig 24226 bp, 18 predicted proteins | sample AD_UKC034_MetaG_FD_184407 | JGI IMG/M metagenome (GOLD analysis project Ga0209096, IMG submission 184407) | Active sludge microbial communities of municipal wastewater-treating anaerobic digesters from USA - AD_UKC034_MetaG (SPAdes) (version 2) | ecosystem: Engineered > Bioreactor > Anaerobic >... | reverse complement strand
AGCCCCAGGCCGGTAACCTCGGCCAGGATCCTGGCGCCGCGCGCCTGGGCGTGCTCCAGCGTCTCCAGCACCATCACCGTGGCTCCCTCGCCCAGAATCAGGCCATCGCGGGTGGCGCAGAAGGGCCGGCAGGCGGTGGCCGGGTCGTCGTTGCGGGTTGACATGGCGCCCAGCCGGCTGAAGGAGGCCATCATCAGCGGGGTCTGGAACGCGTCCGCGCCCCCCGCGATCATGACATCCACCTCACGGCGCTGCAAACGACGCATGGCCTCGCCGATGGATGTGATGCCTGTGGCGCAGGCGCTCATGCGCGAATCTACCGGCCCGGTGATGCCCAGGTTGATGGCGATGTAGCAGGGGGTGGTGCTGATCAGCACCGATGGCCCGACCGTGGGCTTGATGCGCCGCGGGCCGCCCTTATCCAGCACCAACACCTGCTCTTCCATCAGGTCCAGGGCGCCGAAGGCGCTGCCCATCTCGATGCCGACCCGATCCTTGTCGATGGGGCCGAGGTCCAGGCCAGCGTCGACCAAGGCTTCCTGCGTGGCCACCCAGGCATACTGAGTGACCGTTCCCAGCCGCTTGGCCTCTTTGGCGTCCATGTACTGGGCCGGGTTGAAATCTGTCACCGAACAGGCAAACTGCGTCGGATAATTGGTGGGATCGAAGTGAGTCACCCGCCGACCGGCCGAGACGCCCGCCAACAGATTCTGCCAGGTCTCAGACCAGGAATGCCCCAGGGGGGTGATTGCGCCCATGCCGGTGATGACCACACGCGGCGCGTAGCCGTTGTGGTGCGAGTTGCCGTTGTTGTTCATGCTTTGTGCTCCGAACTGGTTGTTCGTTGTGGGTTGTTCGTATGGCTGGCCGGCCGCGGAGGAAAGACGATGCTGTCGCACCATCTGAACGCCCAGGCTCACAAAAAGCGCCATCGGCGCGAACCAATGGCGGCCAGCCTCACAAATGCATTAACACACAAATGGCGCGGGAGATACGCGCGGAGTAGTGCGTAACGAGTAATGCGTAACTCGTAACCCGGAGATGGCGGGGGTTGGCTTTGAGGGGCGGAGTAGTGCGTAACGAGTAATGCGTAACTCGTAACCCGGAGTTGGCGGGGGTTGGCTTCGGGGGGCGGAGTAATGCGTAACGAGTAATGCGTAACGAGTAATGCGTAACGAGTAATGCGGAGTTGGCGGGGGTTGGCTCCGGGTTACTCGTTACTCGTTACTCGTTATTCAGAGATGGCGGAGGTTGGCTCCGGGTTACTCGTTACTCGTTACTCGTTACTCGTTAAGCCTCACTCGATCAGCCCCCCGCCCAGACACTCTTCCCCCTGATAGAAGACGGCGGCCTGGCCGCGGGTGATGTCGCGCAGCGGCTGGGCCAGGTGCACGGCGGCGCGCTGGTCGGCCAGGGGACTCACCATGGCCGGCGCAGGTCGCGCCTTGTAGCGGATCTTGACTTGGGCCTCAATCGGGCCGGCCGGCGGCTGGCCGGCGATCCAGTTGACGCTGTGAGCGGTCAGGTGATCCCGGCCCAGCTCGGCGGCCGGTCCCACCACCAGGGCGTTGCTGTCCGGCTCCAGGCGCAACACGAAGAGCGGCTCGGCCGCGGCGATCCCCAGCCCTTTGCGCTGGCCAACGGTGTAGAAGGGCAGGCCGCGGTGCTGGCCCAGCACGCGGCCGCTGGAATCGACCATGGGCCCCGGCTCGATGGCGCCCGGCGGAGTCCAATCGCGCAGGAAGCGGCGGTAGTCGCCGTCGGCCAGAAAACAGAGGTCCTGGCTGTCATGGCGACTGGCCACCGGCAGCCCCCGCTCAGCCGCCATGGCCCGCACCTGCGGCTTGGTGAATTCTCCCACCGGGAACAACACCCGCGCCAGCTTCTCCTGCGTCAGGACGTGCAACACATAGCTCTGATCCTTGGCGGGGTCAAGACCGGTGAGGAGGGAGTAGGAAGCGGCGGGCGGCGAACGGTGAGCGGTGAACGGATCGCGGGCGGGCGAGTCCGGCGCCTGCTGACCGGTTGCCGCTGCGCGCTGGTCTTCCGGGCCACGCACGCGCGCGTAATGTCCCGTCGCCAGCAAGTCCGCGCCGAGGCTGAGCGCGTAGTTGTAGAGGTAGTCGAAGCGGATGTGGCGGTTGCACTGGATGCAGGGGTTGGGCGTTTCGCCAGCCAGGTAGCCGGCCACGGTGAAATCCACCACCCGCTGCTTGAAGGGCTGCTCGACGTTGATCAGATAGAAGGGGATGCGCAGCAGGTCAGCCACCCGGCGCGCGTCGTCCACGGCCTCCAGCGAGCAGCACTTGTTGGTGCTTTCCACGCCGACTGCCACCTCCGACCAGAGGCGCATCATCACGCCGATGACCTCGTGGCCCTGCTCGGCCAGCAGCGCGGCCGCCAGCGAGCTATCCACGCCGCCGCTCATGGCGACGACGATGCGGGAATGGGTGAAGGATGAGGGGTGAATGAGAGGTGGCTCCTGATGCGGGACTCGTAACTCGTAACGAGTAACGAGTAACCCGGAGTTTGTGGAACGGGTTTCTGAGGATGCGGAGTGCGGGACTCGTAACTCGTAACGAGTAACCCGTAACCCGGAGACTCTTCCCGCGCGCTTCGGGTTACTCGTCACTCGTTACTCATTACGAGTCCCGCCTCATCCGCCGTGGCGGCCAGAAACATGTCCAGCGTGCGATCGACGGCTTGGGCCGCCAACAGCAAGAACGCATCGAGGCGACCTTCGTGGCCGGCTTCCAGCGCCTGGTAGTAGGCCGCGCGATCTTCGGCGCGGATGATGGCGATGGGATAGCCGGCCTGCAAGAGCAACAGGTTCATCAGCAGGCGGGCTGTGCGGCCATTGCCATCGACGAATGGGTGAATGTCCACCAGCCAGAAATGGGCGTGGGCGGCGCGCTCCACCGGATGGAGGCCGCGGCCGGCGGCCTGGTCATCGCCAGTGCACGCCAACCAGACCGCGTATTCAGCCATCCGGCCCGGCACAGCCCGCGCAGAGGGGGGCGTGTGAGTCGAGCCGGTGATGTAGACCTGGCCCTGACGATAGACGCCGGCATGGACGTCGTCGATGCTGCGCAGCACCAGCCGGTGCAGGGTCAGGATGTCGGCCTCCGTGGGCGGCTCCGACCGCGCTGCCAGCGTTTCGACCCAGCCGATAGCCGCCTGGTGATTGATCGCCTCCAGATGCTCTACCAGCGGCTTGCCGCCTACCGTCAGACCATGTTTGAGCACCACCAGCGTCTCCTGGCGCGTCAACGTCGAACCTTCGATGGCGTTGGAGTTGTAGGTCCACTCTACATCCAGATACTCGCGCAGCCGCGCCGCCTCGGCCGCGCTCAACGGACGCTGCCGGTCCAGCTCAGCGCGCTTGACATCGATTTGGGCGAGAAGGGCTGTAAGGTCCATGTTAGGATCGTCGGAGAGTAACTCGTAACCCGGAGTTTGTGGAAAGGGTTTCTGAGGGTGCGGGACTCGTAATGAGTAACGAGTAACTCGTAACCCGGAGTTTGTGGAAAGAGTTTCTGAGGATGCGGGACTCGTAACGAGTAACGAGTAACGAGTAACCCGGAGTTTGTGGAACGGGTTTCTGAGGCTGCGGGATTCGTAACGAGTAACCCGTAACCCGGAGACTCTTCCCGCGAGCTCCGGGTTACGAGTTACTCGTTACTCGTTACGAATCCCTCGTTACTGAACGGCGACAGCTCGCGCAGCCGGGCCACCAGCGGCGGCAGCACCGCCAACAGCCGGTCGACGTCGGCGTCGCTGTTGCTGTGGCCCAGGCTCAGGCGCAGGTGGCCGGCGGCATCGACCCGCGGCACGCCCATGGCCATCAGCACATGGCTGGGCTCCTGCGCGCCGCTGGTGCAGGCTGAACCGCTGCTGGCGCAGATGCCGGCCATGTCCAGCCCGATCAGCATCCCCTCGGCCTCGACCCCGCGCACCACGAAGCTGGCGTGGTTGGCCAGGCGCTCGGTGCGGTGGCCGGTGAGGTAGCTGTCAGCGATGGCAGCCAACACGCCGTCGATCAGCCGGTCGCGCAGGGCCGCCAGGCGGGCGGCCTCGGCCGCGCGTTCGGCCTGCGCCAGCACCAACGCCGTGGCCAGGGCGACGATATAGGGCACGTTCTCGGTGCTGGCGCGGCGCTTGCCCTCCTGGCTGCCGCCGGTGATCTGCGGCCAGAGCGGCACGCCGCGGCGCACGTAGAGCAGGCCGACCCCCTTGGGGCCGTAGAACTTATGGGCGCCCAGCGAGAGCAGGTCCACGCCCAGTTCATCCACCTGCAACGACAGCGCGCCCGAGGCCTGCACCGCGTCGCTGTGGAAGGGCACGCCGCGCGCCCGACAGACCGCGCTCAACCCGGCCAGCGGCTGGATCGTGCCCACCTCGTTGTTGGCCGCCATGATGCTGACCACAGCCGTGTCGGACCGGATGGCCGCGGCCAGATGGGCGGGATCGACCCGGCCGGCCGCGTCCACCGGCAGCACGGTCAGCTCGAAGCCATAGTCGTCGCGCAGATGAAAGGCCGTGTCCAAGACGCCCTTGTGCTCCACCGCGCTGACGATCAGGTGATTGCCCGCGCCGCGCTGGCGACGGGCCAGGGCCACACCGCGCAGCGCCAGGTTGTCAGCCTCGGTGCCGGAGCTGGTGAAGACCAGCTCGCCGGGCGTGCAGCCCAACACCTCAGCCGCCTGCGCGCGCGCCGTGCGCAGCGCCTTGGCTGTCTCGCGGCCCAGGCGGTGCAAGCTGCTGGGATTGCCGTAGTGCTGGCTGAAATAGGGCAGCATCGCCGCCAGCGCCTCCGGTCGCACCGGTGTGGTGGCGGCGTGATCGAGGTAGATGAGGTCGGACATGGCGTTAGAAGTTCCAGGCGACAAGGAAAACCCGCTGCTTCCGGCTGACAGGATGGTCGGTTCCAACGACGGGGGTGAGTGCGTTGATTTCGATACGGCGGCCTACTCAACCAACGTGCTCACATACGGCGTTGGTTTCGATACGGCGGCCTACTCAACCAACGCGCTCACATACGGCGTTGGTTTCGATACGGCGGCCTACTCAACCAACGGCGGGGCGAGTCGCTGCGCTGATTATAGCACCATGCGGCGCGGCCGGAAAGGTGGGTGGCGTCCAATCGGCCCGGCCAACGCGCAGTTGTTGCCCCAAATGACAGGAATTTAAGGCTGCGGCTGGCGCATGGCCTGCGCTGTTAATGGTTTCCTCATTTTTCTGTGCTACACTGGCCCATGCGCCTGCACCAGGCAGGAATCTGTCCCATTCCGAGGAGATTCTCACCATGACCCTGCAACTACGTCGCAACGCCCACCCCCTGCGCCTGGCGCTGGGGCTGTTGCTGGCCACTCTCCTGGCCGCGGCCGGCGGTGGACTGCTGCTGGCTGCCCCCTCGGCTGCCCAACCAGAGGCCCCCACGCTCAACTGGACTCAGGTACACAACGCGCCCGGCGTCTACTGGTACACCGTCGTCTTTCCCACCCCCCTGGTCGGCTATGCCCTGGGCGGGCCGGACTGGAACGTCAACGAAGGGATCGGCCCCTCCACCCTGGCCAAGACCACCGACGGCGGCCAAACCTGGACCAACATCGCCGTGCCGGGCACCAACCGCTTCATGCGCGGCCTGGCCTGCATCGACGCCAACCGCTGCTGGCTGATCGGCGCCAACAGCCCGCGCATCCGCTACACCCTGGACGGCGGCGCCACCTGGGCCAGCGGCGTCATCGTCAACAACGTCTGGAGCGGCTGGCTCTGGTCGGCCGGCTACAGCGGCGTGGGCACGACGATCTTCGCCGGCACCACAGGCTACGCCAACGAGCCGGGGCGCATGGCCAACCTGCTGCGCGCCGCCGACGGCGTCAACTTCAACGCGGTGGTGGCCAACGACCCGCGCGAGTTCGTGATCTACGATTTCTCCTGCCCCTCCCCCGGCGTCTGCTACACCGCAGCCAAGCAAACCGCCTTCTACACCGCGGACAACGGCGCCACCCTGATCCGCCGCGCCGCGCCCTCCGCCCGCTATTACGGCATCTGGTGCACCACCAACAGCACCTGCTGGCTGGCCGGCGGCAGCAACAGCGGGGCCGACAGCACGGTCCACATCCAGCGCACCACCGACGGCGGGCTGAACTGGCAACTGGCCAGCATCGCCGCCATCAGCGGCCGGCCGCGGCTGTGGAACATCCAGATGGTGGACAGCCAGCACGGCTATGCGGTCGGCTGCACCAACGCATCCGACGCCGTGCTGGAGGTCTGCAACGGCCAGGCGCTGCTGCTGCGCACCGACGACGGCGTGACCTGGCAGCAGGTGGCCTCCCCGACCGGCGCCGACATCATGGACCTCTACGTGCACAGCATGGACGATGTGATCATCGCCGACTGGAGCGGCAAGATCTGGCGCGGCGTCAGCGGGACACCCCCGCCCACGGCGACGCCCACCCCCACCGCCACCCCGGTCGCCACGCCCAACCCCTATGACGTGAACAACGACGGCGTGGTGGACATCCAGGACATCATGCTGGTGGCGGCCCACTGGCAACCCTAGTCCTGTCCCAGCGGCGCAGAAAACTTTGTCGTTCTGCCCAACCTGGGGTATGATAGACGACGCTTTCCCAAGTGCTCACTCCCGACCCGCCGGCGCGGCTGAACGCGCCCGGTTCTGGGTTATGTCAACGAGGATCGGAACGAGTGCATGGCCTCACAAGATAGCTCACTTACCCTGGATCAGTTCTTCGCACCGCGCTCGGTGGCCGTCGTCGGCGCCAGCGCGGACCCCTCCAAGCTCGGCTTCGCGGTGTTGAACAACGTCGTCGAGCATGGCTTCACCGGCGCTGTCTACCCCATCAACCCCAAGGCCGACGAGATTCTTGGCCTGCCTGCCTATCCCAACCTGCTGGCTGTGCCGGGCGAGATCGACCTGGTGGTGGTGGTGATTCCACCCAAGGCCGTGGCCGGTGCGCTGGAAGAGGCGGGTCAGAAGGGGGCCAAGGGCGCCATCGTCATCACTGCTGGCTTCCGCGAGGTAGGCCCGCAGGGCATGGCCATGGAGAAAGAGTTGCTGGCCATCGCGCGCAAGTATGGCATGCGGCTGATCGGCCCCAACTGCCTGGGAATCATCGACACCTACGCGCCCTTGCAGGCCAGCTTTGCCCTGGGCATGCCCATGCAGGGCAAGATCGCCTTCATGTCGCAGTCAGGCGCGCTCTGCACCAGCATTCTGGACATGGCGCTGGCCGACGACATCGGCTTCAGCCGCTTCGTCAGCCTGGGCAACAAAGCTGACCTGAACGAGATCGACTTTTTGCAGGTCTGGGGGAGCGACCCCAACAGCAAGGTGATCACGGCCTACCTGGAGGGGATCGCCGACGGCGGCCGCTTCATCGAGGTGGCGCGCGAGGTCAGCAAGCGCACCCCGGTGATCTCCATCAAGTCGGGCACCACCCAGGCCGGCAGCAAAGCGGTCTCCAGCCACACCGGCACCCTGGCCGGCTCGGAGAAGGCCTATGAGGCCGCGTTCTTACAGGCTGGCGTGCTGCGCGCCGGGTCGGTGCAGGACCTGTTCGACATGGCCATCGCCTTTGCCCAGCAGCCGCTGCCGGCCACCGACGCGGTCGCCGTGGTCACCAACGCCGGCGGGCCGGGCATCATGGCCACCGACGCGCTGGAGCGGGCCGGCCTGCAACTGGCCTCGCTCACCGCTGAGACCCAGGCGCTGCTCAAGGCCGGCCTGCCGGCCGCGGCCAGCGCGGCCAATCCGGTGGATGTGCTGGGCGACGCCATGGCTGATCGCTATGCGCTGGCAGTCAACGCGGTGGCCGACGATCCCAACGTCGGCGCGATCATCGTGGTGCTGACCCCGCAGATCATGACCCAGATCCAGGAGACGGCCGAGGCCGTCACCCAGGTATCGCAGCGCACCGGCAAGCCGATCCTGACCGCCTTCATGGGCAAACAGACCATTGGCCAGGGAGAGCGCATCCTGCGCGCCCACGGCCTGCCCAACTACCCGGTGCCGGAGCGCGCGGTCGCGGCCCTGGCGGCCATGGTGCGCCAGAAGCGCTGGCAGGAGCGCCCCATGCCCGAGATGGAGCGTTTCGAGGTAGATCAGGACGCGGTGGCCAAGGTCTTTAGCCAGGTCAAGGCCGACGGCCGGCTGGCCATCGGCGACGCTGAGGCGCGGGCGGTGCAGGCGGCCTATGGCATCCCCTTCCCCAAGTCTGTGCTGGCCAGGAACGCCGAAGAGGCCGGCCGCGCGGCCGAGGAGATGGGCTTCCCCGTGGTCATGAAGATCACCTCGCCCGATATCCTGCACAAGACCGACATCGGCGGCGTCAAGCTCAACCTGCAAAGCGCCGAGGCGGTGCGCGATGCTTTCGACCTGATGATCTACCGGGCGCAGCGCTACCAGCCCTCGGCCGATATCTGGGGCTGCCTGGTGCAGCAGCAGGTCAAGGGGGGCAAGGAAGTGCTGCTGGGCATGAACCGCGACCCGCAGTTCGGCCCGCTGCTGGTCTTTGGCCTGGGGGGCATCTACGTCGAGGCGCTGAAGGATGTCACCTTCCGGGTGGCGCCCATCGACCGGCGCCAGGCGCGCGAGATGCTGAACGAGATCCGAGCCTACCCCCTCTTGCGCGGTGTGCGCGGCGAGCCGCCCAGCGACACCGACGCCATCGTCGACGCCATCCTGCGTCTCAGCCAGCTCGTCACCGATTTCCCTGAGATCGTCGAGATCGACATCAACCCGTTGATGGTGTTCGAACAGGGCAAAGGCGCGCTGGGAATCGATATGCGGCTGATCTTGAGATGACCGAGCGGAGCAACTACATGGCAACACTCTACGTGCTATCCACAGAGACCTATTCCGGCAAGACCGCGGTGTGCGTCAGCCTGGGCCTGCGCATGCGCGCCGATGGCTACGACGTGGGCTACATGAAGCCGGTCAACATGGGCGCGATCTTGCAGGCTGGCCAGCCCTACGATGAGGACGTGGTCTTCATGAAGGACGTCCTGGAGCTGCCGGAGCCGCTGGAGACGTTGGCGCCGGTGCAACTGACCGCCCAACGGATCGAGGCGCTGCTGAAGGGCGAGACGCAGAGCGCCGGTTTCGTCGAGCGGCTGCGCAACGCCTTTCTTACGGTGCGCGACGGCCACGATGCGGTCATCCTGGAGGGCGCCAGCAACCTGCGCGAGGGCTACATCGTCGACCTGGCCCCGCCCGACCTGGCGCGCATCGCCGGCGACGCCGGCGCCGATGCACGCGGCCTGGCGGTGATCCGCTACGACGACGCCCGCTCGGTGGATCATTTCCTGGCCGCGCAGAAGCGGCTGGGCAACACGCTGTTGGGCGTGGTGGTCAACAACGTGCCGGCGGTGCACATGGATTTCTGCGAGACCGTGCTGCGGGACTATCTGGAGCACAAGGGGATCGGCGTCTTTGCCGTGCTGCCGCGCCAGCGCATCTTGCAGGCCACCACGGTGGGCGAGCTGGCCGATGGGCTGGGCGCGGAGATCCTGGTGCGCGCCGACCTGCGCGATGAGCTGGTGGAGAATCTGATGGTGGGCGCGATGGGCGTCGATCAGGCGTTGCGCTATTTCCGCCGCCGCGCCAACAAGGCCGTCATCACCGGCGGCGACCGCGCCGACATCCAGTCGGCCGCACTGGAGACCTCGACCAAGTGCCTGATTCTGACCGGCAACATGGAGCCGGCCGGCGTCATTCTGTCGCGCGCCGAGGAAGCGGGCGTGGCGGTGATGTTGGCGCCGCAGGATACGCTGGCGGCCATCGAGATCGCCGAAAGCTACTTTGGCCGCAGCCGCTTCCAGCAGCGGGCCAAGATCGACGCCTTCAGCCAGTTGATGGAGCAGCGCTTCGACTTCCCGCGGCTCTACCAGGCGCTGGGCTTGGGCGGATGAGGGGGCGACAGGGTGACAAGGTGACAAGGTCGTATCATTCACCAATTCACCATTCCCCCATTCTCCCCTTCCTCACGCCAAGGCGCAAAGACCGGCAAGAGCAGAGATTTGTGACGCGACCGTCATGCTGAGGGCCGCCGAAGTATCCCGCTGGCCCAGGCCGCCGGGAGATGCTTCGCTGAGCCTCAGCATGACACGATTGTTGAGAAACACAGGAGAATCACCACTATGACCTTAATCGAGAACATTGTTGCCCGTGAAGTGCTCGACTCGCGCGGCAATCCCACCATCGAGGCCGATGTAGAGCTGATGTCCGGCGGCTTTGGCCGGGCCATCGTTCCCTCCGGCGCATCCACCGGCATGCACGAAGCCGTGGAGCTGCGCGACGGCGACAAGAGCCGCTACGGCGGCAAGGGCGTGCTCAAGGCTGTCGAGAATATCAACGACATCATCGCCGAGGAGCTGATCGGCTGGGACGCGCTGGATCAGGTCGGCATCGACAGCGCCATGATCGAGCTGGACGGCACGCCCAACAAGGGCAAGCTGGGCGCCAACGCCATCCTGGCCGTCTCCATGGCCGTGGCCAAGGCGGCCGCCAGCGCCCTGGAGCTGCCCCTCTACCGCTATCTGGGCGGCATTTCGGCCCGCACCCTGCCGGTGCCGATGATGAACATCCTCAACGGCGGCAAGCACGCGGTGGGCAGCACCGATTTCCAGGAGTTCATGGTCATGCCCAGCGGCGCGCCCACCTTTGCCGAGGGGCTGCGCTGGGGCGCGGAGATCTACCAGAGCTTGAAGAAGGTGCTGCACGACGGCGGCTACAGCACCAACGTCGGCGACGAGGGCGGCTTTGCCCCGGCGCTGGGCGGCAACGTCAAGGCGGTCGAGGTGATCCTCAAGGCCATCGAGAAGGCCGGCTACAAGCCGGGCCAGGATGTCTGGCTGGCGCTGGACCCGGCCATGAGCGAGCTCTATGATGCCAGCACCGGCCGCTACAACCTTGAGATCGAGGGCCGCGAGCTGAGCAGCGAGGAGCTGGCTGAGCTGTGGGCCGAATGGGCCGCCAAATACCCCATCATCAGCCTGGAAGATGGCATGGCCGAGGACGACTGGGCCGGCTGGAAGCTGCTCCACGACAAGATCGGCAAGACCGTGCAGTTGGTGGGCGATGACCTGCTGGTGACCAACGTGGAGCGCATCGAGCGCGCCATCGAGGCCCAGGTCTGCAACGCGCTGCTCTGCAAGGTCAACCAGATCGGCACCCTGACCGAGTCGGTGGCCGCGGTGGACATGAGCCATCGCGCCGGCTGGGCCGTGATCACCTCGCACCGCTCCGGCGAGAGCGAGGACGCGACCGTCGCCGATTTCGTGGTGGCCTACAACACCGGCCAGATCAAGACCGGCGCGCCGGCCCGCTCCGACCGCATCGCCAAGTACAACCAGCTCCTGCGCATCGAGGAGCAGTTGGGCGAGGACGCGGTCTATCCCGGCATGAAGGCCTTCCGCGTCAAGCGTTAACCGTTCACCCAGTCCCCAACTCACCATCTCCAAACACAACGCCGGCGCAGTTGCGCCGGCGTTGTTCGTTTCAGGAAAGCTCAGGGGCCGACCGATCCCCCTGCTGCCGGAGAGGGCAGCGCCGCCTATTCGGCGTTCACTGGAGCCGCACCCGCCAGAATCCAGTTCACCGCCTCGGCCAGATCCGCCCGCACCGGCACGTGATGCAGCCCGTGGAGGGCCAGGCCCAGCGCCTGCTTCATCCCGCGGCCGGTGCGCACCAGCACCGGGCGGCAGCCGGCCGCCGCGGCCGCCTGCATGTCGCTGACCGCATCGCCCACCAGCCATGACCGGGCCAGGTCGATCTCCAGCTCCCGCGCGGCCTGCAGCAACATGCCAGGCCGCGGCTTGCGGCAGGTGCAGCCAGCCTCCGGCGTGTGTGGACAGGCATAGACCGCGTCGATGCGGCCGCCAGCCTGCTGCACCTCCCGGACGATGCCCTGGTTGATCGCCGCCAGCACCTGACGGCTCAGCAGCCCCCGGCCCACGGCCGACTGATTGGTGACGACAACCACGGCGAATGGGCTGGCGGCCAGCCGCTGCATGGCCGTCAACACGCCGGGCAGGATCACCACCTGCTGCCACGTGCGCACGTAGTCGGCCCGGTTCTCGTTCAGCACGCCGTCCCGGTCCAGGAACAGGGCCGGCCGGCGGTGCGCCACAGGATCAGGGGGTTGCACGATCCAGGCAAGCGGGTGCATCTCAACGCTCAGGCAGGCGCGCCTTGTCCCGCTCCAGACGCAGCACGCGCAGCGCGGTCTGCCCCAGGATCTGCAGGTCCAGCCAGATGGTCCAGTTGCGGATGTAGACCATGGTGAGGCGCATTTCGTCGTCCAGGGTGCGCTTCCAGCCCACCGCCCACGGCCCGGTGATGCCCGGCTTGACCGTCAGCAGGTTGGACAGCCAGGGGGAATGGAGCTCCACCTGGCCCACCGAGACGGTGCGCGGCCCGACCCAGCTCATCTCGCCCGCCAGGATGTTGAGCAACTGGGGCATCTTGTCCAGGCCGCTGTCATAGAGAAAGCGCTGCACGCGGGTGATCTTCTGCGCCGCGCCGGCGGTGGCCTGGCCCCCTCCAGCCAGCGCCAAAGGGTGGGCGAAGCGGGGTCGGGGCGTCTCCCCCAGGCCGGTGTTGAACTTCCAGGTGGTGAACTCGCCGCCGCCGCGGGCCAGCACGCGATGGCGCTCGATCACCGGGCCAGGCGTGGTCAGGCGCAAGACCAGCGCGATGAGACCCATCAACGGCGCAGCCACCACCAGGTTCAGCGCCGCCAGGCTGTAGTCCAGGCTATTTTTCAGCAGCTTGTCTGGCCCGGTGATGCGCTCGCGGTTGACCAGCAGCAGCGGCACGTAGGCCACCTGCGTCACCTGTACGCCGGTGGTCAGGATCTCGTAGAAGCCGGGGGAGAGCTTGATCTCGAAGGGGGCCTGGTCGGCGTCGACGCTGAGCCGCTGCATGATCTCCTGGAAGGTCTCCCAGGCCACGGCGTTGCTGACCAGCACCACCTCGTCCACCTGGTGCTGCCGGGCCACGTCGTGCAGGCGGTCGGGCCCGCCCAGCACGCGCAAGGGCGCGTCGGGCTGGTCGGGCATGGGCACGGGCGCGCCCACCGGCAGGAAATCGTCGATGAAGCCGATGACGTCAATCCCGGCGCCGGCCGCGGCGCGAAACTGGCGTGCGATGGCCTGGCCCTGCTCGTTGGCGCCCACGATCAACATGCGCGTGCGCAGCCGGCCGCGGCGGTGGATCCAGGCCAGCGCACGGCGCACCAGAAAACGCCCGCCGCCGACGAAGAGGAGGCCAAAGACAAAGATCAGCAGAAACCAGCCGCGGCTCAGGGTGGCGACGCGTACCCAATAGCTGAGCAGGATGACCGCGACGATGCCGTAGATGAAGGACTTGGCGATGCGCGCGTATTCCTCCATGCCGCCGCGCATCAGCCGGGCGTCGTAGAGATTGTTGAAGGCGAAGATCAAGAGGAAGATGGGCACGATCAGGGCGCTGACGCGCAGATAGACCGCGAATTCCTCGAAGGCGCGCTCTGGCAACAGGCCGCTGACGATGCGCAGCCAGTAGGCGACCAGCAGGGCCAGCGCCACACCGATGCTATCCAGGATGATCAGCGTCCCCACCAGTCGCCGATTGACCGACTTGCTCATGGTGCAACCTTCCTCGACGGGTGGTGGGTCAACGCGGCTGCAAGCCCGCGGCGCCGGGCGCGCCGGGCGCGCCAGCCGGCCGGCCAGTCCACAGCGCCGCGCCGTTGATTCCGGCCGGCCGGCCGGCTGGACTGGCTGGAGACGCGGCCGGCAGGCTCAGGCCGGCGTTCATCAGCACGCGCGCGCCGGTGCTGTCGAAACGAAAATCCATGCGCAACAGCCCCAGGCCGGCCAGAGCCGCGGTGATGGCCGGCTGATGAGGCCGCTCGCAGTAGAGCATCAGAAAGCCGCCGCCGCCGGCGCCGGTGATCTTGCCGCCCACCGCGCCCAGCGCGCGGGCGGTCTCATAGCTCTGGTCGATCAGCGGGTTGGTGACGCCCGGCGCGAAGCGTTTCTTCTGCATCCAGTTCTCGTGCAACAACTGGCCAAAGGCGGTCAGGTCGCCGCTGAGGAAGCTGTGGCGCACGTCGGCCACCATGGCCTTGACCCGATGCAGCGCATCCACCGCGGGGGAGCTGGATTTCTTGCTGGCCTGGGTCTGTTCCTTGAGGATGTCGGCTGAGTTGCGCGCCTGGCCGGTGAAAAAGAGCATCAGGTTGTCCTGTAGACGCTGGCTGGTCTCCCACGACACGTCCAGCGGCGTCACGCGGCAGCCCTGCGCGCTGAACTCGATCTCGTTCAGGCCGCCGAAGGCCGCGGCGTACTGATCCTGCTTGCCGATGGGCATGCCCATCTCCTGGATCTCGATCTGGCAGGCCAGCTCGGCCAGCTCCCCTTTGCTCAACTGCTGGCCCAGCGCGGTGCTCAGCGCTTTGATGATGGCCACGGTGACGGTGCTGGAGGAGCCCAGGCCGGTGCCGGGGGGGATCTCCGAGGCGAGGAACATGGACAGCCCCTGCTCGATGCCGAAATGGCGCAGGATCGTGCGCGGCAACAGCAGGGCGCCCTCCAGCGGCGCGTCCTCGATGGCCGCGGCGGCGTCCTGGCGGTAGAAGGTGCTGTAGTCGGAGGAAGCGATCTGCAAGGACTCGCCCTCGCTGAAGGCGCGCAGGAAGACGTAGAAATATTTGTCGATGGTGGTGTTGATCACCAGACCGCCGAACTGATTGAAATAGGCCGGCAGGTCGGTGCCGCCGCCGGCCAGGGAAATGCGCACGGGGGCGCGGGCGATGAGCATGGTAATGTGTAATGCGTGATGGCTTTGTACTAGTACACGTCGGCCTAAATCGGTCTTCACTCACTGCTCAAGCCGGTTCCGTGAACCGGCGGCGTTGTTGGGCGCACACCCGGCGGATCACGGATCCGCCGGGTGCACAGGTACACGTCGGCCTAGATCGGTCTTCACTCACTGCTCAAGCCGGTTCCGTGAACCGGCGGCGTTGTTGGGCGCACACCCGGCGGATCACGGATCCGCCGGGAGCACAGGTACACGTCGGCCTAAATCGGTCTTCACTCACTGCTCAAGCCGGTTCCGTGAACCGGCGGCGTTGTTGGGCGCACACCCGGCGGATCACGGATCCGCCGGGAGCACAGGTACACGTCGGCCTAAATCGGTCTTCACTCACTGCTCAAGCCGGTTCCGTGAACCGGCGGCGTTGTTGGGCGCACACCCGGCGGATCACGGATCCGCCGGGAGCACAGGTACACGTCGGCCTAAATCGGTCTTCACTCACTGCTCAAGCCGGTTCCGTGAACCGGCGGCGTTGTTGGGCGCACACCCGGCGGATCACGGATCCGCCGGGAGCAGGGTACCTGTATAGTTACATGGCTTTTTGGATGTGGGTCTGTTTGATGATGCTGGGGCGATTTTGTTCAGGATGCTTGTTGCTCGGGCCGGTCTCTGACCGTGCCCGTCGGGCCGCGCTCGCCAGATCAGGTGGCCTGGCTCGGTCGGAGACCGGCCAGAGCGATGGGTGGGCGACTGGCCTGGCTCGGTCGGAGACCGGCCAGAGCGATGGGTGGGCGGTTGGGCTGGCTCGGTCGGAGACCGGCCAGAGCGATGGGGCCGGAGCGATGGGCGGCAGCTTACTCGACCATCACCGCGCCGCGGTCGGCCAGGCGGCGCAGGTGAAAGGCCAGGCGTTGGCCGCGGGTCATCGGGTAGGCCTGCGCGCCCAGCACGGCCTCGGGCGGCGGCCACAGCCGGTAGCGCAGTTCATGCGCCATCGCGGCGGGGCGGTCGATCAGCAAGACCTCCACCGGCGCCAGTTGGGTCCAGCCCACATCCTCGCGCTCCAGCGGCGCCAGCAGCGCGTCCTGGTTCAGCGTCGAATGCAGCAGACGCCGCCGCCAGGCCGATGGCTGCAAGGATGCCAGCAGCGCCGGATCGACCGGGGCCGCCAACAGACGGTTGGCCAGCGCCAGGCTGGTGTAGAGCAACACCGTCAACCCCGCCTGCCGGGCGGTAGTGGTCAGGTACTGCCAGTCGAGCTGCGCACGAAAGCGGCTCAGCAGCCCGGCCACATCGACCAGCCAGCGCAGGCCGACATAGCGATGCTTGCGCATGTGCAGCGCCATGTGCAGCAACTGATCGTCAGGGGCAAAGCGGCGCAGACCAGTGGGCGCGCCGGTCAAGGCAAAGGGCTGGGCATGGCTGCACCACGCCGCCAGATCATAGCCAAACAAGCCGCCGCGGCCAATGTCCCAGTGCAGCTCCAGCAACACGCTGTGGCCAGGCAGCGCCTCGCGCCACAGGCTGATGTGGTAGTTGCCGATCTGCTCATGGTCGCGCCAGGCCGCCGACTGCGGCAGATAGCCGATCGCCGCCAGCGCCTGCTGCGCCGCGTCCAGCTCATCGCGCCGGATCAGCAGGTCGATGTCGCTGGAAGGACGCACCAGCGGATCGTCGTAGAGCAGGTCGGACAGAGCCTGGCCTTTCAGCAGAATGGGATCGATGCCCACCTGGGTCAGCGCCGTCGTCATGGCGGCCGTCTCCCGCAGGTGTACCATGCCATCGAAAGCGATCTGCGTCGCGGCCGCGTCCATGGCCTGCCAGACCGGCGTCGGTACGCTGGCCTGCACGCCCAGCGCGCTGGCGTTGCGCCGCACCAACCCGACGACGCCATGCAGCGCGGCCAGCTCGCCCAGCCGCGGCCAGTCGATGGGCTGGGCCAGCAGATCGGCGATACTCGTCCGCGCCGCGTCGCTCTGCTCGCTGTTGCACAGAGCCAGCAGCAGGCTTCCGGTGGGGTCAGGCGTCATGGCCCTGCCGTGCGCACCGTGCCCAATTGCTTCATCACCTGCTCGGCCTGCGCGTAGGGGTCGCCCAGGCCCGGCTGCTGCCGCGCCCAGGCTGCGTAGTCGGCGATGATCTGCGGCAGCGGCGTGGTTGGCTCCCAGCCCAGGCCGCGCAGCCGGCTGATGTCCGAGATGATGTGGCGCGTGTCGCCGAAACGATATTCCCCCGGCACGGCCACCGCCAGCTCGACGCCCAGCACCTGCGCGGCCAGCGCGCCATACTGCAAGACGCTGACAGCGCGGCCGCCGCCCACGTTGAACACCTGATAATCGGCGCGCGGGTCTTCCAACACCAGCAGGTTGGCGCGCGCCACGTCGCCCACGTAGACGTAATCGCGCAGTTGCCCGCCATCCTCGTAGGCGATGGGCGGCTGGCCGGCCAGCATGCGGGTGACGAAGATGCGGCAGATGCCCGAATAGGCGTTGCGGAAGCTCTGGCGCGGCCCCTGGGTGATGGAGTAGCGCATGGCCACGGTGGGAATGCCGTAGCGCTGGCCCAGGTTGAGCGCGATCATCTCCTGGGTGTATTTGGACATGGCGTACTGGTTGTGCGGCCGCACCTGCGCCTCGTCGCTGATCTCCACCTGCAGCGGGCCGCCGCACTGTGGGCAACGCACCTCCCACTGGCGGGCCTTGAGCTGCGCCTCAGGTCGCAACGGCGGGTAGACGATCCCATCCAGCGGGCAGCAGTATTTGCCCTCGCCGTAGACCGACTGGCTGCTGGCCACCACCACCTTCTGCACCGGCAGCCGGTCGTTGACGATCAGCTCGTAGAGCAGCGCGGTGCCGGTGGCGTTGACGTCGAAGAAGCGGCTGAAGTCGGTCAGATAGTCCTGGTAGGCGGCCAGGTGAACGACGACATCGACGCCGTCGAGGGCCCGACGCATGGCGGTGCGGTCGCGCACGTCGCCCTGGATAAACTCCACCTCCGCGTCGAGATAGTCAGGCGTGATCCCCTCCTGGTGTACCGGCGGGGTCAGCGCATCGAGCACGCGCACGTGATAGCCGCGCGCCAACAACAGATCGACGGTGTGGGAGCCGATGAAACCGGCGCCGCCGGTCACTAACGCTTTAGGCACAGCTCAACTCCTCTGGCACGCTCAGGCGGGCGACGACAGGACGTGGCGGCGGTACCAGTCGATGGTCTCCGCCAGCCCCTCTTCCAGCGACACCTGGGGCCGATAGCCCAGCAGGGCCTGCGCCTTGCTCAGGTCGGCCTGGCGGATAGCTTGGCCGGCCGGCTTGCTGGTGTCGAACTCGACCGGCACCTCGCGGCCGGACAGGCGGCGCACCGTCAGCACCAGGTCCTTGATGCTGACCAGCTCGTCGCTGGCCAGGTTGATGGGATCGGGCTGCGGGTCGCGCTCCATGGCCAGCATCATGCCGCGCGCCACATCGCGCGCGTGGACGAAGGTGCGCAACTGGCTGCCATCGCCCCAGACGACGATCCGGTCGCGCTCGAAGACCTTGCGAATGGTGGCGGGGATGACGTGCGATGTCTCCCAGTCGAAGTCGTCGCGCGGGCCGTAGGCGTTGTAGGGGCGCACGATCGCGATCTGCATCGGATATTCCATGGCGTAAGCGCGGGCCTGCACCTCGGCCAGCCGCTTGGACCAGCCATAGCCGAAGTTGGTCGGTTCGGGGTCTTCGAGGAAGCCCTCCTCCTCGGCGGTGGGAGTGGGCGCTGTGCGGCGGTAGACGCAGGCCGAGCTGACGCAGAGGTAGCGCTCCACCTGCTCCAGCCGGGCCGCCTCCATCATCTGCAAGTTGACCACGGAGTTCTGGTAGAACATGTCGCCGGAGTGGGTCACGTTGTAGCCGATGCCGGTCAGCTTAGCGCCCAGGTGCATGACGATCTCCTGGCCGGCGGCCGCGCGGCGCGCCTCGTCCAACTGGCTGATGTCGCCGGTCAGCAGCTCGATCTCCTGGCGCACCGCGGCCAGATTGTCCAGCGACCCTTTGCGCAGACGTCCAACCACCCGCACACGGGCGCCGGCCGCTACCAGCATCTCCACCAGGTGCGAACCGATGAAGCCGGTTCCACCTGTGACCAGGACCTTTTTCCCAGGCCAAAATGCCATCCTATGCTCTCCTTGATCCGATAAGCTTGATGTAGAACTGCTCCAACTGGCCGGCCTGATGCTCCCAGGAGAGCTCGCCCTCGGCCAGGGCGCGGGCGCTGAGGCTCTGGCGGGCTCGCACGTCCGGGCTGAGCAGCATGGTGACGACGCCCTGGGCAAAGGCCAGCGGCGTGTCCTCAGTCAGCAGGCCGATGTCATAGGCGTTGAACAGGGGCCGCAGGATGCGCATGTTGGTGGCCACGGTGGGCCGGCCCACGGCCAGGTAGTCGTTGAGCTTCGAGGGCCAGATGTTGTCGGTGGCGATCATGCGCTGGAAGGGCAATACCATCACATCCGAGGCGCTCAAATAGACGTTCAGATCGTCGTAATCGATCCAGCCGGTCTCGATCACATCCTCGCGGCAGTCGGCCGGCACGAAGGACCAGAAGTCCTTGAGCTTGTGGTTGCCGACGCACAACACCTTGACCGGCTGCGGGATCATCTGCTTGATCAGCGAGAGGGCGGAGAAGAGCAGCTTGGCGGTGGTGGCGCGCATGACCCCCACATAGCCCAGCACGAAGGCACCGCGCGGCACGGTCGTCAGGCGGCTGCGGGCTTCCTCGACGCTGTAGGGGGTCAGGCCTTCGGGGTCACAGCCGTTGAGCAGGGTGATCATGCGTTGGCGCTGGATGCCCAGGGCGGCCGCCCGCTCCAGCAGCGGCTCGCCCATGGCGACCACAGCATCGGCCCAGGGATAGAAGGTCTCCTCGCAGAAGGTCTCCACCGGCTGCATGAAGGTGCGGATGATCCGCCCGCGCTCCGAGGCGGTGCCCCCGCGGCCGTACCAATCGGCCCAGTCCAGAATGGTGGGCGTGCCCTGGGTGATCTTGAGCCAAAGGGCCGGCAAGGCGACCGCCGGGCGGGATTCCAGCCCATGCACGATGTCGTAGTGTTCGTTGCTGACGAAGCGGATGCGCTGCAAGACATCCCACGGATCCCAGCCGGTGCGCCCCTGTCCGGGCAGCAGGTCAGGGGTCTCGACGATGCGCACCCCCGCCGCCTCGAACTGATGAAAGCCGGTCCGCGCCTTGGGCGAGATGGTCAGCAGAGTCACCTCATGGCCGCGCCGCACCAGGTGGCGCGCCAGGTGATAGGCATGAAAAAACGCGCCGCCGCCCTTCCAGGTGACATTGTGGGTAAGGTAAAGAATTCGCATGGGAACGGGGAAATGGGTAATGGTGTAATGGGTAATGAGTGATCTGGCTACCTGACGCTCCTGCAACGAATCCAGTCGAGCGTTGGTCGAGTAGCGGGTTGAGGGCAGCCAAATCGCATGAGGTCAGGCGCTTCCAGCGTATCGAGACCAGTCGAGCGTTGGTCGAGTAGCGGGTTGAGGGCAGTCAAAGCACATGAAGTCAGGCGCTTCCAGCGTATCGAGACCAGCGAGCGGGTCGCGCCTGGCAACCATCGGGTCTCGATACGGTTCTGGCGGCGACTCTCGGCTCGTGGAAGCCCGTTGCGCGCTGCGGAGATCGCTGGCCGACGCCGCCAGAACCTACTCGACCCACGCACACAGCGCACTCACAAGACCTGGCGCTCATGCAACGAATCCAGTCGAGCGTTGGTCGAGTAGCGGGTTGAGGGCAGCCAGATCGCATGAGGTCAGGCGCTTCCAGCGTATCGAGACCAGCGAGCGGGCCGCACCTGGCAACCATCGGGTCTCGATACGGTTCTGGCGGCGACTCTCGGCCCGTGAAAGCCCGTTGCGCGCTCCAAAGATCGCTGGCCGACGCCGCCAGAACCTACTCGACCCACGCACACAGCGCACTCACAAGACCTGGCGCTCATGCAACGAATCCAGCGAGCGTTGGTCGAGTAGCGGGTTGAGGGCAGTCAAGTCACATGAAGTCATGGGCTTCCAGCGTATCGAGACCAGCGAGCGGGCCGCACCTGGCAACCATCAGGTCTCGATACGGTTCTGGCGGCGACTCTCGGCCCGTGAAAGCCCGTTGCGCGCCGCAAAGATCGCTGGCCGACGCCGCCAGAACCTACTCGACCCACGCACACAGCGCACTCACAAGACCTGACGGGTGCTGGTTCACCGTTCACCATCACCCGGCGCCCTTGCCCAGCAGCATCACCAGCGGCGTCTTGAGCATGATCTGCAAGTCCAGCCAGAGGGAGCGGCGGCGGATGTAGTCCAGGTCGATGGCCAGCATGCCGCTGAAGCCAACCTGGCTGCGCGCGGTCACCTGATAGAGGCCGGTGATGCCGGGCGGCACGCTCAGGCGCTGCTTGGCGTAGTCGTCGTAGTGTTCGTATTCGTAGGGCACCGGCGGCCGCGGGCCGACCAGACTCATCTCGCCGCTGAGCACGTTGAGCATCTGCGGCACCTCATCCAGGCTCAGCTTGCGCAGCACACGGCCGGCCGAGGTAATGCGCGGGTCATTGACCACCTTGAAGACCTTCTTGCCGCTAGGATCCTCGGAAAAGGCCGCGTCCGCCTTGACGAACTGCTCCAGCCATTGCTTGTGGGCGGTGTTGTCGCCGCCGGCGATCATGGTGCGGAACTTGTAGTAGCGGAAGGGCGCGCCGCCGCGGCCGATGACCGTGCCGCGGTAGAAGACCGGCCCGGGCGAGGTGAGCTTGATCCAGAGCGCGATCAGCAGCCAGATAGGCAGGCCCACCAGCAACACCAACAGCACCAGCGCCACATCCAGCGCCCGTTTGGCCGCGGCATACCCGGCCGGCGCATGTGCGTCAGCCCAGGCAACGGTGATCAGTGCGCTGGGGGAGGTTTGCTCGGTCATTGTCGGTCATTGGTCGAAGTTGTGATCACGTAATGCGTAATGCGTAATGCGTAACCCGGAATCTGTGTGCGGCGACCTGTTGTCCGTAACTCGTAACTCGTAATGCGTAATGCGTAACCCGGAATCTGTGTGCGGCGACCTGTTGTCCGTAACTCGTAACTCGTAATGCGTAATGCGTAACCCGGAATCTGTGTGCGGCGACCTGTTGTCCGTAGCTCTGTAACTCGTAACTCGTAATGCGTAATGCGTAACCCGGAATCTGTGTGCGGCGACCTGTTGTCCGTAACTCGTAACTCGTAATGCGTAACCCGGAATCTGTGTGCGGCGACCTGTTGTCCGTTGCTCTGTAACTCAGAACTCGTAATGCGTAACCCGGAATCTGTGTGCGGCAACCTGTTGTCCGTAGCTCCGTAACTCGGAACCTGCGGGCCGCAATCCGTAACCCGCAATCCGTAGCCCGCAATTGAGAGACAAGTCCCATACTCGCACACTCCGGGTTACGCATTACGCATCACGCATCACGCATCACGCATCACGCTACAAATATCCTAACCCATGCAACTGCGCCAAGGTCGCTTCGTCCAGGCCGGCGACGCCTTGCCGGTCGCTCAGCTCGGCGTAGCTGCGGCACTGGGCCAGCCAGTCTTCCAGCGCGGCCTCCAGCTCGGCCACCACGTCGGGGTGCTGCGCGGCCACGTTGACGCGCTCCTGCGGGTCTGCTGCCAGGTCGAACAACATGCGCCGCTCGGCCATCTGACGCCGCAGATAGAACATGGGATTGCGCAGCAGCCGCTTGACCATCTCCGGGTTGGCCAGTTGCTGCCAATAGCCGGCCAGCCGCTGGCGGCCGCCGGCCGGGCTGGCCGCAGCGCCGTTGCCGCTGTAGTCGCCCGGCGGATCGATGCGCAGGTATTTCCAGCGTTCGGTGCGCACGGCCAGCAGACGGTTGTTGGCCGTCGAGGCCTGGGTCTCGCTGAAGGCGTGGCGGCGGGGCTGGCCGGCAGCCGGCGAACGGCCCTCGCCGTCCCTGGACAGGGCCGGCAACAGGCTGACGCCCTGCATCTCCGCAGCCAGGCGGCCCAGCCCCAGCGCGTCCAGCACCGTCGGCGCGATGTCGGTGAGCTGGGCCAGCGCATCGACCGCGCCGCCTGCCACGCCCATGCTGGCGGGAAACTTGATCAGCAGGGGCACGTGCATCACCTCTTCGTAGGCCAGGTGGCCGTGGACGAAGTCGCCATGCTCACCGAAAGCCTCGCCGTGATCGCCGGCCACCACGATCAGCGTCTCGTCGAACTGGCCGGTCGCGGCCAGATAGTCCAGCAACTGGCCAAACTGCTGGTCCACGTAGCTGATCTCGCCGTCGTACAGATCCACCAGGCGCTGCACGTCGGCCGGGGTGCGCACCCGGCGCACGCTCTCGGCGCTGCCGTCGATGCGGCCAGTGTAGCCGGGATCACGCCAATGGTCAAAACCGGGGGGCGGATAGTAGGGATCGTGCGGATCCAGCGCCCAGAGGAAGAGGAACCAGGGGCGAGACGGAAGGTCAGAAGCGGGCGCCCCCTGCGCCTCCAGCCAGGGCAGCGCCGCGGCGTTGACATCCTCGGCCAGCGGCAGGACGACCGTGGTGTCCTCCTCGAAATAGAGCTTCCACGCCCCGGTGTTGCTCACCTCCCGCTGGCTGACCAGCGCCGGATCCTTGTACAGGTCCACGAACCGGTCGAAGCCGATGCCAAAGCCCAGCACCGACGAGACATTGCCGATGGTGCTGACGGCGGCCGTCCGGTAGCCGGCTGACTGCAACAGTTCCGCCAGCCGCGGCACGGCGCGGATGAAGAGGTCGTTGCGGGAACGCACGCCGTGCGCCGGCGGATAACAGCCGCTGAGAATCGACGCGGCCACCGGCTTGGTCCACGTGGCCGGCGAATAGGCGCGGGTGAAACGGGCCGCGCCCGGCCCTGCGGCCAGGGCATCGAGGCGCGGCGACGTGGGCCGCGGGTAGCCGTAGCAGCTCAGGTGGTCGGCCCGCAGGGCGTCGATGATGTAGATGAGGACGTTAGGCATGAGGATGGCGGGAAAAGATAGCTGTCTACGTGTCTGCTCGTCGGCCAACGGCCTCTTGATAGACCGCCAACAGCCGCTGGACGTAAGGGGGCACGGCGAACTGCGCCAGCGCCTGCTGGCGGTTGTGCTCACCCATGGCGCGGCGAAGCGGGGCATCGTCCAGCAGACGAACGATGGCGTCGGCCAGGGCGGGCACGTCGCCAGGGCTGACCAACAGGCCGTTGACGCCCGGCGTGAAGAAGTCGCCCACGCCGCCCACCGGGGTGGTCACCAGCGGCAGCCCGGCCGCCATGGCCTCCAGCAACGCCACCGGCAGGCCCTCGGCGTAGGAGGGCAGCGTCAGCAGGCTGGCCTCTTGCAGCCAGCGCAGCTTTTCGGCGCCGCGCACGAAGCCGGGAAAGTGTACGG
>Ga0209096_1001592_pt1 | contig 24241 bp, 33 predicted proteins | sample AD_UKC034_MetaG_FD_184407 | JGI IMG/M metagenome (GOLD analysis project Ga0209096, IMG submission 184407) | Active sludge microbial communities of municipal wastewater-treating anaerobic digesters from USA - AD_UKC034_MetaG (SPAdes) (version 2) | ecosystem: Engineered > Bioreactor > Anaerobic >... | reverse complement strand
AGTCTTGAAAAAGGCCTGAGAAGCCCTCCTGATCTCCGGAAGTCCCGCCTGAATCTCTTTCAGCATTGGAACATACTTGTCCGGCATGGAGCTTACCATATCCCCGATCTTTTCCAGTAATGCTAAATCATTCATCTTTTTCCTCCTCGGTTTTGGTTTTTCTCGTTCCCGGTTTTTTGTACCAAAATCATACACTCCTCGTTGATGCCTTCATATCTATTCATACAAGGCTGTACGGTAGTACATTCTGTAGTACCCCACACACCCTGAGCGTTTTACGCTGTTATCAAGATACATAAAGTCCACCGTGATAAGAGCCCACCGTTGCAATCCCCGTCCTCGCTGCCGTAAGATCACCGAAGTCGGTTGCATTTGTCACAGAAGCAATAGTAACATAATCAATAACATTAGAAGCAGCAGCCACCCATCCTCCAACGAACAAGCCCCGGTGTTTTCCAGAAGTCCCACTGCTCTGTTGTCGGGCCACAGTAAGATTGGCATAATCAGCTGCATTCCCCTCTGTAGCAATAGTAACATATTCTATTGTATCTACAAGGGCAGCTTCATACCCTCCTCCAAACAAACCTCCTTGAGGATCATGATGTTTCATAATCACTCCACCTTTGTCAAAGCTATCTTTTTTGTATCCGATAAACTAGCCACCAAAAGATCCCCGCCCGATCTGAAAATAGTAGCAAAGGGACAGACCTGAAAAATTACGAAAAGTTGAGAGCAATAAACGTACCCTGTACTATTGGCACTTTTCATTTGGAGTTCAACATTCAAATTATTAACCTCGTCAATAGTCCAAGGTGCGGAAGTGGCTGGATTGACCGTTGACAAAGAGCTATAATAAGTGGTGTAACTTGTAAGTTTCAAATTTGTTACGATAGCTGATAGATAAGAAGTCTCCCCTATTTTGTAACCAACATTGACATATGCATTGTAGCTTGGAGAATATACTCTAGCCCCAATCTGTAGAGAGATCAAGGAAGTATTGGGAAACAAAGTTGCTGGTTTGGTCATCCCATAAATATCAGATTGGTAGGTTGTATTTTGTTTTCTCACATATGAGGTAGCATCGTCTGGAGTCGGATATTCATTGATGCAATCAAAGTTTGTATCAGCTCCTGATCTTGTAAAGTTCACAGTTACGTCAGAAGCTGGTACCAAAATATTGTAACCCTTCGGGTGTATGAATCTATCTTCCCCAATTCCTACAACTGATTCAAATTTAGAATTTTCAAACCTCATATCAATCCCCCGTGTGCCCCAGAGAAAGCCCCAGCATCCATAATCAGCCCGGTGGCTCCAAAATCATTACATTGCCCTTTTGTAGCAAAGTGACAATAGAGGTTAGTTCCAACCGGAGAGTCAACATCTGCAGAATAGTTGGTCACAAATCTCGTTAGAGAACAGAGAGCAGTGCGCATAGCATTGGTTGGCAAAGTTCCGAAATCGGACTGTTGAGAAAAGGCGATCAAATTCCAATATTTCATATTCTTGCCGACTGCCACCCCTATCACTCCATTGGACACCGATCCATAACCATAGACGTTGTCGGTCAACTCCCCCCAAAGTGAGTATGCCCCAGGAGCATAGAAAGGAAAAACACAAGACCAATTTACATTTTGGTATCCCGAAAAATACAAGCCATAAGAGGGAGTGGAAAACGTTTCCCCATTATAGACTGAGGCGTTGTTTGGCTCATAAGTTCCACCATCTGTAGCATTACCAGCAGTTGCTATTGTAATGTAGTCTATGCCCTTGTCAGACAGCCCAGATATAAAAATACCTGTGATCTTATTACACACAGAGCAAAGATAACTTCTTGTTGCAGTGAGATCACCGAAGTCGGTTGCGTTGCCGATAGTTGCTATGGTAATGTAGTCTATGGAATCGGTGTAGGTTGTGCTGCTTGTTTTTCCTCCCGCCATAATACCTCTAGTGAGGGAGGCTATACCAGAATTCAACACATTATGTCTTACTACAGACATGTCTCCAAAAGTACCCGATACACCTAGAACAGAGATGGTGATATATTCTATACCATTTTTGTAAGCGGGTGTCTGCAGTGGATTATAGCCACCGAAGAAACAACCCCTGTCAGACATATGCTCATTGATATCTATTGTGAACAAAACTGCGTCTGGATCCTCGTAATACAAAACCCCGCCTTGGAAGTATATTTGGCCATATCCAGACGGCAGGGTGGGCTTTGATAAAACATCCGTTAGAGATAAACCGCAGATAGACAAACCGTCAATTTTCATCAAGCCTCCTCTGTTACATCGACCGTGTAAATTGTCCCTACAGGGAATTGATAGTACAAAACCTTGTTCACAATGTAAAAACCTTCTTTCTCAGGATGTCCACTCAGGTTGGCCATGATTAAAGAATTAACCTCAACTCCTTGGGCTTGAGTTGTCCCCTCCCCTTCTTTCCAAGTAAGACGGAGGAGCCCGTTGCCCCCGTTGCCCCCATTGTTTGAAGAAGTGATTCTATAACCACCAGCACCACCACCACCAAAAGAAAGTCCCCAATTTCCCTTCACAACATTATCTTTAGCTGAAAAATAAAGTCCGAAACCCCCGTTGCCTGCGAAACCTCCTCCCCCTATACCTCCGGTGGCATACGTTGAATAGGGGATGCCCGTTGCTCCTGCAGTTCCTGCTCCTGAAGACCCCCCGGCTCCACCTCCACCTCCACCGCTGCAAAAACTGATATCTTGGGCGTTCCCTCCAGCCCCTCCGGAGAATCCGCTGTCCCCATCACCTTCAACGAAGCTGGCCCCGGCTGTGGCTGCGTAAGAACCTATGGCCGGACTGGAAGCCCCTCTTCCCCGGCATACTGATTCATCATCGTCCGTAAAAGTGGAGTCTTGCCCGTTTGTTACTTCCGAGGTTGAAATAAAATAACCTCCTAATCCAACCCAAATATCATAGGTCACTCCCGGAGTCACGGTCATGATAGCTTTAGAATAAGCCCCACCTCCACCTCCACCTCCACCTCTGTAAGCGGTGGTGCCTGTTCTGGCTCCGGCTCCACCTCCCCCATAACATTCTACGAGCACCGAGTTGTCTAACAAGTTGAGGGGAGCAGTCCAAGTTCCAGTTACTCCTCCAGCGTATATATTAATGGATCTCAATATGCTCATATCCGATCCTTTACAAACTATCCTATGACCACGGCATTACCTGTAACAGCACTGGCCCAAGTGATAGTGACCACTGAATCGCTAGTGAACTCAACCTCACTAGGGATCACCTGTACTCCAGCAACCGCGCAAACTACAATAACGTATTTCTGACTCAGACTATGGGTTATCGTCCAGGTTGTATCAGCGGTAGCCGGAGACGCATAGTGATAGGCTGAAGAGCCTGATCCCCCGGAAGGAGTTGCCCAACTCCCGGCTCCGTTTAAGAAATGGCCGGATTCCCCATCCAATTTGGGAAGGAGACCATGCTTGTCTGTGCTCGCGTTGGCTGTTGTATTATCCGATAGGGAAAGGGCAGCTTCTGTGTGGGTGTGAGTAGGAGTCGCAAAGGAAGAAGGACCATATCCACTGTCAGCTACCAGCTTCCCAGTCTCGTCTGCAAAGGAGGTAAAGTTGTTGGTTACCGAAGAAGCAGGACCAACTACATCCCCTGATCCTGATGGGGCTGTCCATGTACCGTCTCCCCGGAGATAGTTTGCGGATGATGGGGTTCCCGTTGCGTTGATATCTCCTACATCATGGGTGTGACCCGGAGTTGCGAAGGAGCTTGCTCCATACCCGCTGTCCTGAACTGATTTGCCGTCAGAGGAAGCGAACGAGGCAAAGTTATTTAGAACAGCACTCCCCGGCCCCGAAACATCCCCGGTTCCTCCGGAAGGAGTCGCCCATGTACCTGTACCTGTCAGATACTGCCCCACCATCCCGCTCAATTTTACGAGGAAACCATGGCGGCCTGTTGAAGCATTCCCCGTAGTATTGTCAGCCAACACCAGAGCAGCTTCTGTGTGGGTGTGGCCCGGAGTTGCGAAGGATGCGGGATTGTACCCGCTGTCCGCAAGCAGCTTTCCGGTAGCATCACCGAAAGATGCAAAGTTGGGAGTGGTTGCCGATGCTGGGCCAACTACATCTCCCGCCCCAGAAGGAGAAGACCAAACCCCGTCTCCCCGGAGATAGGTTGAGACACCGGGAGTCCCGGTGGCATCGATAGCCGCAATGGCCACCGATCTTGCAGGTAAGGTTATTGAGCCCTCAAACACCCGGTTCCCCGTCACTGTTATATTGGTGGCGCGGTAGGTATCCCGAATCAAGTTGAAAACAAGCTCCAGGGTAGCTGACCGCCCGGAAGCAGCTGCCAAGCTCCAAACAGGTATCTTATCCCCTGTAACAAGAGATGAAGCTGCTGCTCTCGCATTTATGGTTTCGCTCATCGCTTTTTACCTCCAATCACTGCCAGTCAATCTCCACCCCGGCCTCCCAGAGTATTCCCACCCCGGTTTCCCACAACATGTAGTAGACGGTTGTGGTTGCTGTGCTCCCCCAAGCGTTTATGGGGGACATTACTCCTCCGGGAATAGGCTGGTGTACTGTCTCCGGGATGATCCCGCTCACAGGAGCATCCTCATGCTTATTGTACCTGCGGAATAACTGGTCACCTGACCTCTCACATGAGTAAAAGGTGCGAAGAGAGCAGTTGCTTTCTCGGTGGTGAAGTCCCCTCCATCAATAGTGATCCACGTGCAGGTAGCCGCAGCCACTTCATCGTCCGTTGCGATGGTTCCCTGGATATTGATAGTGGCCGATATTCCGGAGCCATATATCAAGAACGGGATTGGGCCGTTGATGCCTCTGTAGTCTCCGATCTTGACAGGTGCTCCGTTCGCGTCTGAAGTTACATCGAGGAGCAACTGCTTGACATCCATATCAGTCCTCCTTCTCGGCAATGACTCTCTTCTTCAGCCCCTTCTTGGAACCGTTTTCCGGCTTCTTGGATTCCGGTTCCTCCTCTGGTGTCTCGGTGAGCCCGGTCTTGACCTCTTTCCCGTCTTCGTCCACCACCTTCACATCTGCGAAGGTTCTGCCCTGAGCTTCCTTGCCCTTGACCGGAGGAGACGTGAAGAACCGACCAGACTGAATCATCCCGATGACGTCCACCGGATGAGTGATCAGATGAACATCCCCGTTTATATCGTACACAACGTGCTTATTTGACATCTGTGTTTCCCTCCTTCAGCCTTGCGCGGCTGCTTTCTGAGTAGTGAACTTGGTTCCCGATTCGTATTGGATATCAGCCTCTAGTTGGATCCCATACTTGCTCAGGAATTCTTTTGTATCAGTGACGATCTTCTCCATGAAGTTCTTATCACACTTCGGGAGAATGTCCTGAAGGGCAAATATAGCTTCCATCCCGTCCCGAACCTGCTGAGTTCCAATATGGTAAAGGACAGCCGCAAGGCTTGGTTGGTTATGAGTAAAGGTAAAATTGTTGCCTTTGGCTCCGGGATTGGTTTCATATTCCCGGAACAGGTTGATATACCTTCGGCCCCCATTAAAGACGTGATCGTGGATACCAGCTGCGAGCCCGTAGTCCACTTGGGCAAAGGCAATATCGATATCCCTTGGGAGATGTTTGAGAGCCAGCGTCAGCCATTCCCCCGCCTTCTTCAGGTTTCTCAACTCCAGATAGTTGTAAACCATCGTGAAGAAGATAGTGTAATTGAAGTAGGGGTGGCCGACATAAGGCAAATACTTCTCTCCGGCTTCCACGGCCTTCTCCAGCTTCTTGCGGGTGGTGTAAACCTGGGTCAGATAAAACCAGCATTCCCAATCTGCTGGATTCTCCTCCAACCGCTTCAATAGGAGCCCCGCCGTGCGCTGTTCCTTGGCTTCCGCTTGTTCCGGTGTTAGGTCGTACCCGAAGTGCTCTATGAGGAAAATAGGGCACAAAACTCCGGTGCCATCGTTGCGCCCATCGACCATAGCCTGATTGTGGACAATCCCTTCGTACTTGATATGGCCCTTGCGGAACAATCTTGCGGAGTTGAGCTTCATCATTAAACGGCCCTGCTGGATATCGTGGAACTCAACCCCTGATGAGTGTATGTTCTTCTGAAGAGTAGTCTGGTCCATCGAACTCAGCCACTTGCGAAAACCTTGAGCATTGTAGGGTGGGGCTCCGGGTGCCGGAGATCGCATTTTTACAATCTCGTCAGCGTCCACAATGAAGATCCAATCCCCTGTAGCATACTCGATAGACTGGTTGCGGTGAAGGCTGAAATCGTTTTGCCACGGATGCTCATACAGCTTCACCTTGGGAAACGTTCGACAGATATCCATAGTGGAGTCGGTGCTGCCCGTATCCACTATGATTATCTCGTCAACAAGATCGCAAAAGGAGGCCAGGCAGGCATTCATCCTGGCCTCCTCGTTTTTAACGATCATACAAGCCGATATGGTAGGCTGAGCCCCGGTTTGCTTCATCGCCCACCCCTTAATTAGTCGTCACTACCGAAGACAGCCGACAGAGTGATGGACGGGCTGGAACCCGAAATGACCACGCTCAGCCTGATGTAACGGTAGATGGTCGCACCGAGCATGTTATGCCACGGGAACTTGTAGATGCCCGTGCCCTCATCGTTGGCTGCCGTCCCGGCCCTCAGAACCTCTCCGGCTCCGATCTCCTGCTTGGCCAGATCGACAACGTTGGCAGCCGTTCCGAAGTCGGAATCAGAAGAGCCTTCCACACACAGCTTGTACAGCTGGTTGGTGGAGTAGGTACAAGCGGTGACGTTGAATACCGCCATGCCCTTGGTATAGCCCCCGCCCGTATCGATGATTGAGCCGTTGTATGTGCTGGTCTTGGTCGTTGCCCCGATAGACGCCAGGTTTGCGTCATAGGTAAAAGCCCTGTTTTCGGTGAATTCGCTCATTGCTTTCCTCCTGTTCTTCTTTTTTTGCTATACTACGAGCCGTGCCCCGGAATCACCCTTATGCGGTCACTGCAGCATTGGTGATACCGTAGAGACGAGCGGCACACAGCGGCCTCTTCAGAGCGATAGTGATGTACCACTCCACCCTCGTCCTGTAGACAGGCTCAGAATCGATCTCACCCAGATCACGGACATCCATGTCTCCGTTCTGGAGCCCAACCACTCCGTTATCTGCGAAGCTGACGCAGTAGATGGAGGTGGCCACGGTTCCGGTTCCGGTGGAAGCCGCTTCATCGAAGGACATGATGTCGGTGTTCGTCTCGTCCTTGTCCACAACGAGGATCGGCAGGTCATTGTACTGGGTCACCCGCCTTCCGAAGGCATCCTGGGCATAGGTTATATACCCTCCCACTGAGGACGAACGGGAAGCCGCGCTGAGTCTCCGGCGCATCGTCTTGTTCATGATCAGATGGGTAGGCTCTTCCACCGCATCGATCAACTCATCGAGTTTGACCAGGGACAGAGCATCACCGGAAGCGGTAGAACCCGCTGCGATCTTGACGTTGGAGCCCGTCAGACGAACCTGGAGCCCGTCAAAGCTCTTGGTGTCTGAAGCCTTCGAACCCTTGATGAACGTCTTGGTCAGCTTGAGAGAGATGGACTTGATCTTCATCCCCTCCTGTATTGCACGCTGATCCTCTCCGGCTGTGTTGACGATGAAGACGTCCACATCGAGGTCGCCACCAGCAATAGCCAGCGTCTCGGTGACGTTCTCCATTTCTCCCGTGCCCTCAGTGTAGGCCTCGTTCACACCCCTGAAGTCGGAACGGGGAAGCACTTTCTCACGGTTGAAAGAGTATGCGTTGCCGTCAATCGTCTCCATGGGAAGGGCTGCCATCACATCACTGTTCTTGGCGTAAAGCTCCATCACCGTGGCTTCCAGAACCTTGTTCTGGCCGAGGGCAATCTTGCTGGATTCCAAAAGGTTAACTGCCATTGTGATATCCTCCTTTTCTTTCCTTTTCTGAGTTTATTTTTATCCACCGGGTATAATGAAAAATCCCGATGGAACTGTCTTGAAGACCAATCCCACCGGGATTTGCTCGCCGCGCTGCGGGTTGAGCGTTATTTCCTACTCATCCCCACTGGGGCTCGTAGGAGCCCAAATTTCCAAGTCGAGTTATCTCACCGCTTTCTCTGGTTCCTTCTAAGAACCTTGAGACGATCTGCTGCCGGGATTTTGGAATAGTCGATATTCCCACGGCCCGGTCCACTTCCTCCACTCCCCTGACTTCCTGCCCCGGAGGAGCTTTTGAACAGGTGAGGAGCCTCTTTCATAAGGTCTTCCACCCATTCCTCAATAGTCAGCAAGGTCTGACCATCCTTTCCGTACAGAAGCTGATCACCCTTACGGGGAACAGGCTGGTTGTCTTCCAGATGCCATACCTCTCTGGCCCGTGAAAGGATATCCTTGATGGCCCCCGGCACAGCATCTCCCAAACCGTTGACGGCCTGGGTCACGTTGGAGTCGATAAGGATTTCAGCAAGCTTGTTCTTGGTAGAGGCCAATTCATTCTCCAGTTCTGCGATCCTCTTGGATCCAGCCCCAATCTTGCTCTCATAATCCTTTCTCATCTTCTCCGTCTTCTGAGCAACCACCTCATCCACCTGCCCCTCTTCGAGCAGCTTCTTGTGGCCAGCTGACTCCTTCTCTTCCTTCAGGGCTTTGTACTCTTCCAAAACTGCTTTCGGGTCAACATCGTCCCCAAAGAGGGATTTCAGAGCAGTAAGCTCTTTTGTAACGTTGATGTTGGTGTTCCGAAATTCATCCAGTTTCGTTTTGGGCACCGCCCCTTCAACAGGCAAATGATACTTTCCATCCTTCTCCTCGTACAGGCTGGCTACTCCCTCCGGGAGTCCTTCGAGTGTGTCCACTACCATCTTCAACGGCATAAAATAATCCTCCTGATGAGAATAGTACTGCGTGTAATTCTAAAAAGTAAAGACTTTTTTCACTACTTTTTTGAGGATAAAAATATGTGGAGAGATACAAAAAAATTTCTTCAGTATTATCTTTGCGTTATACCAGAATCATCGTATAATTGACGAGGTTCAAAAGTTTTCGCAAGACCTGTACGGTTATATGGGGCACTGACGTTGAATAATTTCAATAACTTACGACATATAAAACGCAATAATCTCGAAAACAGTTTCCACAGTCTATACAAAACACAAGATAGATTTGGAAAAATCTATATTGGAATCATCGTTCCTTCGGAGCAGAGGCCCTGAGCCGTGACCCTGAGAACTCATACTGCAGTGCTTCCAAGAAGGCTTCCCCTTCGTCCACCTTAATCTCTTTCCCCCCGATCCCCCTCACCCCATACCTAATGAGTTCAGATACCATCTTGGTGGGCAGGGCCTGGAATGTAATTCTTCCATCCTCCTCCAGCTGCACTGTTCCCGCATACTCTGGGCTTCCATCGTCTCCGTATAGAGCAAAGTCTACATACTTCATATTTCCCCCGTTTGTGACAAAGTCCTTCCCACTCTATTATAACCCCTTTTCAGAAGTCACGCTGGTTGAACCCCCAGAACAACTTGGAAGCACGGTCTGATTTTCGAATGTCCAATATCCTGAATACCCGTTCCCTCAGGGCTGATGTCTCTTTTTCGTTCAACCCCCATCTGCTAGCAAAGGCCTCCACGTCCCACTTCTTGAGCCTATCTAGAAAGGCCTTCATCTTGGGGCTTGTCTTTATAAATTGAACACTGGCCTCGATCTCCTTGATAGAATAATCATCTTTGAGGGTATGACGGAATTCATCCAGCCCGGTTGTCCGTGTGCTAGTGGCTCTGGGAAAGGAATAACCGTGATCGATAAAAATCAACTTTCCGTTTGTAGTCCTCCGCAACCAGTTCTTTCCATGACGGTCTGTATTCCCGATAATGTAATCAAAGGTCAATCCAAATACTCTCTCTTCCACCTTCGGATTATCCCCGCTGTAGAAATAACCGGGCTTGCACAAGTCCTCCCACATCTGGATTGAACCCACCTTACCGTCTATATGGGTCACCGCCGTAGGAGGTACAAGACCCAGGCCCAGAGCCTGATCCACCTCATAGGCCATTGCTTCCCGGTAGGCCAACGGAACATCTCTGTTGTTCACGGTCATCCGGACATCCCACCGTTCCCCGGCCATAGGTTTGTATATCCCTTTGATGACCTTGTTCCCGGTCTTGAACTCAACGATATAGGAGTCATTGATACCCCCGCCCATCTCCATCTTTTCCATCTTCACCAACTCCCCATTAAGGAGGGTGTTGAGTGCACCGTGAGGGTTGATGGCTTCCGGATAATCAAAAAGTTTGACTTTTGTTTCCCTGACTTCTTTCAACATCTTTTCGATATCTTTATGAAGACGGGCATCTTCAATAGCTTTACCTTCATCAAACCAATTCCAGGCTCTGTCTCCTCCCCCTCGTATCTTTCCCAGAATCAAGGGCCTGAGTTCAATATCTCCAATTGGTCTTCCTTCAATCCATCTCCCAATAATCTCATCATAGGTTTGAATACCATATCCATCTATATATTTGCCTTTGTACTTCAGAATGATGTGTCCGATATCATCCTCACTCCTGAAATACAATCCGAACGCTTCCACTCCGGCCTTCTCTCCTCCCAAAGCCTCATAGATAGACCGGGCAAACATCCCACAATCCCCGCCGTCATAATGATAATCTCCCTTGGCCACCTGTTTGATTACCTGACGTGCGGCTTGCTCCTTTGGTATAACAATCTTGGGTTTGGGAGGAGGGGCAGGTGGGATACTTCTCCCGGATACGGATTGGATCCCACTCGTGTTCTCCGGTAGGAACTTGGGCTTGGGTACAGGCTTGGGCATAGGTGGTCTTTCTTCGGGAGTCAGTCCCCTGACCTGTCGTCCCTCGTCCTTCATCTTCTGGATGAGGTCTGCTACCTTGAGCTGACGGCCCTGCTGATCGATAAGGTCTGCCATAGTGAGCTTGTTAGCCTTCCATAACTTCCATCTCTTCACCCCCAACGCATCTATCTGAAAAGCCTCCGTTTGGGTTTTCAACCAAGCCCCGTAGTCAAGGTCAGCAGCTACAGGCCCGGCCATGCTAGCACGAACCTCCGGTGATATCAGATCCAAGGCCTTCAGCTTCTTATTGTGAGCCCGTACACGGCCCGGTTCTGGCTTGTACTTCTCCAACTCCCGATAGCTCTTCAGAATAGGTATCATTACAGATCGACACTGCCAATGATGAGGAGGAAATCCCGGCCAACCCATAGTAGTCCCTTCAAGAGGTTTGCCGTTCATATCCCATTTCCCATTATCCAGAGCCCGACACAAAGGAGTCGTTCGAGCATCGAGGGTGCTCACTTGTCGGTAGCCCTTGATCACGTCTGAGTTGGCTTCATATAAATCCTTGCGGACGTTATTGGCTACCTGAAGCACAGAAGTCCGAACGAGGGCTGTGGCATCTCTCTTCATTATCCCAAGGGTTCCGGGCTCCGCTTTTGTCCCAACTATCCGGCGCACCATCTCCCCGATAGCCTGACCCTCTATCAGGCCCAGCTGAATCCTCCGGTTGACATCGTGGAGAGTTGCAAACATTTGATCCCGGTAGTCATCCGACTTCTTCTTCCACCAGTCCCCGATGACCCGGCCCTCGATCATGGTGCTGTTGACTACCTCGTTGAGCATATCGTTCGTGAGAGTCACATCAAATAGAGTAGCCCCTCCAAAAGGAGTGTTGATTATATCAGCCACCTTCACAGCGTCATACCCGGCTATGTCCCTCAACTCTTTGTAAACATGGTCCTTGGTCACCTTGTAGGTTTCGCCCAAAATTCCCGATATCTCCCCCTTCAGCATCTCCAATCGGGATTCTCTCCACTTGGTGAGCTTGATCTCTCCTAGATCGTTCTTGGCCAGAAGGCCTGTTATTTCATCCTTAGCTTGTTCTAGCAAGCCAACTACATCTCCACGTGTACTCTCCGTTAGTCTTTCCAGATCCACACTGGCCCGGATGAAACCGTCATAGATATCCTGCTGAACATTTCCCGGCATTGAGCTTCCTCCTACAAGAAGAACAACATCAAGGCCACCACCCAAAGAATGACCACTCCCCACCAGTAAGGATCACGAAGGGCTTCAGCCCACCTTTCTCTCAAGGGACTCACCCCTTCCTCCGGCTAGCAGATTTGACCTTGCCCCGATTCTGTTCCAACTTCAGGGCAAGCCGATAACGGGGATTGGCCTTGGCTTTGTTGTTTATATCTTTGGCCTTGGCTAGTATCCGGGCATCCTTCTTTACTTGGTTGGTGAGCAGCGTTGTAGCCATTCTGCGAACCTCCTTCTTCTGATTCAATAATTTGTCCGCACTTTCTGCACCTTGCTCTGAACTTCCGTTTGTCTCCCCTGCGAGAGATAGACAAGATGTCCACGTTGATACTCCCACAAACCCCGCAAACAATCGTCATGGTTGCTCCCTCATTGTTGTCTTTAACCTCTGAGTCTCCAATTTGTACAACTCCTCCGCTTTCCGCATCGATATGGGGGATTTGTTCAGCCAATGCCTCTCATCCCTCTCTTCCCGACCAACCAAATATCCCCCATTCCAACAATGGCACAATAGGACGTTCTGGGATCCCACAGTCACCGACTGAACCACCTTGGCCACCTGTTTATCTAGTTTGCTCATTCGGTTTCTTCCAACTCAACCTCTGTGGGCTTCCTTCGATTCAACTTGGATTTGGATTTGGGCAATGGCTTCTTCTCCGGTTCCTCTTCCGATCCTTTCCCGGTTGAGGTAAAATTCCCGTTGCCCGTCAAGGCCAACTTCATTTTCTCCTCTTCCACAGTAGTGTCAGGGGCCAATATCTCCCCCTGCTGCAGATTCCACAAGAACGTATCAAGAGAGATAGCCCCGGACTGAAGAGCCTGAAGCAAAGCTGTTATCTGTTGAGGAGCAAGCCTGTCTGATACGAAATCCCGATTGAGAGCCACGGTTATCTCTCCCACAGTAGCCGTTATCCATAGTGAGACATACTCCAGCAGCTTCTTCATCCCGTTCTCTATCGAGGAGCATATGCTGCTCAAGGTGGCCACGTCCCCGGACTGTCTCCGTTCTACTGTCTCTGCCGCCTCTGCTGCCGCCTTCTGTCCTTCGAGAAGACGTGCTCCCATTGTAGCCATTTCCTGTTTCAAATCCTCCCGCGCTACCCGGACAGCCCCAAGCCCTGATCCTCCAAATTCCAAGTACCCACATTTGGCAGCTTCGTTTTCTGTCACCCAAGCTTTCCCCGGCCCCACATACAACTTGCTCTCCTTCGGCCAACCAGCCGCCCAAGGAGTGGGCAACGCACAGTAGTGAAGCCCGTGATAATAATCGACTGTGACCTGCCAGTGTTTGATATTTAAGAAGGCCAAATCAAGTAAGGGAGGTTTGTCGGGAACGTGGTGGTTGGTGACCGATCCAAAGAAGACAAAAGGGATAAAATCCATAAACTGACCCCTCACCTTTGGAGTAATACCCTCCTGCTCCGTTCCCCATTCCCCTTTGTCATTCTGGATGTAAGTGGAGACATTGTAGATGCCGTCTATCAGCTGAAGCCTTCTCAGCCGGGTTTTCTTGTCGGTCACGAACTCATCCTTGGGGTTGGCCTCATAATAGACTTCCTGAAGGATAATATCAACAATCACGTCTATCCGGCCCACCTTCTCCGTCCGTATGTTCAGTATGTCCTCAGCCTTGTAACGGCTGATATAAGGTCGGTTGGTATTGTCGTCAAAGTCTGCGAGGGCTCCAAGATACCCGAAAGACAGAACCTCACTGAGTAGGGTTTTGGCAAGCTCGTCTACACTGAGCCCGTCCGGAGTCAAATCCTCTAGAACCTCCTTGGGCACGGCTGGGGCGTTGACTTTCGGAGTTTTCCTCATGACAGCCCCGGTAAGACCCTGAACGGTCTTGGCGGTGGCGTTCAGAAAAGTCCCCCTCTCCTTGTAGGCTTGATAGTCACTGGTGTCTTGGCCCTTGAGCTTGGGCAGGTAGGTTTCACCTGCATCCTTGACTGCCCGTTCCCCTTCCAGGATCGTCTCGATCATCTCCCAATCATAGATTCGTTCCTGGTAATAAACTGATTTACTGTCAATGGGCATCTCGTCCCCCTCCTTTAACCATCTTGATTCTTCAACGTAGTTGACGCCTCACATAGTTTTCGACTCAGCCTGTACCTTTTCACATCCGTGTTTTCTCGCTTCATTCTCGCACGAAATACAAACGTGCACTCTCCGGAATCCAAACCAATACTCGGCAAGCTCCCACAATTCGTAGGGTTTGCCGCAAATGTTACAATGGCTGATAACAGTCCAAGTCAATAGTGTGTTCATTCCTTTACTGGTTGAGAACCTTCCCCAGAAGCCGCTTTGTGGGACCAGCTTTCAAATACAAAGTCGAGGTTCCACATCAGTGTGTGAGACTGGGCCAGCTTCTTCTGGATCGCTTGCCTGCGTTTCCTATCTCCCGTATGGAAGTCATGGAACTGTACCTGAAGGTGCTTGATCTGGTTTATCTTCCCGGAATCGATGAGGGCCTCTATCACGTTGTACTCAGCCCCTTCTATATTCAGCTTCAGGAGGTCGATGGTTCCCCCCGGATCAAGGAGTTCATCCATGACCGTCCGGATATCCCGAAAGGGAAGTTTGGTGCCGGGGACACCTTCAGGCCCGAACATTGTAACCCCGTCATCGGCCCCGTAGACGTCATGATTCACATTCTTGTCCCAAATCCCAAAGTTGAATACCTGTACCTTCTCCCCATGGTTCTCGAAGCGGTTGCATATCGTGAGGACATAATCTTCTACTGGCTCAAAGATAAAGATGTTGGCCCCGGTAGCCCGATATATTGCTGATGCCCAGTCTCCCCGATATCCCCCAGCATCCCACACCATACTCCGGGAGTTCAGATCAGGATACTGTACCCGCTTCTTGTCGAACTTATCCTCATAGAATAGTTCTGTCCGGAGTCTCCTGACCTGCGTCTTGGGATCCATATACTCATCGGTAAAGTCGAGTTCATAGATTTTGAACCCGTCTCCATCTTTGAGGATGTGCCTGTACTTCTCCTCCTGAGGAGCAGAGAACATACAAAGGCACAGGCCCAGGTTCTGAACATCTTCGAGAGGTTCCGCAAGCTTGACCACGTCCTGATCCCTCATCTTCACAAGGATGATCCGGCCTTCCCGAACCCCGGAGTTGATCACTACGGTTCCAAGATAATGATCAGAAGCCTTGGAGAGGAAAGCCATTTCCAACAGCTGATCAAATCTATCCCGGATGAAATGCTTGCTCATCTGATCCGGGCTCTGCCGATAGTAGAACCAGGGCTCATTCACTTTCATGATCCGGGCTCTCCTCCGGATAGCATCCCACCACAGCTTCCATTCACACATATGATTGCGGTGGTCGTTGAGAACCTCGGTGTACCCTCCGATATCTTCAAACAACCCGTATCTCATCACCGCACAATACGGGATATAATTGACCTGAAGCAGTGCTGCGTATTCTCTCCGGGAGTCTTCGAGAGCATCTATGGTCGGAACGATCTTGCCGTCACTCACACTCTCGTTGAATACGGTCTCATCAGTGTAGACGATATCCAGCGTGGGATCGTTGTCAAGGAGCTTGGTGGCCCGTTCGATATACCCCGGATGGATCATATCATCTGAATCGAGGAACATCAAATATTCACCCCTCATCGTATCTTCCCGGAGGGCTCCTATATTCCGGGCCTTGTACACCCAGCTGTTCTCGATAGTCTTGACCCAAATTGGTATCTTGCTTTTCTCGCAAAAGCGTTGGACCACGGCCAGTGTATCATCGGTACTCCCATCATCCACAATGATGATCTGGGCTGGCGGGTAGGTCTGGGCCTGTAGGCTGGTGATCGTCTCCCCTATCGTCTTGGCAGCGTTGTACGCCGTCACCACTACTGTTACCCCTTTGAGACGCAGGGCCTTCTTGTCTCCGTCCTCCTCCTGCAACTCGGCAATCCGTTTCTTCAGCCTTTCTACCTCTCGCTGACGGGCCTCCTTGTCTGACATCTTGTTGTCCTTTACTTCCCCCGGAACCAAGTCCTTGTAAAAATTATTCGTGTCTGACATTTCTCCTCCTCAGTCCTGATTGTATTGTCTGTTACCGTCTTTCATCACCCGTACCCTTCCTGACTTCGGCCTGATCACAATGTCCTTCGGAGTAACCTTGCGAATCAGGAAGTGAACCCCGTTGATATTGATGATGTCCCCGATTTTGAAGATGACGGAGCCCTGTGGGCCCTGTTCCTTGGTCCTCAAGTCCCCTTCTTTCTCCTGCGTTTCCACTACATCTTTGTAATCGTTCATTTGGATCTCCCCCGGTTTGGTTTGTTAGATTCCATCCTCATTCGACTTGGCCAAAACGACCAGAACGGCTACCACCCCCACAAACAGGAGGGTGAAGGCTAGAATCCTGCCGATAATACTGTCTGGGCCTCCGGCTGTTAATAGGGCTGGAACCGCTGCGGAACTTATGACCAGTAAATTAACCATTTCCCCGGTTCCTCCTTTTGTAGATCATATTTTCTTGGAAATCCACTTCGACACCCCGTCTTATTGATTCCCTTTCCAGAGCCTTCCGTACAGTATTCCAAGGAGTACCCCAGCGGGTAGCTATCTCATGGACCGTCATCTTCTTCTCCGTATACTGGAGAAACATCCGGGCATCTCGTTCCTCTCGATAGGCCTTTTTGCCGTATACGTCAGGCTCAATGTTCGGCATCACCACCCCCGTCCCTCGTTCTCAGAGTATGCTAGATCATCTATGTTGTCCCAAGTGACGGGTATTATATCAGGGGAGTTGCGGGAAGGATCCAATGTCCACTGATCCGGGAAATAGAGCAGTTTGTCTGGGCTATTGCTCAACCAAGCGGCCCACCAAGCAAAAGTGGAATTCCCGAAGATGAAATGATCGCAGGATGACATCAATGCCAAGTCCTTCTCCGGCTCGTTCTGGTGCTTGTCCATAAAGAAGAACTGGGCCTCAGGCATCCTGCTCTCTTCGTCCTTCAGGATATCCTCGAACTCAGCCCGGATCATACAGATGTCATCGGAGAAGATCAGGAACAGAGGTTGCATATCCTTCTCTTTCCACAGCAATTCATACATCTTGCGGATAGCTGGAAGGTAATAGTCCGGCCCCTTGACCCCGTATATGGTCTTGGTCGATGGAATGAGACGATCTCCCCGCCGTATATGGACCGCCACGAGGGCCTGATCTATGTCCACGTTCTGAATAACCTCGGTGTCCATGTCGCTGGTGATGGGGATCAGGAACTCATCCCGGAGGTCTTCCCGGATCGAAGAGAAATACTTTTCACATTGCCAGTACCCGGCCAGAAACGTCCCGTCAGGCAGCCTCTCAAACATAGAATCGTAGGCCAGTGACGATTCCGCATAGTGGCGGGTGGTTATGATGTCGTGATATCCGGCTACCTTGATATCCATATTGAGGCGATGAAGTAAGAACGGAAACAGCTTGAAGGTCTTGTACCCTTCGAGGAACAGCTTGACTTCGGTTTGGTGTTTGGTCGCCAGAGATTTTCCAGCTGCATACTGGAACATCTGATTCCCTAGTCCTCCGATGATATTCGTTATAATCATGGTACCTCCTCCTTGTGATGAACTACCGTACAGCCCCACTACAAACTCGTGAACCTCGTCAACTACGTTGAAGAATCAAAGCCCCTTTTACACTCTGAGGCTCCTATATCCGATTTCACCCCCCTTTTCTACCCTATATTTCATTACAATCCTTTTATGCGCCGAAAGCAACTCAACATCTCCCACAGGTCAGCGTGCAGCCCTTTCTCCAGAGCCCGGTTCACAATCAAGTCGATCCCCTCCTTGTAGGTCTTCTGATCCTTGAACTTGTTTAACATCACAACCTTGCTCCTGTCCGGCTTCTTTCGTGGTTTGATGTCTTTCGCGCCTCTCGTCCGGCTCATAGGATATCCTTCAGAATGCCCTCCCGTCTCAACTTCCTGATAGCTTTTTTCAGAAGCACCCCGTTGGCCCTCGGATATGCCAAGGCTAACACCGCCATGATAAAGAACACCACAAACCCTTTTATCCGATCCCACAGCCCCATATCGTCCTCCTCAAGGAAAGAACCGACACATGCCATCTTTCATAAATACCTGCTCCACCATCTCGTTATACGGCCCGAAGGTACACCGTGGGCAGTTCTTCGGGTCAACCCGATAGAGCAACTCACGGTGATAGTCCGTGTTCCAGTATTTGAGGACATTCTCCGGCTCCGGCTCGTGGGCACAAAGGATCAAGTCCTTGTTCCCTCGAAGATCAAAGCACAGGTGAACATTCCCATCGGCTCCGAAGGTAGTCAACAGGGGTGCGGCCCAGCACTTGGTGAAGTTGACCTTGCGGGATAGGTCTGGGTTGAACTTATGTCGGATGCCGTATACCTCGAAGGAGTCTGTTTCAAGCTCATAGGCCTTCTCCATCTGCTCTTCGAGAGTCCTGATATGGTTCTCTTTGAAAGCACCCTGATTCTGGGTTATCATAGGAAGGTTGTCCAACCCTACCGGGCGCAGGTGAAATCTCTTGCACCCAATCTCTCTTGCTACCCAAGCCGCTTCCGCAATATCCTCTACATTCAGCGGGTGGGCCAGATACTTGTAGGATATGTCAAGGTTGGGATTCTTCCCGGCCAACCCGGAGATGTTCCTGATGACTTTCTTGAAGGTGTCTTCCCCCGTTTCCCCAAGTCCCTTAACCTTGGCGAACGTCTCCGGGGTTCCAGCGTCCATGCTGAAGCCTATCCACTTGGCAGTATCGGCTATGACCTGCTGCTTGACCTCGGTCATCAGGCTCCCATTAGTTATGATTCCGGTTTCGATCCCTAAACGGCAGCACTCTTCAAGGAAGGCAGTGAACCCCGTTGCCATCATCGGTTCTCCCCCTCCGGCGATACAGGTGGACGTTGCTCCCCAGGCCTTGTAGAAGTTGGCCAATTTTAACAGGTGCTCGGTAGTAAGTATCTTGGGCTGTTCCTTCCGGTACTTGCGGGAGTTACACCAGATACAATTGAAGTTGCAGGCGTTGCTCGGATCGGTGTCCACGGTTATAGGTGGGAGAAAGTCCCCCTTGGCGAAACCCTCAAACCATTCGCGCCATACAAGGGCCTTGAAGCTGTTAAACGGGTTGTATGGACTTCTCCATTCCTTCATTCCTTTCCTCCTCTCTCTTCGTTATGAGCGGCCAATCCTTTGCTTTGAAATCAAGTAGGTTGTCCCGCGCTGTCCCTAGATAAATGCCCCGGTCTTTCTCCAACTTCTCCGTAGTGAAGCTGGTTTCCTCTGTCTCCCTTCCGAACAGGGCCCCCTCGATCCCAAGGACGTCAGCTATATCCTTGGCCCATATCACGTCCTGACTTCCCACGTTGTATTTCTTCCCGTCCCACAAGTGCCATTCCATCACGGCCTGATAGATAATATCAGCAAGGCCCCGTGCGGTGATGATATTAAAGGTTGAGTAAGGGGTCACATAGGCCCGGCTATCCGTTATCAGATCGTATACAACCCCCTTCTTCATTCGTTTCCCGATAACGAGGGCTGGCCGGAGTATCAGCAGGTGGGGCTCCAACTCCTGTAGAATTTGCTCACTGATCAGCTTCGTCCTTCCATAAGGCTCCAGCTGAAGCGGCAAGCATTGTACCCATTCCTGAGGATACGCATTGGCGTAACAGGAGGAGATGTAAATGTAGTTGGTGTGTGGCACTCCCCCGCTCCACATAAGCAAGCTCACCAGATTCTTCCAGAAGAAGTCTCTGGGGGAGTGGTGGGCTTCCCGGCGTGATGGACGGCCATTACAATCGATGATGAAATCGTAGGGTGATCCATCTACCGCACTCATAAGTTGAGGGCCATCCGGGGTGGGAGTAGCCCGGATTGTTTTTCCACTCCCGTTATAAATCAACCCCACACTGCTGGCAATATAAACGTTCTCCTCACCGATCTTCTCCGCAAATAGGGCTGTAACAGCACTCCCGATATTCCCAAACCCTCCTACAACGAGAATTTTCATATCTCAAACACCTTTTCCTTCATCCTCCGTCCTACTGCTTCCGGACTATGAAGACGCTCAACCCAATTCCGCATGAGACGTTTCTGGCCCTCGATCTCCTCCTTGTTCAGAGAAAGGATCTCATCCACCCTCTCCTCCAGTTCCCCTGCGTTGTTGGCTACCCACAACGGGCAAGTCTCCCCGTACTCAAATGGGTATTCACTCTGACCCAGAAGGAAGTTGGTTACCACGATCTTGCCAAGTGCAGCTGCTTCGAGGGCAGTGACCCCCCACTCCTGTATCCGGTAGGCTGGCGGGTATATCGCTTCAATATACACGTCACACTTGCGCATCTGATCGAGGTTCTTGGGATAGCTCACCCGGTTCTCTCCGGTAGTTATCCGGGCCTGGAACCTGTCCCGGTACTTCTCCTGACTCAAAACGGGAATGATGGTTTCCTTCGTCCCCTTGATCGTGGATGAAGGGTGGTGGGCTATCCGGAGAGGGTTGTGGATGGTAAAATCGGGTTTGAGCTTATCGGTATTGACCGAAGGCAGCAACCACACCTTCCTTTCTGCACCCAGGTTCCACAAGTCCCTCGTCTGGACTATGGCCTTGTCCACGTAGGGATTAAAGGCCTGATTCACCGCCACATGGTTCTGTCGGTAATACGTCCCGCCGTGGTACACATACAGGTGCTTGTGCTTCTTGAGGGATTCCAAAGTCACCCCACTCGGTAGGGCCAATGCTGAGTGCATAAAGACGATATCTGTGGCCCAATTTATCGCCTTCATCAGATCCCAAGGATTCTGTAGATGCTCCCCGGTTTCTGAGTATCCAAAAGGATGAGGCTGGAGGAAGGTACTCCTTGCCTCAACTCCTACCGATTGGAGGGCCTGAGAAAGCTCAAAGCCCACATTAGCCCAATCGGCCACGCTCGTAAACAATACACGTCTTTCCATCATCTCTCCTTCCTTACCAATATCAATTTTGATACCTGTCTACAAGCCTTGATAGCTGGTTCCAAGCCTTGATACCCGCTTCCAAGCGTTGATTACTTATCACCGCAATCCACCGTCTCAACTATGACCAGAACGTCTCCCCGTAGCAGGATGTGTCGATGGTTCTCCGGTTCTATTTCTACCCACCCATCATTACGGATATGGATTTGGTCAGGTTTCAGTGTATATACCTGCTCCTGTCCAGCCGAGGTGCGGTACGTCACCTGATAGGTTATTATCGGCCCCGGAGCCCAGATCAGCTGATAGGACTTCATCAGTATGAACAAGAGACTGATCGCAATTCCCACCGCCACCGTTACACCCAGCCACTTCCCTTTCTTGGCAGGCACCCCTCGAACACGATCCACCATAGTTCCTCCATTGGGGCTGTCTCCCCGATAGTATTTGAATTCATCTCCTGCGGGTTCTAGTCTCTTGTCATATCTCCAAGACACCATACACAGAGGAGTCCATTTGTATCCACGGCGATAAATCCGCTTCCAACGGAGAAATAACCCCCCTTTCTCGCACCACTTGCCTAAACAAGGCAGCACCATAGGTCTCATCCTCCTTCCCTCCACTCATGATAAAACTTGGCCTTGATAAAGTCTAGGTGCATCGCCAGTTCCATTCTATTTATCCCCCCTGCCGCCATCCACGTTAACAAATCCGGTTTTCCCTTATCGAAGCAAAGGAGCAAGGCCTGCTTCTGATATATCATATCGGCTGTACGGTGAGCAAACCCAATCATCTGCTTGGGAGTCCAGTGGTGGTTATCTCCTACCGACCAGGAGATGTACCTGATGTTGGAATCGGCCCTCTCGATCCCCTGAGTGCGATACTCGGCAGACTCCGGGTCAAGTTCCAACTCTTCTATCAAGGGCCTTCCTTCCCCCGGAATAAGAATGAGCTTGGGTCGATCCTCGTCCATCCTCACTCCCAACGGAGGAAAAAGCCATATCCAATGAACACAGCGTCCTCCAACATAGGCTCCTCGTCCCCTTCCAGCCACTCCGTATACTCGGCCACCTCACCCATAGTAGTCTGACCTATAAGCTTGGGCAAGCCCTTCTCCCTTCGTATACCCGCCATAGTTGGGCTGTACCACAGCTTTCCTATCTTGGGCTTGTCGATAAGCGATTTCAGCCTGTCTGGTGATCCTCTTCGTCCCATGTTCAAATCCTCCCCGGTTTATTGGTTGTTAATCCCCATACCCACGGAATGACTTCATGCTCTTCACTCCGGCCTTCGTGGACAAGGTCTTCTTCAGCTGGCCGATTCGAGCAGCATCGGTAGCTGGGATGCGTTTGCGAGCCAAAGCCCTATCGGTAGCATCCCACATCTTCTCCCCGTTGAATCCCTTGCGGGCCAATATGTCAACGTAGTCTCCAAAAGAACGGGATTTTTCAGCCTGTGCTAACATCCGGGCTTCCTCCGTATCCAATAGGCTCCTGATCCCTGCGGGTGTCCCGGCTATTGATAAGGCTCCTCCACCCCCTTCTTTGCTGCTGAGCCACCGCCGCCACCACCACCTTTGCCGCCACCACCTTTTCCGCTTTTCGCGCCCATCATAACCTCCTTCGAAAGCCTTATGTGTTAGATTGCTTTTGATTCTTCAACGAGGTTGACGAGGTTCAATTCCTCATCACCACCCTGTATCTCTACATGTCCTGTATCCTGAGCCCTCTCCCTGGCCTTCTCCCGTTCCTTCTGCAACTGCCAGACGTTATGTTTGTAGAACTGCTTTTGCTTCGGGTAGTATCCGCTGTTCAGGATATTACAAAGGTCATCCGCAAAGGCATATGCCCTTTCCGGCTCGTTGCTTCGCACGATGACCCAATACTGACTTATTCCGGGCTTGAATCCCTTCGGCCTCTTGGGATCCCTCTCCCACCGGAAAACCCCACACCAGTATTCCAAACGGTGCTCACCGCCTTCGTTCATATGAGGATAGTAGGGGTTGTCCTTCCGGAGGTATCCCCATCGCCCAACCCGCAGCCCCTTCTCGAACTCGGCCCGGCCCACTTTGAACCTGCGAACATCTTCCCGGAGAGGGACAACGTGACAGCGTATGATCTTCTTCTTCAGGAGGGTAGCCCAGAACCAAGTCCCCACCTGAAGTTCTTTCCGCGCCCGGTCTTGGCTATACGAAATCATTTTTATCATACTCCTCATCGATGTCTTGTATGCTATCTATGAAAAATACCCAATTTCCTGGGTTACATCCGATGTTACCCGGTATTTCATACCTTTTCGCAGGTACCATCGGATGGTACCCGATAAAACACAACTTTTCGCAGGTACCATTAATGTCTTCTATGCGCTCTTCCCGGCAGAACTTCGGACAGGATAGGCAGGAGCTATCCGGCGCACAGTATTCGCAAAAGGGATATTCGCTCATATGCCCATAACCTCGGCCATTCCCCCTTCGAGACGGGAGATTGGGAACTCAGTATGAATATAGTAGCCTATCGAATCGGTGAGATGGCTGAGGGCTGGATCTCGTTTCTTGTCGATCTCCCCGGAGCCCCCTTCCACAACCCGTACTCCTTCGAAGTCCCGGACCACGTGGGGTGCCTTGTTCGGATCGACCACCAGCCGGATGACTCCGGTTCCACTCTTGAGACGGGAGTTGACAGAGTTGACTCTTGCCCGTTCCGGAGGGTTGGAGCGGCCCACCCTCATTACAACCCTATCCCCGAAGGCCTGGTGAAGCATATCCCGGATTATTTCCCAGTCAGAGCCCAGAATCTTTGCTGTGCCTCTGGCTCCACCTGTTGCGTCCCCATATACCTTGATCCAGGACTCGTGCTTGCGGTACATATTGATGAGCTTGCGAGTCACCAGCACCGTATTCGATCCTCTTGGGATATGTACCTCTCCAATCACCCCTGTGATCGAATCTCCTATGATCAAATTCTCACCTTCGTCCAGCATCGGGTATTCCTGACAAACCGCCGCCACTCCGGGGTCAACGTTGAAGTCATAGCAGAAGATGAGTGGGGCTCTGGGGTTGTAATCGAGGTGAGCGCAATGAAACTCGTCCCGGAAGTTATAATATGCCATTCCTTGAAAGTGAACAAACTCTCCCCCGTACTCCTGCTGGAAGGTTAATTCGTCCAAAACAGCCTTGGCTGAGTTGATTTCACTTTCAGGTAAAATGTCCCACGAG
>Ga0209096_1001587_pt1 | contig 24284 bp, 22 predicted proteins | sample AD_UKC034_MetaG_FD_184407 | JGI IMG/M metagenome (GOLD analysis project Ga0209096, IMG submission 184407) | Active sludge microbial communities of municipal wastewater-treating anaerobic digesters from USA - AD_UKC034_MetaG (SPAdes) (version 2) | ecosystem: Engineered > Bioreactor > Anaerobic >... | reverse complement strand
AGAAGGCGACCTTTCTTTTGTGCTGGACAGCAAGAACTTTCTTGCGGCAGAAAATTCCCCCGCCAAAGCCTTTATTGTGCCCAGGGATGTATCCCTCGGAAACAAGCCCTTCATACAGGTCGACAACCCGAGGCATGCCCTGGGAAAAATTCTTGCACAATTTGCTCCAATTGAAGCCATATCTCCCGGGATAGATCCCGGGGCGCATATAGCAAAAACCGCAGTGATCGGAAAAAGAGCCCTGATCTACCCGTTCGTATATATCGGAGAGGGATGCGAAGTGGGGGAAGATACCATAATCCACCCCAATGTGACGTTGTATCCGCGGACAAAAATTGGCAAGCGCTGCATCATACATTCCGGATGCGTTATCGGGGTTGACGGATTCGGGTTCTCCCGTGAAGGAGGGAAGTTCGAAAAGATCCCCCAGATAGGCAGGGTCGTGCTAGAGGATGATGTGGAAATATACGCCAACAACGCTATTTCCCGCGGGACTATCGGAGATACGGTGATAAAAAAGGGCACAAAAATCGACAATCTGAACCATATCGCCCATAACGTAAAGATCGGCGGAGACTGTGCCATAACTTCCCTCAACGCTTTCGGAGGCAGTTCTTCTTTGGGGGACCGCGTCCAGATGTCCGCGCAATGCGCAATTGCTCCTCACGTTCATGTGGGAAGCGACTCGATAATAATGGGCCGGACCGGCGTTACCAAGAATCTGCAAAACGAATCCGTTGTGCTGGGGTATCCGGCTCAGGACCATGTCAAAGAACACAAGATCATGGCGCTGGTGCGCCGTCTTCCGGAACTCTTCGAAAAAGTAAAGCTGCTCGAGTCCCGCAAAAAACCCGGAAAATGAAGATAGCCCTTTTTTCCGAATCCTACTCTCCATATATCAGCGGGGTCAGCAGGTCGGTAGAGCTTGCAAGATCAGGGCTTGAAGCTCTCGGACACGAAGTATTTGTCTTTGCCTCCTGGTACCCCGGCCATAAAGAAACCGATAAGAATATCATAAGATTTCCGTCCATCCCGGCAAAATACCCGGGCTTTCGAACCGCATTGCCTCTCCCCTTCATCATCCCCGACACAAAATTTGATATCATTCACTCCAACTCCCCTTTCGGCCTCGGGCTGCTGGCAAAAAGGTTCGCAAAAAAAAGCAAAACGCCTTACGTCTTCACTTTTCATACTATTTTCTCGGATTATCTGCACTATATTCCTCTGCCCAGGGTGCTCAGCGAAAAGATCCTTTTCAATTACTTGAAAAGATTTTGCGGAAGCTGCGACAGGATCATCGTTCCAAACGGCTCGACGCTGGATTATGTGAAAAGCCACCGGATAACGGGCCGTTTTGCGATGATCCCTTCGGGAGTGGATACGATCGCCGTTGAAAAAGCTTCCGGGAATGGGGTCAGGGAAAGACTCGGCATTCCCGCCAACGCAAAACTCCTGTTGTATGTTGGCCGTCTTTCCAAAGAAAAGAACCTTCCTTTTCTTCTGGCCGCTTTCAGGAAGATCTCTGAACAATGTCCGGAAGCTATTCTGGCGCTGGCGGCCGGCGGCCCCGAAGAAAATGGCCTCAAACAGCTGGCGGGACAGCTTGGGATATCCGGAAAAACCGTCTTTGCGGGACAGGTCCCCTATCCGGGAATACTGGACGTCTACAAATCTGCGGATATTTTTTTATTTGCCTCCAAGACAGAAACGCAGGGCCTGGTGATAGCAGAAGCAAAAGCTTGCGGGGTTCCTGTCGTTGCTGTCGACGCCCGCGGGATAAAAGAAAGCGTGGAAAACGGAGAAGACGGGTTCCTTGTGGAAGAAGATGCAAATATTTTCTGCGATAGGGCCGTTTCGCTGTGCCGCAACGCATCCCTTAAGGAGCGGATGGCCGCTAATGCGAAAAAGAACGCCGAGAGGGATTTTTCCAGCAGCAGCGTTGCAAAAAGGCTGGATGAAGTCTATAATTCTTTGATAAAGGAGAGAAATAATGCTTAAATCAATGCTGATCTCGGGTTGCGCCCTTGTTCTTGCGGCTTCTGCATCCTTCGCATCCATAAACACTCCGACGATCACCGGGGCTACCGGTCTTATAAAGATGCCGACAGCGGATGTTCTCGGCTCCAAGGATTTCAATATGGCGGTAGACTATGTGTTTGACGGCACATCGGCCTCCACCGGGACTCTGAGCGATATACAGGGAGTATGGCAGTACAAGGCCAACATGGGATCTTTCATGGGACATACGAAAGGCATGGAACTGGGATTTGTCGGAAGGACGGAAAAAGACACCAACAGGTTCAAGGAAGGCGTCTTCATTAACATGAAATACAGCCTGGCAAGCTCGGAAGACCCTGACGCGCTCAAGCTGGCCATTGGCGTGGAAAATCTTACGTCCCTGGCGGAGTCCGACGCTTATATGGTCGCCTCAAAGTACTGGAAAGGCGGCGCGGGGGTGCACTTTGGCTGCATGTTCGATTTCCCCAACTACAACAAATTCCGTCCTCTTGGCATGTTCGGCATTAATATGCCGCTCGGCAACAGGGCGCTTTCCGTTATGGCGGAGCTGTTCGCAGGCGAGAGCGTTTTCCAGGTTGATGCGGGGGTCAAATATTCCGTAAACAGCAATATTTCTTTGCTCGCCAGGGGGCTCAATATAACCAATAGCGATAATACCAGGAATACCAAATCGTTCTCTGCCGGAGTATCCTTGGCCAATTTCCTTTGATGCGGCAAAAGACCATAAAAAATATCGCGTCATGCAAAGGCATCGGCCTGCACACAGGAGAGATCTCTTTTCTTGAGTTCCGCCCCGCGGAAGAAGGCGCCGGAATATACTTTCTTCACAAAGGCAAAAAAATAGGCGCTCTTGCCGCCAATATAGTTTCAACAAACCGCGGCTCCGTGCTTGCCTCCATATCGACGGTGGAACACGTGCTTGCGGCGGTAGCCGGACTTGGGCTAGACAATGTTGAGATCTATCTGGATGGCCCCGAGCCTCCCGCTCTTGACGGCAGCGCAAAGGGTTTTGCAGACCTGCTGCGGGACGCGCAAATGGTCGAACAAAACGCCGAATGCCAAGTGATCCCGGTCTCCGCTCCGATAAAAATTGACAGCGGCGATTCTTTTGTCGAGATCGTGCCTGACGACCATCTTTCCATAGAAGCCTTTATTGATTACAGCCACACCATAGCCGGAACAATGACCGCAAAGTACGACGAAAGGACCGATGACTTTGAAAAAGAGATCGCTCCGGCAAGAACGTTCGGCCTTCTGGAAGAAGTGGAGGCCCTGAAAAATGCGGGACTAGCAAAAGGAGCCTCGACAGACAACGCCATAGCCATTACAAAAACAGGCTATTCAAGCCCGCTGAGATTTGATAATGAGTTGGCAAGGCACAAAATTGTCGATATAATTGGAGATATGGCGCTCGCCGGAAAAAGGATCCGTGGAAAGATCTTATCTCACAAAGGCGGCCACAAATTAAATGTCGCGCTGGTAAGGAGAATAACCAATGCCTCAAGTTGATATTGACATCAAGGAAATCATGAAGGTTCTGCCCCACCGCTACCCGTTCCTGTTGATAGACAAGATCGTGGAGATCGAGCCCGCCGTTAAGGTAGTGGCAATAAAGAATGTCACGATGAACGAAGAATTCTTTCAGGGGCACTTCCCGAAGTTCCCCATAATGCCTGGAGTCCTGATAGTCGAGGCGATCGCGCAGACCGGCGCATACGGACTGCTTGTCAGCCCCGAATACCAGGGGAAGATCGCGCTTTTTGCCGGGATAGACGGGATTAGGTTCCGCAAACCCGTGTTCCCGGGCGACCAGATCAGGATCGAGGTCCAGTATCTCAAGTCCAAAGGGCCCATAGCCAAAATGAAAGGCATTGCAAAGGTCGGCGACCAGGTCGCATGCGAAGGCGAGTTCATGTGCTCTATATCTGATGCGGGCGGAGGCTCAAAACAGGATATTCACACAACGGCGGTAATACACCCGTCCGCGGAGATAGGCAAGAACGTAAAGATCGGACCATATACCGTCGTGGGACCCGAAGTATCTATAGGCGATAACTGCGAAATAGGCTCGAACGTCCTGATCGCCAAGTGGACCAAGATCGGAAAAGACTGCCGCATCCTCAACAGCACGACAATAGCAACTCCTCCGCAAGACCTGAAATATAAAGGCGAAAAGAGCTGGGTAGAGATCGGGGACAGGTGCCTTATCCGCGAATTTGTGACCATCCATCTGCCCACCGGCGAAGGCAACAAGACCTCAGTAGGCAACGACTGCATGATCATGACCAACGTGCACATCCCTCATAACGCAAAATTGGGCAACGGGGTCATCATGAGCAGCTTTTCGGCACTGGCCGGACATGCGGAAGTGGATGATTTTGTGATTATCGGCGGGATGACGGGGATACATCAGTTCGTAAAGATCGGGAAAATGGCAATGATAGGCGGACATTCCAGAATTGTCCAGGACGTTCCTCCTTTCATGATAGCCGAAGGCAACCCGGCCCAGGTTCGCGCGCTTAATTCCATCGGACTCCAGAGAAGAGGCGTCCCTTTTGACTCGCAGGTGGAGCTTAAGAAAGCGTTCCGGCTGCTCTACAGGGCGGGGAACAACTTCTCAAAGGCGCTGGACTCGATAAAGAAACAATGCAAGCCCGTGGAAGAGATAAAGACACTCGTAGACTTTCTCGAGCAGGAAAGCGCCCGCGGGATACTGAAAAAAGCCGAATTTTCCGAAGAACTGCTGTTCGAGGACATACCTGAGATCGGCATCTAGATAATGATCAAAATAATGCTGAGCGCCGGGGAGGTCTCCGGCGATATACACGGGGCGGCTCTGGCAAAAGAGCTGAGAAAGATCAACTCCGCACTGAGCCTGTTCGGGATGGGCGGAGAAAAGATGCGCCTTGCAGGGGTGGATATCAAATACGACCTTTCAGCAAAAGGCACTGTCGGCATCATTGAAGTCCTCAAATTCCTTCCTTCGATATTGTTCGGGCTTTTCAAAATGAAGCGCCTTCTAAAAAAAGAGAGGCCGGACCTTTTGGTCCTGATAGATTACCAGGGATTCAACATGCTTCTTGCAAAATACGCGAAAAGGCTCGGGATCAAGACGGTCTACTACATTGCTCCCCAGGAATGGCTGTGGGGCACCCCCAAAGGCATAATGAACGTAGTCAACACGATCGACAAGCTGCTCTGCATTTTTGAAGAAGAAGCAAAAGCATACAAAAACAACGGAGGGAATGCCATCTACGTAGGCAACCCGAATGTAGACACCGCAAGGCCCGCGTCATCAAAAGAAGAATTCTGCAAAACGGCGGGGCTTAACCCGAAATTCCCTATCTTCGGGATATTCCCCGGAAGCCGCCACCAGGAGCTGGATGCCCTTCTGCCCGTATTTACCAGCGCGGCCGCACTAATCAAAAGAAAGATCCCCAACTCGCAGTTCATAATCGCATTGTCAAGCCTTCAGTTCAAGAACAAGGTTGAGTCGCACCTTAAAAGGAAAAAGATCGACATCCCGGCGGTTTACGGCAGGAGCCATGACATACTGAGCGCTTCCAACGTGGCGATCGCCGCATCCGGGACCATAATAATGGAGGCGGCCATTCTCAACACGCCTGCGATAATGGCTTACAAGATCTCGCCGCTCACATACTTCATAGCAAAATATATTGTCAAGATCAAACTCCCCTACTTCACCATGCCTAACATCATAGCAAACAAGATGGTTGTACCGGAAATAATGCAGTCTGACGCGACAGAACAGAACATTGCAGACAAAGCGGCACAAATGCTTACGGACCCTGAAGCCGTAAAAACCATCAAGGAAGGGTTCCGTCAAGTAAGAAGCAAGCTTGGCCCTCCGGGCGCGGTAAAGCGCGCTGCAGAGGAGATAATGGCGGAATTGAGAGGTAAAATATAGAATGTCTTTCCTTATATCTGCTTTGTCATTCATGCTTGTCTTCATAATCGTTGCACTTGCGCATGAACTGGGCCATTTTATCTGGGCAAAAAGAGCCGGAATAAAAGTTCTTGAGTTTGGGATAGGCTTTGGCCCAACTATATTCAAAGTGAACTACAAAGATACGCTATATTCCGTAAACTTGATACCCATCCTTGCTTTTGTCCGTCTTGCGGGGATTGATGAACATGACAGCGAAACGGGCATTCCCGACGAACAGCAGTACGGCGCCAAAACGCCCGCTGAAAAATTCAAGTCCATAGTAGCCGGGCCGCTGATGAACATTATTCTCGGCTTCATTATCTACAGCGTTTTGGCAATGACTTTCGGCATGCCGCAAACAAGCAATGTAATAGCCGGCATTTCCGACGGTTCCCCAGCCCAAAAAGCAGGGATCAAGGCCGGAGACAGGATAATAAGCTTTAACGGGAAGAAAGTGGCGGACATCAATCTGACCATATCTGAAATACATAAAAGTGCCGGCAAAGAAGTCTCCCTTTCTGTTGTCAGGGATGCAAAAGAAATAACATTCAAGGCCGTGCCGCTATACGACAAGGATTTAAAAGTCGGATTGCTGGGATTTTCGCTTCAAAACTCGTTCAAAAGATACGGACCTGTTTCTGCGCTTATAGAAGGAGCAAAAAGGACGTGGCGCCTGTCATTGACCATAATCGTTGTATTTGGACGGCTTTTGACCGGCCAGATAGCCATCACAGGGCTTGCCGGCCCCATAGGCATCGCCCAGTTCAGCGGACAGGCCGCAACGCAGGGACTTGCCTCGTTCATGAGCCTGGTGGCCTTTATAAGCATCAATCTGGGCATTTTTAATCTTCTTCCCATCCCAGCTCTTGATGGAGGGCGTCTTGTGTTCATATTGATAGAGGCTGTCAGAAAAAAACCGTTCAATCTCGAAATGGAAAACAGGATCCATCAGTGGGGGCTTGTTGTCCTTTTGGGGTTTTTCGCTTTTGTATCATTTAACGATATTCTGAGGATCTTTTTCAAATAGCCGGAATGTTTGCCTGGCGCGCGACCTTTTTCGCCATCTGTTCGAAGTATAGTTTATCTCTGCCTGCCCTATGGAGCTCCCCGAAACTATCCCCGCCAAATTGTTGCTGAGATGTCACATATGCGGCACAAAGCTTCTGGATCGCTTCCAGAATAAAAGCCCGCATAATTGTGAGTTTTTCAGCTAGGGACTTTTCGGCCCTTTTCCTTTCCGCGAGCTTAGCCTTAAGCTTTTTTTCGCGAAGCCTCTCCTCTTCTGCAAGCTCTTCCTGCCTTTTCACGGCGGCTTTTCGTCTGGCTTCTGCCTGCCTGTCAACAAATTGGTACAGGATCTTCAAAAGCAGGTACGAGGATCGATCTTTAATCATAACGGAGGGGCCGTCTGCGGAAGTGCTTGCCCCGGAATTCATTTTCTTGGGCTCGAATGATTGGGAACTCTTGACAACAAACCCCGCCCCAGTGCTTTCATTGGCCGGGGAGTACAGGATTGTTTCCAGCTCCGCGCAAAGGGCTGCTATTCTATCAGAATCTTCTGATATCTGCTTTTTTGCGTCTACATATCGGCCTGCCTGCCCTTCCGGAGCCATTTCCCATATTTGCCTCCACATGTCACGCGAAATTGTTAATTCGTTAAAGTCCGTGATAGCTGCCTGCTCTACGGTTTGAGCAGCAATGAGAACTGCGCCTGCAATATCCGACAGCCCCATTTCTGCTGTTTTATCATTAGGGATTTTTAGGGCTTCCTCTATCTGTTCTCTAACGCCTTTTAACAGCTCGGCCTGAACAACTCTGATCTCGCTCAGAACTGTAGCCGCTATCCCGATCATCTGTCCGTTTCTTTCAAGGAGCTTCTGATCAATTATATTCACGGATCTCATTTTAGGTATTATTTCTTGTGTTGCAGCCCTGGCCATTCCGGCATGATCACCATTAACAATGCAACTGCAATAACTTTCCAGCCCTCTTTTCATACTTGAAACATCTCGAAGTATTTCTAAGTGCTCAGTGGGATCAGATACTATAGCAATGCTTTCAAATGGGAATTCCAATACACTAATTGCAACAGGACCTGCTGACAAACTGTTCCGGATAACGCTGTCAGAAATGCCTAGGGAAAGCGACCGCCCGGACAATAAGCTGTCCCTTGGCGGAACTCTATGCAGATTAGGAATGTGCGGCCTCATCAAGACCGGCGAAGCAATAACCGGATTCCCATATGCCTGAATATATACAGCAGCTGCCATAAAGCACTAAGCCCCTTTATTGTATATCGGCAGAAAATGTGCAGAATTTCAGTCGTTTTGCGGATTTGCCTGGCAAGGATCTTCGATTATCGTGCGTAAAAATACCGGAAGATTATCCGAGACCCAACGGTTTATGCAGATCAGCAGATTCCATAATCCTAGCCCAACTAGACGGATCTTGGCATAAAGCCTTCCTCATTCAGAGTGCGGACGCGAAATCACCGCCTCTTGAGCAGCCCTGACGCAGTTCTTCATTAGCATAGCAATTGTCATCGGCCCTACCCCGCCAGGAACCGGGGTAATATATCCGGCGAGATCCTTGACTTTCTCAAAATCAACATCGCCAAACAGCCCGCCCGAAGTCCTATTCATTCCGACATCAATGATAATTGCGCCTTTTTTTACCATTTCTGGGCCGACAAATCGGTCTTTCCCAATAGCAACAACCAAAATATCGGCATTTTTAGCGAAATATTCGATATTCTTTGTTCTGGAGTGACACATTGTTACTGTCGCATGCTCCCTCAGCAGCAGCTGAGCGATAGGCTTTCCCACAATATTGCTACGACCAATTATAACGGCATTTAAGCCCTTTAGTGCTATTTTTGTAGAACTGATCAGTTCCATTATTCCGGCAGGAGTGCATGGATAGTGATAAGGCTCAAGCCCCAGCATCAATCTGCCAACGTTGACCTCATGCAATCCGTCCACGTCTTTTTTTGGCGAAATTATATGTAAAATATCGCATTCATTTATATGTTTTGGGAGCGGCAACTGAACAAGTATGCCATGTATGCTGGGATCTGAATTCATTTTCTCTATGAGTTTTTCAAGGCTCTCCTGGGTGGTATTGCCCGGGAGCCTGTGGACTATTGACTTTATCCCAATCTCGGTTGCAGCCTTTTCTTTGGAATTGACGTATATCTGAGAGCCTGGGTCATCCCCTACCAAAACAACCGCCAAGCATGCTGGAATATGCTCACTTCTGACCTTTTCGGCCAAAGACAGCCTTATCCCGGCAGCAATTTTCTTTCCATCAATTATGTTCCCCATGGCCACCTCCTGTGTTTATCGGGCTGTTTCAATATGTTTCACGTGAAACATTGTAGCGCTTGCTTGGCATATTTGCAATAGGAATGTTTCACGTGAAACATCTCTATTTTCCTACGCAAAATTCTGAAAAAATCTTTTCTATAACACAGTCTGACACCTCCAGCCCTGACATTTCAGAGATTGTCGAGATCGCATCTGCAATGTCCTGGGCGGCAATATCTATCGGATGGCCTTCCTTTAATGTGTCTTGGGCAAGCTTAATGCTCTTCAAGGCCGTTGCGACCAAGGAGGCCTGGCGTTCATTGCCAAGAAAGGCCCCTCCTATGTCCGGATCCGCCTCCTTTCGGGCAAGTTCCAAAAGTGCCACCTCGAGCTCGTCTACGCCCTTCTCTTGAATAGCAATCGTTTGGACCTGCTTGTTGAAGATGGATTTGATTTTGCCATTATCGAAGATTATGGGCTTGTCTGATTTGTTCATAACAGCGATCTTATTTGGGAATTCCAGGATTTCTGATATGATCCTTTCGTCCTCGCTTGAGCAAGGCGCCGAAGCATCAAATACGGCAAGGATGATGTCGGTAGTTGCGATCTTTTCAAGGGCCCTCTTTATGCCTTCGGTCTCAATAGGGTTTTGCGGATCTCTTATGCCGGCAGTATCTACAAGAATAAATGGCATGCCGTCTATGTTAAGAGTAGTTTCTATGGCGTCTGTGGTGGTCCCCGGGATTTCCGTAACTATAGCCCGATCCTCTTTTAGCATTGCATTCAAAAGGCTGGACTTGCCGGCGTTTGGCTTGCCAAGTATCAGCACCCTAATTCCGTCGTTGAGAAGCATGCCTGTTCTTGAATCCGCGATGAGTTTGTTGCATGTCTCGGCGATGCTTTCGAGTGTCTTAGTAAGCGAGGTTCTGTCCGGTTCGTCGACATCCTCGGGGAAGTCGGTGCTTGCCACAATAGACGTTAATGCTTCTTCCAATGCGTTTTTAATTTCTGATATTTCTTTGGATAGTTTTCCGTCGACTCGGCCCATCGCGGACGACAATCCAAATAGTGTTTTTGCGCTGATCGCCTCTGCGATAGCCTCTGCCTGGATCAGATCAATCTTGCCGTTTAAAAATGCTCGTTTTGAGAACTCTCCCCTGTCGGCAAAACGGGCCCCTCTGCTGAGTATTTGCGACATCAAAGACCGGACGATCAAAGGCCCTCCGTGGCAATAGATCTCCACCAGGTCTTCGCCGGTGGATGTAGACGGTCCTTTAAAGAATATTGTAACAACTTTATCGATCTTGCAAAGAGTGTTTTGGTCTGATATCCAGCCAACACAAGCAGTTCTTGGTTGTTTTTTTGGCTTGTCTGAGCCAATTAATTGGGTGACGATTTGGGCGGCATTTTTCCCCGAAATCCTTATCACTGCAATCGCTGATTGCCCCAGCGCAGTAGAAACAGCCGCTATTGTATCTTCATTTTGGGGCAACATTATTATGCGCTTTTGGGTGCTATTATTACCCTTCGATTGTCTCTGTCCCCAACGCTGTAGGAAGAGATCTTCGGCATGTCCTTTATGGTCATATGGACGATCCTTCTTTCCCTCGGGGTCATCGGAGGAAGTTCAATTTCCTTTGATGAAATTTCGACTTCTTCGGCTGTTTCTTTGGCTATCTTTTCTATTCTTTTTTCCTGCTTTTTTCTGTAGCCCCCGCAATCAACCTCCACCCTTTTTCTCTGCTCTTTTCCTCTGTTTGAAATTATGCTGACCAGGTATTGGATGGCCGCAAGAGTCGCCCCGTCCTTGCCTATCACCCTGGCCGGATCATCTGCCTTGATCTCCAGGGATGCGGTTTCCTCCGTGTCGTCTTGTATGTATACTTGGGTTATGTGTCCTGCCCTGTCCAGAATGTCCTGAAGGATGTTCTTTGCCTCTTCAGCGATATCCAGCTTGATCTTTACCTCTACCTCGGCGTCTTTCCCTCCAAACACCCCCAAAACCGCCTGCTCGCCTTCTGAGATCACTCTTACGTCAACCTCTTCCCTGCCGGCCTTAAGCACCTCCAAAGCGCTTTTAATGGCCTCTTCCGTGGTTCTGCCTTTCATTCTGACGCTGCCGCTCATTGCTCTTTTCCTCCTTTATACTATACTTTCCCCTTTTTCGCGGTTATATACATCTGCTGGGCTACCGTCAGGGTGTTTTGGGCGACCCAGTACAGCTGGACACCGGCTGCAAACTCGAGGCTTATGAACGCAATAAAAAAGGGCATAATCAGCATTATGTACTTTGTTTGCTCGTTAGAAGCGCTGCTGGGCATCGTCTTTTGGGATAGAAATGTCGATATTCCTATCAGTACCGGCATTATATAAAGAGGGTCTTTGAAGGAAATGTTGGGTATCCACAGAAACGCTGCCGATTGAGGCGCGGCCGCCAGGGCTTCCTTAAATGCCGGGCTGGTCAGTGCCATGAATAGTGCGATAAATATCGGCAGCTGCAGCAGTATCGGAAGGCAGCCTCCAAGCGGGTTTATGCCGTGCTCCTTATATAGCTCCATCATCTCCTGCTGAAATTTTTCGGGTTTGTCCTTGTGTTTTTTCTTTAATTCATCAAACTTTGGCTGTACCTTCTGCATTGCCGACATTTGCTGGATGGATTGCAGAGTAAGAGGATAAAGTGCAAATTTAACGGCTATCGTCAATAGGATGATCGCGATCCCATAATTGTGGAACCCTATGTTATAGAAGAGATCCAGTATCCTGAGCATTATGTCAACCAAAGGGCCCATTGTTGTCTCCTTTTATTCTAAAGGGTCCGGGCCCCCGGGGAAAAATTGGTTACATCTTAAGATCCTTGCCACCCCAAATGCACCGCCCTTTAAAGGTCCGTACTTTTCAATAGCCTCGATCGCATACTGTGAGCATGAGGGATAATATCTGCAGGAATAAGGCATTGCCGGAGATATGAACAACTTGTAGTGCTTTATGCTTCCTATCAGGATTGTTTTAAGTAACCCCCGAACAAAGGAAGCCACGCGCACAAAACCCTCAGCAAGAGACATCTTTAACACCTGCATCCCCTATCGCCCTTGACAATATTGAAGCAATTTTTGTTGATTTCTCAACAAAAATATGATTCCTCGGAAAAATCACTATTTCAACCGGCTCAAACAGAGTCACAGATAGGCTTCTCCAGGCCTCTTTAATAGTTCGCCTTATCCTGTTCCTTTTCACGGCGGTCAACCCCTGTGTTTTTCCAATAATTATGCCCAATTTTGGCGTTTTTACGCCGTTTTTGGTAATTTTAAGCCGCCCGATCGGGGTATTTAGCTGTTTTCCTGATTTGATTATGCGGTTAAAATCTCTCTGCTCTTTTATGAAGAGCCCTCTCAAGGAGTAAGCCTGCGCCTTCCCTTTTTCCTTCTTCTGGAAAGAACTTTTCTTCCGGCTTTGGAGGCTTTTTTTCTCCTGTATCCATGGACTCTTTTCCTGTGGACCTTGCTAGGCTGAAATGTTCTCTTTACCATTTATTTAGTCTCCATAAGAAATTATAGATAATCTATAGCCCCTTGTCAAGGATGCCGATTGACGTTTGGATAACAAACTGTTAAAATCTTACAACGGGTGATTTGCTGGGCTTCAATGAGTGCCTATAATTTGCCCGGCTTATCCACATCTTTTGTTTCCTGTGGATTAAAATGTTGATAACTTTGATTTTTGTTGTGGTTTTGCCTCAAATTTGTTGTCCTTTACAGTGGTGCGGGCATGAATATGTAGGGCTTTTTGAGGATGCATATGTGGATAGATTGTTAAAAAATGACAATTAGCGAAATAGATGATATTTGGCGAAGAATACTTGAGGATCTTGAGAAAGGCCTTAGCAAGCCCATATATGAAACCATACTGTCCTCTGCAAAACCCCTGTCGATAGAAGACGGGGTCTTGGTCCTTGCTGTGCCGAGCCACTTTTCGCACGACTGGCTTTGCGAAAAGAAATGCGACGAGTCCATCCTTGGAGCGATAAAAACAATAGGGGAGAACGAACTAAAAAGCATCAAGTTCGTTGTAATGCCGAAAGAGGAGCCTTCCGCTGAGATCAAAAGGGTCGCCCCGTCCGCGCCGGTATATTTATCAATCCCTTTTTTGAACCCTAGATACACGTTCGACAACTTTGTAGTGGGGCACGGCAACCGTTTCGCGCAAGCAGCCGCGCTGGCGGTATCCGAATCCCCCGGCAAGGCCTACAACCCTTTGTTCCTATACGGAGGCGTGGGGCTTGGGAAAACTCATCTGATGCAAGCCATCGGATATGAGGTTTTGAAAAAAATACCCAGGGCAAAAGTGGTTTATGTTTCTTCGGAAAAATTCACAAATGAGCTCATTGATTCGATCCAGCACAATACGATGGCTCAATTCAGGAACAAATACAGGAATGTCGATGTTCTTATGATCGACGATGTGCAGTTTTTGGCCGGCAAAGAAAGGACCATGGAAGAGTTTTTCCATACATTCAACACGCTTTATGAAAGCTCTAAACAGATCATCCTGAGCAACGACCGCCCCCCGAAAGAGATCCCCGATATCGAAGACCGGCTCAGGTCCAGGTTTGAATGGGGGCTTATAGCCGACATACAGCCTCCCGACCTCGAAACAAGGATTGCAATTCTAAAAAAACGCGCAGCAGGAGAAACCGTGCGGATCCCGGACGAGGTCTTCAGCATAATCGCTTCGAAGATATCCACCAATATCCGCGACCTGGAAGGGGCTCTCAACCGTGTAATAGCGCGGGCCTCCGTTGAAAAAACAGAAGTTTCCGAGGCGTTTGCAGAAAAACTGCTCAAAGACGTTCTCCCGTCGGCAAAAAGCCGGCCGCCGATATCCATTGAGGCGATCAAAAAAGCCGTTTCAGAGTATTTTGGCATCAAGGTTGACGAACTTAACTCAAAGACGCGGACTAAGGAGATCGCCTCGGCAAGGCAGATGGCCATGTATCTGGCAAGAGACCTGACAAGCTCCTCTCTGCCAAAGATAGGAAGCGCGTTCGGAGGAAGAGACCACACTACGGTAATGCACGCTTGTGATAAAATAAAGACAGCCGTTAAAGAGGACAAAGAGACCTCTGATGCGGTCGAGACTATCGCGGAAAGATTGAAAAAATCCTGTGGATAGCCTGTTAAGATAGTGTAAGCTGTCTGTAGAAAAGTACGGCATTGCTGGGAGCCGCGGGTTTGTCAACAGGATATTAAGATGTTTTTAAGGAGTTATTTGTTTGAATAATCCTGATTTTGTCCGCTGGTTAGGCAAAATTAATATTTTGCACAAATCCACAGCCTTTACTATGACTGCGATTTCTTTTAACTTGTACAAATTCCGGAAAGGAGCAAGATAGAGATGGAGATAAAGTGTAAGAAAGAGGATCTTTTTTCTGGAGTTCAGGCGGTTGAAAGGATCGTTTCAACAAGAAGCACGCTTCCTATAATAGGGAACATTCTTTTTGAGACGACAAAAGACGGGATGAAGCTTTCGGCGAACAATCTAGAAATGGGTCTGGAGGTAAATGTCCCCGCAAATATAAAGCAGGAAGGTTCGGTCCTTTTGCCTGCAAAGACGCTTGCCGGGATAGTATCAAAATTGCCTTCTTCGGACATCAACATGCGTAAAAACGATAAAGGCATAGTAAAAATATCCTATAAACAATCCAATTTCAATATAAACGGTTTGTCTCCCGAGGAGTTTCCGGTCCTTCCGAAGCTCAAAGACACAAAAAACATATCTATCTCCCCAAAAATATTTACTGAAATGGCAAAACAGACGATATTCGCGGTTTCGTCAAGCGAAGACAAGTATGTGCTTAACGGCATACTTCTCGAGATCGGCAAAGGCGCGAAAGACGACGACAGCAATATCAGGATGGTGGCCACAGACGGGTTCAGGCTTGCGAAAAGAGGAGAAAAAATAAGCGGTGTTAATTTTGATGCGAGCGTAATCGTTCCGGCAAAGGCGCTTCTTGAGGTTGTAAAGATGGTGCAGGGGGCCCAGGAACAGGGAGAATTGAAGATCAGCGTATCAAACGAACAGATCGCGTTCAGGTTTAACGAATCGTACCTGGTCTCAAGGCTGATACAGGGACAATTCCCGGATTATAAACAGGTCATACCAAAAAGCAGCGAGGTTAAGATCTCGGTTGATACGGCCGCCTTTTTAGAGTCGGCCGAAAGAGCGGCGGTAATAGCCGGGGGAAGCTCCAACATCGTGAAATTAAAGATCGAGGACGGCAAGGTCCACATCTTTGCAAGCACGCCGGACGTGGGCAGCATTGACGAGGTCGTAGAGGTCGAGATAGAAGGAAAAGCAAAAGACCCCATAGCCTTCAACGTAAGGCTCCTTACGGACGTGCTCAAAGCGATAGAATCCGAAAAGGTGGTCTTTGAATTTTCCGGACCATTAAGCCCGGGCGTAATTAAGCCCGGGGATGGAAGCAATTATCTGTACATAATAATGCCGATAAGGACAACGGAAACCTCGTCCTGATGGAAACCCTAAAGACCGTATTAGACCAGTTCATAAAAAGAAATCCCAGGGTGGGGAAGAGGCTTAAGGGGTTTGAAGCGGTAGGGCTCTGGCCTCAGATAATCGACAAGGAAGACCGCAGCTGGGTGGAGGATTTTAGCTCGGGAGTGCTCGTGGTGTCCACAGAGATACCTTCCTATTGCCAGGAGCTCTCCTTTGACAGGAAGCGGATCATAAAGGCATTGAACGACAGGATAGGAGAGCCTTCGGTAAAGGACCTGAGAATAAAAATAGGCGGCCGCTCGAGCGGGAAAACATTTTGAGTTAGGAAGGAACAACAGACCGATGCCCAAAAAAAGCGATTATGACGCGTCAAAAATAAAGATCCTCGGCGGCCTTGAAGCTGTAAGGAAAAGACCCAGCATGTATATCGGCACCACATCCAAGGCAGGGCTGCACCACCTGATATATGAAGTTGTTGATAACAGCGTTGACGAAGCCCTTGCGGGGTACTGCGATTCTATAGATGTGTGCATTAACAAGAACAACTCCATATCCGTATCGGATAACGGCAGAGGCATTCCAATTGACACACACAAGGAAACGAAAAGGCCCGCAGCAGAGGTCGTGCTGACCACGCTCCATGCAGGGGGCAAGTTCGGAGCCGGAGGATATAAGGTGTCGGGCGGGCTTCACGGAGTAGGCGTGTCGGTAGTTAACGCGCTTTCCGAATGGATGGAAGTGGAGATAAGAAGGGACGGCGAGGTCTACAAACAGAAATTTGAAAGGGGCAAGCCGCTTCCGGAAAAAAGGACAAAAGACAAGGATGCCGAAGAGAATTCCGGCACCAAAGTAACATATCTTGCCGACAAAGAGATCTTTGACGAGACCGACTACGATTATGATACCGTTGCACACAGGCTCAAAGAACTGGCATATCTCAACAAGGGATTAAAGATCGCGTTCAGCGACGAGCGCGGCGAAAAGAAAAGGTCGGAAACATATAAGTTCGACGGCGGCATCAATGAATATGTAAAACATCTGAACGAAGGCAAGGACGCAATGTACAAGCCGCCCATATATGTCTTCTGCGAAAAGGACAATGTTTTTGCCGAGGTCTCGATCCAGCACTGCAAGGATTACTATGACGAGAATATTTTTTCTTTTGTCAATTGCATCAAGACAAAAGAAGGCGGAACTCACGTAGCGGGGTTCAAAACGGCCTTTACCCGGTCGGTCAACAACTTTGCCAAAAGGTACGGGCTGATAAAATCCGACAACGAGACGCTGTCAGGAGACGATGTCAGGGAAGGCATTGCCGGCGTTATAAATGTACGCATCCCCAACCCCCAGTTCGAAGGACAGACAAAGACCAAGCTGGGCAACGGCGAAGTAAAAGGCATCGTGGACTCGATCGTAGACGAAGGCGTCACCAACTATCTGGACAAGAACCCCTCCGTGGGCAGGGCGATAGTGGAAAAATCGCTGATCGCAATGAGAGTGCGCGCCGCGGCCAGAAAAGCCCAGGAGCTGGAAAGAAAGAAAAGCGCGCTGGACACCGCGACCCTTCCCGGGAAGCTGGCGGACTGCACTGAAAGAGACCCGGCGAAATGCGAGCTTTTCATAGTAGAGGGGGACTCAGCGGGCGGATCCGCAAAGCAGGGGCGAGACAGGATGTTCCAGGCCATCCTTCCGCTAAAAGGAAAGATCCTGAACGTGGAAAAATCACGCCTTGACAAGATACTCAATAACGATGAGATCCGCGCCATGATAACCGCCATCGGCAGCGGGGTTATATCGGGCCTAAGAGAGAACGGCAACGGGAACGGCAACGGGGAAGAAAAAGAGGGGGAGCTTACTCCCGAGGACATCTCCAAAAAGCTTCAGTACCACAAAGTAATTATAATGACCGATGCGGACGTGGACGGAGCTCATATTCGCACGCTTCTCCTAACGTTCTTCTTCAGGTATGCAAGGCCGATCATCGAGAACGGCAACCTTTATATCGCCCAACCGCCGCTGTACCTGCTAAAAAAAGGCAAAAGCACAAGGTGGGTATATTCGGAAAGAGAGCTTGAAGAGATCTTTAAAAAGAGCGGCAGGGAAGGCGTGTCCATGCAGAGATACAAAGGCCTCGGAGAAATGAACCCCGAACAGCTCTGGGAGACAACGATGGACCCGGAAAAACGGGCCCTTCTTAAGGTCGGGATAGAGGACGGCGAGACAGCGGATGAAATATTCAAGACCTTGATGGGCTCGGATGTCGTTCCAAGGAAAGCGTTCATACAACAGCATGCAAAAACAGTAAGGTGGCTTGACATATAAGAAAGGGGACCGCGAGTTGGAAGAAGAGGAGTATTTGCAGGAGATCAACTTTTCCCGGAAGAATGAGCCCCAGCCCGAAGAGATCCCGGAAAAACTGATCGAAAAAACGGACAAGCAGATAGAAAAAAGGATAGAGAAGACAAAAAAAATGGCAAAGAGCAAACCAGAAAGAAAAAAGAACAAGCCGGAGCCGGCGGAGCAATCGGCAGAAGACCTCAAGTCGGGGTCAATGCCGCCGGCTCCTCCGGACGCGAGGCCGACTTCTATTGCGGTTGAGAACGAGATGCGCTCGTCTTACATTGATTATGCGATGAGCGTGATCGTAGGAAGAGCTCTTCCGGACGTAAGGGACGGCCTAAAGCCCGTGCACAGAAGGATCCTGTTCGCGATGGACGAGCTCGGGCTTGCCCACAACAGGGCTCACAAAAAATCCGCCAGAGTTGTCGGCGAAGTCCTTGGCAAATACCATCCTCACGGAGATTCTTCCGTTTATGATGCCATGGTCCGCTTGGCCCAGGATTTTTCCATGAGATACATGCTTGTCGACGGCCAGGGGAACTTCGGGTCTGTTGACGGGGACTCGGCTGCCGCCATGAGATATACGGAAGCCAGGCTTTCCAGCATGGCGGAGGAGATGCTTGCGGATCTTGATAAAGACACGGTCGATTTCATGCCCAACTTTGACGAATCCCTCAAGGAGCCGAAAGTCCTGCCGTCGAAATTACCGAATCTTTTGATCAACGGATCTTCGGGCATCGCCGTCGGCATGGCCACAAATATTCCCCCGCACAACCTTACCGAAGTCGCAAAAGGAGCCATAAGGCTTATTGATGATCCGGAGCTTGCCGTTGAGGACCTCATGAAAGACATCAAAGGCCCGGATTTCCCGACAGGAGGGATAATTTGCGGGCTCTCCGGAGTGAGGGATGCGTATACGACCGGGAGAGGGAGCCTGACCATTAGGGCAAAAGTAAGCTTCGAAGAGCTCAAAAGCGGAAAAGAAGCGATAATAGTGAACGAGCTGCCTTACCAGGTGAACAAAGCTACGCTCGTAGAACAGATAGCAGCGCTTGTAAAGGAAAAGAAGCTTGTCGGGATATCGGACCTTAGGGATGAGTCGGACAGGAGCGGAACAAGGGTATATATAGAGCTGAAGAGGGATGCCAGCAAGGAAATAATCCTCAACCAGCTCTACAAGCATACCAATATGCAGACATCTTTCGGCATCAACACGGTGGCCCTGGTTGACGGGGAGCCCCGCACGCTGAATCTTAAAGACATGCTCTCGGAATACTTAAAACACAGAGAGACCGTGGTGACCAGAAGGACCCAATTCGAGCTGAAAAAAGCGGAAGCGGAAGCACACATCCTGGAAGGCCTGATAATCTGCCTGGACAACCTTGACAAGGTCATCAAGCTGATCAGGGCGTCAAAGACCGTCGAAGAGGCCAGAGGCGGGCTGATGAAAAGTTTCGGCCTGACCCAAATACAGGCGCAGGCCATACTCGACATGAGGCTGCAGAAGCTTACCCAGCTTGAGCGCAACAAGATACAGGAGGACTACAAAGCCCTTGTCAAGCTTATAGCGGAGCTCAAAGCAATACTTGCCAGCAGAAAAAAAATAATGGAGATCATAAAGAAAGAGCTGGCAGAGATGTCCGACAAATACGGGGACGAAAGGCGCACGTCTTTCGGGGAGGCCGCCGGAGAGATCGACATCGAAAGCCTGATAGTTGATTCGGAAGTTGTCATACCGATCACCCGCGACGGCTTCATAAAAAGGATGCCGCTTGCAACATTCCGCAGCCAGAACAGGGGAGGGCGCGGAGTCGCGGGCATGGGAACAAGAGAGGAAGACCAGCTCAAGAAACTGATCATCGCCTCGACGAAGAGCTATATCCTGTTCTTTTCCAACCAGGGCAAGGTCTATAAGATAAAGGCTTATGAGATCCCCGAGGCAAGCAGGGTAGGGAAGGGGCAGTCAATAGTGAACTTTCTCAAGCTCAGCGAGGGAGAAGAGATCACCGCATCCATAAACATCAGATCTTTTGACAAAAAACTGTCCTTGATCATGGCTACCAAGAACGGCATCGTAAAAAAGACGCCGCTCGAGGATTTTGCCAATATTAGGAGCAACGGCATAATTGCGATCGGCCTGAAGGACAAGGACGAGCTCCTGTGGGTAAGAGAGACGGACGGCGCAAGGGACATAGTTCTTGCCACTTATCTCGGCAAGGCCATAAGGTTCAAGGAAAAAGATGTAAGAGATATGGGCCGCACGGCATCAGGCGTTAGAGGGATAGGCCTTTCCAAAGGAGACCAGGTTGTGTCGATGGGGGTCATCGAAAAGGACGGAAGCCTGTTAACGATAACCGAGGGCGGCTTCGGCAAGAGATGCCTTGAAAAGCACTTTAGGACGCAGCGTAGGGGCGGCAAGGGGATCAAGCTGATCAAGCTGAGGAAAAGCGATTTTGTGGCAAGGCTGCAGGTCGTAAAACCCGGAGACGAGATCCTGATCATTGCCAACAGCGGAGTTGTAAGCCGGCAAAAAACGGACGCCATTTCCTGTCAGGGCCGAGCCGCCAGCGGAGTCAGGGTCCAAAGGATAGACGATGGAGACAAGGTGGTTGACGTGGCCAGAGTTGTAAACGAAGACGAAGAAGAGTAGACTTCTTAGCAATGAACGCACGCAGAAAAAAAAGGGGAAAAGCGCCGGCTTTTGCGGCTATTCTTATAGCTGCAGCGCTGGCCGCCGCATTTTTGTTCGTTACCGCAGAAAAGCCGGCGTACAAGGCGAACATATTCTTTTTTAAGAACGGATCTTTTGTTCCCGTAGAGCGCACAGCTTCACCAAAAGCCGACCCATTGTTTTTTGCCGCCGAAGAACTGCTTAGAGGGCCGTCGGATGCAGAACGGAAGCAGGGATATTTTACCGAGATCCCTTCAGGGACCAAGCTCAGAAATATACGCAGGCAGAACGGCACCGTAATAGCGGATTTTACAAAGGAACTCGAAGAGTACGGCGGCGGAGCCGCCAGGGTTCAGGGGCTTTTGGCGCAGATAGTCTATTCTCTTACGGATATTTCAGGCGCCGAAAAAGTTCAGATACTCGTAGAGGGCAGGACAGAGGCCGCGCTCGGGGGCGAGGGATACGTAATTGACAAACCGCTAACGAGACAAGACACGGGTTTCTAAGGACAGCAGCTTGAAGAAATATCTTTTAAACATCTTGTTTTGGGCCCCGGCAGTTCTGTATATGGCCCTGATTTTCTTTCTGTCTTCAGCTCCTCCGCCTCAGGCGGCAAGGACGGTCCCCGTATATTTTGATATCAAAATCATACACATTGTCGAATACGGCGTCCTAAATCTGCTTGTCTATTGGGCGCTTGCCAAGACCTCGGGCATTGGATATGGCTGGAGAGCTGCTTTTTCGGCGGCTATAACGGTTTTATACAGCCTGACCGACGAGCTGCATCAGGTCTTTGTTCCCGGAAGAAGCGGCCAGCTTGTAGATGTCGCGGCAAATTTTTTAGGTTGTACAATAGCCCAGGCATCGGTTTTTATGTTTCGGGTGAAATTCCGACGAAATAATGACGATATATAAATACAGGGGGATAGCATGCAAATGATAATAGGGATGGACACCCAGAGAACAGCTGATATCAAGAAAACCGATTTGAGCGTAGCGGCGAATATTGAGTCAGTAGGGCCCAAAAGAAACGCTATATTGGTTAACAATGCGCAAAGAGAAGCGGTTATTTTACAAGCCAAGGCAAGCGAAAGAGCTCAAAACAGCATAATCGGCGAGGACCGGGATCCAGCCGTAAACGCCATGAAATGGATAGATGAACGATATTTTAATATGCTGCAGGAATCGACCTCTCAGGGCCTGGGGTTGTCAAAATTGGTTTCTTCCGTCTATGAATTGGATCGACTTAGCGTTATGACCTCAGCGGTTGATACGGTGTTAAAAGCACGACAAGAGCAATTAATGAGAACATTGCTTTTTTTGGACAGATGATCAAGCCCTCTTTAGCATAGCAGCAATTGATTTTAGTGCCGCAGCAGAAATATTATTATCAACAACGATCTCTTCTTTTTCATCTTCAAGCGACCACAGTACTTTTTCCAGGGTTGTAAGCTTCATATTGGGGCATAATGCGTCATCATAGGCTGGATAGAATGCTTTGCCGGGGTAGAGTTTATTTAGCTGATGCAATATTCCCGTTTCTGTAGCGATAATAAATTCGGAGGACTTGCTGTCCGCCGGGAACTTTATCATGCCAGATGTGCTGGCTACTTTGTCTGCAAGCGCGATGACCCCCGGAGTGCATTCTGGATGCGCCATGACCAGCGCGCCGGGATGTTCTTTTTTCTTTTGAATTACGTGTTCCGGCAATATTTTGTTGTGGATATTGCAGTATCCGTTCCACAGTACGAATTTTTCCCCAAGCTGCTTTTCGACCCAGCTTCCCAGATACTGGTCAGGGACGAATATGATCTCCTCACTGCCGAGCGACCTGACGATCTCGACAGCGTTGCCGGAAGTACAGCAGACATCGGACAATGCCTTGACTTCGGCGGTCGAATTAATGTAGCAGACGACTTTGGCTTTCGGGTGCAAGGCCTTCAGTTCTTTGAGCTGAGCCGCGCTGATCATCCCGGCCATCGGACAGCCCGCCCGGGGTTCGGGCATCAGCACCTTCTTTTCGGGATTAAGTATTTTGGCCGTCTCGGCCATAAAACTAACACCGCAAAAAACCACGATCTCTGCCGTTGTTTTAGAGGCCTCGATGCTGAGCCCGAGCGAATCTCCCACAAAGTCTGCGACGTCCTGGACCTCGGGCAGCTGATAGTTGTGTGCCAGGATCACGGCGGACCTTGTTTTTTTAAGCTCGGTTATTTTTTCGGCTAGCTTGTCCCGCAAATTATTCCTCCTCCTAGAACGGTATCTTTTTTATACAGCACGACAGATTGTCCGGGCGTTATGGCTTTGACGGGCTTTTTGAACGAGACGGCAACAGTTCCGTCCTCAAGGGGCTCTATGCCGGCGTCGACCTCGTCGTTCATATAGCGGATCTTTGCTTTTGCATTGAACGGAGCTGACGGCGCGTTGATGGATGTCCATCTGAAATTGCCGGCGATCAGGCCTTTCCCGTAAGTTTCGCTCTCGTCTCCTACTATTATTGCATTTTGAGATGCATCGATCTTTACCACGTAGAACGGCTTGCCGAAAGGGATGCCAAGCCCTTTTCTTTGGCCCACAGTGTAGTAAATTATGCCCTTGTGCATGCCCAGTCTTGCGCCTTCCGAGTTGAAGATGGGGCCCGGCTTTGACGGCCCCGAATATTCGGAAACAAACGAACCGTAATTATTGTTCTCTATAAAGCATATTTCCTGGCTGTCTTTTTTGTCGGCAACGGAAAGGCCCAGTTTTTTTGCGATCTGCCTTGTCATTGTTTTCGTCAATTTTCCGATCGGGAAAAGCGTCCTTTTCAGGGCCTCCTGGGGGAAGTCGTATAAGAAATATGACTGGTCCTTTGCCTTGTCGGCCGATTTTCTGAGCTCGTACCTGTTCTTTCCTTTGACGATGACGGCGTAGTGCCCTGTGGCAATGAAGTCCGCCCCCAGTTCGCCGGCCTTTTTGAGAAGAAGATCGAATTTTATATGCCGGTTGCACCGTACGCACGGGTTCGGCGTTCTCCCGCTGTTATATTCGCTTACAAAATCATCGATCACGAGACTTTTGAACTCATCCCTGAAATTGAGGACATAGTGGGGGATCTTCAGCTTGTCGGCGACTTTTTTTGCGTCGTCAACCGCAGAGGCCGAACAGCAGCCGCCAAAACTATCTTTGGTTTTCGGCCATATTTCCATGGTGATCCCGACGACATCGTAGCCTTTTTGCTTTAGGATAGCGGCGGATACCGAGCTGTCCACCCCGCCGCTCATTGCCATGAGTACTTTTTTATTCCGGCGGGTGGTCTTCATGAGGTTTAAATCCAGGGAGTCCTTTCCCGGTGGTCTTTTTCAGGTAATCATCGATCGCCCCTTTTAAGGCGTCTTCCGCCAGCACCGAACAGTGGAGCTTTGCCGGAGGGAGGCCGTCAAGAGCGTCCACCACAGCCCTGTTAGAGATCTTGAGCGCTTCATCCAGGGTCTTGCCTTTTACAAGC
>Ga0209096_1001584_pt1 | contig 24393 bp, 25 predicted proteins | sample AD_UKC034_MetaG_FD_184407 | JGI IMG/M metagenome (GOLD analysis project Ga0209096, IMG submission 184407) | Active sludge microbial communities of municipal wastewater-treating anaerobic digesters from USA - AD_UKC034_MetaG (SPAdes) (version 2) | ecosystem: Engineered > Bioreactor > Anaerobic >... | reverse complement strand
CTCACCGAGCGTCAGCGCGAGCTGCTGCGCGAGTTCGAGGAGATCTCCAGCGGCAACGCCACTCGCCACAACCCCAAGGCGCAGGGGTGGATGGACAAGGTGCGGGACTTCTTCGGCGGCTGAGACGGGTAGCGCGGCGGCAAGCGTTCGCGGCTGCCGCCGCTCCTACAGAAACCGTCGCGGCGCTCCTTGTAGGAGCGGCGGCAGCCGCGAATGGGGCAATCCGGAAACGACGCGCGACCCGATCCCGACCGCCGCGTTCGCGCCTTCCGGCGCTCCTACAGAAACCGTCGCGGCGCTCCTTGTAGGAGCGGCGGCAGCCGCGAATGGGGCAATCCGGAGACGACGCGCACCCCGATCCCTCAGGCGAGGCCTTCGGCCTGGTCGGGCAGCCAGACCTGCTCGCCGTTGGGGCGGTAGGCCAGCAGGTGGGCGACGATGCCGCCCTGGATCGACATGATCATGGTCTCGAGCGCCTTCTGCACCGTGTCGTCGTCCGGCTCGCGCCCGCCCTGCCCGCTCAGGCAGCCGACGAACATCATGTCCCAGCTCTGCCCGGTGTGGCGCGACTCCTCGACCAGCTCGTCGAAGCTCTGCAGCTCGTCGGGCTTCTTGTCCACGTACATCACCGGCACCAGCGCCCCGCCCTCGCCCTGCTCGAACTTGGCGCGCTGCTCGGCGGTAGCCTTCTCGGGGAGCTCGGCGCGGGTGAAGACGAGCAGCAGGCGCTGCGGTTCGGGCTGCTGGCGAGCGGCGTCGAGCAGGCTCTGGAAGCCGGTGATGATCATGTGCAGGGGTCCTTGTGCGGGTTCGGGTCGGTTGGATTCGTTTCGGCCGGGCAGGGAACCGCGAGGCGCACCGGCAGCGCGGCCGTGATGCGCGATCGCTGCGTTCCGCACGCCGTCGATAGAGCGCTCAGGCGCGGCGCCAGGTGGTGCCGCCGGCGCCGTCCTCCAGGATCACGCCGGCTGCGGTGAGCTCGGCGCGGATGCGGTCGGCCTCGGCGAAGTTCTTCGCCTTCTTGGCGGCGGCGCGTTCGGCGATGCGGGCCTCGATCGCGTCGGCGTCGAGCCCGCCGGCGTCCGGCGCGCCCGCCTGCAGAAAGGCCTGCGGCTCGCGACCGAGCAGGCCGAGCACGCCGCCGAGCGCCTTCAACTGCGCGGCGAGCGCCGGCGCGGCGCTGCGGTTGACCTCGTTGGCGAGCTCGAACAGCACGGCCACGGCCTCGGCGGTGTTGAAGTCGTCGTCCATCGCCGCGCGCAGGCGCTGCGCGAAGGGCTCGCTCCAGTCGACCACCGGTTCGCCGACCACCGGCACGTTCTTCAGCGCGGTGTACAGCCGGGTGAGCGCGTTGCGGGCATCTTCGAGATGCGCGTCGGAGTAGTTGAGCGCGCTGCGGTAGTGCGCGCGCAGGATGAAGAAGCGCACCACCTCGGGGTCGTACTTCTGCAGCACCTCGCGGATGGTGAAGAAGTTGCCCAGCGACTTCGACATCTTCTCGTCGTCGACGCGCACGAAGCCGTTGTGCATCCAGTAATTGACGAAGGCGTGGCCGTGCGCGCCCTCGGACTGGGCGATCTCGTTCTCGTGGTGGGGGAACTGCAGGTCCATGCCGCCGCCGTGGATGTCGAAGTGGTCGCCGAGCAGGTCCGAGCTCATCGCCGAGCACTCGATGTGCCAGCCCGGGCGGCCCTCGCCCCACGGCGACGCCCACTTGACCTCGCCCGGCTCCTCGACCTTGGCGTGCTTCCACAGCACGAAGTCGAGCGGGTCGTTCTTGTCCTGCGCCACGTCGACGCGCTCGCCGGCGCGCAGCTCGTCGAGCGACTTGCCCGACAGCTTGCCGTAGCCCTCGAACTTGCGCACCGCGTAGCACACGTCGCGGTTGGCGGCCACGTAGGCCAGGCCCTTTTGCTCGAGACGCGAGATCAGCGACTGCATCTGCGCCACGTAGTCGGTGGCGCGCGGCTCGTGGTCGGGGCGCAGCACGCCGAGCGCGTCGGCGTCCTCGTGCATCGCGGCGATGAAGCGGTCGGTGAGCTGGCGGATGCTCTCGCCGTTGTCCTGCGCGCGGCGGATGATCTTGTCGTCGATGTCGGTGATGTTGCGCACGTAGGTCACTTCGAGCCCGCTCGCGCGCAGCCAGCGCGCGACCATGTCGAACACCACCATCACGCGCGCATGGCCGAGGTGGCAGAAGTCGTACACCGTCATGCCGCACACGTACATGCGGACCTTGCCGGGTTCGATGGGCGTGAAGGCTTCCTTGCTGCGCGACAGGGTGTTGTAGATGGAGAGCATCGGGCGGACGGGTCGTGGCTGGAGACCGGCCACCGGCGGGACGCGGGCGGCGGCTCGATTGTGAGGGGGGGGGCTTGTTGCTAGAATCCGGCGCTCAAGGCGGACTTTGGCAGGCCCACGCAAGCGCGCGAGTATAGCACGCCGCCTCCGGCCCCCTCCCCGGGCCCGGCCGCCCGGCGTGCATCGGAACCGCATGCGGCGCCCGCATCGGGCTTGCCCCGAGCGCCCGCGTCCTGCCACCTCTCCAGCCATCCCGCCGGCCACCCTCCCGCCCCATTCCAGGAGCCTCCATGAAACGACACCTGCTTGCCTTCGCCACCGCGGCCAGCCTGGCCTTCCCGGCGCTCGCCGCCAACCCGACGGTCGAGCTCAAGACCAGCCAGGGCGACATCGTCGTCGAGGTCTTCGCCGACAAGGCGCCCAAGTCCGCCGAAAACTTCGTGCAGTACGTGAAGGACGGCTTCTACGACGGCACCGTGTTCCACCGCGTGATCGACGGCTTCATGGTGCAGGGCGGCGGCTTCGACGCGAACATGAACCAGAAGGCCACCCGCGCCCCGATCGAGAACGAGGCCAGGAACGGCCTCAAGAACGAGCGCGGCACGCTGGCGATGGCGCGCACCTCCGACCCGCACTCGGCGAGCGCGCAGTTCTTCATCAACCTCGTCCCCAACACCTTCCTCGACTACCCCTCGCGCGACGGCTGGGGCTACGCGGTGTTCGGCAAGGTCGTGAAGGGCATGGAGGTGGTCGACAAGATCGCCAAGCTGCCCACCGCCAACCGCGGCTTTCACCAGAACGTGCCGGTCGAGGCCATCGTCGTCGAGAGCGCCCGCGTGGTCGGCACCGCCGCACCGGCGAAAAAGCCCGCGAAGTAAGCGCCCCAAGCGAGCCCGCGAAGCGAACCCACACCCCCTGCCCGGCGGCCACCCCGCCGGCCCCACGCCAGATCCACCCCAGGAGAATCCGCATGGCAGTCAAGCTGCACACCAACCACGGCGTCATCACCCTCGAACTCGACGCCGAGAAGGCCCCGGTCACCGTCGCCAACTTCCTCGCCTACGTTGAGGCCGGCCACTACGACAACACCGTCTTCCACCGCGTCATCGACGGCTTCATGATCCAGGGCGGCGGCTTCGAGCCCGGCATGAAGCAGAAGGCCACCGGCGAGCAGATCAAGAACGAAGCCGACAACGGCCTCAAGAACGACCGCGGCACCATCGCCATGGCGCGCACCCAGGCCCCGCACTCGGCCACCGCGCAGTTCTTCATCAACGTCGCCGACAACGCCTTCCTCAACCACACCTCGCCCGACCTGCAGGGCTGGGGCTACTGTGTGTTCGGCAAGGTCACCGAGGGCATGGACGTGGTCGACAGCATCCGCAAGGTCGAGACCGGCTCCAGCGGCTTCCACCAGGACGTGCCCAAGGAAGACGTGGTCATCGAGCGCGCCGAAGTCGTCTGATCGTGCCCGCGCGCGACCCTTCGCAAGCGGCTTCCGCCCCGGCCCGGCCGGGCGGGGCCGCCGCCACGATGCCGGAAGCCGCCCGCGCGGCGCTTCCGGCATTGTTCATTTCCGACCTCCACCTGACCGAGGACGAGCCCGCCAACGTCGCCGCCTTCCTGGCCTTCCTGCAAGGCTCGGCGCGCGAGGCGGCCAGCCTCTTCATCCTCGGCGACCTGTTCGAATACTGGGCCGGCGACGACGACCTCGAGACCCCCTTCAATGCCGGCATCGCCGCCGCGATCCGCGCGCTCGCCGACGCCGGCACCGCGGTCTTCTTCATGACCGGCAACCGCGACCTGCTCGCCGGCGCGGACTTCGCCCGCGCGATCGGGGCCACCCTGCTGCAAGACCCGGCGCGCGTGCGGTTCGGCGATCGCGACGACAACGACGGCGCCGACGCCCCGGTGCTGCTGCTCGCCCACGGCGACGCGCTGTGCACCGACGACCTCGCCTACCAGGCCTTCCGCCGCCAGGTGCGCGACGCCGCCTGGCAGGCCGGCTTCCTCGCCCAGCCGTTGGCCGCGCGCAAGGCCTTCATCGCCGGCCTGCGCCAGAAGAGCGAGGCCGCCAAGGCCGAAAAAGCCATGGAGATCATGGACGTCAACGCCGACGCGGTCGCCGCCCTGCTGCGCGAGCACGGCTACCCCACCCTGGTGCACGGCCACACCCACCGCCCCGCCACCCACCGCCTCACGGTGGACGGCCGCGACTGCGTGCGCCGCGTGCTGCCCGACTGGCGCGGCCACGCCTGCTGGCTGCGCTGGGACGGCCGCGACTTCACGCCCGAATCGGGCGATGCCGTCAGGATTTAACGCACCACGGCAGCGCTGCGGGCTTAAGATCGAATCGTCAGGACCGGCGCCGGGGGTCTCCACGGAGCAACCCCGGCGCCGGGACCGGGCCACTCGTTCAACGCCCACAGGAGGCTGCAGGATGGCGAATTACAAGATCGAAGACATCGAAGGCATCGGCGAAGTCACCGGCAAGAAGTTCCGCGAAGCCGGCGTCAAGGACACCGACACGCTGCTCGCCGCGAGCACCACGCCCTCGGCGCGCGCCAAGCTCGCCGAAGCCACCGGCCTCTCCAGCGCCCAGGTGCTGAAGTTCGCCAACATGGCCGACCTCTACCGCATCCACGGCATCGGCTCCGATTACGCCCAGCTCCTCGAGGCCGCCGGCGTGGACACCGTCCCCGCCCTCGCCCGCCGCGCCCCGGCCAACCTGGCCGCGACGCTGGCCCAGGTCAACGAGGAGAAAAAGCTCACCCGCCGCGTCCCGCCCGAGGCCGACGTCGCCAAGTGGGTCGAGCAGGCGAAGGAGTTGCCGAGGGTGCTGGAGTACTGATCGGAGTTCAAGGGGGCGGCATCGGCGGCGACGGTCCGCCCCTGCCCCCTACCCCTCCCCTATCCCTCCCCTACAGTTCCCCCATCCCTGCCCAAGCCCCAACGCCAGTTCCACCGCCGCCCCCGCATGGATCGCCGTGGTGTCGAACAGCGGCACGCTCGCGTCCTCCGCCGCCACCAGCAGCGAGATCTCGGTGCAGCCGAGGACGATGCCTTGCGCGCCGCGCTCGACCAGGCGGCGCATCACCTCGCGGTAGGCGGCGCGCGAGGCGTCTTCGACGCGGCCGAGGCAGAGCTCCTGGTAGATCACCCGATGCACGCGTTCGCGGTCGCCCGGCTCGGGGACGAGCACCTCGATACCGTGGCGCTCCACGAGACGGCCGCGGTAGAAGGCCTGCTCCATGGTGAAGCGCGTGCCGAGCAGGCCGACGCGGGACAGGCCGGCGCGGCGGATGGCGGCTGCGGTGGGGTCGGCGATGTGGAGCAGCGGGATGTTCGTCGCGGCCTCGATGGCGGGGGCCACCTTGTGCATGGTGTTGGTGCACAGCACGATGAAGTCGGCTCCGGCGCGCGCGAGCGCCTGCGCGGCCGCGGCGAGCAACACGCCGGCGGCGTCCCAGTCGCCGTCGCGCTGCAGGCGCTCGATCTCGGCGAAGTCGACGCTGTACAGCACGATCCTGGCCGAGTGCAGGCCGCCGAGGCGGGCCTTCACCGCTTCGTTGATCTGGCGGTAGTAAGGCACGGTGGATTCCCAGCTCATGCCGCCGAGGAGGCCGATGGTCTTCATGGGGGGCGGGTCCGGGAGGATGAGGAGTGCACAGGATGCCACGGGGGCGGGCGCGACGCCGCGGGCCTCGAACTGCAACGCTGCTGGGGTGCAGCGTTGAACCCGTCGCCCTCCTCGCCCACAATGGCGGGACATCGACCGGAGCTTCGCAATGGAGCCGGCACAGGAAGCCGCGACGCTGAATCGGCAGGCCTACCTCGACTGGGAGGCCGCGCAGCCGGACAAGAACGAGTATCTGGCCGGCAAGGTGTTCGCGATGGTTGGGGTCAGGCGCGGGCATGCGCTGGCAGCGCTCGCAGTCGCGAGTCGACTTCGCGCGCACCTCAAGGGCTCGCGCTGCGAACCTTCGTTTCCGAGATGAAACTTTTCGTCGCCGATGCGGACGCCTACCTCTACCCGGACGTGATGGTCACCTGCGACGAGCGCGACCGCCGTGCCGAGCTGGCGATCGAGCATCCGCGCCTGGTGGTGGAGGTGCTGTCCGACTCCACCGCCGCCTACGATCGCGGCATCAAGTTCGCCGCTTATCGCAAGCTGGCCGATCTGCGCGAATACCTGCTGGTTGACGTCGATCAGCGCCGCCTGGAGCTGTGCCGGCGCGCGGCCGGGCACTGGATCCTGCTCGAGAGCGAGCGGGACGGGCCGGCGCTGCGCCTGGAGAGCGTGGACATGACGCTTTCACCGGCAGAGGCGTTCGAGGACCTGGACGAGGAGGCTCGACCGGAGCAGTGACGTGGTGTGCGCGGAGGCGCTGCGCTCCATGCAGGAGCGCCGGCAGGCGCGAAAGCGGCGTCCGGGCTCCTTCCGGCGCCGCGGTCGCCGAACCGCTCCATTCGCAGCTGCCGCAGCTCCTGCAGGAGGTCCGGGACGCGTGGCGGTTTCTGTAGGAGCGCCGGCAGGCGCGAACCGGGACGCGTGGGTGGCGGCGGAGGCGCAGGCTTTCGGCGTCCTGTTCGCGCCTGCCGGCGCTCCTACAGAGGGATATCGCGCATCTCGGGCGGTGGGGCGATCCCGACGGTTGGACGTCATCGGCAGCGCCGGGGCGGTCCCGACGCTGCGGGCTCAGCTCGCCAGCCCGCGGGCGAGATCGGCCTTGAGGTCGTCGATGTCTTCCAGCCCCACGGCGATGCGCAGCAGGCCGTCGCCGATGCCGGCGGTGGCGCGCGCCTCGGCGCTGATGCGGCCGTGGGTGGTGGTGGCGGGGTGGGTGATGGTGCTCTTGGTGTCGCCGAGGTTGGCGGTGATCGAGATCAGGCGGGTGGCGTCAACCACCTTCCACGCCGCATCGCGGCCGCCCTTGACGTCGAAGCTGACGATGGCGCCGCCGCTCTTTTGCTGGCGCATCGCCAGCGCGTGCTGCGGGTGGGACTCCAGCCCCGGGTAGTACACCCGCGCCACGCCGGGCTGGGCCTCGAGCCAGCGCGCGAGCTCGAGTGCGCTCGCCGACTGCGCCTCCATGCGGATGCGCAGGGTTTCCAGGCCCTTGAGGATGACCCAGGCGTTGAAGGGCGACAGGGTCGGGCCGGCGGTGCGCAGGAACTTGAAGACCTCGTCGGTGACCGCCTTGCTGCCGACCACCGCGCCGCCGAGCACCCTGCCCTGGCCATCGAGGTACTTGGTGGCCGAATGCACGACGACGTCGGCGCCGAGCTCGAGCGGGCGCTGCAGCGCCGGCGTGCAGAAGCAGTTGTCGACCGCGAAGATCACCCCCGCGGCGCGCGCGATCGACGCCACGCCGGCGATGTCGATGACCTCGGTGAGCGGGTTGGACGGCGTCTCGGTGAAGAACAGCCTGGTGCGCGGCGTAATCGCGGCGCGCCAGGCGTCGAGGTCGGTGGCCGGCACGAAGCTCGTGCTGATGCCGAACTTGGACAGGATGCCGCCGAACAGCTGCTGGGTGGCGCCGAAGAGGCCGTTGGACGCCACCACGTGGTCGCCCGCCTGCATGGTCGCCATCGCCAGCGACAGGATCGCCGACATGCCCGAGGCGGTGGCGATGCAGTCCTCGCCGCCTTCGAGCGCGGCGAGCCGGGTCTGCATGGCGGTCACGGTCGGGTTGGAGAAGCGCGCGTACACGTAGCCCTCCTCCTCGCCCGAGAAACACGCCGCGGCCTGCGCGGCGCTGCCGAAGACGAAGCTCGAGGTGAGGTACATGGCCTCGCCATGCTCGCGGAACTGCGTGCGCTCGGTGCCGGCGCGCACGGCCAGGGTGTCGGGGTGAAGCTCGGGCGGAAGGGGACGGTTCATCGTGATCGTGGCTGGATTCGTCTGGAGCGGTTCAGCGCTCAGCGCTCGGCGTCGGAGGCGAGGTTGAGGTCGAGTTGGCCGTCGCCGTCGTCGTCATGGTCGTTCTTGCCCGGCTTGGCCTCGCCGCGCTGGTTCTCGACGCCGTTGAGGTACTCGACGGTGATGTCGCCGGTGACGTACTGGCCGTCGAAACAGGAGGTCTCGAAGAACTGCAGCGAGGGGTTGAGCGCGCGCACCGAGGCCTTGAGGTCGTCGAGGTCCTGGTAGATGAGGCCGTCGGCGCCGATCTCGCGGCAGATCTCTTCTTCGCTGCGGTCGGAGGCGATCAGCTCGCCGCGGGTGGGCATGTCGATGCCGTAGACGTTGGCGTAGCGCACCGGCGGCGCGGCGGAGGCGAGATAGACCCTGGTGGCCCCCGCCTCGCGCGCCATGTTGACGATCTCCTTGCTGGTCGTGCCGCGCACGATGGAGTCGTCGACCAGCAGCACGCTCTTGCCCTTGAACTCCTGGTGGATGGTGTTGAGCTTCTGGCGCACCGACTTCCGCCGCGTGGCCTGGCCCGGCATGATGAAGGTGCGGCCGATGTAGCGGTTCTTGACGAAGCCCTCGCGGAAGGGCAGGTCGAGCCGGTCGGCCATCTGCATCGCCGAGGGGCGGCTGGAGTCGGGGATGGGGATCACCACGTCGATGTGCACGTTGGGCATGGTGCGGCGCATCTTGTCGGCGAGGTACTCGCCCATCTTCATGCGCGACTCGTACACCGACACGCCGTCGATGATCGAATCCGGCCGCGCCAGATAGACGAACTCGAACATGCAGGGCGCGTGCACGGTGCGCGCGGCGCACTGGCGGCTGTGGAAGCGCCCCGCGGTATCGACCAGCACCGCCTCGCCCGGCGCGACGTCGCGCAGCAGGCGGAAGCCGAGCACATCGACCGCCACCGACTCCGAGGCCACCAGCCACTCGGTGCCGGCCTCGCAGTCGTTGCGGCCGATGACCAGCGGGCGGATGCCGTAGGGGTCGCGGAAGGCGAGCAGGCCGTAGCCGGCGATCATCACCACGACCGCGTAGGCGCCGCGGCAGCGCCGATGCACCCCGGCGACCGCGGTGAAGATGGCCTCCTCGTCGATCTTGAGGCCCTTGCAGGCGGCCTGCAGCTCGTGCGCGAACACGTTGAGCAGCACCTCGGAGTCGCTGCTGGTGTTGATGTGGCGCAGGTCGGACAGGAACATCTCGCGCTTGAGCGCTTCCGAGTTGGTCAGGTTGCCGTTATGCGCCAGCAGCAGGCCGAAGGGCGAATTGACGTAGAAGGGCTGCGCCTCGGCGGCGTTGTAGGCCGAGCCCGCGGTCGGGTAGCGCACGTGACCGATGCCCCAGTTGCCCTCCAGGTTGCGCATGTTGCGCGTACGGAACACATCGCGCACCAGGCCGGAGCCCTTGTGCATGTGGAAGCGCCCGCCCTCGGAGGTGGCGATGCCCGCCGCGTCCTGGCCGCGGTGCTGCAGCACCTGGAGGCCGTCGTAGAGCAGTTGGTTGACCGGGGAGGTGGCGACGACACCGAGAATTCCGCACATGGATTGAGGCCTATCTGAATCGAATCTTGTCGGCCACCTCTGCAGGCAGCCAGGGTTTGGCGGCGATCACCGCCGACTCCAGCGGCGCCGAGAACAGCGCATCGCGCCACCACGGCTCCTTTGCGACTCCGGCGAGCCCGCCGATCAGCACCACCACGAAGGCGACCGCCAGCCCGCGCGCGATGCCGAAGAGCGCACCGAAGAAGCGGTCCGTGGCGCCCAGGCCGGCGGCGCGCAGCAGCTCGCGCAGCAGGTAGCGCAGCAGCGCCGCGAGGATGAGCACGCCGACCACGACCAGCGCGCCACCGGCAACCTGTCGCCACATCGGCTCGACGATCATGCCGGTGAATACCTCGGCCGCCTCTTCGTTATAGCGCCATGCGGCGAAGAGCGCTGCCGCCCATGCGAGCACCGCCATGACCTCGCTGACCAGGCCGCGCCACATGCCGATAAGCGCGGAAAAGGCGAGCAGGCCGAGGAAGACGTAGTCGAAGACGGTCATGGCGGGGGAAATCAGCGCGCCTGCAGCACGGCCGGATGACCCGCGGACTTGAGGCGGGCTGCGGCGGCGTCGGCCTCGGCGCGCCCGGCGACCGGGCCGACACGCACCCGCGTGACGTTGCCGGCGCGCTCGGTGTAGGCCGGGAAGCCGCGCGCGCGCAGCTCGTCGACCAGCTTCGCAGCCTTGCCGGCGTCGCTGAAGGCGCCGATCTGCAGCACGTAGCTGTCGCCGCGCGCGGGCGAGGCCTTGCCCTCGATGAGCGCGCGCAGGCGAGCCTCTTCGTCGGCGGAGGGGCGGCGCGGCTCGGGGGTCGCCGCGGGCGCGGGCGGGCGCGGCGGCGTTGCCGCGGCGGGCGGCGTGGCTGGAGCAGGCGGGCTGGCGGGCTTCGCAGCTGCCGCCGCCGGCGCGGGCTTGTCCGGCGCGGCCGGGGCCTTCTCGGCTGCGGGCTTCTCGGCCGCGACCACCTCGTCGTCCTCCGGCACGGCGACGGCGACCGGCGCGCTCGCGCTCTCGGGCGCACTGGCGCGACGCGCGGCGACCGCCTTGTCGCGGTCGGGAATCGAGACCTGGATGTCCTCGATCGAGGGATGCGGCTCCTCGTCCATCATCATCGGCAGCACGATCGCGGCCAGCAGGGCGAGCGCGATCGCACCGACCAGGCGTCGGCGCGCGCGCTTCTTGATCTCGAGGGAATCTGCCTCAGTCACCGCAAAACCTCATCCGCGCCGTGCCGCCTTGATCGCGGCGAGCACGTCCGACACCGTCAGGAAGGAACCGAAAACGACGATTCTATCATCCTCGGCGACCAGTTTTTGCGCCGCAGCATAGGCCTCGGCCGGCGTGGGGAAGCAGCGGATGTCGGCGCCCTCCTTCACCGCGCGCACCTTCGCGGCGAGCGCCTCGGCGGAGAGGCCGCGCGGCCCGGGCAGGTCGGCGAGCAGCCAGTGGTCGACCCGGCCGGCCATCAGCTCGACCACGCCCGCCACGTCCTTGTCGGCGAGCATGCCCAGCACCGCCCAGGTCTCGGGGTAGAAGCCCATGTTGCCGAGGTTGTCGGCGAGCACGCCGGCGGCCTGTGGGTTGTGCGCGACGTCGAGCACCACCGAGGGACGCCCCGGCTGCACCTGGAAACGGCCGGGCAGCTCGACCAGCATGAGGCCCTGGCGAACGTGCTGCATCGACACCGGGATGCGGTCGCGCAGGCACTCGAGCACGGTGATCACCGCCGCCGCGTTGAGCAGCTGGTTGGCGCCGCGCAGCGCCGGGTAGGCGAGCCCGCCCCGGCGCACCAGCGCACCCTCGCGCGGCGGCTGGGCGTAGCGCCAGTAGCCCCACTGCTGACGGTCGCCACCGAAGCCGAAGTCGCGCCCGCTGATCCACAGCTGGGCGCCGATCGCCGCGGCGTGCTCGACCAGGCTCGCGGGCGGCTGCGGATCACCGCACACGGCAGGACGGCCGGCGCGGAAGATGCCCGCCTTCTCGAAGCCGATGGCCTCGCGCGTGTCGCCGAGGTAGTCCATGTGGTCCATGGCCACGCTGGTGACCAGCGCGCAGTCGGGTTCGAAGACGTTGACCGCGTCGAGCCGGCCGCCGAGGCCGACCTCGAGGATGATCACGTCCGGCCGGGCCGCGGCGAAGACCTGCCAGGCCGCCAGGGTGCCGTGCTCGAAGTAGGTCAGCGCGGTGTCGCCGCGCGCGCCCTCGACCGCGGCGAAGCCGGCCACCAGGGCCGCGTCGTCGACGTCCTTGCCGTCGATGCGCACGCGCTCGTTGTAGCGCAGCAGGTGGGGCGAGGTGTAGCAGCCCACGCGGTAGCCCGAGGCGAGCAGGATGCCCTCGAGCATCGCGCAGCACGAACCCTTGCCGTTGGTGCCGCCGACGGTGATGACCACCGCGTCCGACTCCGCCTGCATGCGCGCGCGCACTGCGGCGACGCGCTCCAGCCCGAGCTCGATGTGCTGGCCATGACGCTGTTCCAGCAGGGCGAGCCAGCCGTCCAGGCTGGCGGGCAATCCGGCTTGCTCGGCCATCACCCGACGACCACGTCCGCGGGCTGGCGGTTGAGCATGGCGAGCAGCACCGCGAGGCGGTCGCGCAGCTCGCGGCGGTCGACGATCAGGTCGATCGCACCCTTGTCGAGCAGGAACTCGGCGCGCTGGAAGCCTTCAGGCAGCTTCTCGCGCACCGTCTGCTCGATCACGCGCGGGCCGGCGAAGCCGATCAGCGCGTTGGGCTCGGCGACGACGACGTCTCCCATGAAGGCGAAGCTCGCCGACACGCCGCCCATGGTGGGGTCGGTGAGCAAGGTGATGAAGGGCAGGCGGCGCTCGGACAGGCGAGTGATCGCCGCCGTGGTCTTGGCCATCTGCATCAGCGACAGCAGGCCTTCCTGCATGCGCGCGCCACCCGAGGCGGTGATGCAGATGAAGGGCAGACGCTCCTCGAAGGCCGCGCGCGCGCCGCGCACGAAGCGCTCGCCCACCACCGAGCCCATCGAGCCGCCGAGGAAGTCGAACTCGAAGCAGGCGACCACGACCGGCACGGTCTTGATCGCACCGCGCATCACCACCATCGCGTCGGCCTCGCCGGTGTCGGCAGCGGCGGCGGACAGGCGGTCGGGGTACTTGCGCGAGTCCTTGAACTTGAGCGCATCGACCGGCGTGACCTCGGCGCCGATCTCGACGCGGCCCTCGGTGTCGAGCAGCTGGTCGAGGCGGCGGCGTGCGCGCAGGCGGTGATGGTGCCCGCACTTGGGGCACACGCCGAGGTTGCTGTCGAGGTCGGAGCGGTACAGCACCGACTCGCAGCCCTCGCACTTGCTCCACAGCCCTTCGGGGATCGACTTGCTGCGCGACGAATCGCCGCGCTTGATGCGCGGCGGGATGAGTTTCTCGAACCAGCTCATGCCTGTGCTCCCTTGCCCGCCGCCAGCGCGTCGAGCGCGGCGCGGATCGGACGCATGAAGTCGCGCACGCGCGCGACCTCCTCGCCCGGGTTGTTCTCGATCTCCTCGATGATCCGGCTGCCGATCACCACCGCGTCGGCGACCGCGCCGATGCGCTGCGCGCTCTCGGCGTCGCGGATGCCAAAGCCCACGCCCACCGGCATGCCGACCGCGGCGCGGATCTCGGGGATGCGGCGCGCGACCTCGTCGACGTCGAGCTTGGCGCTGCCGGTCACGCCCTTGAGCGAGACGTAGTAGATGTAGCCGCTGCCGGCGCGCGCGACGTCGGCGAAGCGCTGCTCGCCCGAGGTGGGCGCGAGCAGGAAGATGGGGTCGAGGCCGCCGGCCTTCGCGGTGGCGGCGAAGCTGACGCACTCCTCGGGCGGATAGTCGACCACGAGCACGCCATCGACGCCGGCCTCGTGCGCCGCGGCGACGAAGCGCTCCTGGCCCATGGCCTCGATCGGGTTGGCGTAGCCCATCAGCACCACGGGCGTGTCGGCGTTGGTGGCGCGGAAGGCGCGCACGGTCTCGAGCACCTTGCGCAGACTCATGCCCTGCGCGAGCGCGCGCTCGGAGGCGCGCTGGATGGTGGGGCCGTCGGCCATCGGGTCGGAGAAGGGCACGCCGAGCTCGAGGATGTCGGCGCCGCCCTCGACCAGCGCGTTCATCAGCGGCAGGGTGAGCTCGGGCGCCGGGAAGCCGGCGGTGACGAAGGGGATCAGCGCCTTGCGGCCATCGGCCTGGAGGCGCTGGAAAACGGTCTGGATTCTCGACATGTCTCGATCACACTGCGGGCCGCATCAGCGGCCCGCTTCAGGTTCGGATTCGGGTTCAGAACTGGAGCCCGGAGCGCTCGGCGACGGTGTGCATGTCCTTGTCGCCGCGCCCGGAGAGGTTGACCAGCAGGATCTTGTCCTTGGGCAGGGTGGGCGCCAGCTTGGCGGCATAGGCGAGCGCGTGCGAGGACTCGAGCGCCGGGATGATGCCCTCCAGGCGGCACAGCTTGTGGAAGGCCTCGAGCGCCTCGGCATCGGTGATGCCGACATACTCGGCGCGTGCGGTGTCCTTGAGCCAGGCGTGCTCGGGGCCCACGCCCGGATAGTCGAGGCCGGCGGAGACCGAGTGCGTCTCGATGATCTGGCCGTCCTCGTCCTGCAGCAGGTAGGTGCGGTTGCCGTGCAGCACGCCGGGGCGGCCGGCGGTCAGCGAGGCCGAGTGGCGACCGGTGTCGAGGCCGTCGCCGGCGGCCTCGACGCCGACGAGCCTGACGCCCGGCACGCCGATGTAGGGATGGAAGATGCCCATCGCGTTGGAGCCGCCGCCCACGCAGGCGATCACGTAGTCGGGCTGGCGGCCGACCATGTCGGGCATCTGCACCAGGCACTCCTTGCCGATCACCGACTGGAAGTCGCGCACCATCATCGGGTAGGGGTGCGGGCCGGCGACGGTGCCGATGATGTAGAAGGTGTCGGCGACGTTGGTGACCCAGTCGCGCATGGCCTCGTTGAGCGCATCCTTGAGCGTCTTCGAGCCCGACTCCACCGGCACCACGGTGGCGCCGAGCAGCTTCATGCGGTAGACGTTGGCGGCCTGGCGCTTGACGTCCTCCGAGCCCATGTAGACCACGCACTCCATGCCGTAGCGCGCCGCCACGGTGGCGGTGGCGACGCCGTGCTGGCCGGCGCCGGTCTCGGCGATCACGCGCGGCTTGCCCATGCGGCGCGCGACCATGGCCTGACCGATGCAGTTGTTCACCTTGTGCGCGCCGGTGTGGTTGAGGTCCTCGCGCTTGAGATAGATCTGCGCGCCGCCGAGGAGCTCCGACCAGCGCCTGGCGTGGTAGATCGGGCTCGGACGGCCAACGTAGTGCTTGAGCTCGTACTCGAACTCGGCGATGAACTCCGGATCGTTCTGGCAGGCCGCATAGGCCTCGCGCAGCTCGGCGAGCGCCGGCATCAGGGTCTCGGCGACGAAGATGCCGCCGTAGGGCCCGAAATGCCCGCTCGCGTCGGGAAACTGGTAAGGCGTGTCAGCCATCTGCATGTCGAACTCCGGCGATGAACGCGGCGATCATGTCCGCGTCCTTGATTCCCTTTGCACTCTCGACTCCGCTCGACACATCCACCGCCCACGGGCGGATGCGGCGCACGGCGTCGCCCACGTTGTCCGCGTCGAGTCCGCCCGATAGCACGAGCGGACGCGTGAAGCCGGCGGGGATCAGCGTCCAGTCGAAAGTCTTGCCCCCGCCGCCATAGCCGTCGACGAAGGCGTCGACCAGGATGCCGCTCGCGCGCGGGTACGAAGCCGCAAATTCTAGCAGATCGACCCCGGGCCGCATTCGCGCCGCCTTGATCCACGCGCGCCCGTGACGGGCACAGTCGGACTCGCTTTCGTCACCGTGGAACTGCAGAAGTTGCAGCGGCACGCGCGCGAGCACCGTCTCGACCTCGCCGGGCGCGGGATTCACGAAGAGGCCGACGGAGACGACGAAGGGCGGCAGCAGCGCGACGAGCTCGGCGGCCTGCTCGATGGAGACCGCGCGCGGGCTGGGCGGGTAGAAGACGAAGCCGATCGCGTCGGCGCCGCTCGCTACGGCCGCGCGCACGTCCTGCGGCCGGGTCAGGCCGCAGATCTTGATTCGGGTACGGGTCATTCAGACGAGGGGGAGCTGGGGCAGCGCGATGATACGCCCATCACCGGGCAGCGGCCAGCGCGGCGGGTAGGCCACGCCGCACAGGTAGAGCCCGTCGGGGGAGAAGGTCGGCGCCGCGTGCGCGCGGTCGCGGGCCTCGAGCAGCTCGCGCATCCACTCCACCGGATAACGCCCCTTGCCGACGTACACCAGCGCGCCGACCAGGTTGCGGATCATGTGATGCAGGAAACCGTTGGCGCGGAAGTCGAACAGCAGGTATTCGCCCTGGCGCACGACGCGCGCCTCGTGCATCACCCGCACCGGCGTCTTCGCCTGGCAGCCGGCGGCGCGGAAGCTGGAAAAATCGTGGGTGCCGACCAGGCACTCGGCGGCGGCGGCCATGCGCGCCACCTCGAGCGGCAGGTGGTACCAGCCCACCCGCCCGGCGAGCATCGCCGGCCGCGTCGGCGCGTTGTGCAGGATATAGCGGTACTGGCGCTCGCAGGCGAGGAAGCGGGCGTGGAAGTCGTCGGCCACCTCGGTCGACCAGCGCACCACCACGGCGGGCGGCAGCAGCGCGTTGACGCCGCGCACCCAGGCCGAGGCCGGGCGCTCCGCGCCGGTATCGAAATGCACCACCTGCGCGCTCGCATGCACGCCGGTGTCGGTGCGCCCAGCGCAGTGGGTGCGCACCGGCTCGCCTGCGATCTGCGCGAGCGCGCGCTCGAGCACGTCCTGCACGGTGCGGCCGTGAGCCTGGCTCTGCCAGCCGCAGAAGGCGTCACCGGCGTATTCGAGGCCGAGCACGATGCGCTTCATGCCAGGCTCCACCACAGCAGCGCACCGAAGAGCGCGCCGGCCAGCAGCCCCTCGCCCGGTCCGAGGCGCTCGCGCGCCAGCACCACCGGCGCGGCCTCGGCGGCGGCGTCCGACGGGGACTCGTCGGCCAGCCAGTGTCGCCAGTCGACCGGGCCCTGCCCGCGCGGCGAGGCATCGACATAGCGCAGCACCAGCAAGAGGCGCAGGGCGAGGCGCTCGGGGTCTACGCCGGCCAGACGCAGCGGGCGCGACAGCGCATAGAGGCCGCCGACCAGGCGAGCCAGCGGCAGGCGTTCGAGCAGGATGCCGACCGCACACACCACCGCGAGCAGCCGCCCGGCGTGCAGCGCCGCGAGCGCGAGGCCCTCGCGTGTCGGCCCCAGGCGCGGCCAGTCGAGCAACGCCGCCTCGCCCGGGGTGAACCAGGCGAAGAGCACGGTGATCGCGATCAACAGCACGCGGATGCGCCGCACGAGGCGCCAGGTGCGCGCGCGCGCGAGCGCGGCGGCCGCGAGCGCGCAGGCCGCGACGGCGACGCCGAGCGCGAGCGGCGGCAGCAGCTGGACGGCGGCGACCGCCGCGAGCCAGAGGAGCAGGACAAGACCGGAGTGCATCGGTAAACGGAAAAGGCCGCCGCGAGCCCGCGCTCGTGGCGGCCTGCCGGCGGGGGCGATCAGCCCAGGCGCGCGATCATATCGCGGGCCGTGGCCTGCTGTCTCGGCGTGCCCTCGGCGACCACTTCCTCGAGCAGCTCGAGCGCCCCCTCCTTGTCGCCCATCTCTTCATAGGCGCGGGCCAGCTCGAGCTTGGTCTCCGCCTCCTCGTTCACCGGCCCGGCCTCTTCCGCACCGCCGGCAGCCGGCTGGTCGAACTGGGTGTCGGCGACCGAGAACGGCACGGCGTCGAAGGCGGCACCGGGATCGACCGGAGGCGCCTCGAGGTCGAGATCGATCGAGGTCAGGTCCAGCCCGGCCGGCATCGCGGAATTCGCCGCGGGCGCGGGCGCATCGAGCTCGAAATCGAAGTCGAGCAGGCTGGAGTCGAAGGCCGTCTTCTCGAGATCGACCACGGCCTCGTCGGCCTTGGCCGCGGGCGGCGGCGCCGGCTCGTCGTCGAGCGTACCGGTGGCGCTGATCACGGTCGCGTCGAGATCGAAGGCCTCGCCGCTCGGGGCCTCCATGCCGGGCAGCTCGAAGTCGAGGCTGCTGATCGTACCGGAGTCCTCCACCGAGATCGCCGGCGCGGAGGCGAATGCTTCGGGCGCGACCGGGACAGCCGGCTGCGGTGCCGCCGGGGCGGCCGCCACGGACTCGTCGGGCTCACCCAGGTCGAGGTCGAAGGTCAGCGCGCCGTCATCCGCCGGCATGGAAGCAGGAAGGGATTCAGGAATGGTTGCGGGAGGCAGGTCGGAAGGTTCCTCCTCCGCGGCTTCGAGGGTGAGGTCGAACTCGCGCTCGAGACCAGGCGTGGTCGCCGAAAGGTCGGGCATCGCGGTGGGCGTCTCGTCAGCCAGGTCGAGCTCGAAATCGAGCGCGCCGGTGTCGAACGGGATCTCGTCGGCCAGAGGGGCCGCCGACGCCCCCTCTCCCGTCGCCCCCCCGCCCGCTGCGGGCTCGCCCTCGCGCTCGCCTGCGGCGAGCTTGTTGAGCTCGCCGGGCAGCGTCCAGGTGTCGCGCATCTGCGAGTGACTCGGCTGCGCGGCGGCTGCGGCGGTGAAGTCGAGCGAGGCCAGCTCCGGGCCCGTCGGCGCGGCAGCGGCGGAAGCCGCGACTGCGCCTGCAGCGGCGGCGCCCGCTGCCGCAGCGGCCACCGCCGGCTCACCCTGCGGCGCGCGCTGTGTGACGGCCTCGGCAGGCTCGGCGGCATAGAGGGGATTCTCGGGGTCGAGCCGGCGACCCAGCGCCGCGGCTTTCTCCCAGTCACGCCCCTGGCCGCCGGTGCGCGCGAACAGCTCGCTGGCCACGGTCTCGAACTGGCGGTCGTTGCGGCGCTGCGCGTAGATCTCCAGCAGCTTGAGGTGGATGGCGGCGCGGGCAGGGTCGGCCTTGAGCGCGTCCTGCAGGATCTCTTCGGCCTGCGCGTCGCGACCGTAGGCCATGTAAACGTCGGCCTCGGCTACCGGATCGACACCTTCATCGGCATCGATCGCGGACAGGCCGGAGTGGCTGAAGTCGGTGTGCATGATGCTGGTCGCGCCGGTGTCGACACTCTGGCCGCCGGTGCCGGCGAACACGCTCTGCCCACCCGTACCCACCGAGGCGGCGCCGAGCGCGGCCTCGGCGGCTCGTACCTCTTCCTCCTTGCGGCGCTGGCGCGCCTTGAGGCCGGCGTAGGCGAGCAAGAGCGCGAGGATGCCTGCGCCGCCATAGAGCACGCTCGGTTCCTGCACCAGCGTGTCGATGAAGCTGGGCGCTGCCGGCGGTGCAGCCGGCGCAGCGGCCGGCGGCTTGGTCGCAGCGGGGGGAGCGGGCACCGCTGCGGGAGCGGGCGTCGATGCAGCCGGAGCCGGAGCCGGAGCCGGAGCCGGTGCAGGCGCCGCGGCTGCGGCCACAGGCGCGGGCTCCTGCGGCGCTGGCGCCGGGGCAGCGGGGGCGGGCTCCCGCGCGGCGGGAGCCTCGACCACCTGCGCTGCCGCAGGCGCTTCGGCGACCGCCGCGGCCCCGCTCGGCGCGCCGGCCGACGCCTGCAGCTGGCCCATGGTGCCGCTCTGCACCTCGAGCAGGCGCTGGAGGTCGCGGATGCTGCGCTCGAGCTGGACGAGGCGCTCGTTGGCCTCCTCGAGCGCTCTCGAGCGCGTGGCCAGTTCTTCCTCGAGCACCTGCAGGCGCGCCTCGCCACTCGCATCCGCACCGGTATCGCTGCGCGAGACGGTCACCTTGTCGCCCGCATCGGTCGGCGCGGCCGCTTCCTGCACGCGCGGCACGATCCGTCCGCCGCTCTCCTGCGCCGCCGCCGCCGCGGGTGTGGGCGCGCGACCGGCGACCGAGGTCGCGAGGCCGCGCCGGTAGGCGTCGAAGTCGGCAGCCTGGGCACGGATCTCGCGCCGCGCCTCGCCGGCATCGATGGCGCGCACCGCGTCGGCCGCAGGAACGTTGAGGACCGCACCGGCGCGCAGGCGGTTGATGTTGCCGCCATCGAAGGCCTGGGGGTTCGCGCGCAGCAGCGCGATCAGCATCTGGTCGAGGGTGGTGCCGGGGTGGGCGTTCGCGCTCGCGATGCGGTGCATGGTGTCGCCACGCCGCACCGTCCATGTGTCGACGGGCGCACGTTCGGCAGGCAGCGCACGCGTGGGCGCGGCCACGGTGGAGCGCGGCACCGCACGCGCGGGCCGTGCCGCCGGAGCCTGAATCGGCGCGGCGAGCGGGCGCGGCGCGGAAAGCTCCACCGGGTCGAGCAGGAAGGTGTATTCACGCACCAGGTTGCCACCCGCCCAGTCGAGCTCGACCAGCAGGTCGACGAAGGGGTCGTTGATCGGGCGGTCGCTGCTGAGGCGCACCACCGGGCGCGCGGCCCGCGTATCCACGCTGACACGGATCGCGCTCACCGCGGGGCCATAGCTCAGGTTCGCGCGCCGGAACGCATCCGCCGAAGCGATGCGGGCGCTCAGCGACTGCAGCTCCTGCGCGTTGGCCGAGATCTGGATCTCGGCACGCAGGGGCTGGCCCAGGCCGCTCAGGACGTTGATCTGGCCAAGCCCGGCCGCCTGCACCGAAAGCGGCAGCGCGGCGATGGAGAGGGCGAGCAGGGAAGCCCTGACCGACTTTGTCATTTTGGATTTCAAGACTCGTTCCCCCGCAACGGAGCATCACGGTCGATTTCGCCGTATCTGGCTTGGGAATCTAGCATTTCCGGGCCTGCATCGCATTAGCCGAGCCTGATTCGTACCCGCCCGGCGTGAAGAAATACCGCGTTTCGCCACGAGTCCGCAACGAAAAGGGGGGCTCGCGCCCCCCTTGCCGGACTGCCGCGAAGCGCTCAGCGCTCGAGCAGGATGCGCAGCATGCGGCGCAGCGGCTCGGCCGCGCCCCACAGCAGCTGGTCGCCGACGGTGAAGGCGCCGAGGTACTCGGGGCCCATCGCCATCTTGTGCAGGCGGCCGACCGGGACGGTCAGCGTGCCGGTGACGGCGGTCGGGGTGAGCTCGCGCTCGGTGGTCTCGCGATCGTTGGGCACGACCTTCACCCAATCGTTGGCGCCGGCGATGATCTCGGTGAGCTCGTCGAGCGGCACGTCCTTCTTCAGCTTGATGGTGAGCGCCTGCGAGTGGCAGCGCATCGCGCCGATGCGCACGCACAGGCCGTCGATCGGGATCGAGCCCGGGGTGCGGAAAGCCGGGTTGCCGAGGATCTTGTTGCACTCGGCGCCGCCCTTCCACTCTTCCTTGCTCTGGCCGTGCTCGACCGGCACGTCGATCCAGGGGATCAGGCTGCCAGCGAGCGGGGTGTTGCGGAAGTTCTTCTTCGGGAAGGCGTCCGAGCGCATGGTCTCGGCGACCTTGCGGTCGATCTCGAGGATGGCCGAGGCCGGGTCGGCGAGCAGGTCCTTGACCGAGTCGTGGATGGTGCCCATCTGGCTGATGAGTTCGCGCATGTTCTGCGCGCCGGCGCCCGAGGCCGCCTGGTAGGTCATCGCCGAGATCCACTCGACCAGGCCGTGCCGGAACAGGCCGCCCAGGCCCATCAGCATCAGCGACACGGTGCAGTTGCCGCCGATCCAGTTGCGGCCGCCCTTGGCGAGCGCGGCGTCGATGACGTTGCGGTTGACCGGGTCGAGGATGATCACCGCGTCGTCGTTCATGCGCAGCGCGCTGGCGGCGTCGATCCAGTGGCCGTTCCATCCGGTGGCGCGCAGCTTGGGGAAGACTTCCTTGGTGTAGTCGCCGCCCTGGCAGGTGATCACGATGTCGCAGGACTTCAGCGCGTCGATGTTCATCGCGTCCTGCAGCGGCGCGGCGGCTTCCTTGCCGCCGAAGGACGGCGCCTTGCCGCCGGCGTTCGAGGTGGAGAAATACACCGGCTCGATGAAGGCGAAGTCGCCCTCTTCCACCATGCGCTGCATCAGCACGGAACCGACCATGCCACGCCAGCCAACCAGACCGACTCGATTCATGTTCATCACTCTCTACTCAGACGTTTCTCGAAAAACCTGTTGAGGCGCAGAAGCTTACAGCGCCGCGAGCACCGCGTCGCCCATCTCGCGCGTACCCACCCGCTTCGTGCCCGGCTCGAAAATGTCGCCGGTGCGATAGCCCTCGGCCAGCACCTTCTTGACCGCACGCTCGATGCGCTGCGCGGCTTCTTCCTGATTGAAGGTGTAGCGCAGCATCATCGCCGCCGACAGGATGGTGGCGAGCGGGTTGGCGAGGTCCTTGCCGGCGATGTCGGGCGCGGAGCCGTGCGAGGGCTCGTACATGCCCTTGTTGTCGGCGTTGAGCGAGGCCGAGGGCAGCATGCCGATCGAGCCGGTGAGCATCGAGGCCTCGTCGGACAGGATGTCGCCGAACATGTTGCCGGTGACCATCACGTCGAACTGCTTGGGCGCACGCACGAGCTGCATCGCGGCGTTGTCGACCAGCATGTGGGTGAGCTCGACCTCGGGGAAGTCCTTGCTCACCTCGATCGCGATGTCGCGCCACAGCTGGGTGGTCTCGAGCACGTTCATCTTGTCGACCGAGCACAGGCGCTTGCCGCGCTTCATCGCGGCCTCGAAGGCCACGCGCAGGATGCGGCGGATCTCGTACTCGGCGTAGATCATGGTGTTCCAGCCCACGCGCTGGGTCTCGCCATTGACCTCGCGCAACTCGATGCCGCGCGGCTGGCCGAAGTAGATGTCGCCGGTGAGCTCGCGCACGATCAGGATGTCCAGGCCGGCGACGATCTCGGGCTTGAGGGTGGAGGCGTTGGCCAGCTCCGGATACAGGATCGCCGGGCGCAGGTTGGCGAACAGCGCCAGCTCCTTGCGGATGCCGAGCAGGCCGAGTTCGGGGCGCTGGTTGCGCGGGTGGTTGTCCCACTTCGGGCCACCGACCGCGCCGAGCAGGATGGCGTCGGCCGCCCGCGCCAGATCGAGCGTGGCCTCGGGCAGCGGGTTGCCGGTGGCGTCCACCGCGCAGCCGCCCACCAGGGCCTCTTCCATCTCGAACTTCAGGTCGAGCGCGTTCAGCACGCGCACGGCCTGGGCCATGATCTCGGGACCGATGCCGTCACCCGGCAGCACGCAAATCTTCATCGAATCGTTTTCCTTGGTTCGGTGAGCCGGGCCGGCTCAGGCAAAGTAATAGGGGTGTTCGGCGCGGCGCCGGTCTTCGAAGGCGCGGATCTTGTCGGCGTGGCGCAGCGTGAGGCCGATGTCGTCCCAGCCGTTGAGCAGGCATTCCTTGCGGAAGGGGTCGATGTCGAAGGCGATCGACCTGCCGTCCGGGCGGGTGATGGTCTGCGCGGCGAGGTCAACCTTCAGGCGGTAACCCACGCTCGCCTCGCACTGGCGGAAGAGTTCGTCGACCTCGGCGGCGTCGAGCTTGATCGGCAGCAGGCCGTTCTTGAAGCTGTTGTTGAAGAAGATGTCGGCGAAGCTCGGTCCGATCAGCACGCGAAAGCCGTAGTCCTCCAGCGCCCACGGCGCGTGCTCGCGCGAGCTGCCGCAGCCGAAGTTGTCGCGCGTGAGCAGGATCTGCGCGCCCTGGTAGCGCGCCTGGTTGAGCACGAAGTCGGGGTTGAGCGGACGCTGGCTGTTGTCCTGGCCGGGCTGACCGACGTCGAGGTAGCGCCACTCGTCGAAGGCGTTGGGGCCGAAGCCGCTGCGCTTGATCGACTTCAGGAACTGCTTCGGGATGATGGCGTCGGTGTCCACGTTGGCGCGGTCGAGCGGCGCGACCAGGCCGTCGAGCTGGGTAAACGGATTCATTATTTCACTGCCCTCTGGATGGCCTCGCCACCCGCTTCAATGTCGCGCCCGACGCCCTGCACGGTATTGCAGGCCATGGAGACGAAGCCGGCGACGAGCGCGGCGGCGATCAGTGCGAGTTTCTTCATTGCCTTCTCCTCTGTCCGGAACGCCCGCTCAGAGCGCGCGCACGTCGGTGAAGCGGCCGGTGACCGCGGCGGCAGCTGCCATCGCCGGGCTCACCAGATGCGTGCGCCCACCCGCACCCTGGCGGCCCTCGAAGTTGCGGTTCGAGGTCGAGGCGCAGCGCTCGCCCGGCTCGAGGCGGTCGGCGTTCATCGCCAGGCACATCGAACAGCCCGGCTCGCGCCACTCGAAACCGGCGGCGAGGAAGACCTCGTGCAGGCCCTCGGCCTCGGCCTGGCGCTTGACCAGGCCCGAGCCCGGCACCACCAGCACGCGCTTGACGCTGGCAGCCTTCGTGCGTCCCCTGGCCACCGCAGCGGCCTCGCGCAGGTCCTCGATGCGCGAGTTGGTGCACGAGCCGATGAAGACCTGGTCGACCGGGATGTCGGTGATCGGGGTGTTGGCCGCGAGGCCCATGTACTTGAGCGCGCGCTCGATGCCCTCGCGGCGCACCGGATCGGCGACGGCGGCGGGATCGGGCACGCGGCCGTCGACCGTGGTCACCATCTCGGGCGAGGTGCCCCAGGTGACCTGCGGCAGGATGTCCTCGGCCCTGAGCTCGACGACCTTGTCGAACTCGGCGCCCTCGTCGCTGTGCAGGCTGCGCCAGTAGTCGACCGCCTGCTCCCACTGCTCGCCCTTGGGCGAGAAGGGGCGGTCCTTCAG
>Ga0209096_1001574_pt1 | contig 24463 bp, 20 predicted proteins | sample AD_UKC034_MetaG_FD_184407 | JGI IMG/M metagenome (GOLD analysis project Ga0209096, IMG submission 184407) | Active sludge microbial communities of municipal wastewater-treating anaerobic digesters from USA - AD_UKC034_MetaG (SPAdes) (version 2) | ecosystem: Engineered > Bioreactor > Anaerobic >... | reverse complement strand
AAAGGGTTATACGTGGTGTCAAAACCCCCAAGCATCCGCCACATCGATGTGCGCATGATGCACGCACCCCCCTCTGCCCATGCAGTCGATAGAACGAGATTTGGGTTTTCTGTATCAGGTGAAGTATAAGAAACCGCCATATGGTGATAGAGCCCTCGAGCAAAATAGAGCCTGTTTCTGCCAACCAGCTTGCCGTCTTTTTCTTTTTGGGCGAAACTCACCGCAAACACGTTGCTGTTTGTTTCAAGATACTGATGTGCATGGTGCCATCTGGTGTCATTTAATTTAACATCAGTATTGAGAAGCATGATGTAATCTGTTTTAACTTGCGCCACTCCATCATTGACCGAACCTGCAAAACCAACATTTTTTGTGTGATTAATCCAGGTAATGGTATGAGCTATGTTTTCTGGGATGTGCAAATCGCGGGGGAGTGTGGATTGAGGGTCATCGTTTACGATAACCAGAGAACATCCTGGGAGATAGGTTACATTATGCAAAAGATAATCGCTGAATGCTCGTAAGCGTTTATACACTGGAATAACAACGGTAACATTTGACATAGTGTGCGGTTAATCGGTTGGAAATACATCACTCATCGTTTTCTCAAATGCCACATCGGAAAATGTATCTACAACTGTTTTTGCCCCTGCTTCACGCAAGCGTGCTTGCCATTGAGGATCGCGATTGACCTTGATTACTTTTTGACTCAGCTCCTCAAGTGATCGAAATGTAAATCCGTTTTCGCCATCATTAACCACCTCTCTGATGCCTCCTGATTTATAACAAAATGGAATAGATCCATACGCCATCGCCTCAAGCGGCGTGATGCCCAAGTGCTCCGTGCGTTCGGGGTGGGCTGACTCATTGACCTGCCATCCGGCAAAATGCAGGTAGTAGTCTGCGCGCAGGTACCAGCTTTCAAGTTCATGTGAGGGAACATTGGGCTTAAATATGACGTTGGGGTGATTGATGGTAAATTTTCGCAGTGAATCAAAATATTTCTGATCTTCTTTTTTCAATCCGCCGACCAAAACTAATTTACTCCCCGCATAGGCGGGGTGTGCGGTGATAAAAGATACAAACCACGCAACTGCGGCATCGTGCCTTTTAGAATGCAGATGAGTGAAGAATCTGCCGACACTTAAAAAGGTAAGCGTCGTGCCCGACTGCGTTTTGCGTGGTTTGGAGGGGGTAATTGAAACAATAGGATAGATAACTTTTGCATCAATGCCCCAGTTTTCAAGATATTGTTGTGTGAACTGGGAATTGCAAATCCATTTCCATCGAAATGTGCGGAATTTGTTTTTCGCAGTCATTCGATAGAGTTTGCGTTCGGGTACCATGCAAAATGCAAGTGTTTGTTTGGCTGTTGAAAAGAAATAAGAGCCATCGGTGACATATACCAACACATCAAAATTGCGAAGAACAGACATCTTTTGCAGGGCGGAATACGTAGTCAGCTTGGGAAGCCAGGTGATATGTTCGGGAAGCTTCAATCTAAGTTTTTCTTCCAGTTGTTTGCGTAAATCGACATCCCAAAAAATGGTAAGTTCATATCCCTTTTTGATGAAATAGTCACACAGTTGAAATGCGTGTTTTTCGCCTCCACCAACAATATCCAGATACGGATTCCAAAGGGCTATTCGTTTAGACATTGTTTTGTAAGAAAAAATAATGAAGCGCAGTAATGCTCATGGCATCAACAATCTTACCATCGCGAATCATAGTTTGCACCTCTTGGAAATCAAAAAAACTTTGCGCGCTAATATCCTCTGAAAACTCTCGATGTTGCGTTCCGGTGTGTAAATTGTGTGCAACGACTACGTGCCCGATCATATCAGATAAACCGGGCACCAAATAAAATGTGCCGATGACACGCATGTCAGAGGCGGTGTAACCCGTCTCCTCAACGAGTTCTCGTTTTGCGCCAATCAAAGGATCCTCGCCCTTATGTGCCGACCCGCCTGCTACCACTTCCCACGCTGTTTCTCGGATGTGTTGTCGATACTGCTTGATAAGGAGAATCTTTTCATTTTGAACCGGCACGATCCAGACCCCATCATGGTCTTTTTCAACCACATAAAAATCAGCCTGTTTTCCTTTGATATCAACTTGTTCATGCCTTACTGTGAAAAATGCGTTTTGGTAGTCTTGTGTGGAAGACACAATCGGATATTTACTGTTTCGCATATGTTTTCTCGTACAAGTAAAGATAAGTGATTGTTTTGGAGTATGCCTGATATATCGACTCAATCCACCCCATCATGCCATCACGCCAGCCTGCGAATTTGACCAGTCTTCGAAACAACTCACCGAAAAATTTCCGGAAGAATGTGTGTGTACTCACCTTTTTTTTTGCTTCATGCAGCAGTGAAGATTCAATCTGCTCATACACGGTGGTTTTTTGAACCATCTGACTTACATTTCCATGGAATAAATGGAGCATGGGGTGGGTTAGTTGACCCATAGATCCACTAATGTTCGGTGTGGAGTGAATGCGATTTGGCCAGTCAATAAATGCAGGTTTATTGATAAGTCGTATTTGTGCATCCGGATACCAGCCTCCATGCTTAAGCCACGTTGTGCCAAAGATATTTTTGCGTGGGATTTTATATGAGGTGAAAGGGGGTGTTTTTTGATGAACTATTTCGTTAATTTCATGCGCAAGTTCTGAGGTCATGCGCTCGTCTGCGTCTAAGATGCACACCCATGGACCAGCGGCTTTTTCAATAGCTATGCGCCTGACCGGCTCGACATAGCCGTAGACTGGCACAGATATTACCTGTGCTCCTGCTTGGCGTGCCACATCCGGAGTGCCATCTGTGCTTGCCATATCCAAAACCACAATGTCCGCTGTCAGCAATTTTGCCGACTTGATGCATGCAGAAATGTTTTGCGCTTCATTTGCGGTGCTAATAACTACCGTGACCATAAAAAGCCATTATACCTTGCTATACTAGGGGATAGCCATGCAATTTACCATTCGCGATACGTTGCTTTTTGCCGTTTTTAGTGTTGGTTTACTGCTTTTTTCTGCGTGGTCGTGGGTGTTGGTTGATCCAAACTTCACCCTGGTCGCTCATGCCGACTGGACTCGGTTTCGGGAATACGCAATATCCATTGGCTATTTTCAGCGCGCATGGTCTGCAGGTATTTTTGTCAGTCTTGTTGTGGTATTGAGTGTGTGTTCATATCTTATCATCCGCTTGTATCGGGGGCCCATACTGCCACTGGCCATTGTCGCAGGTGTTTTGGCGGGGCTATTTTCATATCCTGCGCTTTCTCACGACGTGTTCAACTACATTTTTGATGCGCGCATTTTCACTCATTATGGCCAGAATCCCTATCTTTTCAGAGCACTCGATTTTCCCGCTGACCCCATGATTCGTTTTATGCATTGGGTTCATCGAACGTATCCATATGGCCCTTCATATTTACTTATGAGTTTTATACCTTCCGCTTTGGGTATGGGTAAATTTACCGCAACATTCTTTCTCTTCAAGCTTTGGCACACTTTATTTTTTGTGTTTACTGCGCTTATGTTACATCGTATAAGCAGAAAAGCTGCGCTTATATTTGTCACATCACCCCTAATTCTCGTTGAAGGACTTATGAATACACATAATGATTTTATTGCATTGACACTTGTGCTTGGTGGAGTCATTTTCTTAATTGAGAATGCTCATACACGTGTGCATACTCAAAAGAAACATAAGAATTGGTTATTTGCAGGATTACTATTTCTTACTTCAGCAGGAGTAAAGTTCGTAACGGCACCGGCACTGTTATTCTTTGTTGCTCCCCATACAATGGTCATGGGTTGGGCAGATAAAAAAGGTGTTCATCATGATATTGCTATACGTACATGGAAGTTGGTATTAATAGGCATCGCGTTAGTACTGCTTTTATTGGTATTACGCATGGAGATGCAACCATGGTATTTTCTCAATGTGTTTATTTTTCTTCCGTTTATACCAAATAAATTCATGCATGCGCACATATTTTTTTCAGGACTTCTATTAAGCTATTATCCGTATGTGTTGGGGGGCGAGTGGGGGCAAGGGGGTGATGTGGGCATGAAACGCACCATTATCGTAACGTCGCTTGTGGTTAATGGTGTTTTACTACTATTGTGGTATGGAGCATCTGTGTTAATAAATCGCTTACGTAAGGCATGAAGGTCTCCCAGACAAATAGCATAAAGGTTATTTGTATTGATGTGATTTCTCCGAAATAGCCGTGTCCAATATTGCCATGGAGTGTTTCGACTTGAAAATTATTACGCAGCCTAGTGTGCTAGTCAGTAAAGCCATACCCAGGCTGTCAGTTATAAGTAGAATTTATACACTTTTCAGTCATTCGAACCACATTTCTTTTTCTGGAGAATATCTGGGTGTCAAATAAATAGAAATTCTCTTGTATCAGTATAGTGTTTCCTATTCCAGAAAAGAAATATTTTGGCAAAATAATTTCATCGGACGTGCCACTTACAAGTTTAAATTCTCCGTTTTGCGTGATGATTTTTCTTAGGGGTTGTTTCACGAATGTTGCATACATGCTTAATACGATATTGTTGAAATTATTGGTTTGGCCCTTGTTTATTTCAAGCTTAACAAGCCCGCATTTTTTTTCAGCAGCAGGTTTGTCTATCTCGTAAACCAAATACTCTACTGATCCCTTTTTCTGTTCTGTAATTATGTAATGTTGATTAAGAAACTCGAAAAACAACGGGTTGCGAACATCATTTGATATGTTATCGATATTGTTATTGGGAAATATGATGATAATGTCTGGTTTATTCATATTCAGCAATTTGATAGTTTTCGATTCAATCATTCCCCCTGAATCAACAAACAATTGAGGCAGATATGTTTTTGTATGAAGGTTTAATAGATTCATGTAGACCGTGTTATAAGGATAAATAAACACGTCTTTATTTGAATTAATCAAAAGTGATTTTATCTCTTCAAACACATCTTCTTTGAATTCCGAATCTTTATGAGATGAATATATGCTCGTAAATGGCCACTGATCTGCAATAGCACGATAAACAATTCGATAGTTATTACTATCTAAAGGTATAAACTTGAGATGAAATGGATGTATCCAAATAAAAAGCAGCATGACAAAAATCGCAGTTTTTGCACTGAACAAAGTGGCGATATTCTTCGCAAGAACAGCAGATGATACGAATGAAGCAGCAACAATATGTAATACATCACTCCGCACGAACATACTCTTTGTTGCAAGAATTATTGCAGCTGCGATGAATAGATGTAGCATATTTCTATGCTTATATGCTATTACCGTCGAAGTCAATATTGCTAATATGGGCAGTAGCATAATGTGTACGTTTTCTTTCATCCCCCCTGCAATATTTCCGGTTTTGGTATATTGCGCGCTAAGATAAATAGATTCAGACATGTATTGAATCCCCCCGCTGAGGAAAAAGCTGATAGCAACATGTGTAAACGCTGCGAGGATTAAAACAAAAATCGATTTTTTGATGTTTAGCGCGTTTCTTTTGGTGAGAAAGCTACCAAAGACAAAAATGATAAGGATGATGTAGCAATAAACAAACAATTCATAGGTAAGCAAACCAAATACCGAAGGAAGAACTGACAAAAATATTAGGTGTATAGTTGGAATTCTATTGCGAGTCGACACCTGATCAATCATGAAGAGAAAAGCAAGTGGAATAAGTGATCGAAGCGCGAATAGACTGTCAAATGATCGAAGGCCCAGGAATAAGTAGGATATCGCCAACAGTGAGAACACATTTATTATATGGCTTTTTGTCTGGTAGGAAAAGATATACCACAAGGTTATGAGAGATAATAAAGTGAAAATTGTTGATTTGAATAAAAGACCAACGTGTGGGATTGCTCCAAGAACGAAAGATGGGGCCGATATTAATAACTGGAATAATGGACCATAATTGAAAATATAGTCTCTACCGGCAATATTCCCGTTCATGAAGCGTACAATGGTTTCGAGAAATAAAGAATCATCGACTATGCCAAATGGAATCTTATGAGATATTGAAAATCCGATGAAATTTATCTCATAGATAAGAACACAGAGTAAGAATAAACCAAGTAGAAAATATTGAGAACTAAGGTATGAAATCAAACGTTTTAATCGCTGTTTATTGTTTACGTAAAACATAGTTTTTTACCAAATGCACTTTGGTGCGCAATGGTGCATATTTCAGGCCAAATCTGAGCTGTGCCTGGCGCATGTGTTTGCTATGAAAAGCCGATCCAGATCCTCCGGTGCTTTGTGCATTTTTATGCCACACCACGACTCTTGGTTCAAAAAGCACCTTGATGTTTTTTTTGTGCGCTCTCACACAAAAATCCGCATCTTCATAGTACATAAAATACCCGGTGTCCCAGGCGCCCACAATGTCATGAACCGTTTTGTCATAGAGCATTAGGCACCCGCTCACCATGTCTGTAGGCATGGGGGTGTTGTATTTTGCACTGTCGAGTTCATCGACCCCCGTATGCGTAATTGTGGCGTGGGCCCAATTGGCCGTTGCACCCGCATACCATACAAAGTATGTCTTTGGAGTATTAGGATACGGAACCTGTGTAAGAGGTTCTTTTTTTTCATGATATTCATACCCCGGTGCGTAGTAAATCTTCCCCCCCAAAACACTTCTGGGGTTGCGAGCGATGGCATGTGTCGCTTCCCACACAAACTCAGTGTCAAAGACGATGTCGGGGTTCACAATAGCATAGTGGGTGACGCCGGCCTTGATTGCTTCGCGTATACCCACATTTACCCCATGCGCATATCCCTTATTTTCAGTTGGCAAATACACCACTTTATCTTCGATCTTGCGTATCCAGGGGATAACCTGTCGCTCGTTTTCATCTGTGGCGTCCACCAGATACAGTGTATATGCACGTGAGCTTTGCAGACTCAGACTTGTGATAAAGTCATTGAGCACTTCGTAATTTCGATAAACAATCGCTATAATGGCGAGCATGAGTAAAAGAATGCGAGAAACTATCGCACGCTTGAGGGATTGTATCAAAAAAGACATCATAACATCAGTCATTCTTTCTGCGGCATTTCTCCTGTATATGATCGTTATTGTACCGTCTGGATCACGCTATTGTTTTGACGGAGCATGCGGAATTTACTTTTGGGGTGCGCACGAACACGATGCATTATGGCACTTGGCATTAATTGAGCATGCATTTCGAACATGGCCATTTAGTATGCCTATTTACGCCGGCCACACACTGGCAGGATATAACTTTTTGCTTGACATCATAATCTATGTACTGACTCTGCCCGGCATTTCTGCAAGTTTTCTCTATTTCAAAATTCAACCAATCACATGGTTTGTGGTCTTTGCCTATTTGCTCGGCCGTCTGACACAAGCGCATCAGGGAGGGCGGGGGCTCGCCCGGTGGCTCTATTTCATCGTATTTTTTAGTGTTTCGTTTGGCATATTGATTCGGATATTTAAACATGGCACTTGGTTGGGCTCTGTGGGAGTGCCAACCATGCAAGGCGCGCTCGGCATGACGAATCCGCAATTTATGTGGAGTCTTTGCGTGCTTCTTGCGCTCATATTAATACTGCGGGGGAGTCGGCGCACATGGTGGATGGTGGGCCCGCTCCTTTTTATTGGACTTGGATTGAAGTTTTATTTCATCATACCGGCGGTGATTTTTATTGCCTTTTACACACTTGCTGCCGTTATTCACAGGCACTTTCGGAGCACTTTTATACTCCTTGCATCAGCTTTTTTGGGCATAGCTGCGGCCTATCTCATGTTTTATCATGGATCAGCTGGAGGAGGGCTTATTTGGAAACCTTTGGAGCTGGTGCACCAGATAGTCGAGGATAAAGATATGTGGTATAGCGAAGTGATGGTGCAGGAGCGCTACTATATTCAGCAACTTGGCCATATGTTCAGTCCCCGATTGTGGTGGATTGAAGCGCGGACCATATTCTATTTCCTATTTTTCAATTTTGGCATACGATTAATTGCGGTGGTCGGCATCATCGGTATGATGATCGCACATTTCACCCGTCACAAACATTTATTGCCTTTTGTAATTTCCATCGTGGTTGCAACACTCATTCCTATCCTTTTTATTCAAAAAGGAATATGGTGGAATAGTATTCAATTTCTCTATTATGCGATTTTTCTCGCAAGTATTGTGACGGCTGAGTTTTTTTGGCGAGTCACATCGAAACTTCCTCGATTGTTGGTGGGTACAGTCGTTGTCATGCTCATTCTCATGTTTTTGCCAACTAACATTGAGATGGTGCACATATTCACTCGCAAAGATAATGTGAGCTACATATCCGATACGGAAATCGAAGCACTAACTTTTTTAAAGTCGCTTCCTGACGGCGTGGTCATGACCGATGCATTCGTGCGAAGAGATACGGGTATGTTGCCTGATATCTATGACACCGCATACATTTCGGCATTTAGTGGCAAACAGATGTATATCGCAAATGAAACACAACTTACTCTTTTGCAGATACCTCATGTATCACGCCTTGCTCTTTTACAAGAAGACGCATGTGCACTAGCGCCTTTGGCTCATTATGTATATGTGCGAAAGGGTAAGAGCGCACAACTTGAACCATGTATGCGCACATCAGAAAGCTATATGCGCCTTTTTGACAATACCGATGTATCCATTTGGCAAAATTCCTCACGAATTACGAAAGAATTGTAATGATATGTATAAGTTCATACGCAGTATGAATAAAACCAAGTTGTTGATAGTTGCTGCGTATGTGCTTATCGCATTGTTTACTGTCGCATATGTTCTTTTAGTGCTTCACAGATATTGGCAATTTCAATATTTTTTCACCGATAATGTATATTTTCAGAAAGCGTTTTGGGATGTTGCCAGATTTGAGCTTCCTATAGTGCAGCATAAGTTTTTGGGAGAGATTGTAATTTTGGGAGATCATTTTTCTCCCACAATATTCTTCTTATCACTTCCTCTTCTGCTGTATCGGGGTTCAGAATTCACTCAGTTGGCCATGATAATTCCTTTCTCGATAGGGATGGTTTTTGCAGTTCATCTTGCACATTCACTACTGCACGACAAAGTCAGGGTGCTTTTCCTCGTGATGTTTTCCTATCTCTATCTTGGTTTTCAGCATGCAATGATATTCGGGTTTCACGAGATACATTTCACCCCTCTGTTTTTCTGGATGATGGCATGGGCATATTTTATGAAGCGGAAAATGATGTATATCGTTTCCATCGCTTTGCTTCTATTGACGAAAGAATCCATGCCAATAGTGGTGTTTTGTTGGGGGGCGTTTCTTCTCTTAAGTCAGGGAGCATCGGTGCGTAAGCATGCGATGGTGTTGATGACGGTTGCCATATTGTACTTTTTTGTTGTCATCGGTGTGGTGATACCAGCCCTTGGAGGAAAATTTTTGTATGCGCCTGATTTAGGTGAAGCATCGGCCAGTATATTTACGTTGGTGTCACGGCTTTTTACGCCTGCAGAAAAAATTTACACATTCATAATCTCTGTGGCAAGCTTTGGATTTCTACCACTACTCAATTTTGCGACACTTCCGCTCGTGCTTCAAGATTTTCTCATGCGGTATATCTCAAGCATTCCCGGCAACAATCAATACTCTCTCGCCTTTCACTATGGCATAGCATTAACACCCATGCTGACATTCTCCGGTTTATGGTCTCTGTATCTTACGCAAAACAATACTGTCTGGCGAAGAGTCGTTCCCATTTTATTGCTATTGGGGTTAGTGATAACAACAATAACTCATTGGTCGTATCAGGGGAGAGGCCCATTACATCAAGTATTTATACCTGATTTTTATAACGTGACACGAGATAACAGTTTCTTGTGGGAGCTTATTGATAAAACACCACGGGACAGCGTTGTGATGACGATGAACCATCTAGGTTTTGCCCTTGCCGATAGGGATGTGCATCAGTTTACCTCAGATTCTGAAACGTTTAAGCGGATAAATCCCGAATATATCGTATATGACAAACGATCCGATCAAAGTCCTGCGAACATATTGCCATTTATGAATTTCGATGAATATTTTAAATTTATCGAGTTATTGGAGAATGATTCGAGATTCGTACCATATTTTGAAAAAGGCACACTCAAGATTCTCAAGAGAAAGACTTAGGGTGTAGTTTTTCAAAGGCCTATCAACTCCTGGAGTCAGGCTGATTATTATTCCGATGCATAGTAGCGGAGAAACCTGTTTTTATCATATATGGGGCGCAGTTGAGTGGCATCAAGGTTATTACTCACCGCTTCATCGGGCGTCATAATAAATAGTGTATCGGAGGTATTACTCACCTGGAGTGGTTTCTCGAAGACAAATTTATCAAATCCGCTGTGTTCCCAAAACCCATACTCATTGTATGCATCTACTCGTGCTTCTTTTTGATACCATGCGGGGGGATATGATCCGTAAAAGAGAAGAAAAATGTATGGCTGGCCATATGCGTTAGTGATGTGGATGTGCTTGAAATCGTCATATCGAGTCCATACATATTCTGCCATTTCTTTTGCGCCACATTGCCATGCGGCGGCGGTTGCCGGACTGCGCAGATAGTTGGTAAAGTACTGATATGACGCAGTGGCAAATTGAAATACGTGAGCTCCTGCAATGCACACCATGCTCCCGATTATCACCATGCGCACGACAAATTTTCGTGTGTGCATGAGTCGTGTTAACTCATATAAGGCGATACTGGCTGATGTGAGCAGGGGCACAATTATGACAAAGCTTCGAGTTGAAGAGCCCTCAGGGAGCGCAAGAGCCGCGGGCAGTACGCCTGCGACAAGAAGCGCCGTAAGCAGATATCGCCACGGTTGCTTTCTAAACCACATAACGATAAGTCCGACGCCAGCAAGCACATATTCAACAAGTGTAAGCAACGCTACCTGTGGCGACCCATATCGAGGGTTTGGATCTGAGTCTAGGAGTAAGAATGACGGACTAATATAGTGTGCACTGCGCTCAAAGAGCTTGTGTACGCCAAATACCAATTTGTTGTAATACAGCGGCGATCCGCCTGTTCGTCTTCCTTCTTCAATTTCGTGAATAAATACCGGTGATGTAAAGTAGGACAAGTTAGCAACTCTATTGTTGGGTTGGATAAGTTCAGTTAATGCAAATAAGCTAAAAGCAATAAATACCCCTGCCACGGCATAGCGCAGATATTTTTTTTGTGTGCGAAACTGCATAATCCAGAACCCTGCAAGAATTGGCACAACGACTTTCGCACTATGATATGAATAGAGGCCCATAAATAACAGCGCACCCATCCCCAACACAAAGCGGATGACATCGACATCTTCATGGTGCTTTTGGTATATCCTGCGGACAATAAGAAGCACGATAATCACAAGAATTACCGCTTCATGTTGATGGCGTGACATAGTCAGAAGCCACATGTTGGTGCTTGCAAAAAGAGCTGCAAATATGCCGGTAAGTCTCGATTTGGTAAATGTGTAGACTGCTCCATAGAAAAAGAGAGGCATTAAAGCTCCAAGTATAAGGACGGGAAGTCTGACAGCAACATCACCAAGGCCAAGTAAAGCAATGAATAAACTTGAAAGCATGCCGGTGAGCGGAAGTTTGTTTTCGCCAAACGAAAGAAATCGTAAGGGGATGCGCCCATACTCATCATATCCAGTGGTGAGCACTGAGTACGTGTTATATCCTTGTGCCGCCTCATCTTCATTTAGGCAGAGCGCGTCCCACCAATACGCATGCAAAAATATGCTGAGGGCGACTGCGCCCAGAAGTAACGCGAAATACATCATGTTTTTAACAGAAGGGAGATGTTTCATAGTGAGATAGTGGTGTGGTTGAACCAGTGCCAGTCTGCGTAGTCAGACAAATCCGTGTCATAGTATTTGAAAAACCCATTAGCTTTCATCATCTCTTTTTGTGGGAGGGTAAATGTGATGATCAAAGAATTTTTCGTCTGATATATGAGTGTGTTTGGTGATTGAAAGATAAGCTTATCAAATGCGAGATCATCTCGCATTGCAGCGACCTCTTTATCTTTGCTCAGATAATCATAACTGGTGATATATGGTGTTTTAAAGATCAGGAACGGCTTCTCTTGCGCTATCGCCTCGGGTTCAAAAATTGAAGTAGTGGCGCTATAAAAGTCTCGAAATTCCCAAAATTTTTCAGCATCGATGCCGTTATCTTGTGTTACGGTACGAAGATACTGTTTAAGGAGTATGTGTCGAGCAATGGGGTTTATTGCATATCGAATTTTCCCACCCACTGCCCACATACCAATGCCGAATATCAAAAGCAATACAATGGTGGTCTTGAGTGGTGACCGCATACCAGGCATTATACCTGTCGAAATGTGAGGTTTGAGATATAATCCAAGGCAATGGTATTTGGCAAATTCGTTATGAACAAGATGGCGTGGAAACATTGGTCTGCACTATTTGTACTTATCGTACTAAACTTTTTATTGGTCTCCGACTATTTATATCATGGGAGTAAATCTGCAAATTTTGATGCAATAGCCCATATCACTACCATTGCACAATTTCACCGGGCACTGTCTGATGGTGAGTTTCCGGTCGGGTGGGGGGATGGGTTTGCAAACTACGGTCTCCCTCTGGGCACCATTGCACATCAAATCCCCGCTTATTTGGGCGGTGCGCTCACATTTTTGACGCACGATCCGCTTATGTCGTTTAACATGTTGTATGTAGTCTCAGCAATAGTGTCTGCAGTGCTCATGTATGTGTTCCTCACTCGTTTTGTTTCTCCCGAATCGTCGCTTCTCGGTTCCATTTTTTATTCTCTTGCTCCGTATCGCATCATGAACTTGTACATGCGGGGTGCTATGCCAGAATTTTTCTCTGCGGTTTGGGTGCCTCTTTTCCTTATTGCCATACATTCGATTGTGCGCGCATCAAAGCATTACATAGGATGGTATTTGATGCTAACGGTGGTAACCGCAGGTCTTATTCTGACGCATCCCATGATGCTTGTGGTGTATGCTCCAATAGTCGGGATATGGTTTATTCTTTCTATTCGAGCAAATATTTTGGTGTGGATCAAGGTGGTATTTGCCGGCATACTGGCGGTAGCGCTCTCAGCCTATTATTTTCTTCCGCTTACCATTGAAACCAAGTACTTGTATTACGGTTCGATGCAAAGCCAATATGCGCGTAATCAGACAACCACGCTTGATACATTCATCAATCCATTTTGGAAGTACAACTGTGTGTATCGTAATGACATATTTGGTCGATGTCAGCTTACCAAAGGTGGGGTGACAGAAACGATAACACTGCTTTCCTTTACTGCATTGATGGCCAGTCTATATGTCTATCGCAAGAAAGGAGTATGGAAAAAATCTGTGCTGCTCGAGCATTTTAATCGGTGGTTTACCGATGGAAAACGAGAAACACTCGCATTGTTTGTGATATTTGGCGCGATGACATCATTGACTTTGAGCACCTCATTGTTTGAGCCGGTATATGAACGAGTGCGCTTTTTGGGCAACATACAATATCCGTGGCGGTATTTGTCATCGTATCTTTTCTTCCCTCCCATCGCGCTTGCCTTACTATTTGAATATGTGCGAAGATTTCGATTTTCAACCGCTGTTTGGTACGGGCTCATTATTTTCATTGTGCTTGCGCGATTTCCGCAACTGTACGCCAAAAATTACACACAGGTTTCCATAGAATCGTACTATTTCACTCCTTACAATCTGCACTCGCTTGTCATGAACACTATATGGAGTGGAGATTCCCGAGACTACCCTGTACGAAGAGATAAGGCAGAGATTATTGAAGGAGAGGGGCGGATAGTGCAAAGAGACATTAAAAATGCACGTCGAATATATCGGATAAACGCACAGTCAGATGTCCGCATCAGTGACAACACATTTTATTTTCCTGGGTGGGAGGTGTATGTTGATGGGGCGCCGGTGAACATTGAATTCCAAGACCCTTATTATCGAGGGGTTATTACATTCCAAGTGCCGATAGGAGATCATTTCGTAGCAGTGGTATATAAAGACACCAAGGTGCGCTTACTAGGTAAAATCATATCCGCTGGTGCGCTCGTGCTGTTTATTGTTTTGGCGGCATGGTTTATTCGCAAGTCACGTTTTTCTCGTTCAATTTAAAGAAGTTTAGATCGAAGTCGATTCATAAGCGCATCTTTTCCTTTTGACAACTTTTCTCTTTTGAGCCAATAAAACACCTCTTTGCTTGTTTTTACAAAAAACTGATCGGTTGCCTTGAGGACGGTGTATTGTGTGGTGTTTTTGTATCCCTGACGTTCCCACACATTGAGAAAGACCAAAATGTAATAAAATGCCTGAAGTAGAGCGAGCACAAAACCATGTGCACCATCTTTGTATCCTTTGTCTGCAAAAAAGCGCGAAATAAATTCAGATGTTGCTTTGCGGGTGGCGTCTACCAAGGTGAATTCCCCTTCCGCATCAATGATTTCTTGTGCTTCAACTTTTGCGTAGCGGAGATTTTTTTCCAGGTATTGAGTTACATTTGTATAGTTGTGGTGCACTATTGTGCGCGCATTCATTTCCAACTTTTCATTTTCAAAGGCGGGCACAATGTAACCTTTTCCATTAAGTACGGGTTGAGCATGGAGTTTAGGAGGCCATTGTATGGAATCTTTGCGAAACAACCTAATTTGATAGTCCGGCCACCATCTGCTATGCGCTATCCATTTGCCAAAAATGTAGTTTTGACGCGGGATTTTGAAGTGAGTGTTTGCTTCAATGATATCTTCATCAAGTTCCCGAATATACCGGATGAGATCGGGTGACAAGTATTCGTCTGGGTCTAATAGAATAACCCATTCGTGCGAAATAAAATCGAAACACTTTTGACGAACAAGTTCAACATACTCGGGCTTCTCTAGCCAAAAGAAAAGCACTGAGGGATGCTCTGTTTTGATGTGTTGTTTTGTTTGGGGATTAAGCCCAATATCAACGATCACAACCTCTTGTGCAAGCTCACTAAGACTGCTTATAGTAAGCTGAATGTCAGGACAATCACCCTCAGCCACAACGAGCGCCGATATTTTCATGTCAGGATTATACCATTTGCGATGCTCTTCTATTGGTACAATAGGGACATGTTTTCTCTCATTGGAAGGACAAAATCTCTTGCCACGACGTTGGCAACCATTGCACGGCTGGTGCATTCTCGTGAATTTGCTCACATAATTTCATTAAATACTGAAAATTTTGTAATTCAAATCGAACATAAAGAATTTCATTCCGCTTTTGTTCGGGCAGAAGTGGTCATTGCTGATGGAGTGGGTATACGATTTGCGGCGAAAGTGCTCGGCATTCCAATGGGTGACAGAATTACCGGGGTAGATTTGATGCGAGAGTTAGTAATGCACTACAAAGATAAAAAAATATTATTTCTGGGAGGTGCTTTCGGTTCTGCAGAGCGGACGATGAATCACTTTAAAAAAATTTTTCGACTGTCTAATCCTGAATGGATGGCGCTTTCACAAGTAGATAAAAATGATCAAGAACTGATACATGAGGTGCTCAAATTTGCACCTCATATTTGCTTTGTGGCATTTGGATCGCCTGCGCAAGAGCTGTGGATAGAAAAATACAGAAGAAGGCTTTCGGGAGTTTTGTGTATGGGGGTTGGACAGGGGATGGATGTGTATGGAGGTGTGGTGAAGCGTGCTCCACTTTTTATGCGTCGGTATGGTTTGGAATGGTTGTATCGACTAATGCGTCAACCGTGGCGTTTGAAGCGACAAACGCGACTAATCAAGTTTCTGTATTATGTCTTGCGCGCTCGTTTGTTTGGCGCTCATTCGCTTCATCATCAATCTGCGATATAACAATCGCATAACGTGAACCACATCGTCACGTACTTCATAAACTGAGAAAAAATTTAGACCAAGAGATTTATGTGCATAATACATGACGAGCACAAAACTGCTTGAGAGTGCAAGTTGAACGTAGGCAAAGCCAATGGGCCCGTACATGCGAATAAACCAAGGAGTGAGCACCCATGTTGCGACTGTCCAAAACACCATGAATACAAGAGGAATTTTCGGTTTCTTTAATGCATTAAACACATTCATAAACGGAGTTGAGAGAGTAGAGAAGAATGCGGATGCACAAAAAACATATAGTATGGGAAGTGCATTGCTCCATTTCTCATATTGTGGCACCAGACGAATAAATAGCGGCATACCTACACCAATGCCCAATATGACTGGTCCGAGGATGAATGTCTGAAGCCATATGCTGGCGTTCACGGTGCGCTGCAGATACCGACCATTATCTTGCAGTCGTGACAAGACGGGGAACAGAATCTTTGATACATTATCCATAATGATACGAATGGGTGCCTCCGCCCATTTTTTTGCCCACATAACCTCTGCAAGTCCTTGAAATCCCAATGTGCGTCCTAAAAATATCACCATCATTTCATCTTTGATAAGTGCCATAAACGAGTTTGCCTGAAATGGAACGCCAAAGCTCAGTAAGCTTCGCAAAGCGGCAGTGTTAAATACCAGCGTGGGTCGCCATGGTGATCTAAGATACATCAGCACCGTCCCTGTACATGCGCGCACAAGTACGCCAACTGCAAAACTGTACAAATTGAGCCCTGCGATGATACATGTTGAAACAACAACATAAAACAATGTGTTTTCCGCAATTTGCACCTTTACGATTTCATGAAATCGTACCGATCGTTCCAAAAGCACTGAGGGGATGGTTTTGAGTGAAGAGATAAAAAAACCAACAAGAACAGCCCAATAGAGATAGGTTGCATCTTGAGGCATTCGATAAAACGATTGAATAAAGGGAGTGGCAATGAAGCCCACCAATACAAGCGATGAAATAATGCCTTGTTGAACGAGAAAAACAGTGCTCAAATCATCCTTCTCAACTTCCTTTTTTTGGATAAGCGCACCGGCAAGTCCGATGTCGGAGATGTAGTTAAATATGGTGATGGTCGCCAGCGTTGTTGCATAAATACCAAACACTTCTTTGGCCGCAAGTGCAGTAATGATGAGATTGGTGATAAGCCCAAGCACTGCAGAATACCCGCTTTGAAAAAACAAAAAGCCCAAGCTCTTTGCAGAATTTTGAATTAGAGAAACCATAAGATGATGACAAAGCTCGTGAGCGCAATAACAAGCCCCACAATTTGATAAATCACATTTGGTTGAAATGCATTGAATTCTTTTTGCAGTTGTGCAAGCTCTTGCGAATTGGGAAGTGAGGAACGATATGTTTGCCAGGCTGTATAGTCGACAGTCTTTGGCACGTATTCCGGGATGTCATATGCAGCTGCAGTGCTTATATATTCGGTGCTTGCCAGCTGGGTTTCGATTTCTTGAATGCTTACTGAAGGAGCCCAGAAGAACTTCTGAGCTGACCAAAGTAATACAACGACAATCAGGCCGGCCATTAACCACCGCAGAAGGTCATACGGTCGAAGTTCCACCCACTTAATGGCACTGCGGATGAGTTTGTGTTTTGGTAAGTGCGTCTTGAGTTTTTTGAGGAATGGTGCGAAACGTGCAACTACATGCGGTTGATAGCGACTTGCCACTGTTCTTGTCAGGTGAAAAAGCACAAATGCACCGGCACCCGAAAGACCTATGGCAAAAACGAGCGCGATGCTTAAAAGTCTCCAGGGGAATTGAATGACATGCAGGGGCCGCACCAAGTCCCAAATTGGTGCTGCATCATAGAGCGTCAGAAACAATGCCCATATGAAAAAGAGACCATCCACCACGGTTTTGCGGTGTTTTCTCATAAGGGCAAGTGTCCCGGCAATGCCTATAAGTGCGAGTATGATGTGTAGCTTTCCAAGCATAAAGCTCATCCCATCTTCCACACATCCGCGGGTTGAACCACCAAATCCCCAGGATGCGGTCGTCCATATTTGTTCAACACACAAGAAATGATCGTGAATATCGGTGAGCCGAGCAACTTCTGTTGCATGCATCTGTGGCAACTGGAATAACGCAGGAATCCAAAATGCTCCAGCCATAAGTCCGGTTAGTACTACGAAGCGAAGTCGTTGAATGCGATTTTTATGAAACGCCACCATGCTATAAGCGATCAGAATGGGAAGCCATAAAAGCGAGAGTGCATTGTGGGTTAGGAGTGTCGCAGAAACAAGAAGTGATGCGACCAACTTTCTTTTTTCATAGATGTCCAAACTCCACAATGACCACGGTGCAAGCGCCAAAAACCATAATGTGGCAATATTTCCTCGCACAAAAATTTCACTCGCGATCCATGGCGATGTCACAAAGGCAATAGCGGCAACAAGCCCCGCAGACGGTGAAAAACGACGAGATACCCAAGTAAACGATCCCCATGCACCAACAATAAGTGCGAAGAGCATCGAGCTTTTGAGTGCGGTGACGACACCTATGCCAGTAAGGTACAGCGTTGCTGTCACCCAATATGCAAGCGGAGCATAAAACAAAAACACCGGATATCCGATGCCGAAATTAAATTGTGAGGCATAAACGGGAGGGATTTCCCCTCGCGCTATTGCGTGTGCAAATTCAATGACCCGTGCGAATTGTGTGCGATCATGAAACATAAACATGCGGTCTGAAGGCCAGAGGGGACGAGAAACAAAAAGTACGGTGAGTACGGCAATAAGCAGATACCACCGATAGACATACATAAACGCAGACACTATTTTTAAATAGGAGATGGAGGCCTTTTTCATAGAGATTGGTTCATACAGTCAATTACCAAACTACAGGTTATTGCTGATTAATCTTTTCGGGGAGCATTGAGCTGAAATAAATATACAGCGTCTGTTCCTTCACCTGGCTTTTCATATACCCTGATAAGGGTCATAAGCTCTTCTTGCCAATGCACAGCAAAATTATCTCGATGAGAAAATACAACAAACACATGGTGATCTCCGGTCTCTTTTTGCGCTTCAAGAATATGCTCTTCGTTTAAGGGCCACTGCCCGCGAATGTCTATGATGTCGTCCGGCTTAACAAATACGTGCAGCACATCAGCGATAAGTCCGAAGTTTCCCTCAGCAAGCACTATGGCGCGTTTGCCATCTGCAGTGCTTGAGCGGACAATCTGCATAAGCTCTGCCGCCCCCCACACGGCAGTCTTTCCTTCAATATATTGGCCACGATCAACCGGGGGAAGTGAGAGTGCTTTAACATCAAACCACATGGGAGCACTTAACAACACAAGTGTGGTGATAAGCATCACGGTGATGGCGTGAGTATATTTTTTGAGTGTGCTCCTCCGAAATTCTTCCAACGCATACACCGTAAGCAATGTGATAAACGTGGGAAAGAATATGAGATAGCGGGGAAACACCACCTTATTGAAGTTTATGATAAGCAGAAAGGGTACCAGAATCCATGCAAGGAAAAAGAGTGCGAGCGGGCGATTTTTTCTAAAAAGCCGAATAATCCCTATAACTCCAAAGATCATGGGAAGCCATCCGATTTCCCATGCCACATAAAGCGGCACCATCCAGATGTTGGTGCCCACTAACTGGAAGGGGTTAGACAGCCATTCTTGCGGTGAGAGGATAAACGTGAGATTCTTTTGTGCAATGTAATGGAAAAACGGTGAAAAGAATTTTTGCACCAAATACAAAGCGAGCGCGATAGTAACACTTACGAGAAATAGGAACACATAGTTTACAATCCATATTCGTTTCTTTTGTAACATATCAAGCCAGTGAGATAGATTAAAAATGTTGGCAGGGATGGGGAGCACCACCAGACCTGCGAGTATGGAGAGTGCGAAAAACAATGCCACCGATGACTTTGCCAAAAGCCCCACACCAGCCACAAATCCAAATATCATTGCCACATCAAGACGCATCGACCGTGCAAGCACCAAAGACAAAAACATAATCCAAATTACGGCAGCATTCACCCCTGAATCAACGAGGGCGATGCGGTCATAGAAAAGAAAATAGGGGGTTACAATGTACAGCATTCCAGCCAAAAGCCCTGCGCGCTTGCCCCATAAATATCCTGCAAGCGCAACTATACCAGTGAGCGCGAGAAGCCCGGTACTTACTGAAAAAAGTCTTCCCGCAAGAAGAAGTTGATCAGGCATCAATTTGATAAACGGAATAGTGCCCCATGTTTGAAGTGGTTGCTTGCCATCGGTGAGCGAGATAAATCGCCATGCCGGATCGTAGGTGGCGATTTTTGCCCAATGGATGTATATACCTTCATCAGAAAAGATGGGCAGTGCTAAAAGATTAGTGAGTCGTGTGGCAAAAAACAGCACGACGAGCATAACCATCACGGCAATATCTTTGCGTGAGATACGTTTTTTAATATGTGCGATGCTATCGGTCAAAGCGAACATAATGCTCATTATATCAGCACTTGCCGCTTCATCTCAGTCGATATGCCACCTTATGTGTGGTCCGACAGAATGCTGATGACGCGAAACTAGGCTCAGTAGTTTGCGCAACGTCTTGAATAAATGGACTCTCGGCATCATCAATATCAAACACCAAGATGGTCGCTTGGTCTATGAAGGCGGGCAGGTTTTCTATGCGATATACAAATTGCACGGGAATGTCGGCATAATACAGAAATGCGGGTGCGGAGCCATAGATAAATGAGCTCCCTATTTGTAGTTGTGCGGCTTCAACAGTAGCAATATCTTGTCGCTCTAATGGCGAAAGGACATACGCCAACCGGTCACTTTTGTCGCTGTTGGCGCTCACACATTGCCCCATCTGTATTTTTTCAGATGAGATGTATGTCTTCAAATCTAAAATGCGAGAAGACTGAACAAAGAGAAGCAAACTTATCACTACAGCAAATATTGCAACTGTATCTATTATCTTTTTATATTTTGGGGGAATTAATTCATGAGTTTTTTGTATAAATATTCCACCCCAAAAAGCCACAAAAGGAATCAGTGGTGTGGTGTACCAATGGAGTTTTGATTTACTCACGGTAAGAAGTGCAAGATAGGCAAGCGGCACCAGTGCCAAAGTAAGCAGATGTGAAGTTTGACGGGGCAAACTCTCTTTTTTTAGGTAACTACGTGCTCCATGAACGGCCCATATCCCCATACCAAGTACTGCCAATATCCCAAATACATGCAGCTCGCTCCAGAGTTTATCAAGGTAAAACCATTTGTCTCCGAAGTGAAGTTCAATGGGGCGGACAACTCGGGCGACCAGATGATCAAGGAAATGAGACTGTATGAAGGGCATACCATAGCGGACCACCATATACATGTGCCACGACAGTGCGACAGCAGTCATTCCAATCCACTCAACCGCTTTGCGCTTCTTCACCTTTCCCGTGATCATTGAAACCCCTACATCGGCAATAAGCGGGAAGAAGCCCAAAAACGACTTGCTCCACACACCCACCAGAAGCCCCAGTGTTTTAAGCATCGCATGCTCTTTCATGCGCCCCAACAGGTACACAAGCCATCCTGCCGTGAGCATGATATCAACATTTATTAATACACTTCTATCTCGATACATGGCGGATAGAACAGTCATCATAAGAACCAGCAGCACGATCGCCGTGTGCATTTTTAGGTGTTTCATGATGTGATAGAGTGCCAGTAAGGCTATTGCGCTTATGATAACCGATATCATGCGAGCTACCAACTCGGGTTGCAAAGGCAACACCCATGCGATTGCATAGAGAAGGGTGGGAAGGGGTGGCTTCTCAAACCAAAGTGCACCGTTGTAGGTGAGCGCCCCTTGGGGAGCGCGCACAAATTCTTTGGCGACTTGCGCATATATCGCTTCATCCCAATCGTGAAATGGCACCCATCGGGCAAGTTGTCCCACTTGCCATAACAGACCTATGATGATACAGGTGAGGATGAGCACTTCTGCAAGGCGCCCCCTATTACTTATTTTGAATACGTGCTGCATAGATCGTGAGTGCGATAAACACATAACCGGGTACGTATAACAGAAGCAAATAACGAGGAGATATCGGTACCGTGAGCAGGTAGAGAAAAACTGCAATAAGCCACAGGGCAATAAAGTCTGTTACATAGCGTATTTTTTCCCAATGTGGATTCGTTCTTGTGCGTGCATATACAATAAAAGAAACAATCATAGCGATAAACCCAATAGGCCACATAATAGACCATTCTTCATAGGCGATGATTGGAGAGTCTCCCCACCAAACAAACCATTTGTTAAACAATACAAGAGGTATTAGCGCCCCTAGTACTTTTGTATCGTTGACAGGATTGCCGATCCAGTAATGGAGCATCCATAGTTGTGTCTTGATAAAATCAATGATACTTTTTTCGTACAAAACGAAATAGATGGCATAAGTAAGGGTATAGGTTGCTCCTGCGAGAACGAATAGAGACAGTATTTTAATCAATGTGCTCATGATTAGCCTTCTATTTATTGTTAAGCTGTAAAACAAACTCACAACCCCAATAAGCACTGCGGGGAAAAACATTTTTGATGATGCCAGAAGCCCAAGCGAAATGCCAGCGGGAAGCAATATGCCAAGTTGCGACGTGTGCGAATTGGCCAGTTTCATGAAGCGAGTGAAGAAGAATATATAAGTCATTAGCATTGTGATTTGAATAATATCCATAAGAGGTCCATCCAAAAGTTGATAGCGCACATTCGTATCAGTTATAAGCAGAAATAGTATGGTTGTAGTGGCAAGATGAGACTTGGTGCGTGACCAAATCCATAACGTGATTCCCACCATAAGGGCCAGAGAAAGCGCTATACCCGTTGTTTTCCAATATCCCGTTATCAGAAAACCCAACCCTATGAGATATTTGGCGAATGGCGGATGTTCTCCGCTTATGAGTGTCGGGTCGTAGCCCGTGATATTTTGATAGCCTGCATGCGCATTAAGCACTGCATCGCTGATGGTTTCTTTTGGTGCGGGAAGGACGTATTGTGAGCTGTTATACAACTCTTCCACTTCGAGTGGTGAAAATGTGACCGAAAGTTTGTGGAGCAAAGGTTGATAGGTAAAAAGAAAACCTATCGCCACGATTAATACATATGCAGCAATGGCAAGTATATTATGACGGCCGGTAGTCTTCATAAGCGATGCTTGAATGATGGGGCTTTAATATCTTCCTCTCACGTCATACCATTTGAGTCGAGCCATATCAATGAGCGACTCAATCATGTCTTTGATAAAACTCACTCGTTTGGTTTCCACGTGTCTCCAGATGACTCTTACTTCTTTGATAACTTTGCCTTTTTTGTGAGCTATAACCAAAAATTCCAGATCAAAAATGGCAGAAACGGATGCTTCTTTGCCGACTGATTTGCGCTTGAATACGAGCAGGCTGTCAATCACTTCTATTGCAGATTTTTTTTCAAAAAGTTTAAATCCGCATTGTGTATCTTTGATTCCCGGAAGACCAAACATCACTGATCGAAGTATCACCATGCCAAGTGCCAGTATGGTGCGTGTCATTGGCGCGTCGGGACGGCGAATGCCACGTGAGCCAATGACCACATGCGCACCAGATTCCTTTTGGACTGTGATCAGCTTGTTTGCTTCTTCAATGGGTGTGGCAAGGTCGGCGTCTGTCATGAACACAAGTTCGCCCCGAGCCTCACGCATGCCGGCGATGACGGTGTTAGCTTTTCCTCCATGGGGCAAAGTAAGGAGGCGAAATTTTGGAAATTGAGGGAGATAGTGCTTTTTTAAAATGTCGCAGGTGTCGTCTGTTGAGCCATCATCGGCGATGAGCACTTCGATGAACCTGTCGTCATCTTTGGTGAAATTGCCAATCTTATCGAGCACTCCTTTTTGAAGATTGGTCGACTCGTTGAATATGGGCACGAGCAGAGTGATAGACATGGGGGTAATTGTAGCAGAAAGGGGGAATGAGGAATGTCCAGTAATATATGCTTCAAGCCATGTCGAGAAGGGCACAGTGGTAGAGGGTTCTCGATTTCACTCGAACGATATTTAAAGAAAATGCTAAACACTAAACACTAAATGCTAAATGCTACTCGCCCCTCGAAGCCTTGGCGAGAAGTTTAGAATGCTCGAAAAGTAATGAGCGATGAGATCAAAATATAAAGGCCTATAAAGAGAAGCCTTGCCCGCATGATCTGCGCGTGTGCACAGCCCGCGGACGGGGTTTGGCTACGGAAACAGGAGCATGAGCACTCCTATACCAGTAGCCACGACACCGTATGCTCCAAGAAATCCCGCGGCGACGAAATAACCACAGTCCATCCTGCTTTCGTCACCAAAGAGCATACAGACAACGACGGTTACCAGACTAATGAGTCCTGTGACCAAAAAGACCATCGGTGTCATTCTTTCCACCTCCTTTCTTTCCCCATGATTTGCCCCACGCAGAAGGGGCAGAGGGATGTTGGTGTGAAAAGCCTATAGTAATTATCCCAGAGAGAGAGAGAGAGAGTTGTCAAGGGGGGAGCGTGCTTCA